>Ga0169931_10002581_pt1 | contig 29419 bp, 27 predicted proteins | sample Kivu_15m_20L_FD_129675 | JGI IMG/M metagenome (GOLD analysis project Ga0169931, IMG submission 129675) | Freshwater microbial communities from Lake Kivu, Western Province, Rwanda to study Microbial Dark Matter (Phase II) - Kivu_15m_20L... | ecosystem: Environmental > Aquatic > Freshwater > Lake...
AGTGTGCCGACAGGGCCAAAAAATCACTGAAATTGGCTGTGCCCAGGCATAGGCAGCGTTGAAAACATCCGCGCGAGACAAAATGACGATGCTCAATGACGGCTTTTCAGCAGCCTGCTAGGAGCGGCTTTTATGCCCCACTGGATCAACCGGCCATGGCAGCTTAACGTAACCAGAACAGCCCCGATAAACCAGGGGCGGTTCAGGGCGATGACACGTGATGTAATTTCAGGGTGCGCCGTGCTAAAAAACCGCACCAGTTCATGCCGAATGAAGCACCCTCCCTGACGCTCACGCTACATCGCGCCATTGCCGAGATTCCGGCGCGTGAATGGGATGCCTGTGCGGGTGGCGACAATCCCTTCCTGAAGCACGCCTTTCTGTTGGCTTTGGAGGAAAGCGGCAGCGCGGTGGCAGAGCGCGGCTGGCTGCCGCAGCATGCGGGGTTACGCGATGGCACCGGGCGCCTGCTTGCGTGTGCGCCGGCCTATGCCAAATCCCATTCCCAGGGCGAATATGTCTTCGACCATGGCTGGGCTGATGCTTTGGAACGCGCTGGCGGGGATTATTATCCAAAGCTGCAAGTGGCCGTGCCCTTCAGCCCCGTGCCTGGCCCACGGCTTTTGCTCCATCCCGAAGCGGGCTTTGGACCGGATGTTTTGGCCGGCGCCTTGGTGCAGGCCTGCCAGGGTATTGGCGCATCATCGGTCCATGCCACCTTTTGTACGGAAGCCGAATGGCGCGCCTTGAGCGAAGCCGGCTGGCTGCAACGGCTTGGCACGCAATTCCATTGGGCCAATCCCGGCTATCGCGATTTCGATGATTTCCTGGGCGCCTTGGCATCACGCAAGCGCAAGGCGCTAAAACGCGAAAGACGCGATGTGCAGGCGGCGGGGCTGACACTCCGCACCCTTCGCGGGGCAGAGATCACGCCGCGCCATTGGCAGGCCTTTCATCGCTTCTATCGCGCCACCACGGATAAGAAATGGGGCCGCAGCGCCTATCTGACCAAAGCCTTCTGGCCGTTATTGGGTGAAAGGCTTGGTGATAGCGTCCTGCTGATGGTGGCGGAACGTGATGGCGAACCCGTGGCCGCCGCGCTTAACTTGATTGGGCGCAATGCGATTTATGGGCGCAACTGGGGCGCCATTGTGGATGTGCCATTTTTGCATTTTGAGCTTTGCTATTACATGGCGATGGATTTCGCGATTGCGCATGGCATTCAACGCGTTGAAGCGGGCGCGCAGGGTGAGCATAAAATCCAGCGCGGCTATCTGCCCGTGCCGACCTATTCTGCGCATTGGATTGCGCATCCCGGTCTGTCGCGTGCGGTGGATGAATTCCTTTCCCGCGAACGCCCGGCGATGGAACGTGAAATGGCTGCACTCGCGACACTTTCCCCGTTTCGTCAGGCGGATGAAGGCGCGTGACACCGGGCGCGCCGCGCATCGCTTACCTGCAATTGGCGGCGTCCATGGCGCTGGTCGGCGCCAATGTCGCGGTTGCGAAACTGCTCGCGGAAGCGCTGCCCATTCCGATGATTGCTTTCCTGCGCTGCGTGTTGGCGGTGGTGCTGCTCTGGCCCCTGGCACGCCTATTGGAAGCTGCGCCGCGGCCCGAGGGCGATGTGATGCGCAACCTTGCCTGGCAGGCGCTATTCGGCACGGTGATTTATAATGCCGGCTTGCTGGCGGGCTTGCGGCTGACATCCGCGTTGGAAGGCGGGCTTGTTCTGGCAAGCCTGCCCGCAGTGGTCGCTTTGGGCAGCGCCTTTTGGTTGCGCGAACGCCTGACACCGCCGCAATGGATCGCTGTCAGCCTCGCCGCCTTTGGCATGGCGGCCATGACGATTGCGCGCAGCGGTTCTGATGCGGCGGGGTCTACCCTTGGCAATCTGTTGATCTTCGGCGGCGTGATTGGGGAGGCGCTTTACGTGCTGCTGGCACGGCGCATCGTAGGGCGCGTTGGGGTGATCACAGCAAGCCTTTGGATGCAGGTTTTCTCTGCGCTGATGCTCGCCCCCTTTGCCTTGCCGGATATTGCGAGCATCGCGGCACTCGCTGATCTGCGCCTTGCGGCGCTGCTGGTGTTTCATAGCGTGACGGCGAGTGTGCTTTGCCTGCTGCTCTGGTATGCGGGGCTAAAGCGCGTCGGCGCCGGTGTGGCCGGCGTCTTCACCGCCTTCCTGCCGGCGACCGCCGCGCTTGTCGCAGTGGTGATCTTGCAGGAAGCCTTTACCGCCATCCATGCCATAGGCTTCGCGCTGATGATGTTGAGCGTGCTGATCGCAACCTGGCCGCGCAGGCAAAGCGCATGAGGCCGTGGTTTACGCAAAGCCTTGGCGCGTTTCGCCGCCAGAGGCCGGCGCAAATCGCGGCACGCTTGGCCTATGAACAGGCAGCGCGCTTTGGCACGCTTGAATTGAAGCAGCGCGATTCTTGGGAGGCCAGCGCAACCCTGTTGCAGGATGCGATGGCCGAAGGCGACGCTTCCTGGCACATCTTCATGGAATGCGATTTGCTGCGCCTTGAGAAACGCGCCGATGCCATATTGCTGACCGATCGCGCGATTTTTGTGCTGGAATTCAAGATGGGCGCGCAGAAGCCGGACCTTACCGATCTGCGCCAGACCGATAACTACGCCATGGATTTGCATGATTTCCACGCCGGCAGCCGTGGCGTGCCGATCATTCCTGTGTTGGTTGCCCCCGCCCTTCCGCAGCGCGATCTTGAACTGCCACTGTTCTGGCATGGCGTGGCGCCGGTCATGGTGGCCAATGGCGCCATACTAAGGGAAATTGTGACGCGCGCGCAGGCGGCGATTCCTCTACCCGCAACGCCACTTAACCCCGATGCTTGGGCAAATGCCGCCTATCGCCCCGTGCCAAGCGTGCTAGAAGCGGCGCGGCTTTTGTATCGGCGCAACACCGTGCCGGATATCGGCGCTACGCGCGCCGATGCGCATAACCTGACCCGCACGACAGAGGCTATTGCGCGCATCATTGCACGTGCCCAGGCCGAAGGTGGGCGCTATGTTGTTTTCGTCACCGGCATTCCTGGTGCGGGCAAGACGCTGTGCGGCCCAAATCTGGTTTTTGGCGCGCTGCGAGAGTCCGGCGCGGCTTTTCTCTCCGGCAATGTGCCGCTGGTGACGGTGCTGCGTGAAGCCCTGGCGCGTGATGCCGCCCCGCAGGGAGGCACCGCGTTTCAGGCCGCGGAACGCGCCGCGCGTACCGCGCTGCAAAATGTCCATCGCTTTCTGGAACATCACGTGATCCACGCGCATGAAACGCCCGAAGCGCGCATCATTGTGTTTGATGAAGCGCAGCGTGCCTGGGATCAGGCGCAGGCCACACGTGATGGCCAACGCCGCAAAAGCCACCTGACCATGAGCGAACCGGCGCATACCCTGGAAATTATGGCGCGGCATGAAGGCTGGGCCGTGATTGTTGCGCTGATCGGCAATGGGCAGGAAATCAATACCGGAGAGGCCGGTCTTGCCGAATGGGGCCGCGTGATTGCGGCTTCATCTTCCTGGTGCGCGGTTGCAGCGCGGCGCAGCGTCACCGCTGCCGATCCCGCGCAACGCCTAGCCGAAGGCGCACCGGCTTGGCTCAGCTTCGATGATGATCTGGACCTGCAAACGCCCATCCGCAGCCTGCGGACCAGCCGGGGCACCGAATGGGTGGATGCCGTCTTGCAAGGTGATGCGCCCGCCGCGCGCGCCATTGTGGCAGCGACGCCTGAATTGCCCTACTACGTCACGCGCAACCCGATCGCTTGGCGTGCGGCCTTGCGCGCCCGCACCAGGGGCTTGCGCCGCGCTGGGCTTGTCGCTTCCGCCGGCGCGCGGCGCTTGCGGGCCGAGGGGCTTGGCGTGCAGGTGCCCGATATCGCCGATTGGTTCCTGAAGCGCTGGCCGGATATCCGCTCCTCTGAGGCGCTTGAAACCTTCGCCACTGAATATGATTGCCAGGGCTTGGAATTGGATGTGGTGGGCCTCGCCTGGGGTGGCGATTTCCTCCGCCGCGCCGGGCAATGGCGCGCACGGCGCTTTGTTGGCCATCAATGGCAGAACGTGCGCGGCGCTGAGGAGCAGCGCTATATCCTGAATACCTATCGCGTGCTGCTGACGCGCGCGCGTTATGAAACCATCATCTGGGTGCCGCCCGGTTCCGCCGCTGATGATCCCTTCCATGACATCACACGCCCGGCGGCCGAGATGGATGCCCTGGCTGATTTCCTGATCGCCTCTGGCGCGCGGCCCCTTGAAGCGCTACCGAAGCAGGCGGAACTCGCGCCCGTTCTGGCGCAGCTTTTATGAGGGCACCATGCGCGCGCTGATTCTTCTTGCCCTGCTTTTGCTGCCACTGCCCGCCTGGGCGCAGGAACTTAAGATTGCTGCCTGGAATATCGCCTGGCTCACCACCAAGCCCGCCGGCCATCCCGATCTGCCGCGCGATCTGACGACAAGGACAGAACAGGATTTCGCCCGGCTGCGTGCTTATGCTGAGCGGCTGGATGCAGATGTGATTGCGTTGCAGGAAGTGGATGGCCCCTTGGCGGCGGCGCGCGTTTTTGATTCCTCGGCCTATGATTTTCACTTCCCGGCTGAAAATGACATCCAGCGTTCCGGCTTTGCCTGGCGCAAGGGGCTTCGTGTCACCCGTAATCCTGACCTGATGGCGCTTGATCTTCGCCCGACCGCGCGGCGTTCCTTGCGGCGCGGCGCGGATATCACGCTGCATGGCGAAAATGGCGCGCGGCTGCGGCTGCTGTCCGTCCATTTGGATGGAGGATGCTCACAAGGTTCCGTGCGTGAACCCAATAGCAGCGATTGCCAGAACCTTGGCAGGCAGGCGCAAATCCTGGCGGAATGGATCACCGAACGCCGTCGTGAAAACATGCCTTTTGTGATCCTGGGTGATTTCAATCGGCGTTTTTCGCGTGAAGACGAAATGCTTCGCATACTCAATGCCGCATCACCCATGCGTCGCGCGACGGAAGGCTTTTCCAACCCGTGTTGGCGCCGCGATGGCCAGGGGCGCGCTTTCATTGACCATATCCTGCTTGGGCTGCGTGCTTCGGACTGGCTCGTCAAGGATAGTTTTCGCGTTTTGTCCTATACGGAACGTGATCCGGCGTTGCGTGATGTGATCAGCGATCACTGCCCGATCTCCGTCCGGCTCCGCCTCCCCTGAGCCCGCCTATGGGCGGGGCGGGGCAGGCGTGCCATGCTCAGTCTATGTCGCTTTTCACCCGCATCACCCTGCCGCTTGCGGCCATCAATTTCATCAACCAGGCGAATCGGTCTCTGGTCGCGGTGATTGGGCCTTTCCTTGGGCTTGAATTTGGCCTGACGGCGGCGGAGCTTGGCTTGCTCGCAGCTTGTTTTTTCGCAAGTTACGCCATGGCGCAATTGCCGATTGGGCTTGTGCTTGATCTGAAGGGCCCGCGCCGCGTGCAGGCAACATTGGCGCTGATAGCTGCGGCCGGTTTCACGATCAGCGCCTTCTCGACCGATGTGCTGATGCTGGCGGTGGGGCGATGTGTGGCCGGTGTTGGTGTGGCGGCTGGCCTGATGGCCATGCTGAAGGCCAATACGCAATGGTATCCGAAGGAACGTGTTGCGGCGGTAACGGGCGCAGGCTTGTTCTTCGCTTCCATGGGCGGGCTTGCCGCGACCATGCCGGTGCAATGGGCGCTGCCCTTCATTGGCTGGCGCGGGGTTTTCGCCGTACTCGCTATGCTTGCCGTCATGGTATCGGCATGGATCTGGTTTTCCGTACCCACTGCGCCGCCGGGTATCGCACCCGCGCCACGACGCAGCTTGCGTCAAGAAATCGGCGAATATGGCCGCATCTTCAAGGACCCCGTGTTTCTTCGCCTGGTGCCGACCGTTGGCATGCTCTCCACGCTCAATTTTACCTATCAGGGGCTTTGGGCTGGGCCGTGGTTACGCGATGTCGGCGGCTTGGATGATGGCGCACGCGCCGCGGCCTTGCTGATCTATGCGCTTGGTATGATGTTTGGCAGTCTTTTCACGGGACAGGCCGCATCCGTCGCGCAGGCGCGCGGCTTTTCGCCCATGTTGATGCCTTATATCGGTGTCGCAGGCTGTCTTTTCGCGCAGGCCATGCTGATGCTGGGGCCGAGCAATTTCTGGGTCATGGCCGCCCTTTGGTTCTTCTTTTCCTTCTCAGGATCGGTCGGGCCGGCGGGCTATGCGGCGATTGCGCAAGGCTTTCCGCCGGCGCTGGCCGGGCGCGTTTCCACCGCCATCAATTTCCTGATGCTTTGCGTGGTTTTCTTGTTCCAAACGGGCATTGGTGCCATCCTTGATCTCTGGCCGCGCGCTGCCTCTGGCGGTTGGGCGCCTGAGGGCTATGTCTGGGCGCTTGGCATAACATTCTCCATCCAATTGGTGGCGGCGCTTTGGATCTTCCTGCCCTGGTGGCAACCACGAAAGGAACCTGCGTGATGGAAAAACGAGTGACCAAAATCCTGGATCGCTATCGGGTGACCAAAGGGCGCGGCTTTCGCCTGAAGGATTATGACCCGGGCGATACCGCTGGGCTTGAAATGGAAAAAACCGCAGCTGAGGCGCTGCTGCAACAGGGTGTCGTGCGGCTCGCGGAGATGCAGGATAAGCTCTATGCGCAGGATCGCTGGTCAGTCTTGTGCATCTTCCAGGCAATGGATGCCGCAGGGAAGGATGGCGCCATCAGGCATGTGTTTTCAGGCGTCAATCCGCAGGGCTGCCAAGTGCATGCCTTCAAGGCGCCTGGGCCGATAGAATTGGACCATGATTTCCTGTGGCGCCACTCCGTTGCGCTGCCGGAACGCGGCCGCATCGGCATCCATAACCGTTCCTGGTATGAGGAAGCGCTGGTACTGCGCGTGCATCCTGAATTGCTTGCGCGCCAAAGGCTGCCGCCATCCTTAATCGGCAAGAAAATCTGGGATGAAAGGCTAGAAGATATCGCGGCTTATGAACGCTATCTGGCGCGCCAGGGCACGGTCGTGTTGAAATTCTTCCTTAATGTGAGTAGGGAAGAACAGAAAAAGCGCTTTCTGGCCCGTATCGAAGAACCGGAGAAGAATTGGAAATTCTCACCCAATGATGTCGCGGAACGCGCCCATTGGGATGATTACATGAAGGCCTATCAGGCCGCGATCGGCGCGACAGCCGCGCCACATGCGCCGTGGTTTGTGGTGCCGGCGGATGCGAAATGGTTCACGCGCCTTGTGGTGGTGGCCGCCATTATCGAAGCGCTTGAAAAGCTTGACCTGCATTACCCCGCAGTTACCAAGGAACAGCGGACTGCCCTTGCGGTGGCGAAGAAGCGCCTGGGGTGAACAAGGCTAATCCCCCACCGCATCCAGCACATGCAGCGCATAGGTATAAGCAGCACCGGCATTGAGCGCGATGGCAACGCCAAGCGCTTCGGCGATTTCTTCCTTGGTGGCACCGGCAGCCTTGGCCTTGCGTGCATGTGCGTCAATGCAGCCATCGCATTTGGTGGTAATGGCAACGGCAAGGGCGATGAATTCGCGCGTCTTGGCATCCAGATGCTTGGTTTGCGCGGCGCCATTTGACAGCGCCACAAAACCCCTGACGATCTCCGGGTGCAATTGCCCCAATTCCTTGCCGCGCGCCTTCAGCCCGGCGCTGTATTGTGTCCAATCCTTGACTTCAGTCATAGCTCATTTTCCTTTCAATGCATTACGGCAGCAGCGGCACTGGCATAACCCACACGACGTTCCGGCGGCACGGGATGGCGCCCGGCCACGCGTTCCAGCAGTAGTCGCGCATCGGCCAGCATGCCGGCCTTCATCGCCGCATCCAGAAAAAGTTGTTCCAGCACATCCTGCTGCGCATGGCTGCCGCCCATACGGTGCATTACGCCAATGGCAGGGCGCATCATGGTAACGGCGCGGGCATGATCACCGCGCCCATGCGCCAGCACGGCCTCACACACTGGCAGCGCGGCATCGCGCAGAATGGGCGCGAGTGTGCCGCCAACGGCAATCGCATCACGTATCCCATCCAATAGCCGCGCGGCCGCCTGGAAGCGCCCGGTCGCGGTCAGCGCCATCATCCAATGCGGCAGGGTGAATGCGGAAAGGCAATCACCAATCCGTGCTTCCGCCTTATCGGCCAATTCTTCCCAGCGCGTGCCAATATTCACGCCCTGGCGCTGCAAGCGAAACAGCATGGAAGCGGCATTCTGCACATCAATATACAAATCAGGTGCCGCTTCCGTGAGCGTGCTTTTCAGATTGCGAAATCCCTTATCGTAAAGCGCCAGCACTTCTTCGGATTCCGCGCGTTCCAAATGATACATCGCGCGGTGCCACCACAAATGATGCGCCAGGTTTGAAGCGCCTTCCCAATGCTTTTCCAGGCCCGCGAGCCATGCAATGCCCTCTCCACGGCGGCCCTGCATTTCCATCACATGCGCCACCGCATGCGCGGCCCATAAATCGCCGGGGTCAAGGTCAATCGCCGCGCGCCCGCTTTCTTCTGCCACCTGGTAATTGCCGCATTCCTCATGCGCGAAGCAGCGGCAGGCAAGGATGCTGCCAAAGGCGGGCAAAGCCGCTGTCCATTGCGGGTAAACCCCATCCACCACGCGCTGCATCACGCCAGCACGCCCCAGCCAAAACGCGTTGAAATGATGCAGGCGAAACGCGAGGATATCATGGGGGTGGTCGCGCAAAATCGCCTCCCACATTGCCAGCGCCTGGTCCAAATCGCCCGCCGCCCAGGCGGTCACGGCAGCGGCATGGGCTGCTTCGCGTGCGCTGGCCTTGGCGGCAAGGCGGGTTGCGGTTGCAGCCGCTTCGCGCGCGGCGGGCAGCAGCGATGCCTTGTAGCCGAGCAGCGTGATCGCTGATTGCAACACGCGCGCCATCGGCATCTCGCCATCCGCTTCCAGCAGCGCCTTCATCCGTGCGGGCGTATCGGCGCGATATTTCAAATAGCCCGTCACCACATGATCATAAGCGCGCGTAGCGGCCTCTGACGCGCTGGTGATGGCAAGGCCGTGCTGGTCCTGGGGCATGGAGGGGCTCCGACATTCAAGCGCAAAGCTTGCCAGCCTTGACCAAGCCGTGTCGAGTATGAAGACCAACAAGACGGAGAGAGACATGTCCGAAGACACCCCCGAAGCCCGCCTCGCTGCACTTGGCCTCGTGTTGCCGCCAGCACCGAAGCCCTTGGGAACCTATGTGCCCTTCCGGCGCGATGGGAACATCATTTATCTCTCGGGGCAGGGCCCGCGCGATGCGGAAGGCAAACCCATCAGCGGCAAGGTACCGACCGAAGTCAGCATTGATGAAGCCTATCAACTCGCCCGCCGCGTTGGGCTTTCCTTACTGTCAGTGGCGGCTTCCGCTGCCGGGGGGCTTTCGCGCCTGCGCGCGCTGAAGGTGCTTGGCATGGTCAATGCGGTGCCGGAGTTCCGCGAACATCCGCGCATCATCAATGGATGTTCCGATCTTTTCGTCGCGGTACTTGGCGATAATGGCCAGCATGCGCGCTCTGCCGTTGGTTTTGGCAGCCTGCCCAATCAAATCCCGGTGGAGATTGAAGCGATCTTCAGCGTGCTGGATTAACCGGGTTCAGGCCTTCGTCCCGGTACTGCCGAAACCGCCCGCCCCGCGTGCGGATTCCGGCAGTTCGGCCACTTCGCGCCAAACGCCGCGCATCACCGGCGCCAGTACGGCCTGGGCAATGCGCATGCCGCGTTCCACGGTGAAGGGCTCATTGCCTGCATTCATCAGGATCACGCCCAATTCGCCACGATAATCCTCATCTATCGTGCCGGGGCTATTGGGCAGCGCAATGCCGTTTTTCAGTGCCAAACCGGACCGGGGCCGCACCTGAATTTCATACCCCGTCGGGATCGCCATTCTAAGGCCGGTCGGGATCAAGGCGCGCCCACCTGGCGGGATCACCACCGGCGCGCTGATAGCGGCCAGCAAATCCATCCCCGCCGCGCCTTCCGTCGCATAGCTCGGTAACGGCAAATCCGCGCCATGGGGTAGGCGTATCACAGCAATTTCCGGGGTCATGCCAAAGCCTCTGCAATGCGCGCGGCAAGCCTTGCCGCCACGTCTTCCTTTTTCATGCGTGGCCAGGCTTCGGTGCCCTTCGGCGTGATCAGCAGCACGGTATTCTCCGTCCCCCCCATCACATCGCCCGAGACATCATTGGCAACGATCCAATCGCAGCCCTTTTTCTTCCGCTTGGCCCGCGCATGTTCTTCCAGCTTTTCGGTCTCGGCCGCGAAACCCACCACCAGCTTTGGCCGGCGCGGCCCGGCGGCGGAAAGTGTCGCCAGAATATCGGGGTTGAGCGCGAGTGCGATTGGCGGCGGCACTTGCCCCACGACTTTCTTCATTTTCTGATCCGCGGCCGCGGCACTGCGCCAATCCGCGACCGCCGCCGCGCAAATCGCAACATCAGCGGGAAGTGCCGCTTCACAAGCCGCCAGCATATCGCGCGCTGATTCCACGCGCTGCACGGTCACACCCTTCGGGTCCGGCTGCGCCACGGGGCCAGAGACCAAAGTCACCCGCGCGCCAAGTGCTGCAAGCGCGGCGGCAATCGCATGGCCCTGCTTGCCGCTGCTGCGATTGGCGATGTAGCGCACAGGGTCAATTGGTTCATGCGTCGGCCCGCTGGTCACCAGCACATGGCGGCCTTGCAGGGGCTGCACGGCGGGTGTCAGCACTGACTCCACCGCTGCCAAAAGCGCCGCCGGTTCAATCAGCCGACCGGGGCCCGATTCAGGTTCCGCCATAGCACCCACTTCTGGCCCGGCCACCATCACCCCCCGCGTGCGCAGCGTTGCGATATTCGCCTGCGTCGCCGGATTTTCCCACATGGCAGGGTTCATCGCGGGCGCCACCATGATCGGCGCGCGGGTCGCGAGCAGCACGCAGGTGGCCAAATCATCCGCGAGCCCATGGGTGATCTTCGCCAGCAAATCCGCCGAGGCCGGCGCCACCAGCACCAGATCAGGCAACCGCGCGAGGCGGATATGGCCGATATCGGCCTCGGCCGCCCAAAGATCATCATGCACGGCCTGGCCGGTAATGGCGGCGAGTGCCTCCTTCGTCACAAAACGCGCCCCGCCCGCGGTCAGGATGGCGGTCACTGTCGCCCCCGCCTTGCGCGCGAGCCGCGTGAATTCCAGCACCTTATAGGCAGCGACGGAGCCCGAGACGATCAGCAGGATTTTGCGACCAGAAAACATGGGGCCAAGCCTAACCCAGAAGCTGCGTGAATGAAATCAGCCACCCCCTGGCGCGGGCCCCTGGTTCGGGCATCATGGGCAAAGGCCGCCCGATCAGCGCGGCAAGGGGGAAACAGTATGGCAGGCGGGAAGCTCCGCGCCACCAGCGTTCTTGCGCCCTTTGGGCAGCGCGGCTTTCGGTTTCAATGGCCGGCTGATCTTGCCACCTCCTGGGCCTTTGAGATGGAGACGATCATCCTTGGCTGGTATGTGCTGACCGAAACGGGGTCGGTCACCTGGCTTGCCATCTTCGGGTCCCTGCTGCTGATCGGCACGCTGCTCTCTCCCATGTTTGGCGTGATGGGGGATCGGGTTGGACATCGGCGCGTGCTATCCGCCATGCGCGCCTGGTATGCCGTGCTGGCGGCGGTGCTCACGGCCTGTGCCATGGCAGGCCTGCTTTCCCCCTTGCTCGTTTGTGGCGTCGCCTTGCTCAGTGGCCTTGTGCGCCCTTCCGATATGGGCATGCGCAATGCGCTGATTGCGGCCGGCATGCCCGCCCCGCTGTTGATGGGGGCCATGGGAATTGAACGCCTGAGCGCCGATAGTGCGCGCGTGATCGGCGCCCTGACCGGGGCGGGCTTGGTGGCGTTCCTCGGCATCGGTCCGGCCTACATGGCGGTGACGGCGATCTATCTTGGCGCCTTTGTGCTGACCTTGCAGGTGGATGAACCGCCAACCCGCGCTGCCCAAGGTGTTGCGATGAAAACGCCCTGGGCTGATCTTGGCGATGGCATTGCCTATGCCCGCGCAACACCGCCCGTGCTGGCGGCGCTGCTGCTGGCCTGCCTTGCCAATTTCGCCGCCTATCCCATCAGCGGCGGCTTGCTGCCCCATGTCGCGCGCGATGTTTATGGGCTGGATCGCACTGGGCTTGGCTATCTGTCCGCGAGCTTCGCAGGCGGCGCGATGCTGGGCTCACTTTTCATCAGTGCGCGGGGAGGCGGGCTGCCGCCCGCACGCACCATGCTGGCCGCATCGCTGTCCTGGTTTTTGCTGCTGTTGGTTTTTGCGCGCCTGACGGATCCTGTGCTGGGCAGTGTGGTGCTCGCGCTGGCAGGGTTTGTGCAAAGCTTTTGCATGGTGCCGCTGGCGGTGCTGCTGCTGAGGATTACCCTGCAGGAATTTCGTGGCCGCGTGATGGGGCTGCGCATGCTGGCGGTTTATGGCTTACCGGTTGGGCTGATGATGGCCGGGCCTTTGGTGGGTGAGATCGGCTTTGCCGATGCCGGCGCGCTTTATGCGGGCTTCGGCGCCTTATGCACCGTGGCGATTGCGCTATTCTGGCGCGCGCATTTGCTGCCCCGTGAGGTGCCGGCGAATGGGCTGCGTCAGGTGTAGAGCGAGTTGCGTTCACATGGGTTCACCCAACTCGCTCTACACATTTGTTTTTCCAGCATCTTCACCCGTTCAGATGATTGGATCTGAACGCGATCTGCTCTAGCAGGCTCCCGTTTTCTCTTCCGCCTTCGCGATGCACCATCAGGGTTTGGGTAGCTTCGCCCCGCCGCGTGCTTCCAGACGCGCCAGCAGGAAATCAATCTCGGCTGTGGTTTCCGCCGAAAGCTTGGGGCCGGGGGCGCGCAAAGCCGCATGGGCGATGATGCCGCGCCGCGCCAGCACGTATTTCCGAATGGCAAGGCCAAGGCCGGGCTGCAATTCGCTGCGGATCAATGGCAGATGAAGATCAAAGGCATCGTGTGCCGCATCGCGCTTGCCGGCTGCTATCAGCGCGATCACTTCGGCCAGCATTTCGGGGAAGGCATAACCGGTCATGATGCCATCCGCACCGCGCGCCAGTTCTTCCGGCAGGAATTGGCCACCATTGCCGCCCAGAATGCTGATGCGCGGCATCTTGCCTTCGGCTTCCATTTTGCGGATGGCGGAAAGCTTATCGAGGCCAGGATAGTCTTCGGCCTTCAGCATCACCAGGCGCGGATCGGCAGCGGCGCGTGCGACCATGGCCGCGCTGATATGAATGCCGGTCAATTGCGGAAAATCCTGCAAGACAAAAGGCGCATCACCCACCGCATCCATGGCCTGCATGATGTAGGATAGCACCGCATCATCGCCCTTCAGGCCCGCTGCCGGTGCTACCATGATTCCCGCCGCGCCCAGATCAAGCGCACCCCGCGCCACCGCGCGCATGCTGGCAAAACCAGGCGCCGAGGCACCCACCACCACCGGCACGCGCCCTGCAACGCGATTGATCACACGCTTCACGAAGCTGATCGCTTCTTCCTGATCCAGCTTCGGCGCTTCCCCCATGACGCCAAGCAGCGTGAGGCCGCTGGCACCGGCGGCCAGAAAGGCATCGGTCATGCAATCCGCACTCGGCAGGTCAAGCGCGCCATCGGGTAGGAAGGGGGTGGGCGCAATGACGAAAACGCCCTTGGCATTTCTTGTGAGCATGGCAGGGTCCTCAATTGTTGGGGCGATCTTAGAACAAGCCGCTGGCCTCGCCCAGGCTTGACGCTTGGGCGAAAGCCCCATCCCCTGCGGTTAAAACCACACGGTCAGGATCACGCCATGTCCCAGCATCAAATGCAGCATTACCTTGCCGTCCGAGAGGATTGGCTTGCAGCGCGGCAGGAAGAAATCCTGGACCCCGCGCAGCTTATCATTGATCCACACCACCACCTTTGGGATCGGCCGGGCTGGCGTTATTTGCACGATGAATTCCTGGCCGATCTGAAGAGCGGCCATAACATAAAGGCCACGGTTTATGTCCAGGCGCGTTCCATGCATCGCGCCGCGGGACCAAAGGCCATGAAGCCAGTGGGGGAGACTGAATTCGTCACCGGCATTGGCGCGATGTTCGCGAGTGGCATTTACGGCGATATCGCCGCCAATGCAGGCATTGTGGGCTATGCGGACCTGACCCTGGGTGATGCGGTGCAGCCCGTGCTGCAAGCGCATATCGCTGCCGCCGGGGGCAGGTTTCGCGGCATTCGCCATATCGCCACCTGGGACCCTGACCCCGCCATGCTGAACCCGGCCTATACGCCAGCAGAAGACATGATGGATAGCACCGCCTTCCGCGCCGGTTTCGCTGCCCTTGGGCGCAATGGGCTTTCCTTTGATGCTTGGATCTATTTCCACCAAATCCCCCGCCTTGCGTCGCTCGCGCGCGCCTTCCCGGAAATCCCGATCGTGCTGGATCATTGCGGCGGGATTCTCGGCATCGGCCCCTATGCGAGCAAGCGTGATGAGGTTTTCGCTGCCTGGTCGCGCCATATGGCAGAATTGGCGCAATGCCCGAATGTTATGGTGAAGCTCGGCGGGCTTGGCATGCGCCTGCCGGGCTTTGGACTTGAAGCGGGCGCGATTGCGCCATCATCGGAAGAATTGGCGCAACATTGGCGCCCCTGGATGGAACGCTGCATCAACTTGTTTGGCACGCAGCGCTGCATGTTCGAAAGCAATTTCCCGGTGGACAAGGGCGGCTATGGTTATGCAGTTGGCTGGAATGCCTTCAAGCGCATCGCCGCTGGCGCCTCAGCCGAGGAAAAGGCAGACCTGTTCTGGCGGAGTGCCGCGCGGTTTTACCGCATGACGCAGTTTCTTTGATTACCTCGTCTGGTTTGGGAGTGCAGGGAGTAGGTAATCGAGAAACAGATCGGGATTTTCCGCAAAGGGAAAATGCCCGATCCCATCCATGCGCTGGAATCGCGCCCCAGGGATTTTTGCGGCGGTCGCGGCGGAATGTTCCGCGGTGCAGGAATAATCATACTCACCGGTCAGCAGCGTGAGTGGGCATTTTTGCGTATCAATGCGGTGAATGCGATCCCGCGCATCCCACCCGCCGGAATAGAACAGAATATCGCCAGGAAATGTGCCACAGCCGCCCTGGCTGTAATGCCACCAGACCTCCGCGGCGCATTCGGCGGGTGATTGCGGCGCCATCAGGCCTTCAATCCATTCGGGCGTGAAAATGGCGGCGTTCACGCGTGGATGATCCGCCCATGGGGTGCGCCGGCCGGCGATATGTTCGCAAGCTTCGCAGGCGATGATCGCGGCGAAGCGTTCGGGCGCGCGCAAAGCCATTTCAAGGCAGATTTCACCGGACATGGACGCGCCGAGCAAGACAGGCTTTTCCACAAAACCCCATCGATCAAGAAAGCTCAAGATCAATTCGGCATAAAGATCTGTATCCAAAGCCCAAGCGCCGGGCGCAGCAGCGGGGGCGGAACGGCCATGGCCGGGCAAGTCAAAGGCAGTCACGGCGTAGCCTGCCTCAGCAAGCCGAGGATGCGCCATCAGCCGATGGAATTGCCGCGAATCAGACCCAGCAGTGTGTAGCCCGAGGATCGGGCGCCCCTGCCCAGCGGTTTCGCCATAGGCAACAAAGTCGTGGCCATTGGCACGCAACTGAACATAGCGGCCTTGTGCGGCGGGGCAGGGGTGTCCCCCACCGAGTTGCGGGCGAAGCGAAGCGGGCGCTGGCGTGTCAACACTGCGCAACGCCCAGCGCGCGAGATCGAAAATGCGCCGCAAGATATGTGCATGTTGTGCCCAGGCAAGCTCATCTCCTGCCGCCGAAAATCCCGGAACGCGCATCCGCAGCGCATAGAGGTGGTGGTGGTGTCGCGCCGGGTGGGTCTTCAGGAATTCATCCCAAATGGCAGCCGTGGCCGAAAAACGCGTCTCCGCATCCGAACTCAGGGAAATTCCGACGGATGCATCCGCAAGTTCAAACGTAATGGCAAAGCCTGGCTGAAGGACAGCAAAACGTCCGACCGCGCCAGCCAAGCGAGAGCGCAAGAATTCATCACTGGCGCAAAGCGCACGCCAGTGATCCAGCACGGGCGCGGCGCTGAATTTCTCCCAGCCAATCGGCATGCGATCCCCCTCAAAAGCGACAGCAGCTTCCATGCTGCATCAGCGCATGGCAAGAGCACGGCCCCTATTCAACCGGCGCGGTTGGCTCGCTCGCCCCGCGTGGCTGAGGCAGCGGCGGCACCCAGGGCCGGTCGCCGCGCCATGACCGATCAGAAATCACCTGCGCGCCCTTAGGTGAAAGCCAGATCGCATGCGCGCCATCGCGCCAGACGGAAAAACGATCAATCAAAATGCTCTGCCGGCAGCGCTGCCGGATGGGCTCGGCGGAGATGATCACGGCCACCGCGCCGCATTGCGCCATGATATTGCCGCGCCGGACGAAAAAGGCACTTGCACCAGCTTCAAACAAGCAGCCATCCGCTGTGCAGCTTAGCTTGCCATCCGGGCTTTGGCCCTCAGCGGGCAGCGCCTTCGCCGCATCCAGCCCGAAGTGCCTGAGCCAGGTATCGCGCGTGAGGTTGGAAGCGCCCTGTTGGCGTTGGATGAAAAGCGCATCGGTCGTGAAAAACCCAACCAGCCGCGCATCCTGCGAAATCAGTATTTGGGGTGGTTGGACCAAGGCGGCGCTGGCAAGGCCAAGCGTCATCGGCAGTACGCCCAAGGCGCGCCACCAACGCCGCCAAAGACAAAGCCAGCAAAGCCCAAAGGCAAAGACCGCCAAACCCCAGCCGGGGATTGGCCTCGCGGATTCTGTTGCCCCCGGCCAGGCGGCGACAATGCGCGCCACCCACAATACGCCTTCAACGCCAAGCCCCATGACCCACAGCGCCGGCGCCTCCAGCCCAAACGGCATCAATAACGCCGCCAACATCCCGGCGGGCATGATAATGAAGGAAGTCAGCGGCACTGCCACCGCATTCGCCGCCACGCCATACCATTGCAGCCGCCCGAAATGCGCGAGGCCGAAAGGCGCAGTCGCCGAACCTGCCAGTACCGAGGTCATCATCAGGGCAAGCACGCCAAACCCAATGCGCCATGCCCAACCCTTCTGGCCGCGCAGCCCAGCAAGGCGCGGCTGCACGGCCTCCCACCCCGCAATCAGGGCCAGCACCGCCGCGAAGGACATTTGGAAAGACGGGCCAAGCAGCGAAGCCGGATCGAAGATCATCACCGCCGCCGCAGCCCAAGCGAGGCCCCGCAGCGAAATCGCCTTCCGCCCGGCCAGAATGGCCAACGTCACGAGACACGCCATGGCAAAGCTGCGCTGCATGGGCACCTGCGCGCCGGTCAGCAACATATAGAAGCCCCCCGCCAACAAAGCGCCGCATCCCGCGAGCATTTTGCCCGGCACCCGGAGTGCCAAGGGGCGATAGAGCGCCGCCAGCAGGCGCGTCACCCAGAAGGACACACTCATTACAATCGCGATATGCAGGCCAGAGACCGAGAGGATATGCGCCAAGCCCGAATCCCGCATGGCATCCAAATCAGCCCTTGGAATAACGCTTTGGCTTCCAGTCAGCAGAGCGGCCGAAATCGCCCCGGCCGCGCCCGGCACGACGGCCAAAACCCGCGCCTCAAGTTCGCGGCGCAGGCCGGAAAGGGGTGGGGCGTGCCCTGCGCCTCGCGTCACCTCTGCCGCGCCGATGGCAAAACCGACACCGCCCTGCCCGCTGAAAAAGGCTGCGCGTTGGAAATCCCAGGCGCCCGGATAGGCCGGCGCTGACGGGGCGCGGATCAGAGCGCGGACGCTGATCAGATCTCCGGGCGTTGGCCGCGCGGGGTCATCATTGCGAAGACGAAGCCGGATGCTGCGTTCCAGGCGCGGTGCCTCTGGCCCAAGCCGCGCTTCGGCAAGCGTCACGCGCAGCCCCTGCGGCAGCGCCTGTACATTTTGCACAATACCTTGCACCACCACTGCCCGTTGCGGAGGGGAAAGCGGCGGCGGCGCCCTTTGCGCATGCCAGAGCGTCACGGCAAAACCAAAGCTGCCCGCCGCGACCAAAGCGCAAAGCCAGCCGCAGAAAGGCCAGCGGCGCGCAAGAAGCAGCGCGGCAATGATCAGAACGGGGGCCAGCCAGATCAGCCGCGCATCCGGTTCGCTCCGCAGGCTGAAGTAAAGCAGGATGCCTGCCCCCATGGCGACGGGAAGCCACAGCGCCTTCTGCTGCCGCTCTGCGGCGAAAGCCTCGGCTGCCCGGGCTAAGCCTGGGATTCGGGGCGCGGAGGAGCCGGGAAGAAACACAACCATAAGTATATATTGGTCTGGTTGAAGCCCAAAACGGGAAATTCATCACACGCTGGCTGTGGCGCCAGATTTCCCAGGCGCGGCTTGTGGTTTAAAGGCAGGGAATCAGGAGAATGATCAGCACATCATGACGGTTCGCACGCGCTTTGCCCCTTCCCCCACCGGCTATCTGCATATCGGCGGAGCCCGCACTGCCTTGTTCAATTGGCTCTTTGCGCGCCACCATGGCGGGGAATACTTGCTGCGTATTGAAGATACGGATCGCGAACGCTCCACCCGGGAAGCGGTGGATCAGATCCTGGACAGTCTTGAATGGCTCGGCCTTTCGCCGGATGAACCGCCGGTGTTTCAGGCGGCGCGGGAAGCGCGGCATCGCGAAATCGCCGAAGCGCTGCTGGTCATGGGCAAGGCTTATCGCTGTTGGGCCGCGCCGGAAGAATTGGCCGAAATGCGCGAACGCGCCGCTGCTGAAGGCCGCCCGCCGCGTTATGACCGGCGCTGGCGTGAGCGTGAGCCTGGGCCGGAACAGGAAGGCAAGCCCTTCGCCATCCGCATCAAGGCGCCTTTGGAAGGTGAGACCGTTGTCGCGGATTTGGTGCAGGGCGAAGTGCGCGTCGCCAATGGCGAATTGGACGACATGATCATCCTGCGGAGTGATGGCACACCAACCTATCTGCATGCCGTGGTGGTGGATGATCATGACATGCGCATCACGCATGTGATCCGCGGCGATGACCATCTGACCAATACCTTCCGCCAATGCATGGTTTATGACGCGATGGGCTGGACCCGCCCGCATTTCGCTCATGTGCCGCTGATTCATGGCGCGGATGGCGCCAAGCTGTCCAAGCGCCATGGTGCTGTTTCCGTGCTGGATTTCCGTGAGCAGGGATTCTTACCCGATGGTATTTGCAATTATCTACTGCGCCTTGGCTGGGGGCATGGGGATGAGGAATTCATCCCGCGCGATCGGGCCGTGACGCTTTTTGACATCAAGGATGTCGGGCGCGCGGCGGCGCGGATGGATTATGCCAAGCTGACGCATTTGAACGGGCAATATCTGCGTCTCGCGGATGATGATGCGCTGACGCGTGACGTGCTTCAGAGGTTGGCGAAACGCACTGTGCTATTCGGGCCGGATGGCGCCAAGCGTGTGCGGATGCTGATGCCATTTCTTAAGGAAAGGGCCAAGACGCTGGAAGAATTGACCGGCGCTGCGGCTTTCGCGGTACAGGATGGCGCACCGCTTATGGAAGCCAAGGCCGAGGCGTTGCTGACGCCGGAAGCCAAGGCCCGGCTTGTTGATCTTGCCGCGTTTTTGCAGACAGCACCTTGGGAAAAGCAGGATCTGGATCAATGGCTGCGCGATTACTGTGAGGTGAAGGGCATCAAGCTTGGCCAGGTGGCGCAGCCCTTGCGCGCGGCATTGAGCGGCAGCACCACCAGCCCACCGATTGATGCCGTGCTTTGGGCGCTGGGGCGGGAGGAGGCGATGATGCGCATGCTTGCCGCGGCTGATTAGGGTTTGCAGATCAATCAATGCGGATATTGCCGCGCCTGATCACCTCACCCCATTTGGCCAGTTCCACCTTGATGTAGTCGCCGCATTCTGCACAGCCATCGCCGCCGGCTTGGCGCCTTGTTCAAGGAGTTGCTGGAAGGAAGGCGACATTTTCAAGCCAAGCAGAACGCTTGGCGGCTCAAAAAATGCGACCAGACAAACATACTGAAGTCAGAGTCCCAAAGCCGGTTCGGCGCCGCTGCCTGGAATGCCCGATTGACGTGATCCCTTGGCCTTTGCGCAAATAGGGATCATCGGCTTTGACGGAAAGATTGAGTTGAAAGAACTGCGCCTTTACGGCCTGCCCGAGGATGAGCCGGGGGTGCGCCCCGGCTGCCCTGCTTTTCCCGCTGGCGGCAGGATGCCACTATTCTCGGCGGTGTGGGATCTGCCGAGCATAGCTACTGTGGTGGCCGACGCCCCCGCATCGCCGATCACAGCTCTATCCACGTGTCGCAAGCAATGCGGGCAGCTCGGCAAGGGTACGGATTTCGTGCTCTGGTGCCCCGGGCAGCCTTTCGCGCCGCTGCCCATAACGATTGCACCACACCACCCGCATGCCGAAGGCTGACGCAGCATGCGCATCCCACGCATTGGAGGATTGGAAGGCAATCGACTCCGCCGGCACACCAAGCCGGTCAACCGCACGTTGATAGACGCGTCGGTCCGGCTTGAAGCTGCCGACCTCATCCACCGAGATCACCGCGTCGAAGGCCCCGGCCAGGCCGGCACCCTCCACCGCGCTCGCCAGCATGTCGGGAGAGCCGTTCGACAGGATGGCGGTGGCAAAGCCCGCCTCGCGCAGCGCGCGGAGCACGCTGGATACTTCGGGGAAGGTGCCGAGCGTACGGTACAGGTCCATCAGACGCTCGCGTAGCGGCCCTTCCGCTGGCAGACCTAGTGTCTCCAGCGCGAAGTCCAAGGCGTCACCTGTCACCTCCCAGAACGACACGTAGCGGCCCTGCAGCCCGCGCAGCCAGGAGTACTGGAGCTGTTTTTCGCGCCACAGGGCGGTCAATGGGCCGGCCTTGTCGCCCAACACATCGCTGCAGCCCGCTGCCGCTGATGCAAAATCGAAAAGTGTGCCATAGGCATCAAAGACGCAGGCGCGGATGCCGGTCAGCATGGAACGATCACACCAGGGTGCCGCGGATCGGGTAATTCATCTCCTGGATGCGCTTCGCTCCGCGGGCGATACCGGCCAGATCGGGACGCGCGAAGGGCGCGTTGGAGATATCAATAATCTGCAGCTGCCCCTTAGGATTGATCAGGAAAAGGCCAGGCTCAGGAAAGGGCCGGTCTGTTTCCTGAGCTGAGCGTGGTTCGGACAAATAAAGTCCAAGCATGCGCATCTGCGCCATGGTCATCGCGTAACCAACTGGGAAACGCCAGCCATGCTCTGCCAGATCGGCGGCGGCCTTTTCCTCTGGATCGCCGGAAGCCACCATCACCGAAACACCGATGGCAGAGAATTCATCCATAAGGTCATTCAATGTCTTGAGGTAGATTTTACAGAGAGGGCAGTGTCTGCCGCGATAGACAACAAAAAGCCGCCAATCATTGCCGGAAGCGGGGGCGACCTCCCCACCGCCTAGGCGGGGGATAGAGACGGCAGGGAAAGGGCTTCCCGCGGCGAGCTTTATGGTCGTGGACATGGCTTTCAATTTCCTTCCATTTGAGCAAAAGGGAATGCAAGGCGCTGCGTCATGCCCGGGCAGACCTTGGACCAAGTAGCGCGAGTGCCCCGCGCGCAGCACCGTCCAGCAGCGCAGGATCTGGCCTGGTACGCGCAAGCACGCGGAGCCCCATCACGGCCGCAAGCATTAGTCGCGCGACATCGGCCACATTCATCTGCGGCGCGATCGTGCCTTCACGCTGCGCGGCGCGCAGGCATCGCCGAAAGAAGCTTTCCAACTCACCGAGGCGCTCACGCAGCATCACCCCGATTTCGTTATCTTCGGTGCCAAACTCCAGCACGGCATTGACCATGAGGCAGCCGCGTCGATCACGCCGTGACAAGGCAAGTATTTCCATGATGAACTCCTCAATGGCGTCGCGCGGCGACCTGTCTTGTTCCAGGCGTCTGATGCGGGCGCGTACCCCGTCATCAAGGTAACGATCCATGCAGCGCAGAAAAAGGGAGCGCTTGTCACCGAAGGCGTTATAGAAACTGGCGGGCCCAAGCCCCATGGAGGCCCCGAGATCACGCACAGAAGTTCCCGCATAACCGCGATGCCAGAATTCAGCGGTTGCTGCCGCAAGCGCGGCATCTTCATCGAAAATACGAGGTCGCGACATTGGTTGATGTTGACATCCTATAATCTGTAGCGAATACTCTAAAACTATGGAAAACACAATCCCATGCAGACATGCCACGTTCAATCAGATCGTTGAATTCAATCAATGAAAAGCTGCTGTGATGATGGGGTGCCCGCTCACTGAGCGTCCGTGTCTCTAACGAAGGCTTCGCCGATGATTACGCCGATTCCGGACTATCATCTTTATGGCTGGGCGACGCCCAATACGCATCGCGTGACAATCCTGCTTGAGGAACTTGGCCTTCATTACAGCGTGACCGGCGTCAATATCCGTGCAAGGGAACAATTTACGCCGCATATTCTGGCTCTCAATCCCTTTGGCAAGGTGCCGATCCTGATTGAACGGCGCGCTGGGGTCGACCCGCTGGTCTTGTTCGAGAGTGGCGCGATCCTCCTGCACCTGGCCGAAGCGCATGGCCGCTTCCTGCCTGCCGAGTTTCCAAAGCGTGCTGCGACGCTCACCTGGCTAATGGTCGCCTTGACTGGCCTTGGCCCTGCCATGGGCCAGGCACATCATTGGACCGATCTCGCGCCCGAAAAGCCCAAGGCCGCAGGGGATTACGCCTTGGCGCAGGTCGCGCGTGTTTGGTCCCTGCTGGAAGATCATTTGGCCGAGGCACCCTACCTTGCCGGTGCTGAATACAGCATCGCGGATATGGCCGCCTTTCCCTGGATAACGCGGCCAGCATGGGCGGAACGCAGGCTTGAGGATACGCCAAACATTGCACGCTGGCATGACTCTATCGCGGCCCGCCCGGCGGTTCAGCGCGGCATTGCTGTGCCGCGCGGCGCCATATTGGCGTGACGGCCCATCGCCAGATGAATGGCTGGGCACCCATGATCCCGCTGCAGGTATGGCAGGCCGAAATTCTTTGTATTTTGTAGCAAACGCTTTACAATATGATGATGTTTCATCGCGCTATTCTGGAGCCCTCAACATGACCCGACGCCTTGCGCGCGCTGCCTTGCTGGCAGCCGGAATATTGCTGACTACGCCCGCTTACGCACAACCCATCGCGCCGGATCGCATTCTGCGCATGGTGCCGAATGCGGATTTGCAGACGCTTGATCCGATCAACACCACGGCGGGTGTCGTGCAGTCGCACGCACACATGATTTATGATCAGCTTTTTGGGCGGGATGCTGCCCAGCGCCCTCAGCCGCAAATGGTTCAGTCCTGGACCAAGTCGGAAGATTCTCTGACATGGACCTTCCAACTTCGTGATGGGCTGAAGTTTCATGATGGCGCGCCTGTCACGGTAGTGGATGTCATTGCATCACTGCGGCGCTGGGGGGCGCGCGATCCGCATGGGCGTCAGATCATGGCGATCACGGAAGCCATCGAACCCGCAGCTGATGGTAAATCCTTCGCTTGGCGCCTGAAGCGCCCCTATGGGCTTATGCTGGATGCGCTTTCCAAGCCGGCTGGCAATATGCCCGCCATCATGCCCGCGCGTATTGCTGCGACTGATCCCTTCACCGCCATTACGGAGACTATCGGCTCCGGCCCCTTCATTTTCGTACGTGAGGAATGGGTACCAGGTTCACGCGTTGTCTATCGCCGCAATCCTGACTATGCGCCGCGCGCTGAACCCGCTTCCGGCACAGCGGGCGGCAAGGTCGCGCATGTGGATCGTGTTGAATGGCTCAATATCGCCAATGCCCAGACCGCTGTTCTCGCGCTCATTCAGGGCGAGATTGATTATATCGAAAGCCCTGGTGTTGATTTTCTGCCCATGCTGCAAAGACGCGGCATGCGCATCATCCGCACGAATACGCTCGGGGCGCCGGGCATGATTCGCATGAACCATATCCACCCACCTTTCAATGATGCGCGCGCACGACAGGCCCTGATGCTCCTGGTCAATCAGGAGGAAATCTTGCAGGCAATGTTCCCCGACCCTGCGCTTTATCAGGTCTGTCACGCCTTTTTCGTATGCGGTTCGCCGCAGGAAACCAATGCAGGTGTTCCGCAAGGCCTTGGCAGTGCCGCAGCACGCGCGCAGGCGCGCCAGTTGCTTCAGGCCAGTGGCTATGACGGAACGCCAATCGTCATCATGGACCCGACTGATAATCCCTTCGTCCATGCCGCTACCTTGGTTCTGGCGCAACAAATGCAATCCATTGGTTTTCGCACGGATGTCCAGGCCATGGATTTCGCCTCCATGGCTGGAAGGCGGGCCAATCGGCGGCCACCTTCGGAAGGCGGTTGGCATATTGGATTGACCTTCTGGAATGGGCTTGGCGCCTCTGATCCCGTTGGCAATGTGCCCATGCAGGCCAGTTGCGAAAGGGCCTGGCCGGGCTGGCCCTGCGACGCCCAGCATCAGGCATTGATTGATGCCTTCCCCTATGCGGCGAATGATGGCGAACGCCGGCAAATTCTGGAAAGGCTGCATGAAAGCGCCTATCGGCTGGTGCCCTATGTTCCCTATGGGCAATGGTATCTGCCTTCTGCCATTCGGCCTCAATTGGACGGTGTTTTGGCCATGCCGGGCATTATCATTGCCTGGAATGTGAAGAAGCCAACACGCTGAGCCAAGACAGGCCAAAAAGGGCGCCATGATCTTTATGTACAGCAATGCGTAACCTTTGCTTCCCTGGTGACGTATAGGGAAGGTCTTGCTGAACGTCCTGGATCATGAGCCCCACAACCGCCATCGCGCTTGTCTGCAAAACCCCTGCCATCGGGCGCGGCAAGTCGCGGCTTTGGCCATTGCTTGGGCCGGCACGAACGGCCCAGCTATCCGCCTGTTTCATCCGTGATGTTGCAGAAACCTTGGCGGCTTTGCCTGCTACGCTTTCACGGCAATGCTATGCCCTGTTCAGCCCCGTCGGCACTGAAGCAGCGCTGCGCGAACTGCTCCCCCCTGATTGGCAACTCATCCCGCGCGAGGCGAATGATGTCGGGCAGGTGTTGGAGGTAAGTCTGAATGCGCTGCTCCAGGCCGGGCATGATGGTGTTATTTTCATGAATAGCGACAGCCCAAGCCTGCCTAGTGTGCTGATTGAAGAAGCGATCACTGCGCTGCGCGCCGATGGTGATCGCGTGGTCCTCGGCCCCTCGCTGGATGGGGGCTATTATCTCATTGGGCTCAAGGCCTGTCATCCTGCCCTATTTCGCAATATGGCCTGGAGCACACCAGCGGTCTTCAACACCACCTGCGCGCGTGCGGCACAGATGGGCCTACCGGTGCATGTGCTGCATGAATGGTATGATGTTGATGAGGCCCAGGATTTTCACCGCCTGAAGGCTGAATGTTGCGGGCAGGCACCTATCGCCGATGCAATGGTGACAGCCGGTCCAGCGCGGCATACGCGTGCTTTGCTGGCGGCCTGGGCAGCGGCGGAAACACCACCGCCTCACCAACCAGGCCAAGGCTGAACGTAACCTTCTCGCGCCACCGAGCGTAAGGCGTTCCAACTCTGAAAGGTTCAATCGCGTGACTGCTGCATCGCCATCCTCTGGAATTGCCGCGCGCCGCCCGGTGCTGCGCGATGGCGTTCTGCACACAGATCTTTGCATTATCGGTGCGGGATCGGGTGGGCTTTCCGTGGCAGCCGGCGCCGTGCAGATGGGCGCTTCTGTTGTGCTGATCGAAAAACACCTGATGGGTGGCGATTGTCTCAATACCGGCTGCGTGCCGTCCAAGGCGCTGCTGGCCGCGGCACATGCCGCCCATGCGCTGCGCCATGCAGATGCTTTCGGCATCGCAAGCCACGAACCCGCGGTTGATTTCGCCAAGGTCCATCAGCATGTGCATGGCGTGATCGCCGCCATCGCCCCGCATGACAGTGTGGAACGCTTTGAAGGCCTTGGTGTCACCGTCATTCTGGCGCCCGCAAGCTTCACGGGGCCGGCTGAAGTCCAGGCCGGCAGCCATCGCATCCAGGCGCGCCGTTTTGTCGTGGCAACGGGGTCTTCCGCCGCCATTCCGCCCGTGCCTGGGCTTGGCAACATCCCGCACCTCACCAATGAAACCATCTTCGGCCTGACAGAAAAACCGGACCATTTGCTGGTCCTGGGCGGGGGACCCATCGGGATTGAAATGGCGCAAGCCTTTCGCCGCCTTGGCGCCTGCGTCACCTTGGTCGAACGCGCTGCCATCCTGCCCCGCGATGAGCCCGAGGCGGTAACAATCCTGCGCGATACCCTGATCCGCGAAGGCATCGCCCTGCATGAGGGTATTGAGGTAGTGGCGGCGCGCGACACTGGCGCAGGTATTGAACTGGAGTTGCGTGGCAATGCGGGCACCGTGCTGGTGCAAGGGTCGCATCTGCTGGTGGCGGCCGGGCGCAAACCCAATACCGCCGGGCTTGGGCTTGAAGCCGCCGGCATTGCAGTGACGCCGCGCGGCATCACGGTTGATCAACGCTTGCGCAGCAGCAATCGGCGCGTCTTTGCGATAGGCGATGTCTCGGGCGGCCCCCAATTCACCCATATTGCCGGCTATCACGCGGGCATTGTCATTCGAAATGCGCTCTTTGGCCTGCCGGCCAAGGTTGATTATGCCACGCTGCCCTGGGTGACCTATGCCGATCCGGAATTGGCGCATGTTGGCCTGACGGAGGCAGCAGCGCGGGAGGATGGGCATGATGTCTCAACCCTGCTGCAACCGCTTGCCGGCAATGACCGCGCCCAGGCCGAACGCGCAACCGAAGGGCTTGCAAAAATCATCCTGGGGCCGCGCGGGCGCATTCTGGGGGCCACGATTCTGGCGCCCCGCGCTGGGGAGATGATCGGGGTTTGGGGCCTGGCCATTCAGCAGAAAATGAAAATCGGCGCCATTGCTGCGATGATCGCGCCCTACCCGACGATGTCAGAGATTTCCAAGCGCGCCGCAGGCAGTTTTTACACGCCGAGCCTTTTCAGCGCGCGCACGCAGCGCCTGGTTGGGCTGCTGCAGCGCTGGTTGCCGTGAAAGGGATGGCATCATGAAGCTCAAGAACCTTCTGCGCGACCGGCGGCTTTGGGTGGCGCTCGCCGTGGTGGTGATCCTGATCATGCTGCGGGCCACCGGGCTTTCGGATCAGCTGTCGCTGGAAACGCTGGCGCGGCATCGTGAGGCACTCGCGGCTTTCGTCGCGGCCAATCTGCTGCTCGCTGCCGGCGCCTATGTTTTGTTGTATGTGGTGGCGGTCGCTTTCTCAGTACCCGGCGCCGTCTTCATTACGCTGTCCGGTGGGTTTCTGTTTGGCGCCATCCTGGGCACAGTGCTGACGGTCTTTGGCGCCACCATTGGTGCCACGCTGATTTTCCTGTTTGCCCAACGCATTTTTGGCGCCGATGCGCTGGATCGCATGGGCCCCAAGGCGCGCGCGCTGGGTGAGGGGATTCGTCGCAATGCCGCTTCCTATCTGCTGGTGCTGCGTCTTGTGCCGCTGTTCCCCTTTTTTCTGGTCAATCTGGTGCCGGCCTTTGTTGGTGTGCGCCTGCCGATCTACGTCATCACCACGGCGATTGGCATTCTGCCTGGTACGGCGGTCTTCAGCCTGGCAGGGGCGGGGCTGGGCGATGTGCTGGCGCAGGGCGGCGATTTTGATGTCGGTTCCGTGCTAACGCCCGAAATACTTGGTGCGTTGATCGGGCTTGCCGTGCTGTCACTTGCTGCCATTCCGCTCAAGGCGCGGTTTGCGAAGTCCTAGGAGAGCGATCATGCCAACCCGTCGCGCCTTTGGCGCGCTTACCCCAGCCGCGCTCGGCGCGCTTGCCTTCGCCGCGCTGCCACTGCGCCGCGCCGCTGCCAATCCTGATGCGAGCCTTGGTGCCTTGCTGGCACGCTATGTCATCGAACCGCCGGATGGCGTGACGCGCGTGCGCTACGCCGCACTGAAGGCCTCAGCCGAGGATATGCGCGCGCTTGATGCCTGGATTACCGAGGCCACAGCGCGCAGCCCTTCCAGCATGGCGCGGCCTGAAGCCTTCGCCTATTGGGCCAATCTCTATAATGCGCTGACGCTCAAGGTTGTGCTGGAACGCTACCCGGTGCGCTCCATTCGCGACATCCGCTCATCAGGCGTGCCCTTTGACCCAAAGGGCTATATCGGACCTTGGCGGACGCGGCTTGTGACCGTGGAAGGCAAGCGCATGTCGCTTGATGATATCGAACATGGCACGATGCGGCCCTTCTTTCGCGATCCGCGCGTGCATTACGCCGTCAATTGCGCCTCCATCGGCTGCCCCAATCTCTGGCCGCGGGTCTGGCGCGCCGCGACGCTGGAAGCGGATCTGAATGCCGCTGCCGCCGCCTATATCAATCATCCGCGCGGCGTGACTATTCTGCCGGATGGGCGCTTGCGTGTGTCCTCAATCTACACCTGGTTTCGTGAGGATTTCGGCGGCAATGAGGCTGGGGTCATCGCGCATCTCCGGCAATTTGCCGCCCCGCCGCTCAGCCAGCGCCTCGCCGGGCGTACCAGCGTTGCCGAGGATGTCTATGATTGGGCCTTGAACAATGCGCCGGCGGGTTCTTGATCCATGCGCCAAGCGCGCGCTGCGTGTTCGCCTGAAATTTCTCATAACGTCACGCTAGCCAAGGCGCTTGAGCAATTGTCCCCAGTCACGGCTGAAGGGATGCACGCCCGAAGCGCCGGGCCCGAATTCCAAGGGGCGCTCTTCGGCATGCCAGCGGAAGATGCCGCCGCGCAGATTGAAGATCGCCTTGGCCGGCGCATCATTCGCAGCGCGCCGGATGGCCTGCACCACCAGACCCGAACGCCAACCCACCGAGCAATAAACAACCACGGTCGCATCAGCCATCAGCGCGCGGTATTGGGCCAATATCGCGCTGGCAGAGGCATCTGGTGCAACGCGCAGCGCGCCCGGAAGGTGGCTTTGCGCGTATTCATCAGGCTCGCGCGTGTCGAACAATATGATGCGTTCACCCGCAGCCAGCCGTGCCGCCAAGGCCGCTGTTGTGATCTCCGGTTCCGGCAGCAGTCGCGCAATAGCATCTTCAACCGCTTGCAGCGTGGTGCGCGGATCGGTGGGATCGGGCAGGCCGCGACGCCAAGGCCATGCCATCGCCATGCCGGCGCCGCCCAGGATGGTGGCGCCCACCATGCACATAACAAGGCGACGATTCGGCAGCAGGGGCTTGAGCATTTCCATTGCGATATCCCGGCTTTGGTTGCGACTCAATGTTTTCGCCGCAGGCAGGCTTCAGGTTACGCGCATGGGCGGTGAATTGGCGCCGCGCAAGGGTATG
>Ga0169931_10002582_pt1 | contig 29389 bp, 21 predicted proteins | sample Kivu_15m_20L_FD_129675 | JGI IMG/M metagenome (GOLD analysis project Ga0169931, IMG submission 129675) | Freshwater microbial communities from Lake Kivu, Western Province, Rwanda to study Microbial Dark Matter (Phase II) - Kivu_15m_20L... | ecosystem: Environmental > Aquatic > Freshwater > Lake...
AAAGTTTTTAGATTTGTTCATACTTGAAAGTGTGGTAACTTAAAAGTATGAATAAACGGGGTAGCCTAGGCTACTTCGTTTGTTTTTTTGACTCTTTATCGGACACTACTGAAAAATTATAATTAACTGAATAATAACATCCTAATTTTATTAAAACCCTCGGGGCTATTTTGTTAAATTGTGAATAATCAGCTGACCATAAGATTGGGTGGGCCTTCAACCGCAAAAAATTAAAAAAAAGATGAAAATTAAATATATCGTTTATACCATTTTACTGCTCATTCTGGCTATATCCATTGGCTACCGTTTCAACAAGAACAAATCCCAAAAAGCAGGACAAGGGGCTATGCGGGGCGGTGGTGGGCCGGGCAGCATCTTAACAGTAAATGGCATTATCACTAAACCTGAAGAGTTTTCAAACTCCCTTGCCATTGCCGGAACAATTGAGGCGAATGAACAAGTTGATATTCGAAGTGAGGTTTCGGGTCTGGTCACTGAAATTTTATTTAACGAGGGGAGTAACATTTCAAAAGGAAAGGTTTTACTAAAAATCAATGATTCAGAACTTCAGGCTCAGCTTTCCCAAGCATTGACCAAGCAGAAATTGGCGCAAGAAACGGAATATCGTGCGGGTAAATTATTGGAAAAAGAAGCAATCAGTAGAGAAGAGTATGATGTTGCTTTATCGGAATTACGCTCCTTACAATCACAAACACAATTAATTCGTGCCCAATTGGCTAAAACTTTAATCAAAGCCCCTTTTAGTGGTAAAATTGGATTAAGAACAATTTCAGTTGGCGAATACATCACTCCTGCCAGCAATATTGCACGATTGGTTAGTAGCGATCCGGTGAAAATTCTTTTTTCTATCCCTGAAAAATATGCCGGAACAGTTAAGCTAAATACAAACATTTCTTTTACCGTTGCCGGTTCAAATACCATAAATAACGGTTCAATTTATGCTCTTGAGCCCGGGATTGATATGTCGACCAGAACTTTGCTTCTAAAAGCCAAAGCCTCTAATGCTAAGGGTGAGCTTTTACCGGGATCTTTTGCCAAAATCGAACTGCCACTCAATAAATTAAGTGATGCGATCTTAGTACCTAGCCAGTCTATTGTTCCTGTTTTACAAGGCAAGAAAGTTTATATCAGCTCTAATGGAAAGGCTAAGGAAGTGATGGTTGAGACGGGAGCCCGGACCGAAAAATCAGTATTGATTGTTTCAGGCCTGAATATTGGAGATACCGTGCTCACCACAGGAATTATGTCCTTGAAGAATGATTTACCTGTTAAAGTTAAAATTACCAACTAATTCAAGGCTGACGAATATTTTAGCAGTTAAAATAAATTAGAAAAAGTCCTATGAGTTTATCAACCACCAGTATAAAAAGGCCTGTACTTGCAATCGTTATGAACCTACTTTTGGTTCTTTTCGGAGTGATTGGCTTCAAATTTTTGGGCGTTAGAGAGTTCCCGTCGATTGATCCCCCAATTGTTTCGGTTCGAACCAGCTATCCCGGTGCAAACTCAGATATCATAGAATCACAGATTACCGAACCTCTTGAGAAAGCTTTGAATAGCATCGAGGGTATTAAAAACATGTCTTCTTCAAGTAATCAAGGAACCAGTAACATTAACATAGAATTCAATCTGGATAAGGAACTTGAAGAAGCGGCAAATGATGTGAGGGATAAAGTTTCTCAGGCGGTACGATCCTTGCCAAAGGATATAGACGGTCTTCCGGTAGTATCAAAAGCAGATGCTAACTCTGAGGCGATTATATCCATGACTTTGCAAAGCGATCGCAGAAATCAATTGGAATTGAGTGATTATGCCGAGAATGTGATTGCTCAGCGATTGCAAACCATTCCCGGAGTAAGCGGTATACAAATATGGGGTCAAAAGCGTTTTGCTATGCGAATCTGGCTTGATCCGGCAAAACTGGCTGCTTATCGTCTGACGGCATTGGATGTAAAAAGTGCGCTCGATCGTGAAAATGTGGAACTACCCTCCGGTAAAATTACGGGTAACGCGACGGAATTATCTGTCAAGACACTTGGTAATCTGATCAATGAAGAACAATTCAATAACTTGATTATTCAAAGTTCCGGGGATAACATTGTTCGTTTAAGGGATATTGGAACTGCAGAGTTAGGCCCTGAAAATGAAGAAACCATGCTTCGCTCATCCGGCACACCCATGATCGGACTGGGATTAATTCCTCAACCAGGCTCAAACTATTTGGAAATATCCAAAGAATTCTACAAACGTTTTGAACAAATAAAGAAAGATCTTCCTGAAGACTACAGAACAGATATAGGTTTGGATTCAACCATATTCATAAAACGCTCCGTTTCCGAAGTTGCTGAAACAATCTTAATTTCATTGATTTTGGTAATTTTAATCATATTCATCTTCTTCCGTGATTGGAGTATTGCCTTTAGGCCGCTGATTGACATCCCGGTATCCCTGATTGCCACCTTTTTTATCATGTACCTTTTCGGATTTTCCATCAATGTGTTGACACTATTGGCTATTGTACTTGCAACCGGTTTGGTTGTTGACGATGGAATTGTCGTTACAGAAAATATTTTTAAGAAGTTGGAAGAAGGTTATGGACCTATTGAAGCTGCAATTAAGGGTTCTAATGAAATCTTCTTTGCGGTAATATCAATATCCGTGACGCTGGCTGCGGTATTTCTTCCTGTAATATTTCTCGAAGGCTTTGTCGGCAGACTTTTTCGGGAATTCGGGGTTGTTATTGGAGCAGCAGTGTTAATTTCCGCATTTGTATCCCTTTCTTTAACCCCAATGCTGAATGCCTACTTAATGAAGGCGCATAAAAAGAAAACTAAGTTTTATAATTGGTCAGAACCGTATTTTGAAAAAATGACCTCCGGTTATGCCGATTCACTAGGCAGTTTCATGAAAAAACGTTGGATTGCGTTTCCGATTATCATTGTCTGTATCGCACTAATCGGACTTTTCTGGACAGTGCTTCAAAAAGAAACAGCTCCATACGATGACCGAGCCGCAGTGAGTATGCAGGTTACAACCCCGGAAGGTTCTTCCTACGACTACACCGATAATTTCATTCTTGAGCTTACTAAACTGGTAGAGGATTCAATCCCAGAAAAAGAATTTAACCTAAGCGTTACCTCCCCGGGATTTAGTGGATCAGGGGCAGCAAATACCGGATTTCTAAGAATCCGGTTAAGTGAGCCTTCACAAAGAAAAACCTCACAGGCCCAGGTTGCAGAAAGGCTAACAAAAATAACGAAACCTTATACTGCCGGCCGTGTATTTGTTATCCAACAACCGACAATTTCAGTGAGTCGAAGGGGAGGATTACCTGTGAATTACATCATTCAAGCACCTAATTTTGAAAGACTCCGTGAAAAACTACCCTTATTTATGGAAGAAATTAGTCAGGATCCAACCTTTACAGCTACGGATGCAAATCTTAAATTTAATAAGCCTGAGATTAATATTACCATTGATAGAGAAAAATCAAGGAATCTGGGAGTTTCAGTCTTAGATGTTGCACAAACCTTGCAATTTGCACTCAGTGGTCAACGCTTTGCCTATTTCCAAATGAACGGAAGACAATATCAGGTCATTGGACAATATGACCGCCCTGACAGGAATGACCCTCTGGATCTGACCTCCATATTTGTAAGAAATAATCAAGGAGAACTTATTCAACTTGACAATCTCGTCATGGTACAGGAAACCAGTACACCCCCACAATTGTACCACAATAACCGATTTATGTCTGCCACCGTTTCGGCAGGTTTGGCACCTGGTAAGAGCATAGGCGATGGAATTGATGTAATGGATAAAGCGGCCGCAAAAATACTGGATGATTCCTTTACAACAGACCTTGGTGGTGAATCCCGCGATTATAGGGAAAGCTCTTCCAATACCCTTTTTGCTTTTGCCTTAGCCTTACTACTGGTTTATCTGATTTTGGCAGCCCAATTTGAGAGTTTTATCGATCCATTTATCATTATTCTAACGGTGCCTATGGCTGTTGCAGGTGCCTTTCTTTCCCTTTGGCTATTCGGGCAAACCTGGAACATTTTCAGTCAGATCGGCACAATTATGCTGATTGGACTTGTAACAAAAAATGGAATTTTGATCGTAGAATTTGCAAATCAACTGAAAGAACAAGGGAAGCCCTTAAATGAAGCAATTGTAGAAGCTTCCGTTGCAAGGTTAAGGCCAATATTGATGACTAGTCTGGCTATAGCTTTAGGTGCTTTACCGATTGCAATGGCTTTAGGTGCTGCTGCAAAAAGCAGAATGAGTATGGGTATAGTAATTATCGGGGGAACCTTATTCTCCCTAATTCTTACCCTTTATGTAATTCCCGCTATTTATTCAATGTGGTCAAAAAAACACAAAAACCTGCCGGAAATATCAGGAAAAATCGAATCTCAACCGGAAATCGAATTAATCAATGCTTAATAAAATACTAAAATTCGGCTGGCCTGTTTAAAGCTTCAACATTTAGGTTATTAAAAATATGAACAGAAATAAATATCAATTCAGTTTACTATTGTTTTTCATATTGTTCCTGCACCTGACATCAAGTAATGCTCAGGAACGACTTACCTTGGAACAGGCGGTTCAAATAGCGCTAGAAAACAACTACGATATTAAGTTGAATAAAAATGAGGTTGAGCAAGCTAAAATAAATGTAAACAGGGCTAATGCGGGGATGCTTCCGGCAATTACCGGAAATCTAAATGCCAATAATAACGTTTCAAACACCACGCAAACACTACAAAGCGGCTTAATTCAGGAAAGAAACGGGGCCAGAAATACAAATTTTGTATACGGTCCGGTGGTTAATTGGCAGGTATTTGACGGCTTTCAAATGTTTGCAAGATATGACAGGTTAAAGGAACTAGAAAATTTAGGTGAAGCCACCTTTAAGTTAGCCATCCAAACTACACTCGCCGACGTCATCAATAATTATTATGATTTGGTACAACAACAACAACAAATTGAAGCATTAAGCGGTGCACTTGAGATATCCAGAATCAGACTCCGCAATTCGGAAAGCAGGTATACCATTGGAAAAGCTGCCAAACTTGAAGTATTGGCCGCTTCGGTTGACCTCAACACCGATACTACTAACCTTTTAAGACAGATTGATCTATATCAGAATACTAAAATTAGGTTAAATGAACTGCTCGCGAGAGATATCAATACTAATTTCACGGTTTTAGATACCATAAATATCGGCATCTCACTAAATCTGGCCGAACTGCAAAGCTCTGCTGCTCAGCTGAACCCTTCCTTGCAAGCAGCCTTAATCAATAAGAAAATTTCAGAAATTAATCTGAGGGAGGTTAAAGCCAGCAGGTATCCCGGAATAAGCCTCAATACTGCCTATAACTTTAATAGATTCACCTCTGAACTTGGCTTTGCCAGAAGTTCAGTTGGAAGAGGATTTAATTACGGACTAAGTGCATCTATCAATATTTTCAATGGATTTTTACAGAAAAGAGCAGAAAAAAGTGCAAATCTGCAGATTGAAAATAACCAATTACAGTATGAAAGGTTGAATCAGTCGATTAGCTCTCAACTAAGCTCTTTGTACCAAACTTATCAAACAAATCTACAATTAGTAAAACTTGAAAAACAAAATCTTGAAGTGGCGAGGCAAAATATGGATATCACACTTGAAAAATTCAGACTAGGAAGTGTAGCACCACTTGAATTCAGAGAAGCACAGCGTAATTTTATAGATGCCAATGCACGCTATACCAGTGCTCAATTCGAAGCAAAACTGGCTGAGGTTGGCCTACTCCAATTATCAGGCAGGCTCAATCTTCGGTAAGTTGCCTCAAATACATATTCTCTTGCTTAAGTACAAAGAATTAGTAATTTTGATTTGATGGATACCTTCAAATACAAAACTGCGTTACTTGTGGATGATAGCTACATTGACAATCTAATTAATCGAAAGATCTTAGATAACAGCAATTTCGCAGAGTCTATCATCGTGATCGAGTCGCCCAAAGAAGCTTTTGATTATGTTCGGGATTTGTATCTTGAAGGCCAAGAATTACCTGAAGTTATTTTTCTGGATTTGAGGATGCCAATCATGAATGGATTTGAGTTCCTTAAAGCTCTGGCATCGCTCCCTGATTTGAGCATGGATAAAATTAAAATATATGTGCTTACCTCTTCCCTGGATCCAAAAGACATCAGAAAGGTGAAAGAAAATCAAATGGTATCTAAGTTTATTGGTAAACCTCTAACAAGTCAAATTCTCGGGGAAATTTAAAATTATGTTATTAGTTGCAGATAGCGGCTCAAGCAAGGCCGACTGGATATTAACCCTGTCAGATACCAAAACAATAACTTTCAGAACCAATGGTATCAACCCCTTCTTCTTGGCTGAAAAAGATATCATCAAAATATTTCATAATACACCTGAAATACAACCTTATACCGATCAAGTAAAGGAAATATATTTTTTCGGTGCAGGATGCTCGAGTCCGGATCGGCGTGAACATATATCAAATGCCTTGTCCAAAGTGTTCAAAAATGCTTTCGTAAGCGTTGATATTGACATTATTGCATCTATCTATGCTACCACCGGGAATTCCAAAGGAATTTGCTGCATCATTGGAACAGGGTCAAATATTACCTATTTTGATGGAACGAGAATTCATGAAAGCAAGCATGGCTTGGGATACATATTGGGCGATGAAGGCTCAGGAACCTGGATAGGAAAACAATTGATAACAAGCTATTTGTACGGCAAAATGCCTACAGAACTCGCCCATGATTTTTTTGAAAGATATCGAATTGATAAGGAATCTGTTATAAAACATGTATATCAGGAGCCTTCCCCTAATTTCTATTTGGCTTCACTTGCTCCTTTCATGAGTGAGCATATCGGTCATCCCTATATTGTAGATATCCTAAAAAAAGGTTTCAAAGAATTTATAGAAACAAACATCAAATCATACCCTGACTACAAACATCAAACTTGTCACTTCGTAGGCTCAATCGCTTATCATTTTTCGGATATACTAAAGGAACTGTGTATTAAAAATGATATAAAAATTGGAAAAATTCTGAAACACCCAATTGAGGAATTATCCAAGTTTATTCAAAAAAACGGGATTTAAAAATTACCGGATAAGATAAAAATCCTCTAACTGTAGTAATTAATTTTAACACCTCTGCTAATTAAATTAAGCTGAGTTCAATCTAAGGTAGATTAAAAAATATCCTTTTAATGGTTTTCATGCTGCCCAACATGCGTATGATTGGATTCCAGAAATCAATACCCGTGTGTTATCGCTTAGTTGAGTCCTTTCCCCCGGAGTATTTCCGGCAAGAAATGCTACCTGATTTCAGATGATCGGTAGCCGGAAGATACCTCCTTCGGCAAGGTTTAGTTTACGCGCTGCAGTTTTTCATCGGAATGGGTAGTCCGGTAATAGAACCCCAAACCCGTGGCAGCGCTATCTTTTTTGCACCACTGAATCTTAGGATAAGGGTTCCATTTGCCCGTAAAAAAAACAGGGCAGAACACGGGACCGGGAGCAACAGACCCTGCTTTCCAAAAACTGAGAAAAATAATCAGGTTAAACTTAGCCCGGAAAGATGTACTATCGATCTTATGTTAATTAGGTTGTTGATATCGAACTTAGGTTATTTTGCGAGATTTAATCCATTCAAATCCCAACATATTGATCCATCCTTTTTAAAAACAGCTAATTTTTATTGCCCATGCCCTTAAATTTAAACTATAATCCAAAAATACACCATCCAATAGCAGACCAAATTCAGGGGGATCAATCATTAATATTGTCAAACATTAATTGAAGCTTACTAACTTGCATCAAAAAAACAGAAAACTTATGATTTTGTTCAGGTTTTTAAAATCGAACCTTAGTCACTTGGCCTTCATACTCTTTGCCCTTATCCTTTTCTTCAGTATGGATGCAAGGGTTTTGATGATTAAGGGACTTATGGGTATTGGTCTTTATCATGTTGAGGCCCCAGCTAAACCGCAGGGGTATTCAGGATCTGTTCCGACTGATTTAGCTTTCAGATCACACGATGGAAAACTGATAACTATTTCAGAACATAAAGGTGAAGTATATTTCATAAACTTTTGGGCAACCTGGTGCCCGCCATGCCGCGCCGAAATGCCCTCCATCAATTCCCTATCTACAAAAATCCAAAACAAAGAAAAAGTTCACTTCATCATGGTGGACGTGGACAATAAAATTTCAAATTCCGTGAAATATATGAAAAGAAATTCCTTCGGACTTACAGTTTATTCAATCGAATCACCCATTCCTGAATACATTTTTAGTGGTACTCTTCCAACGACAATTATTGTAGGACCGAAAGGAGATATTGTCTTTCAACACAGCGGACTTGCCGATTATGACAATTTTGAAATGCTCAATTTTATCAATACATTGAGCAGATAAGCCATTTATTTTGTAATTATTTAATGCCTCAAATAGCCATAAATAATTAGTTTTGTCTAATAAAAATTAAAAACATGAGAATTTTTTTATACAGTTTTCTACTTTTCATATCCGCAACTAATTTCAGCTTAGCTCAAAATTCCGTCAGAACCAATCAAACTTTAGATAAAAAGGATAACTGGACTCCGAACGACTTGATCGAACCCTCGGCTTTGGCAGAGATTATCGCCAATCCAAAAGCTAATCAGCCTCAAATATTCAATATTGGAGTAGTTGATGATATAAAGGGTGCTAAAAATTTGGGTGGTGTGAGTCAAAAAGAAAATCTTGAGAAGTTTAAAACCACTTTGTTAAAATTACCAAAAAGCACATTTTTAGTGGTATATTGTGGTTGTTGCCCTTTCGAAAGGTGCCCAAATATCCGCCCGGCCCTGAACCTATTAAAAACTATGGGATTCACAAAGGCCAAACTACTTAACCTTCCAACCAATTTGAAACAAAACTGGATTGATAAGGGTTACCCACTGGCCATGAAATAAATCCAGATCATAAAAATCGGCGAATCCTGGTAGACGAATAGGCGCTCAATTGGATTCTATACGAGGCTATGAACTTGATTTCAATCAAAGATTATTAGTCCGCGCAAAAAAATCGACCTGCATTTCAACTCAGAAGTTCAACATAAGGGATGGATTCATCCACCCGTACTTTTAAGAATACCCTGATCATTGAACCATATTTTTAACATAAGACGATGGAATGTTTAGGATATTACTCCCTCAAAGAAGAGAACGCAGGCAAATCACTGTCAGCCTGGTATACTGATCCATTGATCAAAGGCTACTTACCCTCTTTACTCCAAACTTCATAAATCGGATTACCAACTGAACTCAATCCGGAGTGATGCCAATTCCCATCGATGAGTTTACCATCAAAACTGAGAGAGGCCCCAACCCTGCTGTTATCTCTTGAGAAAAACTCAATATTCTCGGTATACTTTCCATTTTCAAAAGTATAGGTGCCACCTCCGGTGCCAAAAAATTCTTTGGTTTCAGCGTTAATGGCCGCCCACTGAAAACGGGTTCCGGTAAGTACTTTTAAGGTTTTTCTTGCGCGTGGCGGACTGTAGCTTATTTTACCATCCTGCTTGCGACCCGACATTCTCCAGGTTCCGGCAATCTCTCCTTCACCCTTATCCAACATCATCCAAGAGGTTTTCTTACCACTGATGTCGGAGTTCAATTTCTTATTACTTTGCGCGAAGCTAAACGTCAACGATTGCCCGATTTGATCCTTATTACGCGTATTGAACTCAATAATCACGTTCAGTTTTTTATTTGAAATTTCATACGTACCACCTCTGCTTTCAATGAACTGCTTATTCTGAGCATCATATACCGTATGCATAAAGTACCCATCCGACAGCAACAATACTTGCTCAATAGTTCCTTCCTGAGACTTCCAGGCACCATTTGACAAAGAATGATCAGGAACTAAGGCCGGGGTAAAACTGCTCAATAAAACAAGGAATCCGGTAAAGAAAAAGTGACTGAATTTGAACATGATGATTGTATTTTCTTTCAAAAATAAGAAAAATTTACATGATGATGCAAAGAGTATCCCTTGAGATAGAGGGCAACACACTGTTTATGCTGCCTGGGGAATCTAGGGATTTAATCAAACCTATTCCAGTCCGAAAATTTAGGCAGAAAAATCAAATTAAGGGTTCAATAAACTTCCATATCATTCGTATACTGGAGATCATTACCATGATGCCTACACCAATAAACATCTTCTTTACAGGTAGTTTGCCCGCAAGACGGGCTGCAATTGGAGCTGCAATTACTGCTCCTACGATAAGGCCCAAAATGGTTTGCCAATGACTGACTCCCAGAATAACAAAAAACGTAAGGGCACTGGACATCGTGACAAAAAACTCGGTAAGGCTGACTGAACCAATGACGTATTTAGGCGTACGCCCCTTCGAAATCAATGTGCTTGTAACCAATGGCCCCCATCCTCCTCCTCCAAAGGAATCCAAAAAGCCCCCTGCACCGGCAAGCCATCCTGCATGCTCAACCTTTTGAGCTTTCTTTTTTTCCTTGAATGCATTGAGCAATATTCTTGTTCCCAGCACTAAGGTATAGAGCGATATGATCGGTCTGATCATATTTCCATAATTTTCACCGGCATAACTCAGTAATACAGCTCCCAGAATAGCCCCCAATACTCCGGGAATCAACAATGTTTTGAAAAGTTTCATATTCACATTGCCAAAGCGGTAATGACTAAATCCCGAAGCCCCGCTTGAAAACATCTCTGCAGTGTGAATACTGCCTGATATCACGGCAGGATTTAAGCCTCCTGAAAGCAGAAAGGATGTTGAGACTACTCCATAACCCATGCCCAGTGCCCCATCCACCAATTGAGCAAAGAAACCGGCAAATAGCATCAATACAAATTTTTCATCCAGATCTAAGGACACTTGCCTTCCGATTTGGACAAACGAATCATGGCTTACATAAGAATATGTGGCATAAGCAATAAAAAGCAGTGATAAACTAAACAAAGACAGGTAGGCTAATCTTTTCCAGCGCTTCTCCTGTGTACTTTGCACTACTTTCACTGCTGGGTCCGTATTTTCTTTTACTCGCATTATTTCTTGTCTAAAACGATTGCCATCCGACGCCGGATCAATACGTTCCGAATCATGATTTAGAGATTGACATCATTAGAATATTGTGTTGTAAAACGCATAGAATTTATTCTGATTAAAAAAAGTTTTAATTATAAAGTCTATGGATTTAGTAGACAATTATACTTGTTTTTTTCTTTTATGCCTAATTTATTTCATTTTTATTCAGGAATTCTTTTCTTACCGGAGGTTTTTCCCTGTTTAAACATACAGATTGTCATACTCCGAACGAATAAAATTACTAGCGTTCGCATATCTGCATTTCAGCCATCCGAAAATTTTGTACTCATCTGAATCGAATCCCGGAAAGTGATAAATTATTTTTATTTGCTAAAATTTTTAGCATAAATTTGTTTCCCCCATAAATAAATTATGTTAAAAGATACGCACATTATTCATATCGATCAGGACGCATTTTTTGTATCTGTAGAGCTCCTGAAGAACTCTTCACTAATCGGAAAACCAGTGATTATTGGAGGTAGCTCCGATCGTGGGGTGGTCGCATCCTGCAGTTATGAGGCACGAAAATTCGGAATTCACGCTGCTATGCCATCGCGAATGGCCCGGCAGCTTTGTCCGCATGCCATCTTTATACGTGGCAATATGGATGAATACAGTAAGTATTCACACATGGTAACTGACATTTTGCAGGAGCGGGTTCCTCTGCTTGAAAAAGCTTCTATTGATGAGCACTACATCGATATGACAGGAATGGACCGCTTTTATGGTTGCATGAAATTTGCACATGAACTGCGGCTATATGTAATGAAAGAGACCGGACTTCCTCTTTCTTTTGGCCTTTCGGTCAACAAAACAGTTTCAAAGATTGCTACTAATGAGTGCAAGCCAAACGGAGAGCGGCAGGTATCGAGGGATGAAGTTCAGCCTTTTCTAAACCCGCTATCCATAAGAAAAATTCCCGGTCTGGGGCAGGCAACCTATATCAGACTGAGCGAAATGGGAGTCAGATATATCTATACCCTGGCTCAGATTCCACAAGAACAACTGTTCAAGGTATTGGGCAATCATGGTACAAGTCTCTGGCAGAAAGCCCGGGGTATCGATAATTCGCCGGTACTGCCTTACCGTGAACAAAAATCAATCGGAACACAAAGTACTTTCGAGAACGACAGTATTGATACCCTTAAGATTAAGCAACTGCTCAGTTCCATGATTATGGACCTCTGCTTTCAGCTCAGGTCACAGCAAAAACTAGCAGCTTGTATTACTGTAACCATCCGTTACACCAATTTCGAAACGCATACCAAGCAGGCAAAAATTCCTTATACCTCACTGGATTGCTTCCTCATCAGCAAGGCAAAAGAGCTCTTTGATAGCTTATACAACCGGCGTATGCTGATTCGCCTTGTTGGAGTTAAACTGTCGGAACTGGTAAGCGGATATGAGCAAATCAGTTTATACGGTGCTTCAGAAGAACACTATAAACTTTATCAGGCTATGGATCGTATCCGAAACAGGTACGGAGAAAGGGCTGTAAAACTCGCATCCAGTATCGATATTAATCTCTGAATCATGTACCTGAATGTTCATTCACAATACAGCCTACGCTACGGCACTATTTCTATCGAAATACTCGTAGATCAAGCCAAAATTATGGGGATAGAACAAATGGCACTTACCGATATTAATAACTCAACGGGAGCTTTAGAATTTATCAGGGAATGCCAAAAAAAGGGTGTCAAGGCAATTACAGGGATTGAATTCAGAAAATCATCTCTACTGCTCTATATTGGGATAGCCCGCAACAGAGAGGGTATGAAGGAGTTGAACGACTTCCTCAGTTTCTATAATCTGAACCGTATGGATCTGCCTGAAAAGCCTTGGGATTTTCAGAATGCCTACATCATTTACCCCTACAAGTCTAAACACCGGGATTTAAAAGAAAATGAATTCCTGGGTATTCCCTATCGTGATCTGAACAGTCTTTTCGGGAAGCCCTTATCCGGAATTAAGGAAAAGCTTGTAGCTCTGCATAGCGTAACGGTCAGTAATAACATAACGCATCGCCTGCATACCTATTTAAGAGGAATAGACCTGAACACCCTGCTCTCCAAAATCGGAGAAAATGACTGCTGCCACAAGGATGAGGTATTTCTTCCTCCTAATCAGCTAAAGAAATTTTATGAAGCTTATCCATTCATCATCAGCAACACTGAGAAGCTCATGAACGACTGCAGCAGCAGTTTCGAAAAGGGGTCAAAGAACCGGAAAACATTCACCGGATCAGCCAAAGATGATAAAGCCCTGCTGGAGAAACTCGCACTCGAAGGAATGGAATACCGTTACGGCCGCTCGAACAGGGAAGCTTTAAAACGGGTAAAGAAAGAACTTGCGGTTATTGATGAGATGCATTTCTCTGCCTATTTTCTGATCACCTGGGATATCATCCGCTATTCGATGGCACGGGGATATTACCATGTTGGGAGGGGCTCAGGGGCAAACAGCATTGTATCTTACTGCATGCGCATCACTGATGTGGATCCGATAGAACTCGACCTGTATTTTGAACGATTTCTGAACCGGCAGCGGACTAGTCCGCCCGACTTCGACATCGATTACAGCTGGGATGAACGGGAAGATGTACAAGACTATATATTCAAACGTTATGGCAGCAATCACACCGCATTACTCGGAACGATGAGTACCTTTAAAGACCGGTCTATCATCCGGGAAATCAGCAAAGTTATGGGCCTCCCGGCTCAGGAAATTGATAGTTTTACCGACCCGACAAAACAGGAGCAGAACCGGAACAACCCAACTTTTGCCAAGATACTCAGCATTCAGAGCATGATGCAACACATGCCCAACCAGCGTTCTATCCATGCAGGAGGTGTGCTGATCTCGGAAGAACCAATCACCTATTACACCGCACTTGATCTGCCCCCTAAAGGTATGCCCGTGGTACAATGGGATATGTATGAAGCCGAAAGCATCGGATATGAAAAATTTGATATTCTGAGCCAGAGAGGCATCGGACATATTAAAGAGGCAGTCCGTCTAATCCTCGAAAATCAAAAAACAAAACTGGATATCCACGCGATTAGTACCTTTAAAAAAGACCTGAAAATCAATGCGAAATTAAAAAAAGGAGAAACCATTGGCTGCTTTTATATCGAATCGCCGGCAATGCGACAGCTGCTGAAAAAATTAGGATGCGAGCATTATCTCACGCTCGTTGCTGCAAGCTCAATCATCCGCCCCGGAGTAGCCTCTTCAGGGATGATGAAGACTTATATCAGTAATTACCATGATCCCGAAAATGTAAAATACCTGCATCCGGTGATGAAAGAGCATCTTCGGGAAACCTTCGGGGTGATGGTGTATCAGGAAGATGTGATCAAGATCTGCTACCATTATGCCGGACTTGATCTCACAGATGCCGATGTTTTGAGACGGGGCATGAGTGGGAAATACCGTTCCAAAAAAGAATTTGATCGCCTCGTTCAGCGCTTTTTCGATCGCGCCAAAGAAATTGGAAGAGATGAGAAAACTACGGAAGAAGTCTGGCGACAAGTCTCCTCTTTTGCGGGATATAGCTTCTCAAAAGCACACTCCGCTTCATTTGCTGTAGAAAGTTACCAGAGTCTTTTCCTCAAAACTTATTATCCCATGGAGTTTATGGTAGCTGTATTGAACAACTATGGTGGATTTTATCCGCGCTGGGTTTATGTACATGAACTTAAGAAATCGGGGGGCCAAGTACATTTACCCTGCGTAAATAACAGTGAAGCGAAGGTTACAATCAGAGGTGAAGACGTATGGCTGGGCTTTATCGGTCTCCAGGGACTGGAAAGCCAATACATGGAACTTATTCCGGCTGAGCGAGAAGCCAGTGGCCCCTACCGTGATCTTGCTGATTTTATCAAACGTATCGGAATCACGCTTGATCAGGCCATTATCCTGATCCGGATCGGAGCCCTTAGATTTTGCGGAAAGAACAAAAAAGAGCTGCTGTGGGAAGTACATAATTATCTCGGTAGTAAAGTTGTGCCTAAACAGAATAGCGAACTGTTTTATACCGAAGCAAAAGAACTCCATCTGCCCGAACTGGAAAGTTCGGTACTCGAAGATGCCTATAATGAGCTCGAATTATTGGGTTACCCAATAAGTATGAGTATGTTCGACCTGATGAAATCTGAATACCGCGGGGATGTTGCAGCAAAAGACTTATCAAAACACCTCAATAAAACAGTCAGATTAGCAGGCAACTACGTCTGTGAAAAGACCGTCCGTACAAAAAATAATAAAAAAATGTGGTTCGGAACTTTTCTTGATGCAGAAGGCGAATTTCTGGATACTGTTCATTTTCCGAACAATACTTCCGCCTATCCCTTCAGAGGAAAGGGCTGCTATCTGATTCTCGGGAAAGTAGTCGAGGATTTTGGCTGCCCTGCTATCGAAGTTGAAAAATTTGCCAAACTCCCAATCAAGGATAACCCGGTTTTTTAATAGATTGACTGGTCAGTGATGGACTGGTCGGTAACACCGACCAGAGGGGATATAGAGGTTCTCGCCTTCGCGAGAATGACAGTCGTTGTTTGGGGATTAGGAGATTCCAGCCTTCGCTGGAATCGAAGTACGGCCCCCCCGCTGGCACATGCGTGTCGCGTGTGCTTCTTAATTTACTACATGGAATGTGGATAGCAGATTCGGGCTGTTCCTCCCCATGAAACACAGCCCCAGGTAAAATAAACCTTGCCGAAGGAGGTAGCTTCCGGCTATTCGCAATTTGAACCTGAACGCGATTTCTTGCCGGAAATACTCCGAAGGAAAGGACTGAACTGGCCTATAACACGCAGGAATTGATTTTCAAAATCAAATAATTGTAATTCCAGAGCATTATCTGATCAAGGATAACCGTATTTTTTACCCTTCCAATATCGAACTCTACAACTCAAGCAAACAACTCACTGCCGGAATGGTATGCTGAACCCCATTAGGCTTGAGTAAACCCGTTTTACTGTCTCGATTGAAAACAACTACATTATCGGTATTGGTATTACCTACCAAAACATATTCTCCGTTTTTGCTAATCATGAAGTTTCTTGGATGTTTCCCTCCGGTCGGCTCATGTCCAAGCATTTTTAATTTCCCTGTCTTAGCATTAACCTCATAGATCACAACACTTTCATGCCCTCTGTTCGTGGCATAAATGAATTTATTATCCGGCGAAAAATGAACATCAGAAGCATAAGTAACCTCCGAATAGCCTTCCGGAAGCATACTTAAACGCTCAAGAATGGTTAAGGCTCCCGTTTTCTTATTCACCTTAAAGGCAACAATAGTATTGGATAACTCATCGACAGAATAAGCAAAATTCCCGTTCTCGTGGATTTTAAAATGTCTGGGTCCTGATCCCGCGGCTACCTGTACAAATGGAACAGCAGCGGGCTTTAATTTTCCATCACTCATGACTTCATGAATCATAATCTTATCGGTGCCCAAATCAGAAACGTATAAAAACTTACCATCGGAGGATGGAATACTGGAGTGTGGATGTGGCTCTTTCTGCCGCTGTGGATTGGTACTACTACCGGTATACTTTACATAATCAGAAGCTTTAGCCAAGGTACCATCCGAATTTATCGGAAATACGGTAACACTTGCGTCTCCATAATTAGCGGTATAAGCAAACCTTCCTTTGGGATCAATACTGATATGTGCCGGGCCCTTTCCTTCAACCGATTGCTCATTGACCTTTTTCAAAATGCCTGAAACAGGATCAATACTAAATGACATCACCGCACCATTTCCATCATTAAGTGTTCCTTTACCATAAATTGAATATAGAAAATCCTTTTTCGGGCTGAAAGCTAAAAAGCCGGGACTATTGCCCTCAGTAACCGTTTGCAATTCTTTTAGAGTACCTTTTTGCTGGTCTAACTCCAGTACATAAATCCCTTTGCTCCCCCTGACCGAAGAGGAACCTACATAAATGATAGCTTTTGTACTTGGTTGAGCTAAAAGCTCAGAAGAATCAGCAATAAGCAAGGTCAGGACAAATCCAAATGAAATTAACTTCTTCATAGTTTTAAAAATTTATAAATACTTCAAGTTATGTAAAAAAATATTTCTAATCAATTATTGGATGTTTTAAATGGATTTTTTTGAAGATCAAAAGGCTTCGACAGATCCCTGATATACTCCACCAATTGCCATTTTTGCTCATCTGACAATTTAGATTTATAGCTAGGCATAATTCCTTTACCCTCTCTGATCTTCCAGTATATGGCTCCGTCACTTTGACTTGCAACTGCATCATCTTTAAAATCAGGCACTTCCTGACTCGTATGTTCTATTGGATACCCCTGTCCTTGATCACCATGGCAGGAAATACAATAGGTATTATATATCTCCTGTGCCTGGGGGAGTGTTAATGGCTCAATCTGATAGGGATTATATAAAGTATCTGCCCATGCGGGAGCTTTCCAATCCTGTGGCTGTACGGTATTACTGCCGGTAAATGACCATATTAAAACAGCAAAACAACTTATAAATATGGTTCTTATCGCCCGCATAACAGTTCACATTTTTTTGGTCCTACACAACAAATCAAAATCATTTTTAATCTTTACTTATCTTCCTGACTTCCTTTTTACACCTGCCGGACGATACTCGTGCCGCCTGGCTGTCCATTCGGCATCTCCATACTCACTCAAGCTTACCTTTCCCTGCATAGTATTGGCCTCAGCAGTTCCGGTAAATGTGTAATTAATACGAACCCCGTCTTTAGTATACGAACTCCGCATAACAATCATTTTGCCATGAAGGCTTCCCTCGAGGTCGCGAGAGCCTATACTCGCGATATGTGTTCCGATAAATTCATTTCCCTCCTGTTCAATAATTAAGGTCTGTTCGACCGAACTGGCAGAAAATTTCATGGTCAGATCCCACTGTCCGCTAAGATCAAAAGCAGCCGCTCCTGAAACCTTCGAGATCTGAGGTGGCTTAGTTAATGTGGCAAATATTCGATCAGCGATTATTTTCTCTTCACCCTCTTGCAGCGAAGAGGTCTGCACACTAATATTGGGTTGCAAATTCGGTGGAAAAGGAAGAAAACTACCAGCACCGCTTACGGCGATTCGTGGAGTACCATCCCACAAAAGGCCCTCCATTTCTTCACCGGTTAGTGGTATAATCGATTTATCCCAGCTTATGGAAACCGATGGAGCTCGGTTGCTTCTTCCTTTGGGTTCTATCAGTTGTGTACTTACTCCCGGCACTTTTGAAAGTGCGCGGATGATGTGATTCGCATAAGATACCCAAGTCTTCCATTCTGCTGCATGATCCCGCCTAAACCAGGTTTCTACAGCAGCAAGCATACCCATAATTTCTTCACGGCCAACCTTAAATCCGCGACCAAAACCATGATGGGGCCCGGCGTTGATTCTGGATGCAATAATCAGATCTTTGCGTCCCAATAATAAACCCGCACATTGCGGACCCCGAATATATTTTCCTCCGCTGTATGCCACAAGGTCTGCACCCTGGGAAATATGCGGATTGGGAACCTCTAATACTTCGGCAGCCGCATCCACCAGTATTGGAACCCCGAGGGGTTTTGCTACCGAAGATATTTCTTTTAGGGATAAGGGTCCGTTTTCTGATCGTCCACCGGCAAGCACAAGGATCATGGCTGTACGCGGACCGATTGCCAGTTTCAAATCATCCAGGGTATTTACCTCAACCATTCGCACTCCAACAGCCTTTGCAGCGGCATCATAAGCCGTGCGGGAATACGCAGGAATGATCACTTCATCCTTCATACCCCTCAAATCAGGAATCATCCAAAGCTTATCAGGATCTCCACCGGTGACACAAGCTGCAGTGCCGGCAGTTATTGCAGCGGATGCACCCGAACTGACGTAGCCGAACTCGGTGCCGGTAAGTTCACCCAAGCGGGCACCCACCGCATCCATAAGTTCATCAATTTGAACATATTCCTTGACTGCCTCATCCATTGCGTACTGTACTTCAGGCAAAATTTGGCTGGCACCAACTATGGTGACTGTACCCCTGCCATTGATTAAGGGTCGGACACCTATCGCTTCATAAATGCTTTTAACCGCAGACTTAGATCCAAGCGGGCTTCCGGCAAATACTGATTTTATATCAGATACTGAGACCGTCCCGGCAACAGGTAAAAGACTCAAACCTTTTAATAATTCTCTTCTTCTCATCAGGTTAAATTCAATTAAAGGGCAGGAAGTCCGCCAACTACTTTTGGCAGCGGATTTGTCAAACCATTCAAGTCATAAAATACTCGACCACCTTTTATGGTGACTTCACATTCAAAGCGTTGCTTACCCTCCAACTTTTGCCCCATCTGGTCAAAAACTCCAAACTTACCCTTACGAATACGAAGCACAGTAACATCACCCTCAGAACCCACAGATAAATTTCCGATCTCTTCATGATGTATAACCTGAGCGGGTTTCCAAGTCACTGCATTGATTATGGCCGGAATATCCATTCCCAGGCTTAGAAATTTATTCATCACATTCAGAATATCTTTCATGGCCGAATTCATACTTCCTCCATGATGATCGGTGCTGATCACATCAGGGAAAAAGCCCGCTTTAGCAGCCGGAATGGCATGTTGAAATGAAAAGCTGGCTGCTCCATGACCTACATCCCAAATTACTCCCCTATTCCTCGCCTCAAAAACAAATGGACGCAGATTGCCTGTGGCAGCGTCAGTGATCGCTTCCCGTTCTTTACCTCCCCCGCCAAAGGTATGCGTGTAAATATCCCCCGGACGGAATTTTTTCAAGGTGAGTTCCTCCAAAGAAAGACCGCTGCCTCCAAAATCAATAATGACGGGAATATTACCGGCAATTTTTCCGGCTTCAATTGCCCGATCAATGGGAATCCAATCCGGTTTGTTATAATGCGCCACCTTAAACCCAACAACAAGATCTTTATGTTTCAAAGCCATATCAGCAGTTTTCTTGGAATCCATATCATTATTATCCTGTTCTGCTGCTCCTCCTGCCATTCCCTCACCAACAATATTGAGGAATGCCAATACACGGGTTCTGGCTCTGTCTATGGTTTGATCTTTAAACTTTTCAAAGTTTCTCCAACCTGCACTACCTGCATCAACAACGGTTGTTACCCCCACTCGGAAAGTAAAACCATCCGGTTGATTTGCGTAATAACTGTTTCTTAAATATTTATCCGGCTCAGTACCGGCAAAATTATGCGTATGCATATCAATGATGCCCGGAGTTACGTATAAACCCTTTGCATGAACTACCCGAGCCGCTGTTTTTGGGTCAATAGCCTTTGAAAGAGCGGCAATTTTGCCATCCTGACCGATGGCCACATCCATTTTCTCATTAATGCTGTTCTTTGGATCAATTACATGCCCCCCCTTAATGAGGATAGCATACACCGGATTCGCCTTTTGAGCCATAGCCTGAAAACTAAAAATTGAAAAAATTATGAAAAGCAGCTTTTGCATTCTGAATGATCTATCGATATTAAAATTTAACCTTGAGCGAATAAAGCAGTAAATATTAGGAAAAATACTTGAATTTCTCATGAACATCTGTAATTTTTCAGTGCTCGTTCACATAGCCTGAAAAAACCGGAAGATTCCTGCTTTGGCTATTGAGGGCTGAAAATCATTCTGCATAAGTATGTTCTTTTCTTCTTAAGAAGTGAATTATACTATAGATTTTATCTATAATGTTATATCTGAAAAATAGATCCAGTCTATCTCAAATAAATTTCTCTTTTCAGGCTCATCTGTAAATACAAAATATAAATCCTGTATTCCTTTGGTTTGATTAAGATCTGCCACAATTTCAATCCACTCTGCCGGCTTACCTGCAACTCTGGCCGGAACTTTTACCTTACTTATCACCGGGCCACTTTTATTAGCCAGTCGAACTTCAATGAATCCTCCGGATTGAGCCCGAACCCTAAACTTTAGTTGCTTGATATTAACAAGGTCAATCGCATTAAAGCGAATAAAGCTGTTATGGTTAATGTTCGCTGCATAAGTCAACGATTCAGTAGTGATGGTTCCCAAACGAACATTGCCTTCATCAAAATCTTCTGCCTGAACAAATGGACTCCTTAGTGTAATGTGATCCCGACTTTGTAAAGGTTCAATCCCATTGGCACCCTGATCAGTATAGGTGGCATTCAAAAGGTAATGGCCATCTTTTCCCTTTCCGATATGTTCATTTAAAACAAGCTCATCATTTAGCGGCCGATTCTTCACAGATTTATTCGTTAGAGAGAATATATAGTTAACGATCTCTTCAGCGTCAGATGTGGAAAGTTCCGGATGGGGTATCATTGCCCGTTCACCCCATACTCCACCACCACCCTGTATAATTTTTTTCTTAAGATAGTCTGAAGCTCCCTGTTGCCTAGAATAGCGTTCCGAAACCGCCAAATAGCTTGGGCCAATGGAGGGTTTATCAACTGAATGACAGGATTTACAATCTAAACTAGCAGTTAACTGCTGTCCTTTTATACTGTTTAAATTACCGACATCCGTATTTTGGGTTAAAATCACAGCCACATCCTTTCCCCGTGGCAAATAACCAAATGCAACTTTGATCCTTTCCTGGTCAACCCGCTTATCCTCCTGATCCTTCACAATAACCTGGTAATCGAGCAAAGATTTATCCCAATAAAAGCTACGATTAGCAGAAGTCTCAATTAAAACCTCCGGAGGAGTGTTTCCTACAAAAATATCTTTGGTGGAAATGCCTCGACCTCCCTGATTATCAGATACAGTTAATGCTACTTTATAGGAACCAACTTTGGTAAAAGTATAGTTAAGGGATGGTCCCTTGAATACTTGATTATCGATATTCCAGGTGTAAGATAAGGTATCACCAGGATCATAGTCAATAGATTTTTTGCCTGAAAATTGTACAGAAAACGGGCTTGCTCCGTATTGTTTATCAACTTGTATCTCGGCGACCGGATTTCTGTTACCCTCCTGATATTCAATGCGAACCAGCTTGGCATCCATATTTTTGGAGAACCAGTTCGTACCGTATTCTAAAATATAAATCGCACCATCTTTACTAAACTGCATATCTACCGGGGCCTTAAAATTAAGGTGACCCAAGAAACGCTCCATGTTCTGGTAGTTGCCATTCTTATCCAAACTGACTGCCATTATCCAACCCCGGATCCATTCATAAATAAACAGCTTACCATGGTAATACTCAGGCAATTTATAAGGTGCATTCGGAAAAAGATCGGAATAATATACCGGTCCTGCCATGGCAGAAGCTCCACCATTTCCAAGTAAGGGAAAACTCTTCGAACTCTTCTTCCCATACCAAATCATGGCTGCTTGGGCAGGTGGCAATATGCGCTCACCGGTATTGTTGGGCGAATCATTTATAGGCTTTTCGGGATCTTTTTTAGGACCCGGAGTTTTTGTTGCAAAATTATACATTGGAAAGGACTGATTATTGCCGAGAAAATAAGGCCAGCCATAAAATCCAGGCTTTCTTGCCTGATTTATTTCGTCATAGCTCATCAGCTCTCCTTCATCTCCCATTACTTTTGTATCCGGACCAACATCTCCCCAATACAGATAGTTATTCTTAGGATCCACACTAAATCGATAAGGATTACGGGATCCCATAATATAAATCTCAGGGCGCCCTTTGGGGTTTCCAACTGGAAATAAATTCCCCGGAGGAATAGCATAAGTTCCATTAGCTAAGGGCTTGATTCGCAAAATTTTTCCCCTCAGATCATTCGTATTTGCTGCAGTAGCTTGATTATCCGATAACTCCCGACCCGGGCGCTCGTCAACCGGCGTATAGCCTTCAGTTTCTTCGGCATTGGTATTATCCCCGGTGGATAAATAAAGTAACCCATTTGAATCAAAGGAAATATATCCTGCCGAATGACAACAGTACTTCCGTTGAGTTGGAATCTCCAAAAGAATCTTTTCAGAATTTTGAACCAAAGTTTCACCAAGCAACACGAATCTCGATAAACGATTTACAGCACGATCCCCTGCCAAAGAATAATAAAAATAGACCCAGTGATTCTTACTAAAGTTTGGATCGAGCGCTATACCCAATAGCCCATCTTCAATTCCGCTGAACACATTAAAATTAGTGATCGTTTTAACCTGCTTTGTCTCTGTGCTATAGATTTTCACGCTACCCTTTCGCTCAGCAAGTAATACATCATTATTCGGAAGGATTGCCATTCCAAGAGGTTCCTCAAAACCCTGAGCGAGCACAATGCGGGTAAAACGACTGCTATCCGGAGATACCGGCGCATGATATGTTTCGATTACTTGCCCAGACTTATTCCTTAATATGGACTCAGACTTATCATCAGGCGTTTTGATTCTTACCGTTAAATAAGTCAGAATTTGTTCTGAATGCATACCAATAAGACTCGAAGCAAGGACTAAAAAGGTAAAAAATAAAAGAATATATTTTTTCATCCGCACAAATCTAATAAATAGAAGAAAGCCTTATTAATCAAAATTAAAAGCAAGGATTATATTCCGAGCTAAACAAACAAAACTTAAACTAAAAACGCTTTATTTCTAGAATAGAAAAAACTTAAACCTCCAGATTAGGGAAGTAAAGCTGCAGTTTGTTCTGCTGAGGTAACGCCGGGAGCAAGCTCAATAACCTTAAGATTACGATAAAAAATTTGAGCCCCCTCAGACTCAAGACAGAGATACCCCTTCTTTTGTGTTGATTTGCTGATACCGTTCACAAACTTGCCGTTAACAGCTAGCTTAATCACACCATCAACACATACCACATCATAGGTATTCCATTCACCCTTGCCTTTCACACGGTTTTCAATCGACTTGCTTCTATCGCCGCGCGGGTTATCTGCAACAGTTTTTACACCCTGTACCCCAAAGAGCTCACCATGAACATAGGCAATGGGCGGCTTTACACCATCTCTAAGGTTGAGGTCAACCCATTCCAGGTCGAGCATTTGTATTTCAACACCATCAGGAAGCGGATTTTTACCGACAGGTTTAGCTCCGCTCCAGGCAAATATTCCTGAATTCCCACCTGCCTCCATATGCTTCCACTCCACATGTAAAATGAAATTTTCGTATTGCTTCTCCGACCGGATAACCCCTATCGGAAGACCTGTATTTGAAAGGGTTCCGTCCTTCATCACTTTCCAGGTCTCTTTTGTTGTGTTCACATTAATCCATTTTAATTTATCTTCCTTCACCTTCGATTTTGAAAGCACAGCATCCATACTGGTTGTTGTACCAAACTCAAATAGGGTTTCCTGTGAGTAAGATAAATGCCAGCTAATCAATAAGGCACCAAGGAACATTAGTTCTTTTTTAAAGAGATTATTCATATTTTTTCAGTTTTAAAATCATTTTAAAATTCTCCTCCGGTCGATGTTGTCGCCTTACCATAAGCACTCACATTCCATAGTCGGATAACATCGACCAGAGGGAATGTCATCGCGAGTAGGCACGACTAAGTAACCTCTATACCACTTTAGTCACACCAGGTATCGCAGGAGGAGGAACGTCCCACTTCAAATCCCAGTCGTATTTGTGAAAATCAGGACCCAGGACCTGATTAGAATTCATCGCCTGTTCCCAGGTGATGGACTGTCCGCTGTATGCCACCATCCGGCCCAAAATTCCCAGCATAGTACTGTTAGCCATCATTTCGCCGTCATTCAATGGCTTACCTGCCCTAATGGATGCAAATAGCTCATTATGTTGAGTTTGATACATATCCTTCTTTTCGCCCTGATACTCCCATTTATTCTTCCCGCTAATTCTATGGACGTTACCCTGATAAAATGCGGTACCCTCAGAGCCTATGATCTCCACCGAGTTTTTAGATGCACATCCATCCTGCTGCCTGCAAAAATTATAACCCTTAATACCATTCGCAAAATCGAACTCAATAGCAAAGTGATCAAATATATTACCAAATTTCGGGTCCACTCTCGACTGTCTTCCCCCGGTACCAAAAGCTCTTATTGGCATCTGACTGCCAATTGCCCAGGTCATCATATCCAGATTATGAACCACCATTTCCACGATAAAATCTCCTGAAAGCCAATCGTAATAATACCAGTTCCGCATCTGATATTCCATGTCAGTCCATTCAGGTTTTCGCTCGAAATTCCACAGCCCGCCACCGTTCCGGGTCGAATTGACCATCTTAACCTCGCCAATTTCTCCGTTTTGTACTCTTCCAAATAACTCCCGCTTTGGAAGATCATAACGGAAAGTAAATCCCGAAACAAGAGATAAACCTTTTTCTTTAGCTTTTTTGGCTGCCGCAAGTACTTTTCGAACACCGGGAGCATCAATAGCAACCGGTTTTTCACAGAATATATGTTTACCGGCATTTACCGCTGCCGTTAATTGTTCAGGCCTGAATGCCGGAGGAGTAGTTAACAGCACAACATCAACACCCGAATCAATCAGTCGCTGGTAGGCATCAAAACCTACAAATCTGTTCTCTTTTGGAACCTTAACCTTATCAGGGACTGCCTTTAGAAGGATGTCATACGATTGATCCAGACGATCCTGAAAAACATCAGCCATGGCCGTTAGGATCACATTAGGATCTGCCTTTAATGCCTGACTTGCGGCACCGGTCCCTCTTCCTCCGCATCCAATTAAGCCAACCTTTAATACCTCATTACTCTTAGAAATTCCCTGTAAAGGAAATGCAAGTTTTAAACCAATAGTACTTCCAACCAAAACAGTACCGGTAGATTTAATAAAATTCCTGCGATTTGTGCTCTCTGATTTCGACATGCCTCTCAATTATTTAGGTGGTAATAATAATGAATAAATTTAAGATCCGTTCATCACAGCAATGAGGGTATTCAAGACATAAAGTGACGGCTCCATAGAATCATTTTACAGCAGATGCAATCTCTTTAATCGCTTTGCTAAATTTATCCAGTTCAGACAATCGGGTGTATACGTGTGGAGTTACACGCACACAACTTATATTTTCATATTCAATTGGCACAGTATGAACTTTATATTTGGTGAATAGAATTCTATCCAGCTCAGCCGGACTAATTCCATCAATACTCACACCGCAAATGGCACATGAATAAGCCGATTTAAGGGAGGTCTTAATCCTCACCCTGGGTATATTAATAACCTGTTCAGCCCAGTAATTTTTAAGATATCTAACCCGCTCCTCTTTTCGTTTATTTCCAATGGCAAGCTGGAAATTAATTGCTTCTCCGATTCCTTGTTCAATAGGGAAACTGCGTGTCCCCAGCGTTTCAAATTTTCTAATATCCGATGAACGGGGATTTGAATTGGACAACAAAGGCCAAATTTTTTCTATTTTTTCCTTTTTTATGTAAAGCATTCCACTTCCTATCGGAGCACTTAAAAACTTATGCAGGGAGGTTCCAAAATAGTCGCAATTCAGATCCGGAATTTTAAAATCAAGTAATCCAAAAGAATGAGCCCCGTCACAAATCACCTCAATGCCATGCCGATGTGCCATATCGCAAATCTTCCTGACCGGCATAATTTGACCGACCCAATTAACTATATGCGTTACGTGAATAATTTTGGTTTTAGGTGTTATGGCATTCTCATAGGCAGCCACTATTTCATCATCGTTTTCTATGGGGAAATTAAAGCTCAGCTGTTTATAAACAATACCCTCCCTTGCTTCACGCTGTTTCCATGCACTCATCATGTTTGGATAATCAAGCCTTGCCCCAATAACTTCATCACCGCGCTTCAAATCCAAGCCAAAAATAATTGTATTTAACGCCTCGGTAGCATTCCTGTTGATTGCAATCTCCTCCACATCACATCCCGCAAGACTTGCAAGGTTTTCACGCAATGGTTCACGACCCTGATCTAAAATCCTCCACATATAATAGGAGGGGCCCTCGTTTGAAATTTTATTATATCGTTCAACAGCTTCCTGAACCACTTTTGGCGAAGGACTAACGCCGCCATTATTCAAATTTATAATTTGAGGGCTGAGGGTATACGCTTGCTGAATAACACTCCAATAGTCTTCATCAGAAGCAACCGAAATTGGCGAAAGATGTTTAACCCTGGAATTGGCTGATGAAACCTCTTCAGCGTGCAATTGATTAAACAGGCTGTTTGCTGAGAATGCCCCGGCCATCAAGCCAAGCTGTTGTAAGAATTGTTTACGTCCTGCCATTTTGTTTTGATGAAGATTAAACTGATTATTTTGAAAAGATAAGAATAAAAAAGAATCTTGAATACATTATTTACGGATTAAACTTGAACAATCCCATTAATGCGTTCAGCGGATTGAAAACTAAATTCTATTCTTTCTTTTTAGTTAATACATTCCAAATAAGGCCATAAACCTTGGTGGCATCGGATTGATCTCCTTGGCCAGCCAGATTCGAAATAAATACCGGCTTATACTCTGGCGCAACTCCGATTCTGCCGTGGGAGCCCCTTACCAACCCTGCATCCAGAGGAATGACATCCATTACATACCTGAATCCGGCTTTCTTCCTTAAAAGTTTATAGCCGGCACGTAATTTGGAACTCATGAACATCTCTACCGGATCATAACCGGGTTTTTTATGAATATCAACACAACGGGCGTAATCAGGAGCCTTCTCATCATCAAGCCAAAAATAATAGGTGAACCAGCTGTCTTCATCTGCCATCAATACCAAATCACCTGAACGTTCATGGTCTATTTTATACTCCGACTGCTGCTTCCTGTCCAGAATTAATTCTACCCCCTTAACCTGCTTCAAAAGTGAAATTACCTGATCAGTACATGAAGGGTCATTGATATAAACATGGGCAATCTGATGATCTGCAACAACAAAAGCCTTTGATGCTCCCGGATCAAGGAGCTCGAGCCCTCTTTCTTCGCGGATAGCGAGCAGACCATGTTCACGGAAGATCCGGTTCAAATGCAAAGGATTCCTTACCGGAGCAATACCATATTCAGAAAGAATTACGATCTCTGCATTACGCTGTTCATAAAATGTTACCAGCTTTCTGAGCAGATCATCGATCTCGTTTAACTCTTTGCCAATCTGTGAGAAATCAGGTCCGAACTTTTGAAGACAATAATCAAGATGTGGCAGGTAGATCAGGCTCAGTGTAGGGTCGTAAAGTTCATCTGTTAACATAGATGCATCAGCAATCCATTTTGAAGATTCAATATTAGCTCCCGGCCCCCAGAACTGAAAAAGCGGAAAAACTCCTAGCTTTTCCTGAAGAATATCACGCAGGCCTGCAGGATGGGAATAACAATCCGGCATCTTTCGACCATCTGCGAGATAGTTTGGACGGGGAGTTACCGTATAATCAGCTGTTGAATACATATTGTACCACCAGAACATTTTTGAGCAAGTGAATGAAGGGTCGAGCTTTTTTGCTCTTTCCCAAATTTTCTCACCATTCACGAGCTTATTGGATTGTTTCCAGAATTTAACCTCCGAATCAATTCGGTCATACCATCCATTTCCCACAATCCCGGTCTCTGCCGGCCATTTTCCTGTCAGGTAAGTAGATTGGGCTGAAGTAGTTACAGCAGGCAATACGGGCTCAATCCGTATGAGGTTTTTCCGTTCGGTATATTCTCTTAAAAAGGGCATCTGCTCCCCCATCACAGAGGTGGACAATCCGACAACATCAATGACTACCGTTTTATTCATGAGCCTCATTTTTAAGCAATAATTCTTTCACCCACTTCAGTTCCCTGACAATACTTTCAGCTATTGGTGCTTTCAATGCTTCAGGCAAAACTTCCCAGGTATAAGTTTCTACTTCCATGTGATCGGTAAAGGGCTTGGCAACTTGAATTTTCAACACTTCAGCAATATCCTCCTGAGTCGATTGAAGTAAACCAAGATCTCTGATAAAAACAGGTACATGAAAATGTGAGCGCCATTCTTCCACAGATGGATTCGAGGAATTACTCAATGCTTCGGGCAGATCCCGGTATCTAACAAAACTACCATCCGCTTTTCTTGCAACCACCTGATGAAGATAGGTTGGTTCATCATACTTGGCAAATGCATCTGCAATCCCCGATCTGAGTTCTGAATCGACCGGGAGATCTACTTTTAATGCTGCACTGATCTGAATTTTACCTACCCGAATCCCCTTGTTTTCAAGGAGTTCAATAACATGAGCATGCGATTCATAACCAATTGCAAAATGACATACATCATAGCAAAGACAGATATGTTC
>Ga0169931_10002583_pt1 | contig 29381 bp, 13 predicted proteins | sample Kivu_15m_20L_FD_129675 | JGI IMG/M metagenome (GOLD analysis project Ga0169931, IMG submission 129675) | Freshwater microbial communities from Lake Kivu, Western Province, Rwanda to study Microbial Dark Matter (Phase II) - Kivu_15m_20L... | ecosystem: Environmental > Aquatic > Freshwater > Lake...
CTAAAGCGAGATAGCAGTTCAGAGAATAGGCTTAGAATAGAAAGAAAACTCTAGCTTTTTTGGAGTTCAGAATCAGCAAATTTAGATAAGAACTAGCATCGACTATATATGATACTATGAATCTTATCCGAAAGAAGCAGTCACGAGGGTACTAGGAGGTGGACTAAAACTAATAATCTTCATCGTAGAGTGAATAGGCAGATGCACCGATATACAACCCCAAAAATCTTCCCTTAGGTTGGGACGGCAAACCCATTCCTTACTGGCTGTACAAATTGCACGGATTGGGTATTGAGTTCAAATGCTAAATATGTGGAAATTACAGCTATTGGGGCCGTAGAGCATTCTAGATGCATTTTCAATAATGGCGACATACCTATGGGATGAAATGTTTAAAAATACCCAATACGATTCATTTTAAAGATATCACGACGATCAACGATGCCTTAGCGCTGCATTAGAAATTGATAAGGGAGTCTCAGGAGGGTCAATTTAGGGCAGATGTAGAGGAAGAGTTCTAAGATGGAGACGGAAATGTGCTAACTAAGAAGACTTATCTAGATATGAAGAAACAGGGACTCATCCATTGATAGTTATATCAGCTAATTTAAACTCTAAAAACAAAATTTAAAGTAAAAACACAGAATCATTTTTTATTTTCAGGCGCCACTGTAGACCTTCCGGACATATCCGACATCTCCAGCATCATTTACCTCAAATTAGATTCCTATAATTTTTGTTTTTTAAGTGTTTTGAATTTAAGATAATTCTAAAAAGTACTTTTTGTTGCCTTGAAGGAAAACAAAAAGAAATCAATGCACAACATCCCACCTATACACAAGAATTGGATCACATAGAATATTGGCATCGACAATAAATTTACCATAGAATCATAGGAAACTTGTATATCTAGGAATTGGGAGATGAAGGTGTAGACTATGTATAGACCTATTGATGGAATGAGTATGCCTAGTAATTGTAGAAGGGTCCAATGTTTGGTATTTACTGCTAGTTTTATAGTGACCACTATGATCACACTCGTATACACGCATATCTAGATAAGATACAGTCCAATATCGTAAGAATCCTACCCGCTTCCTTAATCATCTCCAAGCGCATATAAAGTTATGATCAAACACGCCGTCCCTTGAAAAATACCAAGCACGAACCACGATAAAAAAATCAAAGGAGTAAACAACTTATTTTTCTGACTTATGTTGTATAATTTAGGATAGTATGAGTAAAAAGTTTGCATTTGATGTGTGCCTTGACTTAGCTATGAAAAAGTTTGTTTGTCGGATGTTATTTATAGATCGACCTAAAGGATTGCTCTGAGGACGACTGGGAAGAAAGTGAAGATCATGTTGTAGAAAGTTATGGACCAACTTAGCCAGAAAGATTGTCCAGAACCCATCGTGTAGAAACTGTAGACGAATTGGATGATAGTAAATACCATATTTTTGTAAAAAAAATAAAGGATTAGCTAAGTCACTCGCATGTAATTTATCCGACCATAGTACAACACAAGTTTCCACAAGAGACAGAACTAACCTATAGCATAGTTTGCTACTTGTGCAGCCCTAGTACCCTACTACCCGAAAATTCCAACACCGACATTAGCTTACATGATCATGTTAACGTCGTTGGCCCCATCGCCTATAGCCAGTGTGAGTTTGCCCATTCCTTTTACAAATGAGACGATTTATGCTTTTTGACCTGGAGTCACTCTAGAAAAAACTACACTTTTGCATTTGTTTATTATCAACTACAATTTTTATTTATTCTATTTGAAGCTTAATGAAGAGCCGTCTATAACTGGACTGTTTTTTACTTGACCAAGTTACTCAATTTATTTATAAAATGTCTATAAAGCTTGCTTGTCTTTAATGAGATATCCTTATTAAATTAATTTACAAGAAATCGCGATATTTTCTGCAGTTTAAAGCTTATCACCTGTAAGCATAACGAATTTTATCCCACCGCTTCTTAGAGAATATATAGTTTAGGCTACAAAATCTTGTAATCTGTCTTAAATTCCAGTTGCTGATACCAAAGTAAGATCATTTTCGATCTACTATACAGTCAATTGAGACACATTTGTTGTTGATGGGTATGTTTTGTAGGCAAACCATAGCGTCCTCAAACCTATTTTAGACATTTCTTCAGTTTTGTTTTGAATAGTAGATAGGTATCTTTGCTTAGGAGACAATAGCTTCATGATACTTGTATCTGCGCCCTTAACAAATACCGATATTCCCTGCTGCGTTCTAATCACAATACTCATTCTTTTTCGATTAGAATCGAATTCTACCAATTTAAGCAGTTCAAAAGTGTATACTTTTTGATTGAAACTAACCGATATTATTTTATTGTGACAAGAAAGAAAAGTAAATCCTACTTCTTTTGCAGCTTTAAGCAAAGAAACTTAATCCGGTGAACTTCCCTAGAAAGAATCCTAAGTAGGCACGCACTAGTGACACGTACATATCATAAAAAAAGCCAACTCTATCAATTATTTTTGAGTATAAGTCTGCTATGTTCTGTTATTATCTTCTCCTTATATTACGAGATCATAGGTGAGTCTGTTAGGATCGAAAGAATGTCGCTACTATGGCACATTATTGTATCTTTGAGATAGTCGCTGGTAATCAAAATTTTATGCTATTTTTCTTTTTTGGATCTAACTTCCGTACGTTTATTCGCCGATTATTATATTTTTGAATTACATCTTGTTGCAGGTCAGAGTGCCTGTTTTATCAGTCAAAATGTAGTCGATTTGACCCAACTACTAGTTGATACTTACCGTCCGACACTACAATCTTCGGTTATTTTGCAAACAATACATTTCTTTATCTCTTGACATGAGAAATCCTTGGAAAAACTTGACTACTTCTAAAGACACTATCAGACTGATGGGTATGAATGTACTATAGAGAATGAAATACGAAGCAAAAGTGATACCTGAGTATTGAAGGCAGTTATATGCTTCATCGTATTAGAGAAGTGCTTAAAAATCAGACTAAATTCCACAGTTATAATAAGAGTAACCCGCGCTGATCAAACAACAAAGTATTTAAAAAATCAAAATAAGAAGAATCGTATTATTAACTTTAACTTAGATATTACTAGTCTTCGTGAAAGGCTGACTGCTATTCATCATGATAGCTGTATCTTTACCAATATATACTGCTATTCCAATCGCCCAGGACGTATTTTTAAGTCTACAACCACGCAATATCATATTCTTTTTGTTGATTCTCTAAGTTATGATTGAAGTTCCTAAGGTTAGATTTATTTAGCCTTAGAAAGATTAGACTTATGCTGTAGGGTTTATGCATCTTATTTATCCTTTTATCGAATCAAATGAAGGGAGATTTGTTTTTTAGTTGTAGTTGCGTTGAAGTGGAGCTAAGGAAAATTTAGGTTTTAGATTTTTCTAGCCATCGAGAGAGGCAGTTTAGACATACGCTATACCTGAAGCTTACGAACTCAGCACAATCAATAAATCAGCTGGGATGATCTAATCTTTTTCTATCTTTACGAAATCTCCCATCTTGATGGATCTCCATTGAATTTCTTACAATTTATCTTTTGAAAACAATCTCGTTTTTTCAGAATTATCTTTCTTGTCAGATTTCCATCTCTTATAATCCTCATAGCCTTATCTGAGCATACTTAAAGCTAACACTAAGATGAGTGGTGCTATAGCACTGAGAGGATTGAGAGGAGAGATGAGAGGGATGGACTGTAAGACTGCGCAAATGAGAAAGTAGATATTGGCGTAGCGTTTGAATTGAATGATCAGGGCGACTGGTACGAATGAAATTGCGTTGTATTTGGTAGTGGATATGTAGTTTGAAGGCGTTTTGGATGAAGGTGGAAGAGGCAGGGGGATTTTATATTAAAATGTCATTAATAATGCCCAAGAACTATGCAAATTGTATATTAGTAAACTATAGAGAAAAATTAGACTAAATGTCAAATAAAAAATGATTTTTTGTATAGAATCGTAAATAATTATATATTAAATAAGTGTTTGATATGATAGTATGTATATGATGATTAGTTATAGCTATTTTGCCTATAAATTATCATCAGAAGATTGGCAGGCATTGTCCGAAGATGTTGCGACGAGTTCCAGCTGGGCACTGCTCAACGTGACCGATGACCTCCACAACCTCAGCAACAGCCACAGCTGGAGCAGCGGCAGGGACCTAAACTCTCAAAGAAGCGGGGGCAGGGGTGACTGAAGGACCAACATACAGGAGGCTTCTGTCGACTCCGTAGTCAGTGGTGTAAACAACTCCGTATCCATAGTCAGCAGCTGAGACGAGCCAGAGGACAGGGTTCCATGAAACGAGGATGTGGGAGTGAGAGACTCCATAAGTTGATTCAACGACGGCTTCGAAAGGTGTGCCAGCAAGGCTGTAGACGAATCTGTGGTAGAGAACGGCACCGACAGCTCTGTTCTCAATAGTAACGTAAGTGTATCCGTTAGAGAAATGAGAGTGGTAGAGTCTGGCCAAGAATCCAGTCGATGAAGCGGCGAGGACACTTGGGTATCCGTGAGCGACGTAGTAACCATCGGCATAAGGTTGTCTTGAGGCAACAACCCATACAGCGTTTCTCCAGTTGAGGGTTACTTGCCATCTTCTATGTCCGACCAAGACAATAGCAGCGTAAGAGCGAGGAGAAAGAGCGGCATAGCTAAGAACTGCAGTCAATCCTTTTTCTTCAGATCTCAGGAAAGTAACAATCGAGCCTTTGAGGTCCTTGGGGAGGACATCAATGAAGGCAGTCTCGTCGTGTTCCTCACTAACAGCGAAGAAGGTCTTGTCATCAGTGAAAACATCAGTGTCCTTGATGTAGAGAACGTAGGCGACCTGATATTGGTCTTTCTTGTCCAAATAGCTGACCTCAAAGTGAGTTCCGTTGTTGCTGATCAATTGCTGGACAAACATGATGTTCTTGACATCATACTTTCCTCTGACGTAGTTCTCCAATCTTCCGAAAAGAGGAGAGTTGTCACTGAGAAGACTCCAATAGAATCTGTTTCTGACGATGATCTTGTCTCCGCTGACATCGAGAACGGCATAGCAATAGTAGGTGGGGTTGTAGAACTTGATGACGTGAAGGTTGTCCTTGAACTTGATGTCGACCAACTGGTTGGATGACCAGAACTTGGGGTAGATTTCCTTGTAGAACTTGACAATGTTCTGGTAGTGTTCAGCTTTGGTGGCATCAGGGGTGGCAACAAAGAGACTAACCCAGTTGTTGCGGCCGTATGAGTTGAGATGAGTGGCCAAGAAATCGTTTCTGTAGATGTAGTGGCATCCTCTTGGGTCAAGGAAGATAATGATGTTGATCTGGTTGCCAGCATCAACGAATTCTTTCTTTCCTTGATAGACCAATCTCACGAATCTTCCGTTACGGTGAAGAGCTGAGTACGCTGAAATGACAGTGTAGAATCTGAGCCATCTGAACTGGGACTCAGCATATCTGTCAGCTTCCTTGAAAGCATGATAGCTTCCGAAGTTCTTGATTTCCTGCCAGTCTTCGAAAGATCTGCCATTTCCGTTGAAAACAGCCTCATCGATCTTGAGCAAAGCTGCCTTCTCGACACTTCCGTAATAGTGGGCTTCGTAGTCGAGTTTGACCAAGAAGGGTTGGAAGTTGATGGTGACTCTCAAGTAAGAAGCGTTGCCTTCAGTGGTGATAGAAACGTTGAGAAGCCATTTTTCCTAGAAGTGACCCAATTCCTTGGTGAAGTAGTCAACAATGAAGGGATAGACAGGGTTAAGTCTAAGTCCAGCAACATCGAAAGGAACGTATGCCTTAGGAATAGCCAAAGAATAGACGGGTTCAGTGTGAGCGAAGTAGTTATCAGCTCCTCCAGTCACAGACTCCTTAAGAGAAGTTTCGAAGACTCCCTCGACGTTTTTGAAGGTAAATTTGAATTTCCAAACACCATCAACTGGTTTTTGCCAGGCAGCTGAAAGAGGATTTCCCTTGATGGTTTCCCAGTTTCTCTTGATGACTTCATTCAGGGCGTAGGAAACAGTGGGGTCTTGGAGAGCCCAGTTATTGCTGATCTGGAAATATCCGTCCTTGTCTTGAGCAGCCTCAGCAGGAGTGACATCGATTCTGATGGTGGTCTTGACTTCAGTGACGACTGGGACGAGTGCTACAGTGAAGGTGTAGAATCTGACTGCGCCTAGAGCAGCATATCTGACTCTTCTGAAGGTGACTCCAGAGTATTGAGGGTAGAGAGCGAGACATTGCTGGTAGGCAACACCATGCCATCCGACCTGGATCTGATTGATGGAGACTTCGATCTCGGGATCTAACTAAGAATGATGATACCTGCATAGCTGAGGGGTCTGAACTGCACCTCCTTGAAGACGTTGTTGGGATTGGGAGTGAAGGAGAGGATGTCTGCAGCAGTGAGGAGCGAGACATTAGCCATGGACAGAGTGACGAGGGCCAGGACGATCAGGATGGTCGTGGATCTCATTGATAAAGATTTATATTGTTGGTAGTGGAGGGCGCAATAAAACAAAGCTATATTGGATCAGCGTGTTTTATTTTCACTTTTGATTCACACTAAAATATTTAAAAGATCAGAGATAACAATAAATGCATCTTTTTGTATTGTTCTTAATGATTTTTTGATAGATTTTTTTAGAGTTGAGCTGCGTCCAGCTGCCAGCATTATTTTTGAAAGTATAGTCTTTGATGAATCCTAGTGATCATGATCTTCTCAGAGCTAAAAGATTAATAAATTTCGCTCAGGATCCATACTATTTAGTTTCATGTATCAAATTTTAAGCCAGTGCATTTTGATGAGACATTATGTGTGCAAAAAAATATGCGGAAAAACAAAGGAAAGGCTTAGAAAACAGCTCAAAACATGATAAACACTCACTCGAAATTAATTTTTTTTGATCGATTGATGCAAACATTAAAGCATTTAAAAAGACAATTCTGTGATTAATAATGTGTCTACGTAAGCATATTCTAAAAACAACACCAAAAAAACTATAAAAGTTAGAGATGTTACATTAACATCATCATTAAAATTATCTTAAAAACAAGATTGATATTTTATCTTATTTTTTACATTTAATGAGGATCGTTGTGCAAAGAGTCTTCTAAGGATGGGTTCGAGTCTAGGGCGTATAAATCTCAAGAATAAAGTAAGGAATCTTAGTGTATGTTGGACTCACATCAGGTGATAACAAAGAGGTCATATAGCAAGTCGTTAGCAAAACATTAAATATGCGACTATGGCCCAATAAGTAAGGAAAACCTTGGAGCTGTTCAGTCATGGATATAGGCGGATAGGTTCTAGCAGTCTCACAGTTCACTTTATATTCGATTCTGAAAGGAAATAAGCCTGATTTTCATGGGGCTTTGCAAGCCGACCAAGCAAGATAAATGTTAGAGCTGTATGTTTAGATGCTATGAAAAAAATACAAACCTTAGTGTATTCAAACTGGTAAATTCCAGCATTTGATATAAGTAGGATCAATCGTCAACGGACCTGTGACAATCCAGTATGAGAAATCAGCTTAGTAGAAAGCAGTTAAAAAGGTAGAGAAAAATTAGATAAAAAAATAGACAAATAAAAAAGAGAAAGGCCAAGCAAAAGTGTAGTCAGGCGAAAAATCTTAATTAGTAAATGAAGTTTCCTCGAAAAAAGAAGAATGATGATTCATTATGCGCAAAACAGTCATTTTAGATATCATTTTTTATCCTATTACTATGCCAATATGTCGATTTAAGCTGATTCTTGAGCTTTTTAGCCTTAATTAACCAATAATTTTATATCTTTACTTTCTTCTTGAACCTCTTACTGCTTAACTGTATTTACTTTACTTTAAACGAGCCCTACCATGCCACTTGACCTTTTGTTATGTTCCTTGTTTCTCTTCAGCATGTTTATCTTGGCCTGATACTCCTCGATCTCCATCCTCAAATTCTCTTCATGTGCCATCTTAGCTGCTTTCTTTTGATTTGCCTCTTGAATCTCAGCCTACAACTTTTCCTACTACTGCATGTAAAATCTTATCAAATTTTTATACAAGGCATACTAATCCACTTTTTGCTTCTTTTAAAGCTTACCTCCGCGCTCACTCTTCATCCCTCCTTTTTATTAAACTTAAATCAAACTTGACCTTTAATTTTTTAGCAAACTGCTTGATCGATCTGCTCGACTTTGTTTAGGCAACACTCTTTATATCTTAGACTATTCGATCTGATTCAATTGATGAATCTTTTTCTTCAATATTGCAATTTAGTAAGCTTTCTATCCGTAGCTGAACTAAATACTTTTGTTTTTAATTCGACTGTGTTATTTTTATCGCATGTTTTTTACCTGAGCCTACAAGATCGACAGTTCCTCCATAGCAGAGGCTACTTACGCTTACTTATTTGCTATTTTTTGTTTGAGAACATTCAATCTAAATACATTCACAAATACTATGCAACGACGCTGTAAGTATTCAAGTTTTTATTCGCTTATATCTCCTGCTTGAAAAATTATATCTTTTTATCGATATTTTTTATCTGAGCTGCCTGTATCCTCGCAAGATGATCACCTGAAAACTAAGGCTGGCTTGATGCACTTTTTCCTTTTTAAAGTCGCTACTAGAGCGATCTAAGAACTTATACTAGATAGACGTTTCTTTGCTATTATTTGGCAATAGTGTCCTACAAATTTTATTGGTTCATATATTAATATATCTATCAATTATGTTTACAATAATTATTATATGATCAGTCGCTCTCATATGCATCCCAATCTTACTCTATCTAGTGCCCTGATTTTTGTGTCTCCCCGGTTCTTTATTAAATTTTTCCTCTTTTTCTTTTGGCAGACTATTATTGAGTATTTGCCATTTTCAGTTCTTAATTCATATCTAGAACTCTCAGTTATTTCTCTAGTCTGTCCATCTATATTGGCATACTCATGAGTTATCGCATTTTCTATTAAGTTAGCTCTTATTCATGTACTTAGAACTGATTTAATCGTTAATAGTATGGTGAAAAATGCATGAGTTTGTCCGTGATAGTACGAGACGGATCCTGAGCTAGATTCAAAGCAGTCTTCATCTATTGCTATCTTTGCAGGTATTCTTACACATTGTCGATAGTTCTGATACTATTTTTGAATATGTTATATCCCTCTTTCTGCACCTACTTACTTTCCTAGTCTTTCTTTAATTACTACTGATTGATTGTTGTTGTTTCCGATTGTTTCTTATCTATATTACTATGTTCTTCCTGTTGCATTTTCCTTAGCATTTCTTCGAGGTTATAAAGCGTATATGGCAAATTGAAACTCCCCACCGCAGTAGCCCTCTTTTCCTCCATTTTCTTCTAAGCCACTTTACCCGCATCCCACTACCTCAACTGTTGCATCTCCCACCATCTCTCTCTACAACTCTATTCACTATAATGTGTTCTTTAATGCCTAAAAATGTAGTCTATGTCTGGAAAGGAGTACTCAGCATTGAGGCTATTTTAGGGAAATCGAATTACTAAGCTACGACTAAATGGTATAGTTGTTTGTCTGCGTAGTGATTGAAACGGTGTCGGTTTGGATCTGAAGGGGAATTGGCGGGGGAGGAAGATTGGAATTAAGGAGAAAAAAGACTCACTGGAGCTCGGGAAAGACTTTTTTGTTGCTAACGATGGATCTATGCTAATTACTAAGCGATGAGGATTTGTTAAGGGTCGTAGTCGGATTAGAGTTAGGGCTACATGACTCGGTTAGTTATCAATCAAAATTAGAACAGAAATAGATGAGAATAGCCTTAAAAAAACGATTAAAATGATTTTTTTTTTGTATTCTTTTAAATATTATTTTTTCAAGTAAAAGCGATTAACTGTTCAACATATCAACTGACTTAAGAACTACATCATCCCTGTCAATCTTTACTACCCTTTGCCTTGCAACTCCATACTCAAGCCTTCTCCATTTTCAATCAAAGAAAGTTAAAACTAGTTCTCTCCTACTCCAAAATGCGTATCAAATTGACTACCACCTCTTCCACCTCGTTTGTTCCATCCTTGTAGCACTCGACCCAACAATCTAAGTCTTTTCGGGTTGAAAGGAAGACCTTATAGACAAATCTTCGTCTTTATACGACTGCGTTTTGAAGAAGGTTATTTTTATTGTAAAAAATGCAACCAAGTATAAGGAATCGTCAAAGTTTTCGTTAAAATATTCTAAGAATCTGTCTGGAACTATACATGAAGAGACGGTAACTCGAAAGGATTGTCCAAATTAACTGATCTTACTGGTGAAAAAAGAGCAAGAATAGTGTGTCCTGGAGTATTATTATACGTTTAATTTATAGATTGAGACTCTATATTATTTTTGTTCAAAATAACATTGATGCAAGTGATGGGACGCTATGTATAGATCTATATCTCAATCAAACGTCCTTTTATTATACGACAACTCACAGAAGCAAGTTAACAATGCCATAAACGGATGAATTTTTAAGGATAACGCAAAGTATTTTAGATCTTTTTGCGTAAGTCTTATTTCAATCTGTTGCCTAGTATTTAGGTAAATATTTCTGACTAGTTTTTAGTTTTCTTTTTAGTTTTGGATGAACTTTTTCCTTACAAAAACGATCCTTTTTTAGCCTATGGAGTTATGATTTTATCCTAAGAACTGCCTCTCTATACAATAGACTACAACGCAAAAGGCCTTTCATTCTTACTAATCTTTTCTCTGCTAAAACTTTTTCCAATCCTACTTTTCTTTTGTTTCTGAGAACTCTACAGCATATAAAGAGATTTCTTACTAGCTTAATGCTAATGCGTGCTTTTTTTACTAGGTTCCAGAAGCGAATGAGTTTTTTTCTTTCTTTTTTATATTTTAGGATTAGTTTTTTATTGTTTATGTGTCCGTTATAAAGGATGCGCAGAAGGCGACGCAATGTGACCACCATGATGGATTTAGTTTATAGATTTGCTGAGTTGTTTAACTGAAGCTTTGCGTTTGGCACTAGGACTGCTGATGTCTGAATTCATCTCGGTGTTCTATGAGAAGTAGGGGGTTATTTTGTCGTCTTTTTTGGAGCTGTGTTTGATGAGGTTGGCAACTGTACGGAACTTGCTGGTGCTTATGGTCTGATAGATTTAGCTTTTTAGCGTTTTGCCACGAAGGAGCTAAGCGAGATCACTTTTCATTATCTAGAGGGAAATAGTATAAATTTTATAAGACTTAAAACCAATAATTGTTACAAGAAAGAGAGAAAATAAATGTAAAAAACTTTTGATATGGCGTTTGACCTTTTATTTTTTTATTTTTCTTGCGGTAACCTCCTGGACCCATAAGAATATAATAGTTTAAATAGCAACTGTATAAGCCGATTGACAGAAAGAGAGTGAACTGAGTCCAAGGACGCGCCAGAAAATTGTTCTTACTAATTTGGACAATATGGCAAGGTTCAAGATTGAGTCGGCGAGACGGGCTTAAGTCCTCTTAACGGCGTTCCTACTATTCTGCCTCGGATTGCACGTGCCTTCACCGGTCTTTGCTCTCTGTTAAACCGTAGGACCCCCAGCTTTTTATCACATTATAATCATCGTTTAAATACATGTCCCTTTAACACAACCTGGAATAAACCCTCCGCAGATAATCCCTCCTCCGCGTAACCGACTACACCCACCCCTAGATCACTCTCAAACACGACCCCATCAACGCAAAATAATGTTAATAACTAAAAATACAACTTCGATAGCTAGTTCGTTAGAAAGTAGTCTAAGTACGCAAATAATACTAAACTCTTCATAAATAGCAAGATTACTAAAAAGCTTATGGATAGTTCGTGCAAATGACAATGCGCAACTAAGCAGCACATAAAACAATATGCAACAATTTAAGAGAAATGCATTAGATCGCAGATATCTTAATGAACCCTCCGTAGTTCAAAGGAGATCTATACTTGAGTTCCAGATAGGCTCCAACCCTTACTTAACGTTAATAATTCTAAAAACTGTACTAATACTATAAAAACAAATCGAAATAATAAGACAAGAAATAATAGACTGAAGCGTTAGAGGTTATCAGAAAGGCAAAAAGATTCGTGCTGGAAGGAACTTCATGATTTACATCCATTTGGTCCACCATTTTTACAATTCTAACAATTACATAGATAACTGCATTTTACTCCAGTGAAGTAACATTCACAATATTTTTTAATGCACATTGTTTTCTTGCAATTGCAGCCTCGTTTCACCCCCAATTATGCGTTGTTTCCTACGATTTATAATCTATTAAATGCGTTGGGGTCTTTGTCGAGAACAGCCTGGCGTGCTTTTTGTCTTTTGTCCTAATATTATAGATTATTCCTGCATTGATAGCAAGAACATTTCTAGTTACACATCAATCCTTTGGAGAAACATTAACAGTACATCAGCAAGCATTTTGATTTGGGGCATTTACAACATACTTGTGAAACTTACATGATCGGAGCGGGTTTGATCTAGAATTCAATACTCATTTTTTGCTACTATTTCCTATATTATGAAGAAAATACATTCCGAATCTGGAACCCTAGGTGTTTCTGCCTTTGGGTCGAAACGGTTACTATATCTCCATTTCGTTGTTATCGAGCTACTACTCCACAAGTCGCTAAAAAATGTCCCGATTGTTGAATTTCTATTTAGCCTTGACAGTTATGTTCGACTCAAGACTGATTCTGAATGGTTGGAAGAGTACTTTTGGTTTTAGATCGAAGGCCGATGGTCATATTGAGACCCGCCTAGACTATTGAAAGATTCGTAAGATTTGCGGCTTTTGATAGAAAACCTATTTCCATCAACAGAATTAGAACGGCTAACATCGTTGCCTTACTACTAAATGTCCATCTGAATATTATAAAGCTTAGAATGATGGATAATAAATTAACAGCTATTACTTTAAGAAAGTATAGCTTATACAAAAAATGAGCCTTGATTTCAAAACAAGTGTCTTTTAGTAGTATTTTGTCTATTTGTGTTAATATTGAATATAATATTCAAAACTATATTAGTATTTAATTTATGTCAAAACTCACCAAACCTAATTTCGTGAAGTTGAACACCCTCGTTGACGCTCGTAGCGGCTACAACGTCTACGTCAAGGTCGTCTCTGCTTAATTCACCAAAAGCGGTGATGGCAAGACCACTTTCCTTAAGGCAACTGTTGCCGATTAAACCGCATCAGCCAGTGCTTTCTTCAAAGGAGAAACTGCTGATCAGATCAAAGAGGGATCCACTATTGCCATCAGAAATGGAACTATCAAGTTGATCAAGAATCGTATTTCTTTGGAAATCGATTTGTTCGGAAGAGTCACCCTAGAGAATGTTAACATCAATGCTAACACTAACAATAATATTTCGGAGAGGGAGATTGAGAGAAGAAGAAGACCTAGAAGGGAAGATGATGGCGAGGAGAGAGAAGATAGAAGGGAAAGAGGTGATAGAGGAAATAGAGGAGATAGAGGTGATAGAGGTGATAGAGAAGGCAGACCTCCTAGAGGAGATAGACCTCCTAGAGAAGATAGAGGAGACAGAGAAGGTAGACCTCCCAGAGGAGATAGACCTCCCAGATAAGACAGACCTCAAAGAGAAGACAGAGGCACTCGAGGTGGTGATAGACCTGAAAGAAGATAAGATAGACCTCAGAGAGAAGATAGACCCAGAAGATAAGGAAACGACAGACCTCAGAGAGAAGAAAGAGGAGAGAGACCTGAGAGAAGATAAAACAGAGGTGGTGACAGACAAGAAAGAGGAGAGCGAAGATAATTCAGAGGAGATCGTGGAGGTGATAGAGGAGATCGTGGAGGTGATAGAGGAGGTGACAGAGGAGATAGAAGAGCTCCTATTGCCTGGACCAAGATCGGTGCCATTGAGCCCGGAGATGAGGAACTCAACATCTGCGCTAGAGTACTTAATTCTTGATATAGGTTGTGTCGGTGACTAGAGTCGGAAAGAGAGCCAGAGTCATTTTGGGAGACTAGACCGGTATCGTCAAGGCCTTCCTTTACGAATCCTAGGACTTGGTCGAGGGAAACACCGTGGTTGTGTTCAGAGCTGAATCTGCAGTTGTCAAGGAGCATATCGAACTCCAACTATTACCCAGAGGAAAAGTCGAAAAAGCCAGAAGAACTGTCAATGACGTCAATAGCAGCAACGACATCTCAGCCAAAGAATGGGTTGAGTCAGCATGATACAACAACCATGTAAACAACACCATATTAACTTAAAATAGATAAATTTCTTCTACAAAATAATATTTTTTTTATTAAATGTTAGCAATTCAGCGAGGGTTCAAAGAAATATAGTGGTTCATGAATCAAATTAAATTGGTTCGTATTCTGATTAAGAACCTGAAGATTAATCAGTAACTTATTTTTTATGATTGTATTCAATATTGTCTTACTACATTTATTCATATTGAATTTTTATGTTATTGTAAAGTTTTATATATTTTCTCTAATTTTTTTGCTACTACTTGAATCGAACAGTTTTTCTTCCATGTTGTAAATCTATATATCGATCTTCGTTATCGTTTTATTAGTTGAGCTCCTAAACTTATACACTTATCTACATTTGCGTTAAATTTCTCTTTTTGTTCTCTGCTCCAGACTAATCACAACTGTTAAGTAATCTTCTTAGCTACTTGCTAGCCTTGCTACTAGTGGAACTAAGCGAAAAAACTCTTTGACTGTTCTTTATATTTTTCTCTGCATCTGCAACTATTAGCGTTTTGTTAAGTATGTACTAATCAAATCCCCTAAGAACATTACCCTAAATAATCGAATGCTTACCTTAGCTTGCGTTCTCAAAATATACTTAGTCTCGTAGTTATAAAGCTGTTCTTAGATGGTTTTTAATTTTTGAGAGATTTGCTACTATACCATAGATGAGTACATGATCAACAGTTATATTCTAAATTTGTTGCACTATTTATGTGGGTAGATAGTTATAGATATCGTGCAAATTCTCTTTTTTATAATATATCGCGGCTATTTTTTATATAATCAAATACATTCGCTTCTATACTTTTATATCCATTTTTTTAAACATATCAACACTAGCATACATCAACCACACTTATTTAATTGCAGAAATACAGTTTAAACTAATTATTATGCCTATTTTCGGTCCGTTTCTTTTTTACAATATGATTTCATTGCCAAATGTTAGTGAGTGTGTCAGTTTATAATTAATTTATGCAAGACTCTCCCGAACTCGATAGATCTCTCTCCGATGTGCAAATCGGAGGCCGATGGAACTCCTAAGAGCACTAACGCTTCCTATTAGGTATGTGTGTTCTTAATCAGCTCTGATGGTGCATGGAAAAAATTGGAAACTTATCTAAAGCGAAGTGCAGAGCCGCACAACAGCCCAGGTGCGCTCCCACGCCCAAAAATTTTTCCTAAAAATATCGAAAGTATAGAAATAGCGCAAGAAAAACTTGAAGAAAGGGATCCTCTAAGCCTCAAAGAACTAATAATAGTTAAGATAATCACTACAGCGGCAATCTTTCACCCACAACACCCCAACATAAATCCTCCACTTCCTCAACAAAAAACCATAGGAATACGCTCAAAAATAACCAGTTCAGAATATAGAGGTCGAGATGGAGTAAAGCACATCGAGGGTGTTTTCGAAATAAGTACTAAATGAGGTGCTTAATAGCAACTAGGATTAGTCGTTTTTTGTTACACTGATGTACCATATGGAGGCATGTAGCAAACGGAGACTCAATAGCTTCCTTTAAGGAGGAGATGCGTTCACAGAACTCATCGATTTTCCATGCGCAAAAGGGGAAGAAAGAGAAGAAGAGGAGACAGTTGCCAAGAGGAAGATGTCGTTTACGCTTTATGACTAGTAGGACGATCCGTAGAAGTATAAATAGACGATAAAAAAGATGAGCGGGCTTTGAAGTACTATATTTCTGATCAATTTTTCATTATCTTATTCTTTTATTAAAACCGACCAAAACAGTCTAAGCTATTTCGAGCCTAGGGGTCAAAAATAGTGTAATCGATCGATTTTTTGAGTGATATGATGATTGATATATGATAGAAGTATATTCAAATCAGGCATTTGTGTTGTGCGATTAAGTCTATCTTTTTTATCTATACTTCAAGACGGTAAATGGCTTGCTATTGAACTGTTTTGTTAGCAAAATCGTTTAGATTTGAGCCAGAGCTCAGTAACTGCTGTAACTCTGCTCCTTTTATGAAAATATTAGTAGTATTACCGTTGGATTCTTTGCTAGAAATTTTATTTGAACTGAACGTTTTCGCCTTACAAATTATAAAACCTGATTATTTCGTCTGATTTTCCTAATCTATACGAAGATTGTTGCTAAGCTGTCTGTAGTTAGCAAGAGATTCGAGGCAAAGCTAGCTTCTTAGATCTAACTTTCTCCCGTCTTATCTCTTCAAACCCTCAAATTTATCACTATTTCTTTACCCTAAAGACTATAACGGCAAAGCACCTTAATAAAAAAGTTAACTTTTAAGTTACACTCTGGATCCTTCCATAAGAATCCTTCCTCTTTCTACTGCCTCCCCTCCACCGACATTTAAAACCATAACTCCCACCACAACCATACACACAAACAAAAAAATCTTCAAAAAACTATGATCTTCCTCAGGTTATATCATCCTCACCAATAACGACTATTCTAGATTATTTTAAATCTGCTCAATTTACAAACTCTGATCCTCGAGCTAAGGATTCACATCACATAGTATAGAGTTGTAATTCGTGTTGTTTTATGATTATTTCACATCGAAATAATTCTGTTCGGTATTAGCCAGCTTTGCATGGCATCTGCAACATACGCTCCTGGCTTTGTTTAGTTACTATCTTAACTATCGGACTTAGTTTTCAAGCTGAGTGACGTATTATCTATGATGGTTCCTCGATCTCTGCGCAGCTTCTCTGTTTTTTTATTTCTGGATGAGAGCTTTGTGCTCTTTGGCTAGTTTTAGACTGAGCAAATCTTCAGTAAAGTGGGAGGAGAGTGGTTTTTCTTTTCTGATTTTTCTTGTCTTGGTGTTGTTATTGCAGTGATGGTCGTGTTAGTGTGTCTGTTGATTGGATTCGTAAGATTACCTCATTTAATTTATTGATCAGGATTTAAAAAGATATAACAAAAAATATTATCCGTTATCCGATTTCAGTCATTTTGCTAAATATACCCCAAAATGATTTTTTTAATATTGATCGATAAAGCTCTTTTGATTATTAAATCTTCATATTTTAATTTGATTGACCTATGCTCGAAAACACGGTCTATCGAATCGGCGAGATGATCATCCAAGATAAGCAAATCTTCTGGAAAATGAAGTATTGTTATGCATTCATACCTATCGTACAGCTCCTCGATGGTCGTAGCTTACTCTCAATACAGATATTTTGATTGTACCATACCGACAAGTCTCATAGTACCAACGACTATAACCTGCATAGATTTTCGACATCACACTGGCTATCAAGTTACTGAGTAGATCCATGGAAACCTTCGAGAAGTGCTAGTCATCTACAATACATATTCAAAACTCACCCTAAGATAGTAATCTAAAACATTTACTCATACACATAATCCCACGCAAACCAAACGACCTTAAATCAAAAGAAACCATATACAAAATGCTGAGCACATATCCTTATGACCTGGTAAAGCACTACAACTAAAAAATGAATTTTTATCTCAACGCATACGCCAATAAAATACTACAAGGTTTGAACGATCAAGCAAGAAAGTACGAGGCACATGTCGAGATATGCTTCAAATAAGATAAATAGAGCTGATTTTGTCTATAAGGGTCATGCTTTTATCATCTGATACGTTACAAACAGATTTGATTTTATTATATATTGATGGAATAATTTTACGATCTGCCTTAGAGCAACCGCAGGACACAACTCTTATAGTTCTTCCAAAAATGTAATACACCTAAATAAAAGTCACAAAATCTAAGGTAATTTCGACCCTACAGCCAATAACGCGATAAATTGGGAAGACTCATCAATCATAATTAATCACTAGGTGTGTTTGCGAAAAGAAGAAGATTGTCGAACCATTAAGGACAGGAGAGGAAAAATAACCCTTAGATGAAGAGGTAGAAGAATGCTCTAGAGATGACTGTTGATAAGTTTTTTAAAGTAAATGGTGTAAAGGAGTCGCAGTGTAGTGCCAATTTTCACAAACAAAGTCTACAAAATTTATTAGGTAATACTTAGAAACGACCTTCGACTACAGCTCATCATCGAAGAAATATCTCACTCAAGTAACGAGTATAAGTTCAATAAAGATTAATCAGAACTGCCCTCTCGAAACCATAATCAAGATCACGGAAAATAAGAACGGCCATGAAGCTCGATAAAACTGCAAAATACCTACCGTTTCCTTAAGGAAACTCTCAGAAACAAACAACAAAACAGTTGTAATAAATAGCACAACGTAATTTACTCAAAATTTAGTATAGATGAACATCCCTTAGCTTGAGAGATTCCATTCGATGAAGAATTTAAAAACAAAAATAATCCCCAATTTGGAAGACAACCATCTGAGGTTCAAATAGCTGGTCAGAAAGGGACAAATACTGGCGAATACTATAAAAAGAAATCTTTAATTTGATTTCTGGTGACATACCCCACGATTGTATATCTATATATTTCTATCACATGTAAAAAATATCATTATTTCGGAGTGCACTTGCGTCGAATAGCAATAGCCCGTATCTATCCACATAAGTTTGTTAGTTTAGTTGACTTCAGTTGTATAGGTGGAAGTTTACTAGTAAATGTCATATTTGGTTATAAGTTAGAGGTATTAAGAGTTGGATCTTTTATGAGAGATTGTGGTGTGTGTTGGTCGTTTATTGAAGGAGTCTAAGAGTCTTAAGACTACAAGTCTTTTACTTTTTCTTATATTTATTATTAGAGTTTAGGCATTACTGAAATATTCTGCGAAGGATGGATTTTGTTCTTTTTTCTATTCTATAAAATCATCTGAATAGTCGAAGTCTTAGCCACGATCAAGTACACATGCAAACTTATCAGATAGATCAGCCAGCAAAAAGGAAGCGAAACTACGCTCAAACAACAAATTGCCAAAGAAAATACAGTTTTGCATGTTTCCTACTACAGATGATGAACATTTTATGATATAGTATAACAGCTGATTCCTAGGCAAAACCCTAAGAAAATTTAACAACTGACGATTAATCCTACAAATTCGAAATAATTTTTGGCTCCGATACAGTTGTTGAGCCATCTGCAGTGATGATCGAAGTATTATACGCATCTATTGCATTTTTTACAATGGTAGACATTCTTATCTGTGTTAATCACAAGTTACTTGTAAAAGTTTGGCATATTTTGCACTAAAACTGAGGTCCATGAATGTGGAACTGCTATCTATGTGACTGAAGATGTACCCTTTAGTTTTGGCTGCCTGATGGAATAGCTGTACGCTATCTGTCGGTACAGTATTAGTAGTCACGTACCAAAGTAGACAAGTAATTGCAAAAATGAGCACAAGAAAGAAGTCAAGAATGGCTGTTGTAAGTATATTGCTAGTGCCTAGATGAAGTTGTAGAATGGTGAGGATGAGTGCTACTATTACTACGACTGGAGGCATGATCTGACTGATCGGAGGGAACTGAGTAAATCCGTTATGATTCACTATACGTGATTATGATTCTTATTGTTTTTTGAGATCAGCTATGGTATTTTCCTATACTTTGTTCTACATTTTCTATAAATAATGAATGTTATATAGGGTAGTCATTATAGGAATCATATTAAATGCTATTTTAATAAACTTAAATCACTATTTAGTAATCTCTTTAAATATAAGTTCAAAATTAATAGCATCAATATCTTCTCAGTTTGGCAGCCTGTGGCGATGGCAAATGCTATAGAAGTTGACTTGAATTGATTTTCTTTTTAACTCCTGGCAACTACTCCATACTTCTTGATATCTTTTTAGTCTAAGTAATCTGTTATGTTTTCCTCTAGCTCTTTCTGCTCCTCTAATGATCCCTCGACAATTTCTAATTCAACTTCGTTATATAAATATTCTGCCTCTCCACCCTCTGCATGGCCTACTTATACTTATCCTTCAACTCCTATATCTCCTTCAACAAAGACTCCTCCTTCCCTATTGGCATCTCATTATGATCCTGCTCCATCTACACTATCCTCCTCTAAGCATTCACCAGTTTTTCATGTTTGTTCAATTAATTCTTTTTGAATGTGTCTCTCTACTCTGCTAATTTCTTCAGTTTTTATTTTAATTTGCTTATGGTCTATTTGTCCTATGCCGGATTGTTCATTTTTTTACTATTTTAAAGCAACTATGCCACATGTCGTTACTTTTAATGTAACATTTTTTTTAGAGTTTTTACTTACGTTTTGTGGGTTTAGATCTAAGTGTCTTTTTTCTTGACTATTCCCTATAAGTCCATGATCCGTTTCACTGTTATCTGATAAGATTATTTGCTCTAATAGTCCTTTACTGTTTTTTGCAATCTTTATATCATTTTGTATGCATTTTGTAGCTACAAAGGTTGGGCTTATAGACTCACAGGTCTACCATTTATCTGATTGGCCTGTTTTAGTTTATTCTAAGCTGCTTTTTATAGCTAATCATCGAGCCGCATCGACAACTATTTGAGCTTTCGCCTTAGTTTACGGTTTTATTAGTAAAGACCTGTTTGGTCTTAGATTATGGGAGCTTTGGAGACGATTGACGAAACGAGACTTCCCTGCATCTATCTGCGCTTTCTTTGATTTGAGGTAGACTATATTTAAGGGCTTTTAGATTGAGGTTGTACCACTTATGTCTTTTTGGGCGATGATTTTTTTTATTTTTAACTGGAATCGCTGTCTGACATATGCTCTGTTTTACAATAAAATAAAGATTGATATACGATTCAATATTATAAAAAATGAGTCATTATCAAAAGTAAAAATTTCTTGAAAAACATTATCATTTTTTACATAATACTACAATATGTTTCAAAATTACAGATTATAAAGCAGATAGTTGAAATTTCCAAATAATATAAGAATGAGTTATAGAAGAAAACCAAACGAGGTCTAAACCAACAAAAAACTATACATCAGACACATAAAACGCCTATAAAACATCAAAGAAGGCAACAGTCCAGTCCACCGCAGCCTGCTCAAATAACGCAAACATATATAATATCTCCTAAAAAAATCACATTAAATCCATCAAATCGGCTGGAGAAATTAACTAAGACGAAGGTAGAAAACATAGGCGCTTACTCAAAGATATCAGTTTTAAAATATTCAATCTGTGGTCAAAAGGTAGATGTCGACTAAAATACTACGGGTACCGAGTAAAGTAAAACCTGATAATTTTCATATCGAACAAGAAAATAGCAGAATCGTCAATAGATTGCTCAATATCAAATCAGATCTCAGGTCCACCATGCTTCCTGTACCTACTTACAGACCGCCGAAACATAGAACTGTAGAGGAAGATTTTTCAGACATATACTAGCATTCTAGACTACATATTCAAAAGAAAAATAAAGTGCATTTAAAATTAGCAAAAAATAAAGCAAAAGTTAAATTTGAGATGCGTTTTCTATAAACTTCAAAAATAGCTGAGTTGCTTAGATAAGATGCTCTTGTTTCGCTCAGACTAGTCGGGTCTACAGCGATTAAATAATCTAATATCATGAGATTGAGGTAGCTTATGTAGTCTTAAGTGTTTGTTGAGGCTCAAGAGGCTGATTTTCTTATATAGCTTTTGGAGAAAGTGGGAAGTCAGGACTTGAGTAGGTTGTAGTTTATTCTGAGATAATCTGACTTGTAGGGGCATAAGCAAAAGTGGATAAGAAAAGAAATGTTAGACAAGAAAGGAAGAGAGTTGGGTACAGTTGAGTTTAAAGTCAAAAAATACAAAAAAAGCACAAAATCTATTACGGAAGCTTAAGTTCTCATACAAAAAGGTTAAGTACCATAGTGATCACTCCTACTTTTAATAAAAAATCATTATCTTTTTTCATATATTATGCATTCAGACTGCTTGTTAGTATTCTTACTGATTTTAAGCCCATGGCTCGATTCTTTACTATAACCTTTTCTAATAGATTATTGATCTCGTTGATTTTTATGGCCTTTTTGTTGTCTTTATAGAACTTGGCGTCTTCAGTGGACTTAGCTATCTCTGGTACTCATAAATTCTGACCTATTACCCTAGAGATACTTTTTTTAGCTTAAGTCCTTTCAGAGTATTTTTCTTCATCAACAATTTATCGATCAATTCATCGCTTATAATCCTAGACGCGTCATCGCGTTTAAATAATCTTTTGTTGCCAAATTTATAGATAGTTGGCTGTTTCATCAAAAAAAGTTTATTTCTGGCTTATGATAACTACATAGATCGAGTTATTTTGGGACATAACTAAGTCTTCAAGCTTGCTCTACGTCTCTATTTTCTAGCAATTTATCTTTAAGTAGGTTTACCACTGCTTTTTTATGTTTTAATTCTCAAAGTTTATTCTTTTTTGATGAGTCTAGTTATGTCTTCGATCTAGCTTTGAATCAATCTCCGATAATGCTTTTGCACCAAAGAATGCATATCTTTCTTTTTACTTACAAATGGTTTTTTTTAATTTTTGTCAACAGAAACGCTAGGCTGTTTTTTAAAGTAGACCTATGGCATAGCTGCAATCATTTTTATTCCACTTTCATAATCTTAAAACATACTTTACTTTATGGATCCATGCTTTTGATATATACTTTTAGGTGATTGTTGATTCACTATTCTATGAGTGGCGTTTTAGGAAAAAAAGCTTTTGTGGGTGAATTTTTAGGGAAGTCTGAGCATCTGACTGTCAATATAATTATGGGAGTTGGTATTATATCGATCACATGGATGATAAAAGGAATATGATTGGACCTCGATTCATATAGTTCAAAAATGCAGTCCATTATGGGCAATACAAACATCAAAGTTACAGTTAGTAGAGTGCAAACAAAGAGTCTTATCAAAGATCATAGCTGAATAAGTAATAACAAAAACCCAATAGAATATCATAGCGATAGACAATACTTGCTTTTAGTGAGCAACTTCTAACAAAAAATCCTAATAAAATATCGATATAAGGCTTAGGAGCGACTGTAGATGATTAAGGTCATTTGCTGATGGCATAGTGGAAAAACAATAAAATTAATGGCCGATATTTTTTATTCAAACCTAATATTGTAGACTCGATTTAAGATGTTACAATTAGCTTAGGCATTTGTCAGTACGGTTGCATGAAATAAGGTATTCTTTAGGGTTAAAATTATATTTACAACATGTCAGGTACCATATTGAAAGGAGTTTTTAGTGGTAATATTTGTGGAGAGGAAGTTTTTATTCTTAGATAAGGATTGATACAGTCAAAAACAAGCAATCAGTAACTAGAATGTTAGGTAATACAGACAAGACCTTCAAATAAATAATAGATCAGACATAACGGTTCAATAATGAACAAAAAATAGATGTTATAGAGCTCTAGACAATTGAAAAAGAGTCGATAAAACTAATCACCAGTCATCCGCAAAACATCCAAAAAAGATTTCACCTTTCCTCTTTAATTTTTGTAACAAATGGGTCACCCTAACAATAAACAAAAAAAGAAGGACGAAGCTCGATTTATCCGATCAGATCTAGATTAACATCAATCTTTCGTAGGTTTTTCTACATATCAAAAAGATGATCAAGATGATGATAGTTAAAAACTATTCAAAATTGCAACTGGTTTCGGAGTTATTTTTCGTGACAGTTGGCCATATAAATATGGAAGTATGACCAGTAGTCGCTTAAATGGAATAGGAGTTTATTATTAGAACCAAATTTTACGAAATTAAGGGCTTTTTCTAAATGATTGTCTTGTAAAAGGACTCCATATTGACATTTTTAAAAAAACAGCCCTATACGGCTAACTATAGCATGACTAAAACGACAAAAAATAGCCTTTAGAGTTCATAGTTTCGCAGAACATAAATATTCTTACTGACTATCGAGTGCTATTAGCTTACAAGAAAAATCTGCATTTGCAGTCCTTAAACTACATCAACAGTTATTTCCTGATGCCTTAGCTGATAGCTCAGTCGCCATGGCCTTACAACGTGATAGAAAAATTGAATAAGCATACTATAGGCCAAACTATAATAAGAGTTTTTAGACCTTCCTATGGTAATTCTGAAGCAAAAGAGTCTCTCAACTACCAATAATATAGGCAAAATAGATCATATTTGAGTATAGCATAGATGGATAGCTCGCAAGTTGCTAAGGTAGATGCTCAGATATAAAAAAAATTAATATAGAAAAACGGTCTTCAAAGCAGAAGAGATTCACCTTTTAGGCTCAAGGACTATTTAGCGGCCTACAAGCAGATCTAGAAAAATTTAAGCAAAAGCAAAAACAAAAGCAGAAGTAAGAGCAGATCAAAATAATCAATAAAAATGTCACCTCGAAAACTTATCACATAAGCTCAGGCTAGCCCAAGAAAAACTAAATAAAAAGCATCCCTAAGCGGTTCTCCATACTATTTCTCTCCTTCACCCGTCCGAGCATAAGTGTCAACAATATAGTAATAATCTTTAGCAAATTTAATTGTTCAATATAAAAATTGTAAAACCGAGTCACATTCTGGACTTAAAACAGTTTTTAATTAAAAAGAATCTAAAAACAGTTCGGGTTTGAAGAGTAAGAGATAGATGATGCGACTAGATCATAGCAGATATTGGCAACAAAGGAAGTCTGCTACAAAATACTATGCGCCGATGAGGTCTGATTTGGATCTGGATTCGATTTATAAAAAGTTTTTGAGAAAATGATCTCTTTCTTTACTAATACTCAAAATCAATCATAAAATATTTAAGATTATGATTAAACATAAACAAGTAGAGCCTATCAATCAGTCTTTTAAGAAATCTTATCAATTTCCTATACATTTTTGACCTAAGATCTATCTTCTTATTTTTTCTCTATATTTAAATTATTAACTTTTTTCTAACTTATCTATTCATACAGCTAATAAAACATGCCCAAAAACACGATAACGATAGACATCCACTGCAATCTACTAAAACTATGATTAAACACCAACGCACTCAAGATAACAGTAATAATTTTTCTAGTAGTAGATATCAGCGGAAACACATGTTGTTTGAAATTAGCTATTATGTAGTATACGCTTATCTGACCCAATATTTGCAAAATTACCAAAAGGATTATATCTATTATACAAGAAGGATAGTTGAGGACGAACTAGAAAGATGGTATGAATGATCCATCGATGATTGATAATATTCCAGCGAAAATGAAAGTATATTTGTTAATGGTCGTAAATAAGTGATTCGCATTGGGTTTGAAAGTTGCTTTGGAGTACGCTTGGCTATCCGAAAACAGCGCATCGCATATAACTGAAATGATAAGTAAAGTATAACCTGTTACTTATGTCTACGGTCTAGGATGCGCAGATTTATCAGGATTGGTCTATATTTGAATGATATGTACATGCCAGCCATAGTTGAATAGCAATACTCCCCCGGTGATGATAATTGCTACTATTATTTTATGTTTGCCTAGTTTTAAATGCGAATGTTTGTTTTGCACTCTTGAGAAGAAAGCGCCGATGATGACTACAAGAAGAAGTCTGATATTTCTGCCTATGGTCTGGACTGGGTATGAAAGATGAAGTAACGAATAGCTAGTGCTCAGTATATTCGCACTGTACAATATCGACAACAATACTTGTTCGTGTACTGGGATTGGATTGGGCTTATCCCCCTTTACTTTTTATATGATCTTACCTGCAATCGCACAAGCAAGTGCTCCAATACAACTGATCAACGCAGGATACTGGAACTTGCTAGGAGGGAGGTAAGGATTCGACGAGATGTAAGTGTGTGAGTAGCTGGGTGAGAAAGAAAATACAGTTTTTATGCAACGATCGAAAGGATGAGGTAAGATGCGTATATTCCGGCTATACCTAGTAGTAGTTTATGTAGTTTTCGATCTTCCATGGGGAATTATTATTTTTTAATTCTTTTAATTATTAACTGGTGAACTATTTACTGTTTACCCTACATACTTATTAGCTCTACCATACAGCTTATTTAATAAATTATAGTAATTTTTAAGAAATAAGTATAAATCTATTGATTATTTGCATATAACTACATCTTGATATATATTTAAGGTTATTGGTATGAACTTGGGCCGTAAGAAATAATAATAAACAAACATAGTCTGCGCTCTACACTCTCTTACTAATTTCTGTCTCAAATAGTGCGTCAAACCCGAACAAGGTGCCGTACAGCTATCCCAAAGCGAACAGTGTTTCGCAGTTTGTGCGAGGAATATGATATAGATGAGGTTCAAGGTGAGGGAAAAGTGGATGGAGGACTATAACAAGACCTAGCAAAAGAACAACTAGCTATGGGACTCCTTTGCTAAATGATATTTATAGACTCAAAAAGTAGATATTATTTAATCTTTTTTTATTCATCACAAAAATAAACTAAATTCTGATATTGATCTATCACACTCCGCATATCTCTTTCACATCAAGATTCACCCAGTAGTTCACATGATCCTTAGCTGTATAGTTCGGGAAAAACCTGTTCGAACAGCCTTAGTCTTCTCCAGAAGCATCACAGATACGATATTTTTGCATGTTGGCATCAAAAAGCACCTCAAAAGGTGGATGATGGAAATTTTGACTTACCAAAGGCACATGAGGCACTATATCGTGATCATGTATCACTCTGAAAGTATTCGGAATGCGTGATATGGCAAATTTTGCAAAATTGATATCCCCCACTCGAGGACACCCCAACGCATGCAATTCCTATACTTGTTTGTACTTCAACTGAATCTACAAGGCTGCTACTTGAGCCAAAGCCCCTCCTAGTGAAGACCCCGCAACTATAATGCGTCTATTAGGGTACTTGATATTGAGTTAATCGATGATGTTGTATACGAGTGGACTCACTGACAAGAAGGAGAGATAGAATCCTTAATGTATTTTGCAGTTGGCACAAGGTCGGTACTAAACTTGTTTAAAACTGAAGTCTTAAAGCCAGTTAGTTATATCTTAGGTCCCTCGGAAATTGATAAATATTTTGTCCTGTCCAGGTAGATAACCTGCGTATCCTACGATGTTTGTTGCTTTGTTTTAAAAGTAACGAATGGTCTGAGGTGTGGGTAGTTTTTTACAAAGAGGACAGGTCCAGGTCTAGATGGATGTTTTGGAGCAATGAGTGAGGATGTTGTATGCTTGTAGATCTTTAGAGAGTTGAAGGTTGTATGCAGGCGCAGAAGAGATGATATTCATTTTTAAAGAGAAACTGCTTATCACTTGAAAGATGATACAAACCAATATGATTTTTTGTATCATATTTTCGGTTATTAATCTATTAAGATAAGATTAAAGTCAATAATAGTACTAATATATTCTACGAGTTTCCTGGCCTAAAAATTAACAAATATTATTTCATATTTTATTTTTTATTTTTTACCAGTAAACTTAAAATATGCCATATTAACGCTAAGATATAACAATCATAATATTTAAAATGAACTCGTAACTCCGTCAGAAACGCAACTAGCGAATGGCCTCCATCCGCACCACCCTCAAAGTCCTCCCAGTTGTAAGCTAAAAAACCCTCCGCATCTAATAAAAATTCTAAAAACTAAAACTCAAGCACTAATCCTCCAAAATGCTGATAGACCCCTAGACCTCTCTGCCCAAAGACACCTAAGAAGTTGTATAGTCTGATTAGTAACACTAACCTTCTTCCGCTTTTCGCAAAAAGTATCAAATAGGCGACAAAATAGGGTAGGGTGCTCATGGGGTGGTGTACAAATGTTACAACTAATAGTTGGACCGTTATTTTGCAGTAAAGACCTTCATACTTGATATCTAGCATCTGATATTCTTGCGCAACAATTTCGTCAATATAAAGAACCTCCGTCACGAGCACATCATCAAGTACAAATCGATTTTCTTTTAAATGAAATAATAAAAATGCCATTTAGTCATGTAGTATGCACCACACCCCAATCTACATCAAATACTTATCGATACTGAACAAGTATACATGCAAATATGTAGAAACTTAAACTCATCGCGTATCAGCTAGTCGAAACTCTGGTGTATATCCATGCCAATAAAATATGTCATCGTGATATCAAACCTTAGAACATTCTTTTCGATTAGGAACATAAGTCTGTTAAGATTATTGATTTTGGGATCAGTAAGAGGTGTATTTTGAGGCATTGTAAACGAGAAATGCTCACTTTGACCGGTACACCATATTATAGAGCCCCGTAAATGTTCTAGGGCGATGGATATGACTAAAGAGTCGATATGTGGGCATTAGGTGTTACTATGTTTCAGCTTATGGTTGGAAGAACGCCTTTTTAGTCGTAGTATCAGTTAGATACCATCCGTAATATCGTATAAGGCAAGGTAGTTTTCCCTGAAAATATAATATAAAAATACAGCAGATAGGCCATAAACTTCGTCTTACAACTACTAAAAAAACGCGACCAGCGCCTGACCGCAACCCAAGCCCTACGCGACATATGGTTCATGGACATCCGCAACTACTAAGCCTAGTTCACAAAATCACTAACCCTCGAATAACTACGTTAATAGATCGACAACAACGTACTTTTCAATAACTCGATGAACAAATTGAAAGAATTGCACGAGATGATGACATCTAAGAGGAAACCGAGTGCAAAGGGGAAAGATTAATTTATTTCTTGCAAGAAGACTTCGAGGGAGTTGTGGGGGGAAGAGCCTAGTGTTATTTTTGGCTTCCAGGAAAGTAAGGGCAAAAGATGATTGTTTGTTATATCATTCGTATTTATAAAATATGTACTAAACAATAGTAGCTACTATACTTATACACTCTAACTGCTTATTAGCAATTATTTAATAATGCGCTTATAATCCCTACTAAATACTCAATGCAATTCCTATCATCAAAACAACTTGACCTACTTTCAACCGCATTCACTTAAATACAACATCAAAACACCATCTCCCACGGCTAGGCTCTCCTACAGTCCCTCCGGACAACACCTAACTACACTCTCCTCCTCGCCACTCTCATCCAGCAATCCCGATGCCAGCACTCACAAGTACTCGCAGCACTCGAACTCTAAAAGACAGATCAAGAACTCACTCTGCAAATCATGTGGTTGCTGAGGGACAGCTACTACAGACGCAACTAGAAAGTAAGTTCTATTTTGGGAGAGGTGGTCAGTAGGCGCCAAAATATAAAATTAGCAAAAGAGATGC
>Ga0169931_10002584_pt1 | contig 29378 bp, 32 predicted proteins | sample Kivu_15m_20L_FD_129675 | JGI IMG/M metagenome (GOLD analysis project Ga0169931, IMG submission 129675) | Freshwater microbial communities from Lake Kivu, Western Province, Rwanda to study Microbial Dark Matter (Phase II) - Kivu_15m_20L... | ecosystem: Environmental > Aquatic > Freshwater > Lake...
TAATAAATATATGGGAAAGAAATTTTTCTGATTTTACAGATGCAGAAGCGAAAATTTTGGATTTTCTCAACATAGAACCCTCACAAAAACATAAGTCAAAGGTTATGACAACTGACGTTTATCGCAACAAATTCCTTATTTTGAATAAGGAGTGGATCTTACAAAATTTAGATTCTATCTTAAACGAACAAACACAAATCAATTTTTTAAAGGAGAGAGAAAAAGATATTATGAAAATATTTAAACAGGCTTTAACATTTCAGGCTATCGATAGCCAAATTCAAAATAAACGTAATGAAATAAAAAAGGAACTCTATTTACTCCCCTACAATCAAGAATCTACTGGACTATTTGACAAAGAGCATGGTTTAAGGCTAGACATCAGCATCGACTCTGACGATGATTTACCTAAATTTTATTCAAAGGTCCCAGAAAAGATTCATAAAGAAAAAATATCGAGTGTAGCCATGATTTGGCTTAGTAGAGCAAGAGAAAATATCAAATTTAAAAAGTGGACTATTTCTATTATGACAGAAAAGAAGAAAGAAAAATGTGAAAAATGTCCTTCTAATTTCAATCTCCATGTCTTACAAGAAGTTAACTTCAATACTTTGGTAGAGAGATATAAAAACATTGAAATGGGAAAAATATACTCTCCGAGAGCATGGCATAAGTTTTATTTGGCAGAGCAAAAATTTTCAACCTTGTGCATGGAATGTGCTTATATTAAAAATATTCATTCAATCTATAATAACGATAAAACTTTGGCTGAAAAAGTTTTTCATGAGAATATCAGAGAAAAAAATTTACAAAGTATAAAGAAAAATCCAAGGAATAGAGAGATGTTGCTTCATTGGTTAATGAATACAAGAACGAAAATTCTGATAGATAAAAACAAATAGTAGAAAATTTTATTTGACTAAATTTATTTTAATAATATATAGGCTTTTTAAATAAATGTGAACAGATACAATTTCTAATCTTTATTTATTTAACTAGGATTTATTTTTTTAGTAGTAGAAAGTCATAAGATAAAAATTGACAAATTAAAAAAATTTATTTAATTTGAAATATATTTGAGTGATTTCTCTTCTTCGAAAATATAAATAGAATGTTTTTCCTAAATATATTTGAAATTCAGAATTCATCTATCAAATTTTTCTTTTAAAGTATATTGTTAATTACATGGGTATATTCAATAATATTAGGATCAAGCTTGAAAATAATCATCACTTATCACTAAAACTTAATTTGCTAATTTTGAATTATTTTTAAAATAATTTTTTTATAAATTATAAAAAAATAAATTTATTTTATTTTACTCAATAATATTTTAATTTATAAACATACAATATTCTCCTGTTTCAACTTATTAATCTAAGATAAAGTATATTAAAATCAGGGCAAATAATAATAATAATAATTAATCGAAAAATATTTAAAATATATTCAAAAATATTTTATATAGATAAAAAAAGTTTTTAAAATTTTAAAATAAAATTTCTATACTAGAAGATCAGTATTCTCATATATTTAGAAGCATTTTCTATGAACAACAGAGGCACCAGCTTCTTGGTATTCTTCTTTGGTGATCCACATGCAGGAGAAGGTGGAAATGGAAGAAAGGATAGATCCTCCGATCCAGACGCAATATTTTCTTTCAGGGACAGCAATAACTTTAACTTTGCTGGAAATGTTTTGAGGAGCAAGTTTTTGAACTTCTTTAGTAAGTCTTTCAGGTAATCCAGCGTAGAGGGTTGTTCCTCCAGATAAGACGATGTTTTGGTATAAGTCTTTTCTGACGTCCATATCTGATTTTAGAATGGAATTGTAGGTTTGTTCATGGATACCTCCATATTCAGCACCGATAAGACTGGGCTTGAAGAGGACTTCAGGGCATCTGAATCTTTCGCTTCCGATGGTGAGGGTGGATCCGTCTGGTAATTCGTAGGTGGCTTCTTTTGAGCTTGAGGATTTTGAATCTTCTAATTCTTGGTCGTAGTCTAAGGCAACATAGCAAAGTTTTTCTTTGATGTCCTTGACAATTTCTCTTTCAGCAGAGCTTCCGAAGTGGTGTCCTCTTTCAGATAAGATTTTCATCAAGTAATCAGTCAAGTCACGACCAGCCAAGTTGATTCTGAGAATTGAATGAGGGAGGGCATAACCATCGAAAATGGGGACCAAGTGGGTAACACCGTCTCCAGAATCGCAGACAATACCAGTGAATTTACCAGCAGAGTAGAGGGACAAGACAGCTTGGATGGCAATGTAAAGTCCTGGGACATTGAAAGTTTCGAACATAATTTGAGTCATCTTTTCTCTGTTGACTTTTGGGTTCAATGGGGCTTCAGTCAACATAACGTTTTGAGCTTCGGGGTTGACTCTCAATTCGTTAGTGAAGGTGTGATCCCAGATTTTTTCCATATCGTCCCAGTTTTCGACAATACCGTGTTCAATCGGGTATTTTAAAATCAAGACTCCTCTTTTCTCTTCGGCTTGGGTTCCGACGAAATAATCTTTTTGATCAGCACCGATCATAATTCCTGGAACTTTGGGTCTTCCGACAATGCATGGAAATACGGATCTTGGTCCTTCTTCTCCAGAAAATCCGGCTTTGCAGTATCCGGAACCATTATCAATAATAACATGGGGGCTATCAGACATTTTTTATATCTATTAACTTACTATGCCTTTTATATTAAAATTTATTAATTTCTTTCAAAATCTGAGTTCAACCATCTAAATTTTTATAATCGAAAAATGTCTGCCCAGAAATGTAAAAATTTTAGGGCATTTTTTTGAATTAAACCAAAGAACATCAAGCAATAAACAGGAAAAAATAGATATCCTTTGATTGTTAGTCTTGGCAATTCATAACATCTGGTTTTTGTAATCTAATTTTGAGGTTCTGAAAATTTGCATAATAACGGTATATCCTGAAAATTATTCAGAGACGGAATTTTTCAGGAAAACTTTAATTTATTTTATTAAAGTAATATTTTATAATTGATTTGAATTAAATTTATATATTCGTTTTCGTATTATTAATAAGAAATTCAATTTTCTTGGTAAGTAAAGTTGTTTTGATATTTAAATTTAATTTATAATATTAAAATTATTCATTATTTTTCATCTACTTAAGTATAAAAATTTAATTGTTAAATGTAAGAGGAAAAATAATTTTTTAAAAAATATCTAACTTCAAATAATGATTTTAGTGTAAAAGTTTATTTATATAATCTTTTAGAAATTTGTCTAAGATTTACTTCTTATTTTAGGAAAATTTCATTTAATCTAATAAGAAATTAAATTTATTAAAAATATTTGAATAATTATTATTTCAATAAACATGAGAAAATTATTCAGCAAAAAAACATTAAATTTTTTACAACCATGGACTAACTATTCCTTAAAAAACTTCTCTTCATCTAGCAAGATAATAGGAATCGATTTAGGGACAACCAACAGCTGTGTATCTGTTATGGAAAGTGGAACACCTAAAGTAATTGAAAATAATGAAGGAATGAGAACTACTCCTTCAGTTGTGGCTTTTGTAGAAGGTGGAATCCAACTTGTTGGATTACCAGCAAAAAGACAAGCAGTAACAAATCCTGAGAATACTTTTTACGCTACGAAAAGATTGATTGGTAGAAGATTTGACGATAAAGAAACACAAGAACACATAAAAACTTTGTCTTATAAAGTTTCTAAAGCAGACAATGGAGATGCCTGGGTCGAAACATCTGACAGTAATTTAATTTTTTAATTATAATTAGAAAAACGCTTCTCTCCTTCACAAATGGCGGCTTTCGTTCTTACTAAACTTAAAGAAACTGCTGAAGGATATCTTGGATCTAAAGTTTCTGAAGCTGTTGTTACCGTTCCGGCCTATTTCAATGATTCCCAAAGACAGGCCACTAAAGATGCAGGTAGAATTGCTGGCATGAATGTAAGGAAGATTATCAATGAACCAACTGCTGCCGCATTGTCTTATGGAGTTGATAAATCATCAGAAAATAAAATTGTTGCTGTCTATGATTTGGGAGGAGGGACCTTCGATATTTCAATCTTGGAATTGTCTAAAGGTGTATTTGAGGTCAAAGCAACTAATGGAGATACTCTTCTAGGAGGAGAAGATTTCGATGCAAGCATTCAGAAATTCTTAATGGATACATTTAAAGAAACAAATAAAGTAGACTTGAGTAAAAATCAAATAGCTATTCAGAGAATTAAAGAAGCTGCAGAAAAAGCAAAAATAGAGTTATCTTCTGTTAAAGAAACAGACATCGATCTTCCCTTTCTTCACGTAGATAAATCTGGCCCTAAACATCTTAAAATGAAATTAAAGAGAGAAAAATTAGAAGGATTGGTCGCTGATTTGTTGAATAGAACAATCAAACCATGTGAAGCATGCCTAAAAGATGCAAAGATAAGGAAAGATCAGATCAATGAAGTTTTGCTTGTTGGAGGTATGACAAGAATGCCAAAAGTTCAAGAATTAGTCAAAAATTACTTCGGAAGGGAACCCAATAAATCAGTAAATCCAGATGAAGCTGTTGCCATCGGAGCAGCCATCCAAGGAGGAGTCTTAGTAGGGGAATACAAAGATATAGTTTTAATAGACGTTACTCCTCTATCTCTAGGTGTTAACTCACTTGGTGATGTTTTTGTTAGATTGATTAATAGAAATACTACAGTTCCTTGCAAACAGACACACATATTCACTACTGTTCAAGATGCGCAAACTGCAGTTACCTTCGGAATATATCAAGGAGAGAGAGAAATGGCTTCTCAAAACAAATTGTTGGGAAACATTACCCTAGAAAACATACCTATCGCCCCTAAGAGTATTCCTAAAATCGAAGTCACCTTTGAACTTGATGGGAACGGAATTCTCCACGTATCGGCCAGAGATCTAGGAACTAACAAAAGAATATCCACTACAGTCCAAGCTAAGGGAGGGCTTAACGAATATCAAATCAATGAGATGATCAAACAAGCTGAAGCTATGAGGAAGTCTGATTTAGCAAAGAAAGAGATGATAACTGTCAAAAACGAAATTGAAACTTTAATATACGACACCAACAAAATGATTGAAAATAATCTAGACAGAATTAAAGCTGAATCAAAGGAGGCCATCAAAAATGACATCGAGAAGGTTAAGGAATTCTTAAATAAGGCCGATGTCACTTTAGAAACTCTCAAAGCCGAACTTGAAAGTCTTAGACAGAAATCAATGGAGATTGGTAAAGATATATATCAATCTCAATCACAATCTCAATCTGATTGCAACCATAATAAATAATTTAATGAATTATTAAAATAATCTATTTAAAATTTTATTGAACATATTTTATAGATTATAGGAAATTGTAATTAAAATAGATCGATAGAATTTTAAACATACTTTAATTATTTTAATCAATTACAATTTTTTCAAAGGAATGATCGTCAAGGTTTTTTATATGAAAATCAAAAGGAAAATTTTTATTTCTATCATGAGCGCTTATCCTTGTAAAATTAATGTTACTAATGTTATGAAGAATATTATTTCTGTTTCTAGTGCTAACTGAATTATTTTTATGACCGTTGTTGTCATTAATATTAACTTCTTCATAATTTGCATCAGGCGTATAAAAAATATTTTTAGCTTCTAATTTATTAAGTGAATTCACAGTGTTCTTGATTTCCTCATCGAATTCATGTTTATATTTTTCCAAATTTTCAGAATTTCTAAAACTTAAAAACAATTTCGAATTTTTTTTCTTTTTATTTTTGTCATTAGAAAAGTTATTAAAATTATTATTAAATTTTATATCTTCGCAATTCAAAATTTTTGTTTCAATCAAAAGTTCGAAGAATCTAAAAATTATTAATTAAATATACTCTTCCAAATATTCTGCAGATCTTTCAGGTAAAAAGTACCTGGAGATAGCATTCCATTTCTTCTTAAATCCAAACCATTGAATTCCTTTCAAAAATAAAAAGAATTCATGTTTGGATAAAATGGAATCACTCATAATTTTCCACTTCTTAATTATATTATCAGGCGCTTTGAAACAAGTTAAATTTTTTATTCTGTGTCTTATCTCTTGAGGAGTTTTAGACTCAAGCCACAACTGCTGAACAGTATCTATGTTTTTCTTTCCGTGTGTAAGCAATCCGATCATTAACAAATGATCATGGATATTGGCAAACTTTCGTCTTTTTTTGTTCAGGAATGTGTTCACATAGGTGTAGGAATTCTTAGAGGCGATGTTATTTTCTTCAATGCTAGAATTAGAATCTCCATTTATTTCATGATCATTTTCGGGACTATTTTTCAAGGAATTCTCTTTGCTGTTTTTGATTTTAGCTTCATCAACAGTTGCCACCTTCTTATCATTGAGGAATTCATCTTCACTTCTCTTGACATTACATTGATTTTCATAATTGCCTTCTAATATGTTCTCTTTAATGCTAAATGATTTGTTAAAAATTCCTTTATTTGTAATCGGCAAATATATAGGATTTACGAAGGGAAGAAACTCTTTTAAAATTTGTGTTACTTCCTCTTTATAAAATGTCTTCTTCATAATGAATTTGACTAAAATCGGGGTTATCTCAAGGATAGGCGATTGAAAGAATGAAATTTGGGGTCTGAGTTTTATACCTTTATTTTCGTTAAATATCTACAATTAGTATTATTTGAAATTTATATAAAACAAATTTACCCTGCAGAAATTAAAATAAACTTCATGTTCAGGGAGTTTGACTGTGTTTATTATTCTCTCTCTTGCCATGTATAAAGAAAAGAGCATGGAATAACAGCGATATTTTAAACTGTTATCAGGTGTCAAAAGCACATTCTGAATTAAAATTTGTAAAAACATTTCGTATTGCTTGAGTAATAATTTTATTAGCTCGAAAGATTCCATTTGCATAATTGCTCTATTTGAATTATCTTTCGACTTCAATAAGTTCATATATCTATATGAAGAATCTCCGTAGTTTAAATAACTAAGTGAATCATATGTATTATGAAGCTGGCTGTTTATTTGAGATTTTTTATTCCCCTTTTTAGCTGAATTATTTTTCAGTTGCTTTCCTAAGAAACTGTGTTCCTTCGACGGCTGGAAATTGTTTGGATCAAAATTATTCATTTTAAATATGTTTCCTTGGTTGAAATTATTCTCATAGCTGTTATCGTGTGAGTGAAAAGCATGAGGGAATTCTATGGAAGTATTGTTACTTACAGGGAAATTTTTTTTGGGAAGAAATTTAGAATTTATGGAAGAAGACTTAGACAATTTCTTTTTAATATTCTTCTTTTTAGGTTTTATGTTAACTTCTGGACTCGAAATATTGTTGCCTATGCTATTTGAATTTTTTAGTTTCTTTGTTCTGATAGACATGTTGCTGTTGTTTAAATCTATCTCATTAATTTTATAAAAACTTGGCTTAGTTAAATCAAACGAAATTTACTTATCTTGATCGTTCATTACGTCTTCTACTTCTTTTTTCGAGATTGTGAAATCATAGGGAATCGCATCGTTTTTGTATTCATCGAAATTTTCTAATTTATCTTCTAAAAGACAATAGCTTTCGTCGTTTTCGTCATCATCTATTTTATTCAAATATTTGCATGTTATGGATTTACCTTCGAAGGAATTTCCTAGAAAATTTAAAAAGTTGTTGTAAGGTGTTTCATCCCAGTATGTTAATTTTTTTGACATTAATTTTTAGATTTTGAATTTATATTTAATAATTTATAGTTATTTCTATTCATTATAATTCTTTTTTTATCAGTGTAAAGATCGAATTTTTTATAAATATAAAATGGCTAAACGTTTAAAAAGACATCTTCACAAAAAGAAAGTTTCAGGAAAAAAAGAAGTAAAGCCTAGCAAAACTGAACAAGAAACTAGACTAGATACTGAAAGAGGGACGCGTAGGGAAAGAAAGCCTTCAATGCAGGAGGGAGGTAGAAGATCTAGAGAGTTTGGTTTACTTAACAGAAACATTTTTAATGATCCATTTTTTAATGAACCTTGGGAGGATTTATTTAATTTCCCATCTGTTGAAAATATTATTTCAACTGCAAGGAATTTAACCAACAGAGCTTTGAAAGGAATGAGAGATGTTGAGAGAACAACCCCAGCTGAAGGCACAAAATTTTCTAGATCTTTTTATCGTTCCTCATCCAATGTAGGAGGTGACACTAAAGGAGAACTGATTTCCCAAGAATCTGTATCAAACTACGATGAACAGGGAAGAAAATTTACAGAGAAACGTAAAACTTATGAAAATGTCAAAGATAAAGTGCTAAAAACAACACATGTGAAGATGATCGATGATAAAGGAATTAAACATATGAAGACAAGATATATTGATTCAGGGGAAGAATATGAGCACACTGATTTTAAGCACATTAATGAAAAGGATCTTCATAAGTTCAATGAAGATTTTCGAAGAGGTATTAAAGGATGATTGACAGAACAAAGAGCTTTAGGCACTCAAACAAGTTTCCCTGCTTTGGGTCCTTCAACAGATTTTGACTATGATCGAGATCGTTTTGGTCTCGCCCTCCCTAGTTTAGCAAGAGAAAGACCCATGATGGGAAGTCCTTGGGATAGATTTGGAATGTTCAGAGACATGATGGGAGGATTCAGCGATTGGGATAGATGGCCAAGTGGATTATTCGATAGATATGGTGGATTTGGTGATTTTGGAAGATTCGGTCCTCGTGAAAGAGAATATGGAATAGGAACACCTACTACTGTAGGAGATCAAGAAAGAATTCCTTCTGGAAAAAAATCCTCTATGTTATATTCTGAAACTAAGCCTAGTGAAAAAGCAAAAGTTGAGACTACCTCTGGTGAACAAGCTACATCTTCAAGACGTAGATGAATATTCTTATAGAACATTAGTATGTACTTATTAATTAATTGAAATTATATTGTTAAATATAAAGAATTTAAAATGATTTATCTCATAATCTTGTTTTCTTTATTGAAATACTTTTTTATTTCTCAAATTACTTTAGTTAAAACCTTATACTTTATAAAATTACAAGTTTGTAAATAATAATTCAAAATATATAATTAATTAAATTATATAATATTATAAGTTTTTCAAGTTTCTTTAAGAGCTTATTCAAATATTATATTTATTTCTTTTTTCTAATCCTAGGATCTTTTGATTTGTCATCAACACCGCCTTGTACAGCTGGTTGATTAATTTTTCCCAACATTTGCTTTAAATCAGGATTTTGTAATACTTGCAGGATATTAGATAGTATATTTGTATTATTGCTGGATGCGTTGGCTTGATTCGTATTATTTTGGTTTGTTGGCGTTATAACATTCTTCCTTTCTTCAATTTGCAAATTTTGTACCATTGAAGTGGATTGTTGCTGGTTAATTCTGTTAAAGTCCCTGTTCATATTTTGGTTCATATTCATATTCGAGATATTCTGCCCATAGGGACCTACAGGCATCATTTGACTAATTGGTTGTTGTTGATGATGTTGATTTTGATACTGATTAATTTGACTATAATTAAAGTGAGTTTGTCCAGGCATTTGTGAGTAGCTCATCATATTTTTATTCATCATGCTTAAATTTTGGTTATACATCTGATTCATTTGAGGATTCATATTCATTGGATTAACAGGAGGTCTCATTCCGGAATAATTATAAGGCATCTGATTTGTTTGTCCGATCATAATATTAGGGTTCATTTGAGGTTGATTCATTTGATAAGGATTAAACTGGGTTGACTGAGATGTGTTTGGTGTAGCTTGAATTTGATTAGGCATTTGCATTGGGACATGAGTTCCGGATATATTTATGTTAAGATTGGGATTCATCATTCCATAGCCTTGACTGTAAGACTGAATTGGATTCATCATTCTAAGATTTAATTGAGGATTCACAATGTTGTTAGTATTCATATTCTGAATTTTTGTGGTTTCAATTTTGCTTTGCATGGTTGAGGCTGTAGCATTTACTTGCAAACTGTTTGTCATCATCCTATTATCAAAAGTCAATTGAGGATTAGTTATCACTGGTGCAGTAGGAGTTGCCGGAGTTTCTGTAGTCACTCCTTGTGTAGAAGAGCTTGTTATAGCCTTTTCGACAATAACTTTCTCTGTGACTTCTTCTTTTTTAGAAATTTCTGATTTACTATCTTCAACTGAAAACTCTTTTTCGATAGGTTCTTGTTGCTGATGCTCTTTATTAGCTTCGTCTAAACTAGCATAGGTTGGGTTGACAACAGTTTGTGTAGGGTTAAACTTATCCATATGGACGGAAAGAGTTCTTCCACTAACCACACTGGCGTATCTATTCGTGTCCCTGATTGATACTAAATTTAAATTAAAATAAATTGTACTCGAAGAAGATGTAGCAACTGATGATGTCAAAATTGGCTTAGGCATTTTGTCGAACTTGGGTTTATAGATGAAAGTGTTAAATTTGGAATTAATTTTCTTCTTAGTCCTTAACAAAGGTGCAATCATACCAGGTGTTTTAATCTTACTTAGAGATGTCTGTATTTCTCTAATTCCTGTTTTATTTTTAATATAATCGATGTCATATTTGAAATTTAAAAGATTCCTGTATACCAACTGAATAATTTGGGGATTGTAATAATAATTAGACGTAAATATTGTATGCTTATGGATGATTGCCGAAGTAATAGAATATGAAATATTAGCAAATTTATTTAATACCAAGGATTCATTGAGCATCTGATTGTAAAATTGTTGGAATGGTTCAGAATTTAAATGAGTGAATTTTTTCTTGTAGGCCAGAGAATCGGAATAAAAACATAAGTCAATATTAGAATATTGAATCGAATCCTCGGGGGTAAGTTTTAAGGAGTAGTCAATGTCAAATAAACTTGTTCTTGTAATAAGATTATCAGACTTGGAAAGATAGATTCTGTATTTCTTCCAATTTAGCAACTTTTCAAAATCGTTAATGTTATGCTTAATTACCGTAGAGGGATTTATCAAACTGCTTTGTGGATTTAAAACTGAACAATTAGTTATTGAAAAAGGTAATTGATAAGAATAATTCTGAGTTTGATACAATTCATAGAATTTGTAAATGATCTCCAATTTTTCATAAATTTTCCTTGCATTAGGTAATCTGACCGTCTGGATAGCTTCTGAAGAATCAATAGAATCTTCTTTAGATTTTATTAATTTAAAGTTTGAGAAATCGTTGAACAAAGTAGCAAGAAATGAAACATTGCCTGCTAAATTTGCTGAAATTTTTTTCTTCATGCTGAGTATGAAGTCTGTTCTGAGATCATCTTTTTCATAAACTTCTTGATTTCTATACGCTATAGATTCAGTGATTTGAGAGAATAAGTTAGAAATTATCTTAATAGATTCTTCTAACGATGTGTCTTGCTCCCCTATCAATAATTTAATCAGAGATTTCAAGCGGGTTTCTGTAGTCACTAAATTGAGGCGATTATTTGCTTCCGCAGGAAGGAAGAATTTATGAAATTTAAAAAAATTGAAATTAGTCATATAATTCTGTTGATTCGTTTCAAAATGATTCAAATCAAACATCAAGAGTATTGAAAATATCACTATACTTTCTAGAATTTCAATCAAAATACCGTGCGACAAACAGTATTTCTTGTCACTATTTAGCCTGTAGACAATTCCTCTGATCAGATCGTTGAATATAAAAATCGGTTTGGAAATATTAGTCTTAATCACATTATTCGAAGGATAGTCCGAGTGTAAAATAATCAATTGTCCGTAAAAATTGAAAGACAATTTTTCAAATACTTTCACTGACTTCAAAGTTAGATTCAGGAATTTATTGAAAATTGTTATGTCACTGTTTTTTTCTAATTCCCAAATGTTATCAATCGTCATGAAAGTTTTAATTTCTTTCAAAATAGAGATGATTTCGTTCTTATTAGGCATCTCTTCAACAACGTCGTAATGCATCTCGATATTTATCTCTTCATTAATCGTGTTGTTAAATCCTTTTTTACTGTCACATATAACCACAAAGGAATCCAGGAGTATGTTCATAATATCTAACACTTTGTTGGCCAACTTGTTCATGTTTTCACCTGAATCGATGTTTAGTTTGAAATTAGCCTTCAACAAAGTCTTGCTTAGATATTCTTTGAAATAAATCAGAATTTTCAAGTAAATATTAGAAATGTCGTGGAATATGTAGAGAAATTTAAATTCGGAATTTAAGAAGATTAGGATGAATTTGATTATTCTATTTATGAAATCTATCGAAACCAAAAAGTTTGAAATTTCCTAAATAGTTATTAATATAAAAATAATAGCTAGTATTACCTTTTCTTCGATAATTGAGAGATCTATCTTACAGATTCTATTAAAGGCAGTATTAATAGCGTTAAAGATTTGATCACTAATCTGCTCATATAGATTAATTTTGGATTTGTCTCTATAAGCCCTTTGAATGGAAATTAATAAACTAGCGCAGTTATTCATAATCCACTCGTTATTCGTGTTGATTCCGATTTCGATGACATACTGTAAAAATGTCTTATCCTCACAGAGATGTCCAATTTTTATAGCATGGTGCTTGCTATTAGACTCCAGTTCGCTAAAAATATCAATCTTCAAAGGTTTCTGGATTTTCGTGAAATATTCTACAAATGTCTCAATCGTATATTCATTGGAGATTATGCTGAACATGAAGTTGAAGATGTAAATCATTGGTCCTTTGTTTGAGGGTTTTTCAGAAATTTTCTCCAAAATCTTTTCGAAGTTTAATTTGATAGTCGTGTTAAATTTACAAATCTCCTTGAATGCATTCAACACACTATCAAATAATTTCTGCAAATCTTCAACGATGCTCATATTGAGATTAGAATAGTCTGAAATATTACCAGAGTTAATCCCAATCAGGTTGGATTCATCCTGTGAGTAACTGTTGTACAAGTAATTTATAAGAATAATCAACAAATTGACGGTGTTGTCTATGACTGTATTGTCTCTATAATTGTCTACATGGGAGCTCAGTAGATGACCAAGCATGACGGAAAGAATTTCATAGAGATGCGTAAGGAATACCGAGTATTCTTTTATCCTCGTGTATTTTTCTAGTTCCAGATCACTTTTTATGTTTTCTTGATATTCCAAAGTTTCAGTAGATAAAAGACTCTTCAAACAATTTACGGTGTTCACTATGAGATATCTTAATGCCAGATGAATATGCTCACTCACGCAGTCAATCAAAAGCAGAGGATTTATTCTGATCTAATATAAGGTTAGATATAGTTTAATAAAATTTAGATAAGAGAATTCAGAGCGATGAGTAACGGAGTTAAGTTGGGTAAAATAAAAATAATTTGAATTTTAAAGAAAGTTTAGGGATCCGTTACTCTAAAATATTCTCTCATTATCAAAAATAACTTTATTTAAATAATTAAAAATCGTAATTACAGATAAATTAATTATTTTCACTGCAACAAACAATTCATTGATAAGTGAATTCTTCTTCTTCAAAGTTTCTAAATAGTCAACATCAGAATTGTGGTAATTCAAAATATTCAGCTTCAGTCCCTTTACGTACTCTCTTATATTCTCTTCCTTCAAGTTTTCTTCGTTTATAGGTTTCTCGTTCAAATTGTATTTCTGTATATTGTTGAACAAGCAGTCATTCACATAATGCATCAAATATTTGATTTCTTTATTCTCGTTGAATATCTTGATTGGAGCGAGGAAACTTATCAAAGTATCAAACTTATTGAAGAAATCTTTATTCACAGGGTCGTTTTCTGTGTTGTCGAAAATATTCTGCATTTTTGTTCTGAGTTTATTCAAATTTTCATAAAGATTATTGCCGTATTCTAGCAAGATAATATCTGTGCTCTTGTTTATATCAGAAAAGACGCTTATCAAAATTTCAAAAATAAGAGTCAGATGTGCCTCGAATTCTTGAGGTTCGTTTTCTAGATAATTGATCAGTTGAGAAATCATCTCCTCTATGAAATATTCGTTTCTAAAAAGTGAAATGAATGCTTGTTTCGAAAGATTTGAACGGTTTATATTCTGCGAAAAAAGAAGGAAGATGTCTAACGACTTGTCGATGAAATCTTCTAATTTGGATTCTTCCAGTTTGAACATAATAAAATCGTCGAATTTTGAAAGGAACTAAAATTCTTTATAAAATAATCCTTACCACAAAAGAAATTTCAAGCAAATACCTCAATTGTAATAAGTTTATTTTTATTAAGAAATCATCGCTTAGTTCTATTAAACTACTTGTGTTCATCAAAATTTCGTTTATTTGTGAAAGATTGGAGTGCTCGTTCAATGACTTATTTGTTAATAAATTTGTTTCAATTCTGAATTTAGTAGAAAAGAAATTTTCTTCGCTTGCTAAATGTGAATAATTCTTATCGTTTAGAAGAGGGTCGGTAAGTTTTATCAAAAATTCCCTTAGGATCATCGTCAACTCGAAATTTTTTGAAAAAAAATTTATTCCTCCCTTTGATAAGAGAATGTAAGTGATGAAATTCTTTGATAGAATTGCGAAATCTGTGAAACTTTTGTTTTCTTGAATTTTCTCGCATGTCTAACAAAAAAATTTTAAATAAAATAATTTACCAAAACTGTTAAAAGACTTTCTATAAATCCGTTCTCTTCTAGTAATATAGCCTCTTCATTTGTGATTACTTTTAATTCAGAGATGCTGTTACTAGAATTTGCCGAATTATCAATCAAACTTTTTAAATTGAAAATTTCTGATTTTTTAAAAAATTTCCTTCCGATCTTCAAATAATCTATCCAGTAATATCTATATGGATAATCACTGCTAAATTCTGAATTTTCTTTTGGATGAGATACTTTGAAGGGAATTTCTAACTTAGAAAAATATTCAAAAATTTTTTCTAAAAGGTTCGGTAACTTGTTGTAATAATATTTCAAATTTTGATTTGAATCTTCTTCTAAAGAGATCTAAAATGTTATAAAAAATATTTTAATGCATATAAGAATTACTTTGCTTATCACTTCAGAAAAATTTTGGAATTCCCTCAAACTCAAAATTAACGAAACTTTGTTTACTATCTTCTTGACCATGTTAACGATTATGTTATTTTTCTTTCCAACTAGCAGTGTCAGGATTATCTGATATCCGTTCTTAAGCAAAATATTTTTGGCTTGAGTCTTCTTTCTACCCATCCTATATTTAGTTGAATAATCCGATGCTCCGGAAGCTCTTGAATAGGATCGCTCTCTATCTAAGGATTTTGATTTAGAAGAAGATCGAGAAGCTTTCTTATCTCGCTTTGATTTTTTTTCTCTTTTTGATTTCTTTTTATTCCTGTCTTTTTCTTTTTCTCTGTCAGTTAGTTTTTCTTTCTTTTTAGAGGAGGATGAAAAATTGCTTACTGTGATATCCTTCTCACTTTGTCCCCCTTTTATGATAGTAGATACACTTCCCTCGTTGTATTCTTCCTTGGTATTTTCTCTAATCATAAAATATCTATGAGGAAATTTGTTCTTTTCAGTGTTTTCCATAAATTTGTTGAATGCTTTAACATGGGTAATCATTCTATAAATTATCTCCAAGGCTAAAGAGTTGAGAACAAGGCTATTCGAATTAGAAAAAGTCGATAAGTAACTTTGATTATTAATTCCAGAGCCGTCTCTCTCATAGTCTTGTTCTGTTCTCTGTCTTAGTATCAGGTTGTACAAGAGATCCATGCCTCCTTTGTCTATAAACAGCCCAATCAAGCGTGAAGAATTCGTTAAAATTTTTAAAAGCTTCAAGCCTGATTTAATTTCACTGTATCCGTACTCCTCTCCGTATAATGCGTAGATAATAACGTCAACAAGACACTCAGGTATCTTGTTGAAAATTTCTTGGTTATCTTGTCTAAAGATGCAGTCTTGCTCTAGAAATGCGAAGTTCTTAGAGACTAGTATTTTCAAAATAACTAAAATCTTCTTAAAATAAGACTGAAGCGAAATTTCATCAGATATAGTACCATTACTGGAATTCAAGGTGTGTAAATATTTTGATTCTGATTTAATGTTATGCCCTTTCGTGTGTGATTTGTTAGTTTTATTTTCATTTAATGATAGTGTTAAATAAAAATTATATAAACACTGTGAATAATAATTAAGATCGTTTTCATAATATATATATCCTGTTTTGGTTTTTTCTACCATATTCACATCTGGAGGATTTATATAATAGGCTCTCTTTATCGCTCCCATAACTTCGCATTTGATATACGGAGAAATCAAAGAATCGATTGTGTAATTGTTGAGTAACTCGATGTCGTCATTTGTTAAATTTATTTTATCCAACGGTCCATCTTCGTATAAATCGTTAAGTGTATATTGTAATTTTTCTAGTGGGACATCGTTTTTGGCCGTCTCTAGAAGTAAGTGCCCTTCTGTCCCTGTATAAGGGACACCGTAAATGCAAATTGTAATTTTCTCGTACATTCCCCTTATTATTATGTGATTGGTGACGAATTCTGATAAAATTGGGAAAATGCAATCATTTGAGCCCCCGCTCTCGTTTATTGTCGAATTTTCTAAAATGCATTCGAATTTGTCGGAATATTTTTTAAGATTTCTAGAAAATATCTCGAAATTGTGAATCGGCGCTGTTTGTGTTATGCTAAAGGATTGAATAAGGAAGGATAAATTCATAATTATTATAAATTTTACCTTTGCACAGATTTTATTTTAGGATGCGGGTTAGAATCGGCTTTTAAAATTCTGATCTGCTGCAACAGGATTGCCTTTCCAAAAAAAATCTCTTCTACGTTATATTGCGTCTTTTCATATTTGTAATTATCGAAGAAAAGCAATTTGGTATTATCTTCGTAGTTTATACTATTTGTACTTATATTTTTTAATAAGTCCATCTTTGAAATTATATAATATCTTAATTTTTAACATTAAAATTTATTTTTATTAAATTTTAATTTTACTAAAAATTTAAACAAAGAATAAAATTATTCATTATATAAATTTTAAATAAAAATGAATATGAATATGTTCAGCCCTGAAATGATGAACAATATGAAGAATATGATAGACGGCAAATCAATGAAGAACATGTTAGGCAACATAGCAAACATGTCAGATGATCAGATAAGGATGTATCTGAATGCTTCTGGCATGGGGCATATGTCCCCTCAGACATTCCGCCAGATGGCAGGGCAATTCAAAAATATGGATGAAAGCGAGTTAGAAAGAATGAAGAACATTGCACCGAATATGCCTCCGAGAGGATTCCCAAGTAATCAACCTAGTTCTCAAGCTAATAATAGCAGCACAATAAAAACAGAAACAAAGCCCCAGAAAAACAACTCGTCTACATCGATGATTGATTCTAATTTACACTCGACCGGTGCTACACAGCCTAAGAATGTTGTTGAAACTTTGGAAAAGATTAAGATAGAAGGAAATAACTTCTTTCGTCTTGGAAAATACAAGGAAGCTTGTGAAAAATATTATGAGATTTTAAACGAGATGGAATATGTTTCTGACAGTGATAAAACTAAATACCATAAACAATTAGATGACATCGAGAGTATTTGTAGATTAAATATAGCTAACACTAAATTAAAGCAAGAAGATTACGATCTGGTCATTCATGAATGCCTGAAAGTTCTTAAGAAATCTGAAAATTACAAAGCACATTACAGAGCTGGCATTGCTTTTTATAAAAAAGGAAGTCATATGAAAGCCTTTAATCACTTGACTAAAGCCAAGGAATTGAATAAAGATTCAGATGCTGAGGTAGATAGATACTTGAAGGAATGTAAAAAATTTGTAGATGAAATAGAGGAGGATAAGAAGAAATCACAAACCCTTATAGATAATAAAAAAGAGACAGAGGAAGTTAAGGGAAAACAGACATTAGAAGTTTCAAAAAACGAATCTTATAACATTAATCAAAATATTAAAGACGAGGTAAAGCAATCGGATGAGCGAACAAATATCCAAGAAGCTTTTATTGAAAAAGAAGATGTTAAATACAAAACTTCAACAAATTCTCAAGAGAATATTAATACAAATAAAAACAATCCTGAGCTAATAAAGCCTTCTTCAAAGATAGAAAAATTAAAAGAAGTAGTAGAAAAAGAAGTTAAAACTGAATCAATATCAAATGATAAGCCTCAAAAAGATGATATCTTAATTGAGGAGAATCAAGGTCAGAAATCTAATTCAACATATTCTCAACAAAGTAAATATATTATTTATTCTAAATAATTCAAAATTTTTAGACTTTAACCCAGGATTTATGCCAAACTATCCACCAAACATGAATGAAAGAATGAGTCAAATGCAAAGAGAATTAGAAAACATGGTATCAAATATGAAATTATATATATATGTATAGGATGAAAGTCAATTCGGAGGTATGATTAGCATGTTAAGATCGATGGACAACGCAACAATAAAATCAATGATGGCTATGCAAGGAATGAATTTAAGCGAGGAACAAATAGAAATGATGAAAAATGTAGATCCATCTATGCTAAATAATGTAAAGAAAAGCAGAATGAATTTGAATCAAAACAACATGGATTCAAACTTTTCAGCAAACGGCTCAGCTGTTACCAATACAAGCCCTCCAACAATAAATCAATCAACACCTAATGCATTCCCAAATCTTAATAACATGGATTTCAATTCGATGCTGAAAATGATACAAGACAATCCACAGTTGATGAACATGATGGGGCCACAAATGGCGAATATGTTCGGAGGTAGCGGGGCCAACCAACAAGCTATAATGAATTCTATGCAAAGTATATTATGGATGTTATCATTACCGCAGAAAATCAAGTCTTTTTTTTCAAGTACAAGGGGCATGTTATTCATTGCTTTTATTTTTATTTTAATCATCGCATATTTTTATAATAGATAAAAGATAACCCTACTCCTCGCATGTTTATTAATAATTAGTTTCATATAGATTGTTAAATTTGATCAATTCATATACCTCTTGATTTATTTAATTATTTTAATTATAATTACTGATTTTATAATAAATAAGTTTAAATTATGAGAGCTAAAAAATTAGGTAGACATGAGTTGCTCAGTTGGGTTAATAATATCACCCAAAGTGATTATTCAAAAATAGAAAACTTATCTGACGGAGTTGCATTTTGTCAAATTTTTGATGCGTTCTATCCAAATGCTTTTAGCTTAAATCAACTAAAATGTAGCAAAAATTATTTTAAAATCAATATAATTAGTTAATTCCAAAAATCCGGAAGATTGGGAAAAAAATTTCTCCATATTAAACGAAATCTTAGCGAAATTAAAAACATACAAGCAGATCGACCCAGCCAAACTCACCAAATGCAAATTTAATCAAAATTTTGAATTTCTTCAATTTGTTTATGATTACGTAATGAAATCATGCGGAGAAAATGGAATTAAAAGGTACAACGCATTCGAGAAGAGATTAGAAATATTAAAGAATCAGAATTCTAGTAAGAATTTCATAAAATAATTTTACTTTTGACCAGATACAAAAATTTCTGATGTAAGAAAATATCTTCCTTCGCATTTGATTCCGAATGATTTGATTTTAAAAATGGAGAAGCAAAAATATTATGGAACAACTGATATAAATAATATCGCGATACAAAAGGATGTCGGATATAGTACGCCTACTAATAATATTAACATTCTAACAGTGAATGACCTAAATTTAAAGAATTACAGTTCTAATCCTTATCCGATGCAAAATTACGATCCAACATTACAAAAATACAAAGAATTTTTGGAAATTCTTAAAGATGATCTGAGGAAAACACTAGACAACAATATTTTATTATCTAAAGAAATTAACGAAGTAGAGGAAGAAAGACAGTATTACCTTGACAAGCTAAAAAATGTTTTAAAGTTTTGTGAGATAAAAGAGAATAAAAATAAATTACAAGAAGATTCGGAAAGGCTAATCGAAAATATGAAAACAATAATAAAGCACCAACCTGAAGATTTTAAATAGAATAAAAATATTATAGTTATTATATTTTGTAATTAGTAATTAATTATTTTAAACACAATGGGGTTTACCACTGACAAAATTCCATACAGCCTTGAATTCGGTTTAGATTTGAGTTATTATAACGAATCAAAAGAATTTTTCCATTCGAATACCATGTATGAACTTATCCGAAAACTTGAAGAGTTTAAAGTAGACTTTGTGATTTCGAATGTTTCTGTAAAAGATCACGATCTCAGACATCAAGCTATCAATCAATATATCGCTAGCTATCCGGTTTTCTTGAATGATAGTTTTTTATTCTCTTATGAATGGAAAAACAAATTTAGAGGGAAATTACATGATGTAGATCTAACTTCTATAAAAGAAAATAGTCAATTAATAAAAATCGATTTAGACTATTGCAACCATATTAGCTCAAAGTATATAGTTTCTAATTTAATTCCGAACGTTGTTGAAGACCCTTTGGATAATTTTTTGTTTTGCAAGTTGATCAAAAAATTCTTTAATGAAAATCCTGACAAGCAGATTTATATTACAGTGGAATTAAGCAAGGAAGGATTAGAAAATTTAAAAGTTATTCAATCCCAGTTGGGATACAATGATAATTTAGGTGTGATTTTGAAAATTAACCCTAATTTACCAGAATTAGTAATTGAAATCATTTATTAAAATTTTAGGATGTAATTAAGGAATTCCTATGCTTTAATTTAAAATCTGTTTCTATTCCTTTTTCAATTTTTATAACAAACAAAAACGGCTACCCAGTTTTGTCCAAATTGCATCAGGAATATTTGAAAATTCTCTTCCGGTTCAAAATCGAAGTTATTCTAGTGGATGATTCCTTTTTATTAATTGATATGAATAACGCAAATTTAGAGAATTTTTCAAAAATTAAGGACTATTACATATATCTCTGTCATTTATTCACTTTACATCATGAATTCAGCTCGAAGGATTATATTTTATTTAATTATCATGATTTGTTCCAAACTCCATTGCAACCATTGAGGGACAATCTTCAATCTCAGACATATGAATGTTTTGAAGAGGATTTGATAAAATATGATTTATATCAGAAGGCGATCGAAAAGGCTTTAAATAACTTTAAGACTAAAGGTAAATTGTCCTTAGCCGCATCACAGAGCAATATGATAATAGAAGATAAAAGAGATATTAGCAAGAGCAATACAAATAAACGAATACTTAATGCTTATGTTTTAGGTGCGGGAAGAGGCCCGCTTGCTCGAAGGCTGATAAACGCAGCGATAGATTCAGGATTCTTAATAGGGGAGGACATATATATCACTTGTGTAGAGAAGAACAGAAACGCATTTAATTCTCTTCTCTATCTACAGTTATGCGAGCCTGAATTATTTTTGAAGGTAAAGATGTTAAACGCTGATATGAGAGATTTCAAACCCGATCAGAAGGTGGACATTGTCATCTCTGAGCTTTTAGGTAGCTTCGGTGACAATGAATTATCTCCTGAATGCTTAATAGGCATTCAGAACTACTTAAATGAAGATTCTATTATGATTCCTCATTCTTATACTTCTTTCATTAGACCAGTCAGTTGTCCTGTTGTTTGGTCAGGAGTAAAATATATTTTAATATTCATAAAGATTAAAAAAGTAGATAACAATTATCAATCTCCTTATGTAATTTTATTGAACAAAGCTTATTATCCTATAGAGAAAGTTGAAGAATGCTTTTCTTTTGTTCATCCTGTAAAGAATAAGGATTTAAATCAAATAAAATCAATTCATTTTAAATTTGATAAAGAGTCAATCATTCATGGATTTGCTGGCTATTTTAAAACTAATTTATATGACGATGTGGAAATTTCTATTGTTCCAGATAGTCACACACCAACGATGATGTCTTGGTTCCCTATGTATTTTCCCTCGATAGTAAGAAATCATTTATTTATAATCTTGTAGTATCCTATTGAAATAAAATCGAACGAAATTTTATCGATAAATATCTCTCGAGAAAATGATTCAAAGAGAGTTTGGTATGAATGGGATTTTAAAATTTTGCCTTCGAACTTTACAAACCATCAACTTAGTAAGAGCGAATCATCTTATGGGCTAATTCACAATCTTGGTGGAGCAAATTCATCAATTTTGTTATAGCTAAATTTCAATTAATTCAATTTGATAATAATTTAAGGAACTTTATTGACTTTAACATTTAATTATTATAAAGTACATATGAATGATATATTAGGTTTGTCATGAGATTAATTTATCTACATGTCTACTTATTTATTTAAATAACTTGATACAATTATATTTATTAGAGAAAAATCACTAATTTATAAGATCTTATATATCTCAGACTAATTCTAATTATTGCAAAAATATCTAATTCTTGTCTTCTAAAATTTCAACCCAATCAATATGGTCATTAAGATATGCTTCTTTCTTCTTGTTATAATATTTTTTATAACGAAAGACATAGGAGCAATTATTAATAAATTTTTTGTTAAACGGGGATTTTTGTGATTTAGATATTTTCCTCATGTAATTAATCTTATGCCATGAATAATTTTCCCCTAAGAACAGTTATATATATATTACATGTTGACTGATTTACAAGTAGTAACTGTAGCTGAAATACTAACAAAGACAAGACAAAAGTAAAAAATAATATTATCAGCATAGTAGAAATAAATAAGAAGGCATTGCTCTTAATCCATTGCTCGGTGATAAGTGTTTTATCAAAATTTAAAATATCCTAAAATAGAAATGAATATATATCTATATACGATTAGTATTCCGAAGCCGAGGGACATAACGTGTATAAATAGAAATATGATGAATAGTCTTTTATTTTTTTCGCCTATGCAATTGCCTATCCACGAGCAATGATGATCAAAAGTTGCGATGCATTTGTTGCAAGTATTGCAATGCTTCGCTCTTAAGGGAATATCAATAAAACAAGTTGAGCAATAAATTGTGAGAGTTGAAAAATCTGCTTCTGTTTTTTTACTAGTTTCATTCATTATAATATTAATTTGGTTGCTCTCTACTGCCTTTTCTTTATCTGATGAATAATTATCCTTATTGATATTATTCTCTTTTGCTTTTGAATTATTATTTACCTCCTCTAAATGAATATCTTTGCTTATACTAAGATAGTCTCCATCTAATTCATTTGCTTGCTTTGCTAATGAATTATTAGGAATTTCGGCATATCTTTCATTCTTATTTTTCTTCTTTTCAATGTTGTTACTGTTATAAACTGAATTCACAGTGTTTGCAACTTGAGGGCCTTGAAAATTATGATCTGCAAAGTCAATTTTTGTTTTCTTTTTATTTTTTGATGTAAAATATTTTCTTTTATTCGTATCGTCGTTGTTGAAAGTATCTTCAATTTCAATATGCAATTCTTTATTAGGACCGAATTTTTCAATATTAAAATTAAAATTTTTCTTTTTGCTTAAAGGAATAATATTTTTACTCATCTCAATGCTTAAATTATTCCTTCTAGTTTTTTTATTTCTATCCCCTCTGTTTCCATTGGTTGTGTTCCTTCTATGATTTTCTTTAGAATTGCATTCAATCTCAATTTGATCATTCAAACCGTCATCTCGAAATTCCAAATCTTCCGATTCACTTGATTTTGCACGCTGATAAAATTTTAGCTTGTAATTTTACTTTCTAATTTTTGATTTAAATTTTACCTCTTCGTATGATTTTATACTCTTTTCATTCAAAGTTGTCTTGAATTCCTCTATAAGCCTACCTGGATCAGAAAATGAAACAATAAAAAAGCTGAATATAGATAAGACGTAGAGAGAACTGAAAATAATTAAAATAAATCATATTGCTTATCCTTACACGAAAATTATTTGTAAAATAATTTGCTTTTTAATTAAAACTTTGAAATACACAACCCCTCCGAAAATCAGCATTAAAATCAAATAGCCGATTATTGCCAAGTATTCTAACGTGATTAAAATATTTAAGAGATTCAGTTTTATTACTTTCTTTGTTTTTCATGTGTAGTTTCTTTTTCTTAGGGTGATCAATCGAATTTTTCCGCGGTTTTACTATTTTCATTTCTATTTATTTAATAATTTTTAATAATGTGAGATAATACCTAATAATTATTTTATTTAAATAAATATTCAAACATATATGAAAACATCAAACGACTTGAATTTTTATAAAAAACTTAAAGACAATAAATCTGCTTCAATTCAAGAGCAACTAACTAAGTAAATATTGTAATTAATATATTAATATTCATTTCGTTAGATTCATCAACGAGGATTTCAATTCGATTGCAAATTTAGAGAAAAGCGAAATAAGCAGAAACATTCAAGAATTTATTACTAAACTTGTCGTTGAGTTTTCTCGATTATGGAAGCTTAATTTGATAAGCAACCCAAGCTACTATATGGAAATATGTGACGCATTTGAGGGTATAATAACTAAGACATTATACAACAGGTATTTTCGTACTTAACTAATTATTTTATTTTAGAATATTTTGCTCAACTAGGAAAGAAAAAGAGGAAGATTATCACTTCGAAAAACTTATCAAAAAATATGATTTCATAACAGCCAAGCACCTTGACATCGACGAGTCTATTCTTGATTGGGTTTACATCGAAGTTGCTATAAACAGTATTACTAATTATATTATTTTCCTTTCATAGAGCTCTCTATGATTAACCATTTCAAAGCCCCTAAAGATAAAGGAGTCGTCTTAATAAACTTCTGTAATATTCTTACATCCATGCTAACTGACAATGTCAACCGCACTACAAAAATAGCCGGGGCCGATGAAGTTTTTCCGCTTGTTGTCTATGTTATATTAAAAGGAAATATACAAAAGCTGAAATCGAATTTGAATTACATACAGTTGTTTAGACATGAAACCAGATTAGAATCACAGGAAGAATATTATTTTACGACAATCAATTCAGCCTTGGAATTTATAGAAAACTCAAACCATAACAAATTAAACATAAAAGAAGCCGAATTTGTGAAGTATTGTCGAGATTCAGAAAATAAAGAAGTTGAAAGGATGAAAGAGAGGCTTATTCCTTGGAAGAGTAAATTTTATTAATTAAAAGTCAATAAACTAAAAGGAAACAGCGATGAAAATTTTTTATTGTATCAATTAACAAACGGCAATAAAAACGATGCGTCCTTGAATAAAAATTACATAGAAATGGCAGATTTCAATCATAATATCTTGATCAACGTTGAAACGTCTATTAAGAAGACTCTGATTTCAAATAATTTAGGCCTTCTATCTATCGAACATGAAAAGTTAAATAATGAATATTTCAATAACAAGGAATTTTCTGATTTTCCTTTAGTTAAGATTGAAAAGATGTACAATGATTTCAAAATAATTTTACGGTTGATTGATTCATTTAAACAGGGTTATTATAAAAATCAAAAAGATAATATAATTTAATCTATTAAAAAATTATAAAATTCCTATGAGTTAAACTATCCACAGTTTTATAATTCATAATAAATATTTTTCAAAGAATATTTATAATCACACAAAATCGAATTGTAGGATATGAATTAAAATAAGACAAATACTTTTATTAATTTTAAATAATTTATTAAAAATAAATTATAATTAAAAATATGGGATGTAAATCCTCAGTAGTCAGAGAAGAAAAAAGAATCATGGATCATTTTCTCTTCTTAGGTATTCTTATTTTTCTTAATATTCCCTAACTATTTTTCCATAGTAAAAAGCGACGATAAAACTTACTCTATACAAAATTACGAAGAAAACTTTACGAACATTCTCAAAAATTCACAAAATGATTTTAAAAAACTAGAAAAGAAGCAAAAAGTTCGCTTAAATTTTGTTTCAGATGTGAACAAAACGATATTCACAAAGGAAGAAAACGTTAGAGCAGAGTAAGTAACAATCGTTGATTTAACTCTATGAATTTTTATTTAATATTCAGATTTAAAAGAAAAAGAATACTATTCTTTATAATTGTGCTAACTATTACCACAAAAAAGTACATAGAAGAGAATATTCTTTCAAATGCAAGCGAAATAACGAAATTAAGCAGTGAAAGCAATTTATGGATTGACATAGAGCAGGTGCTGTTTAACATAGTAAACAAACTTCTTACGAAAAATTATAACAATCCGCTTACTTTTGTGAATGTCTTTTACTACGTGTCTCGCCTTTTACAAGAGCTAATATCTCAAACAAACAACTTAGATAATTTCATCAATTTAGAAAAATTCATAGGCAAAATTAAAATATGCCTAGAGATGATAAGCCTCCCAGAGGAATTTGCTATTACTAAAAATACGATGATAAATCTATTAGGGCAGTCATTTGAGAAAACATCGAATATTTCTCTTTCCATTGAGTCACATAAGTTTGTTATAAATTTGATTTTTTCTACAATAGCCTCCAAAGCAGATTATGTAATGAAAAATGAGCAGGTGAAGAATATCTTTAAGGATGATAGATTCTACAAATTAAAAGAAAATAAAGGTGAATATAGCTTCAGCGAAAATCATTCCTTTTCAGGAGTACCTATTGATAAAAACTTTGTAATATTGAGAGATAATATAGAATGTTTCTATAGGTACATTGAAAGATATACCACTGATGTATCAACTGGTAAGAAAATATGGAAGCAAGTTGAAAATTTCTTATTTGAGAAAACAAACGACACTTATGCAACAAGCATGCTGCTAGAGATTACTATCATCTACATTTTTAATAAAACTAGAGTGAGATTAATTTTTGCCTTGAATAGCTCTAATACATTTTTCCCTCAAAAAGGAAAAATCCTCCTCTCTTCGATATTTGAGTATCTCTGTGACAAACTGTATTCAGGTACCCTGGAACATATGGTGATCCCCAGCCCGGACAGTATAAATGCCACTATGGGAAACAAGCATATTTCATTTGCCGCTGCTGAAAAGAAACAATCAGCTTTAGTAGAAAAAAACTTAAATTTGTTTTATGAAATTATTTATAATCATTCCGATGTGATTTTGATTGACCAACTCTTGACCGAAAGGTACATGCAGTATTTTGCGAAAATTTTTATGGAGGATGTTCTTAATGATACTCTACATACTAAAAATTATAACTTTGAAGTCCAAGAGGAAAAACTACTAGACAGACTGTGTGACATACTCAATCACAATAACGAACCTTCGAAGCTTTTTGTCAATTTGTTAGCGAATATTAGTAAACTTTTCAATGTTCAGGCTAAAATTCATTTTGACAATTCTAACGAAAAAATTAATACAGATTATTTGAATAAAGTGCTAAAGAAGCTAATCTTGTTCATGAATAAATTTTCCAACTCTGCAGGTAATAAAACCAAAACTAGTCTGGATCGTGATGAGCTCTTCCACATCATCCAAAATTTTTCCTTGGAAAACGATGAAATAAGACTTAATTGCATCATGTTCTTTATCAAATTATTTATTTTCGTCGAATACAATTTTGTAGTTGAATTGGAATATGCCAACAGAAAGAAAATATACTTCCTTATCTTCGAAGTTTTTTATGAGTTGATTGCGAATTTTACAAATTACAACAATCCTAACATAACCATAGAAGAATTTATGAAGATGATAGAAGTGCTGATAATCATGATGAAGAACTATTCTAAAATGAAATTTGAAGACGCTCACTTGATTTATAGACTTACGGGGATGGTTTTCAAAAAAATAGGAAGCAACCCGAACTCCAAATTTTCTGCAAACGTGAATTTAATGAAATCTACGGATTCGCAGTTAGGTTCTGGCAAGCGTATTCTGAGTTTAGTTCAAATATCTATGACTTATGTATTTGTTTGCTTTAACATGTATTTGCTGTCTGGGTAATAAATCTTTTAAACTTTTTTAGATTTTATCACATAAATAATGCGAATCAAACTTACATTTCTGTAAATCACGAGCTAACAACAAATATCATAAAGGAAAATTATTTAAAGGAAACCCTAGACAATCTTTTTAAGTCTATTGATCTTATGAATCTTCCAGAGACCCTTTCAAACATCAATAAAAAATTAATTGCTATCAGTGACAACAATCCAATTTTAACAGAAGATAATTTAAGGTGTATAACTGATTACATTAACTACAAATATTTCTCAAAGACTTCGGTAGTAAATGTTATACTAGAACATGAAATGCAGAACAGAAATTTGCAGGTATTTATTTATAAATTATAATTCCTATCGTTTTAGTCTTACATGCGAGAATTCAACAATAACGAAATGACCTTCAGAGATTTTTCCAACATCAAAAAGGATGCCGAAATTTTTTCTGAACACAATTATTCTCTCATCTCTGGTAGGGATGTGGATGCTATCGATGACATTTCGATTATCATAACGGAGGATAAAAGAAGTGAAAATAGAGGAAACTCTATAGATAATTTATCAAATACTAGAATTATTGCTCCATTTGGCCCTGACGATTCTTTCCAAATCAATAAAAAAGAGAGTAGTAATAAGATAATAGGTTTTTATGAAAATAAGACAGCTTTGGACAATTTGCCTTCATTTTCTCCTATTATAAAGCATTTTCAAATTACTGAAATGGACAATTACCTTTTGAAAAATAACCAAGTAAATAACATAAAAATTTAAAATATTTGAGTTCCTAATTTTTAAAAATTACAATCAATTTTTCTCTATTAATTTTAATAATATAATAAAAATTTTCATAGACTGTTATAAAATTCTTATTAATAAGAAGCTAATTTTATATTAAAAATTATTAAAAAAATTAATCTAATTTATTTAATTATTAGTAATTCGTTTTAATTTCATAATGACTTATTCTTAATATTACTAAAATAAAATGGGAAATTCAAATATTTCCAACAATAAACCTACAGATTTAGAAATCATGGTAAAGCCAATTAAGGAAATCTATGAAAAATTAAATAATGAGATAAAAAATGGACTGAATAATATTTTATTTAAAAGAGTTTGGCCTGATTCATGGTACGATGAGGAAAAATCATATTCCTATTCTTCCAAAGAAGATTTCGGAAACAGCAAGAAATCCTTTAAGATTACTTTTTATCCTAATGGTACTTGCTCGACTCTTCAGTCAAAAAATGACGGAAAAGAAGACTATATTGATCATTTCGGATTCGGAGTATTCTTTCCAACAGCCAAGGGCATTAATGTTGAGGTTGTTATTTTAGGAACTACATATGGATGGGAACTGAAACATCAAGTCTGTGATAAATATGAATTTAAAGAATTCTACTTTGGAAGACGTATATCCGTAAATGAGCTAATTTCATATAGTGAATTGATAGCTGATAATGATAAAGGCCCTTATGTTTTATTGTCGTCCGACTAAAATTTAAATCTTTCAGATTAAGAATAAGTAGTTTTAA
>Ga0169931_10002585_pt1 | contig 29369 bp, 26 predicted proteins | sample Kivu_15m_20L_FD_129675 | JGI IMG/M metagenome (GOLD analysis project Ga0169931, IMG submission 129675) | Freshwater microbial communities from Lake Kivu, Western Province, Rwanda to study Microbial Dark Matter (Phase II) - Kivu_15m_20L... | ecosystem: Environmental > Aquatic > Freshwater > Lake...
CTGGCGACGCACCTGCTCGCGCTGCACGGCGAGACGCTCGTGCCCGAGGTGCGCACGCGCCTGGCGGTCATCCGCTCGGCCAGCCCGGATGTGTTCGCCGAGGCGCGACAGCTTCTGCGCGGGCGGGAGCTGGTGCCATTCAGCGACCTCTCGATGATGACCGCCGGTCAGCTCAACGACGCGCATTGGGAGCTCTTCCGCCGCACTTCGCAACTGCTCGTGGCCGAGCTGCTCAACCTGCCCGAGGGCCGCGCGGCGCTGGCGGAGTTCGTGCGACAGTTGCCCGCGTATCTGAACAGCCAGCTCGCCTTCCAGCGCGCGTTCGCGGGGCGTTTCTCCACGATGCTCGATGCGGAGAAGTGGTGGTCCGTCGTCTGGATGAACTTCACGGCCAGCGACCGCCACATGAAGCTCTCGCTGGCGCGGTCCTTGGACCAGTTGGACGAGGTGCTGGCCGCGGCCATCGCCGTGCGGCTGGGCACCAACGCCGTGCCCGGCCGCAAGGAGCTGCCGCTGCGCGAGGTGGTGGCGAACACGGACTTTCCGCGACACCAGCCCGCCGTGGCGCGCGCCGCGCTCCAGTTGCAGATGCTCCAGGTCAACGGCCCGGTGGAACTTGGCCGCCTCATCGGCGACTACCGGCAGGCTCTGAACCATTACCTCAAGCGCCGCGCCGCGTATTCCTCGCAGTCCACGTCCGCCAGCGCGGATGCCAAGCTCGCGCTCAAGGAGGTCGTCGAGAAGCTTGACCTGCTCGACGTGATCCGAGCCGACTTCCGCCGGCTGGACAGCGCGCCGGACGGCTCCTGCCCGAATGGGCCGGAGTGACCGAACTTCGCTTTCTTGCCTCCCGTTCCATCCCCACCCAAACCCGTGTCTCCTTCCCTCGCCGACCTTCGCGCCGCCGCCGACCGCCTTGCGCCGCTCGCCCACCGCACGCCCGTCCTCACGAGTTCCAGCCTCGACGCGCTCGCGGGCGCGTCACTGCATTTCAAGTGCGAGAACTTTCAGCGTGGCGGGGCCTACAAGTTTCGCGGCGCGGCCAACGCCGTCGTGTCGCTGACGGACGCGCAGGCTTCGGGCGGCGTGGTCACGCATTCCTCCGGCAACCACGCCACCTGCCTCGCGCTCGCGGCAAAGCTGCGCGGCATCCCGGCGCACATCGTCGTGCCGCGCAACGCGCCGCTCATCAAGCAGCGCGCCATCGCGGCCTACGGCGGCCGGCTCACCGTGTGCGAGCCGACGCTTGCCGCGCGGCAGGCCGAGGCCGACCGCATCCAGCGCGAGACGGGCGCGACGTTCGTGCATCCTTACGACAACGAGCTGGTCATCGCCGGGCAGGGCACGGTGGCGTTGGAACTGTTCGAGCAGGTGCGTGGGCTGGAGATGCTCGTCGCGCCGGTCAGCGGCGGCGGCCTGTTGAGCGGCCTGTGCGTCGCCGCCAGTTCTCTCAACTCCGCCGTCGAGGTGTGGGGCGCGGAGCCGGCACTCGCGGACGACGCCTTCCGCTCGCTGCGCGACGGCGAACTGCGCGCGAACACGAACACCGCGACCATCGCCGACGGCCTGCGCGCGTCGTTGAGCGAACGCACCTTCGGCATCATCCGTGCGCTCGTTCGCGGCATCGTGACCGTGACGGAAGAGCAGATCATCGGCGCGATGCGGCTGATCTGGGAGCGGATGAAGCTGGTGGTGGAGCCGTCCGCCGCCGTGCCGCTCGCGGCCGTGCTCGCCGCGCCGGAGAAGTTTCGCGGCCGGCGCGTGGGCGTCGTGCTGACCGGCGGCAACGTGGACTTGGACAAGCTGCCTTGGCAGGCGTGAACGGGTAGCAGCCGACGTGAGGAGGCTCAAGCTGTCATTCCGCGTTCCGCGCTCCGCGTTCCGCGTTGCTCAGAGCTTCACCCGCGCGAGGTAGATCGCGGTCTTACCCTCGTGCGACGAGTAGTAACTGACCCACAGCAGGTTGTCGTGCCAGACCAGGCCGGGATAGCTGCTGTCGCCGCCGCTGGGCAGGTCGAGCAGCGGCTTCAGTTCGCCCTTCGCCACGTCCAGTTCGCACACGACGGTCTTGGTCTTCTTGTCCGGCCCGTGGTTGAGCAGGCGGCCCACCGCGATCCAGCGCCCGTCGGGGATTTGGATGAAATTCGGCCCGCCGAAGTATTTGCCCAGATCCTTCCACTCCCACTCGTCGTAGGGGATTTTCTTGCTGATGCCCAGCAACGCCGTGTTGATGGGCCGGCCGTCGCGCCGCTGGAGGCAGTAAAGCGTGTTGTCCGCCGCGAACCGCAGCGTGGCCTCCGTCGGCCCGCTCTCGGTGTAGAGGTCTTCCACCAGCGAGTCGAAGTCCGTGCCGTTCTTCGTCAGCAGCAGCGTGGTGCCGTATTTCTTCGCGCCCCGGCTCGCGGGCGACACGTCATAAGCCACGCCGAGGCCGTTGTTCCGGTGCCACGTCACGCGCCAGAGCCACTGGTTTGTCGGCCCCACCCAGAAGACCTTGCCCCACTTCTTGCCGTCGTCGGAGATCGCGACAAAGGACTGGCTCTCGGTCGCGGGTTGGTTGCCCTCGCGCACCGTCGCGCCGCCCAGCAGCATGAGGCGCGGCGGGTTGGGCATGACGGAAATCTTCGGGTCGCGCAGGTCGAAGCCCGGCATCTCGATGCGCGCGGCGGACTCCCACCAGTAGCCGCTGTCGCTGGTCAGCACGCGCACCGCGCCGTCGGGCGAGACGTGGCCGTTGCCCTCGCGGAAGACGCAATACCAGCGGTCCTTGAAGCGCACGAGGTCGGTGAACGCGTTGTGCAGCGCGGCGTCCCAGATTTTGCGGTGCTCGACGAGGCGCGCGGCGGGCGCGGGCGCGGGGTTGTCGGCAGCGAGGACGGGCAGCGCGGCCAGCAGGCCAAGGAGGAGGAGCTTCGTGTTCACAGGCCGGTTGTAGCGCGTAGCCGGAGCGGTTTCAACCCGAACTCCGAGACTTCGCGGCTCGCTTGGGCGTGGTGGGGCGAGCGTCCTCGCGAGCCGGGCAGCCTTGGTCTGCGGGCCACGGCTCGCGGGGACGCTCGCCCCACCGAACCCGTTGCGAATCCGCCCTCGCGGGGACGCTCGCTCCACCGAATCCGTTGCGAATCCGCCCGCCGGACTTTGCGCTTTGAACGGCCCGCGTTCTTCCTACACTCGCGCCATGCTCAACGCCTTCACCCGCCAGCTCGAAGCCGCCGTCGCGCTCGGCCCGCAGCAGGTGACCGCCGCCGTCGCCGCGCTCGTGGACGAGGCGGTGCCCGCCGAGACCAAGGCCGCCTTCCTCACCGCGCTGGCGAAGAAGGGCGAGACGACGGAGGAAATCGCCGCGTTCGCCCGCGAGCTGCGCGACCGCTCCGTGCCCGTGCCACTCGACGCCGCCACACGCGCCGGCGAAATCCTCGACGTGTGCGGCACCGGCGGCGACCGGCTCAACACTTTCAACATCTCCACCACCGTTGCGCTCGTGTGCGCGGCGGCGGGCGTCACCGTGGCCAAGCACGGCAACCGCGCCATCACCTCGCAGTCCGGCAGCGCGGACGTGCTGGACGCGCTCGGCGTGCCGGTCGAGCTGACGCCGGAGCAGGCGGCGGCCTCGCTGCGCGCGCACGGCTTCGCGTTCCTGTTCGCGCCGAAGTTTCACCCGGCCTTCAAGCACATCGGCCCCGCGCGCAAGCTCTGCGCCGAGCGCGGCCAGCGCACGATCTTCAACTTCCTCGGCCCGCTGCTGAACCCCGCGCGCCCGACCGCGCAGCTCATCGGCGTGCCGCGCCCGGAGCTGTGCGAGCCGATGGCGAAGGTGCTGCAAAGCCTCGGCGTGCGACGCGGCATGGTGGTGTGTGGGGAAGTTCCGGGTTGCGAGTTGCAAGTTTCAGGTTCGGGAGCGACGGCGTTTCTCGACGAACTGTCCACGTTGGGCGAGACCACCATCGCGGAGTTTTACCACGACCGGGGCTTTGCCGTGTCGAAGCTTTCGCCCAAGGATTTTCCGCTCCAACCCGCGACGCTGGCGGACCTCGCCGGGGGCGACAAGGCGGCCAACGCGGAACTCATTCGCCGACTGTTGCGCGGTGACGAGCGCGGGCCACGTCGCGACGCCGTGCTGCTCAACGCCGCCGCCGCCTTGTTCGTGGCGGGCCGCGCGAAATCCTTCTCCGCCGGCTGGGAGCTGGCCGAGCAGGCGCTCGACGGTGGTCAAGCCACCGCGAAGCTGGCGGAACTCACGCGCCGTTAGCCGCAGGCAAACGCGGAAGAACCCAGACCAGCCCTGCAAATTCAGCCCATGAACCCAAGGCGAAGGCCCCAAAGATTCAGGCAAGACAAAGATGTCGCTTCCCCATCTTTGTCCGCCCCTAATCTTTGGGTTCCCATCTTTGTCTTTCCTGAATCTTTGGGTGCTTCCTTTGGGCGGTTCATGGGTAGCCGTCACGGCCCCAACGCCGCGCATTGGGACAATGAACCGGAAGCAGAAGTTGGCAGGAAAATTATGGGCAGGAAAATTTCTGCCTCAATTTTCCTGCCCCCAATTTTCCTGCCCAATCCCCGGTTCATGGGAAGGGCCGGGGTGAAGGAGAAGATCCACGAAGCCAGCACGCGAACCTCCACCCAGAGTGAACGCCTCCCCGCCGTCTCCCCCCGTGTTCCTCCGTGGTTGGTTCTTTTGCCGCCATGAGCGCATCGCCGCCCCGCCTTCCCTCCCCGCCGCTCACCGGCGAGGACGCCAAGGCGTGCCTCTGCACCAACCTCGCCGTGCCGGGCCTCGGCTCGTGGCGCGCGGGCTGGCGCGTGTCCGGCGCGCTGCAACTCCTGCTGGCCGCGCTCGGCCTGGCCTTGTCGCTCGCGTGGTTCGCGTGGTTCCTCGCCGAGTGGGCGCGCTCGGGCCGGCTGCCCATCCTCACCCTCTGGGACCAAGACGGACACCTCCCGCCGGGCTGGCTGCAATACCTCCTGCTGGGGTTGGCCGGGCTGGGCCTGTTCGTGCTCGCGCTGGGCTGGGCCTTCATCACGAGCCTCTGTGTCCGCTCGACGGCGCGGGAGCCGCGCTGAAGCTGCCGCGTGGGGCGCAGTTCAGTTTCTTGCGGGTTCGCCAGGGTGGATGGCCCGCGCCCTTTCCCCTCACCCCGGCCCTCTCCCCGAGGAGAGGGAGAGCCGCCGTCCGCGTTCGGCCGACCGGGACGCCCCAGCACTTCGAGCGCTGGCTGACGTTCCCCCTCTCCGGGAGAGGGGCCGGGGTGAGGGGGAAGGCGTGACCAATCTACCAAGGCGAACCGACTGCTCCGTTGTGCCCTGCAAGAAAGTGTGATGCGCCTCCCTCGCACGGCGTGGCAGCGCAGACTTGTGCCGCGCCTGCCGCTTCCCTATTTTCCACCCGCAAAACGAAACTCAGAACACGATTATGGCACTCCGACTTGGCGACACCGCTCCTAATTTTCAGGCCGACACCACCGAAGGCCAGATTGACTTCCACCAATGGCTCGGCACCGGCTGGGGCATCCTCTTCTCCCACCCCGCCGACTACACGCCCGTCTGCACCACCGAGCTGGGCGCGGTGTCCAAGCTCAAGGACGAGTTCGCCAAGCGCAACGTCAAGTGCATCGCCATTTCCGTGGATCCGGTGGACTCGCACCACGGCTGGGTGCGCGACATCAACGAGACGCAGGCCACGACGATGAACTTCCCCATCATCGCCGACCCCGCCAAGGCCGTCGCCGCGCTCTACGACATGATCCACCCGAACGTGGACGACAAGGCCACCGTGCGCTCCGTCTTCGTCATTGGGCCGGACAAGAAGGTGAAGCTCACGCTAACCTACCCGATGTCCTGCGGGCGCAACTTCCTCGAAATCCTCCGCGTGGTGGACTCGCTCCAGCTCACCTCGAAGTTCAAGGTCGCCACGCCCGCCGACTGGCAGGACGGCCAGGACTGCATCGTGACGCTCGCGGTGAAGGACGAGGAAATCCCCGCGCTCTTCCCGAAAGGCGCGCGCAAGGTGAAGCCCTACCTCCGCTACACGCCGCAGCCGAACAAGTAATTTCAAGGCCGCGCATGAGAAGGCTCCTTGCTCCGATATTGATGGGCTTGGGGCTTACTGGTGCTTCGTGCCTATTCCCCTATCAACATTGCATGGATGGGGACGCACGAGGTTTTCCATTTGCAATAGTGTCACCCGGTTGTGGCCGCACCTGGCTTCCTCCAGTGCATCTGGACCCAAACGACAAGGCTGGGCGAGTATTTGATGCGGGAACTCTGGCAGGTGATGTCGTGGTCTGGGGGTTAGTATCCATGATGTTATTTCGCGGCTGTAGCCGCGTTCGAGCTCGGAAGAACCCAAATTCTGCAGTGGCGGATTCTGCGGGCGAGGTGCGATGAATTGGTCGCGCCATGCAAGCACGACCTGACATCGTGCGCCTGGAGCCATGTGTCCCCGCGCCGGAGGCGCAAGTGGAGGTAGCCGTTGGGCAGCTCCGCGCAGCGGAGCGCACCCACCGGAATCGTGCGCAGGTAAATGCGGCTGCCGCAAATCACCGGCGACGCGAGGGCCGGCTTTGGAGTGCCACGACGCTTCAGCCCGGAGGGCTTCTGGAACTTAGCCGGGGGCAACGCCCCCGGAACGGGCCGCCAAATCGGCATCCGCCCCGGAGGGGCGGCGGAAAATTTCCCCGCGCCCTTCCCGCACCCCTGCCGGGGTGCTCCGTAACTCGTAACTCACTCCGGGGGCGTTGCCCCCGGCTAAGTTCCGGTGGCCCTCCGGGCCAAACTCATTTCCCCGCCGCCCCAACGCAATACAGATGCTCCTGCCTTGCCGCACCCTTCGTCGCCACGCGCAGGTAAATCCGGCTGCCGCAAATCACCGGCGACGCGAAGGCTTCCTCGCCGAGCTGGTTTTGCGCGAGCAGCTTGAACTCCTTCGGCGTGGCCGTGAACACGAAGGTTTTCCCGCCCACGTTCGAGGCGTAGATGCGGTCGCCCACCATCACCGGTGATGCGAAGAAGTCGCCGCCCAGCCGCTCCTTCCACAGCTCCTCGCCGGTGTCGGACTTCCAGCAGACCGCCACGCCCGCGTCCATCACGGCGTAGAGGTGGCCGGCCTTCGCGATCATGGACGGCACATAGACGCGCGCGGTGTTCTGCCACGCCACCTTGCCCGAGCCGTCGGCCAGCACGGCGACGGTGTGGTTTTTCGGGTAGCCGCCGCCCGCGAATACGCGCTCGCCGTCCGTCACCATCGTCACGACGCATTCCTCCGTGGAGCCGGGGATTTCCCAGAGCTTTTTGCCCGTGAGCGGGTCGAGGCTGGTGAGCAGATTCACGCCCGCCAGCACCATCTGCGTGCGGCCCGCAGCCTGCACGATGGCGGGCGTGGTGTAGTTCGGCAGCTTCGGGCGGCTCTCGCTCCACACGGGCTGGCCGGTCTTCTGATCGAGCGCCGTGACGACTCCGCCGCCGCGATGGTCCGCTGCCACGAGCACCAGCCCGGCGTGCAAGACTGGCGACGACGCGAAGCCCTGGTGCGCGACGAAATCACAGACCTTCCGCTGCCAAAGCAACTTGCCGGACAAGTCCAGCGCGCTCGTATGCACCGCGCCACCGTTGAGGAAGTTGATGAACAGCCGCTCGCCATCGCACGCCACGGTGGAGGACGCGGCGGTGGAATTGGCGTGCTTGCCGGACTCGGCGTTGGCGGCGTGGACTTCGGTCTGCCAAACCTGCTTGCCCGTCTTGCGGTCGAGGCAGAGGACGGACTGCGCGCGCTTCACCGGGTCCGCCGTGGCGAGGTAGATGCGTTCGCCCACGACCGTCGGTGAACTGTGGCCGCGTCCGGGCAGCGGGACTTTCCACAGCACGTTTTCCGTCTCGCTCCACTGAGTCGGCGGGGTCTGGCCCGGCGCGGCGATGCCATCGCGCGTCGGCCCGCGCCACGCCGGCCAGTCGGTCGGGGCGAGGGAAGCGGCGTGGGCGGTGGCAGTAGCCAGCGCGAGGCTGGCGATGAAGAGCGGGCGGAGCAGGTCGGTGCGAGTCATGGCGAATGTGCGCGGAGAATGGCCGAGGCCAACAGACGGAGCAAGGGCACGGTGAACTGGTCAAGTAGCTCGGGCGCATCTCACTTTCTTGCAGGCCGCCGAAAGCCTGGTTGATGCGAGGCCGGCAACTGGTAGTGGCCCTTCCCCCTCACCCCGGCCCTCTCCCCCGGGGAGAGGGAGGAACGCATTCCGCTTTCGGCCGACAGGAACGCCAAAGCACTTCGATCATTGGCTGACTTTCTCCCTCTCCCAGCGGGAGAGGGCCGGGGTGAGGGAGAGCGGCGGCGACTTCTTCTCAACCCGGTCCGATTATGCGCTGAAACAACCTGCAAGAAACTGCGCTGCACCGCGTCGCTGAACATTCGACAGCCAAGCCCAAGCACGGCAGCCTTCCCGCCATGATCCGCTGCTTGCTCGTCCTGCTGTTACTCGGTGCATCCGCTCCGGCCGCCGATTGGCCGCAGTGGCGCGGGCCGGACGAGAACAGCATTTCCACCGAGCGCCTGCCGGCCAAGCCCGACTTCACCGAGACCTTGTGGCAAAAAAAAATCGGCACCGGCTTCTCCTCCGTGGCTGTCGCGGGCGGGCGCGTCTTCACGATGGGTCACAGCGGAGCGAAGGACGGCGGTGACGAGACGGTGTGGTGCTTCGAGGCCGCGACGGGCAAGGAAGTCTGGAAGCACACGTATCCCGCACCGCTCGCCGACCGTTTCTACGAAGGCGGGCCGGGCGCGACGCCCACGGTGCGCGGCGGCAAGGTCTTCACCTACAGCAAGCACGGCCGGCTCCACTGCTACGAGGCCGCGACGGGCAAGCTCGTCTGGCAGCGCGACATGATGGCCGAGGCTGGGCTGGACGAGCTGCCGGAGTGGGGCTTCGCCTGCTCGCCGTATTTCCTCACGGACGACACGCTGCTTATCGAGGCCGGCGCGACGTTTGCGCTCGACCCGGCCACAGGTGCCGTGCGCTGGAAGGGCGGGCGCTTCACGCCGGCTTACGGCACGCCGAAGGCATTTACAGCGGGTGGAAGAAAACTCATCGCGGTGATGAAGACCGAAGGGCTGGCCGTGCTGGAAGCGGCGGGCGGCAAGACCGTCGCCACGACGCCCTGGAAGACGTCCTTCGACACGACCGCCACCACGCCCATCATCCACGACGGACTCATCTTCATCTCGACTGGCTACGACCGGGGCTGCGCGTTGTTCGAGCTGGCGGGTGGCGAGTTGAAGAAGCGCTACGAGCACAAGGCGATGTGCAACCACATGAACAACTCCGTGCTGCTCGACGGGCATCTCTACGGCTTCGACGGCACGGCGCATCGCGGGCGGCCCACGGAGTTCGTCTGCCTGGAGTTCGCCACGGGGAAGGAGAAGTGGCGCGTGCCGTCAAGCGTCGGCCTCGGCTGCGGTTCCGTGATGGCCACGGCGGACGGGACGCTGCTGATTCTGAGCGAGCGGGGAGAGTTGCTGACCGCTCCGGCCACGCCTGCGGGCTTCAAGTCAACCGCGCGGCACCAAGTCCTCGGTGGCCGCTGCTGGACGGTGCCCGTGCTGGCGGATGGAAATGTCTATTGCCGCAACGCGCGTGGTGACTTGGTCTGCGTGAAGGTGAAGTGAGCGGCTGGCAGAGCTGTGGTGGGGCGAGCGTCCTCGCGAGCCGTTTGCGAACTTACCGAGGGGAAAGGCTCGCGGGGACGCTCGCCCCCCCAGCACTTAACTCAACCACTCCGCCTGCTGCGCGTCGGAGATGGTCTCGACGCCGGAAGCGCGCAGCACCTTGAGCGTGGCGAAGGCCAGCGTGTCCGGGCGCACGCCGCCGGTGGCGGAGTCAAACTCCGACGCCGTCATCAGCAGGCGCAGCGCGAACTGCACGGCTTGCGGCAAAGTCATCTCCGACGGACGCGGTTGGCCGTAGCGCTCCTGATAACTCAGCACGCTGCGGATGGTCTGCGAACCGGAGCCGCTCGTTGCGTAGCCGACGGCCTGGAACTGCGCGCCGAGCGGGTCGTAGAAGAAAATCTGCGGCTTGGGCGGCTGCGCCGTGGTGTCCACGCCCGCGAAGAGCGGCACCACCACGCCGACGCCCTGCATCGTCATCGGCAGGTTGTCGCGGAGCAGGCGGGCGAGCGCGCGGACCTTGGCGGGGAGGCTCAACGACTGAAGCTGGCTGCGGCGGTAATACTCGAAGGACGTTTGCAGCACGCGCGCCATCTCGAACGCCGTCGCCGGCACGCCCGCGATGGCGAGCAGCGAGTGCGCGTCCAGCTCGATGACCTTGTCCACGCGGTCGGTGACGATGACGTTGCCCGCCGTTGCCCGCCGGTCGCCGGCCATGAGCACGCCATCGGCGAAGTGGAAGGCGAAGACGGTGGTGGCCTGCGTCTCAACCGGCGCGGCGCGGGTGACGTCAACGCGCAACGGCGAGAGGTTGTGCGAGGCGAGCAGTGAGACGAAGTCGCCGGAGATTTGCGGAGTGGCGCTCATTGCCCCGTGCGCTGGCGATACCGCTTGGCCTGGTCGGGGTCCACCTTCTTCATGCGCTTGAGGAGTTCCTCGACGTTCGGCTTGTCCACCTTCGGCGCGCTGGGGCCGTCACCACCGCCGCCGCTGGGGCTGGGTGTTACCGGGCGGGTCTTTTGGGCTTGGTCGGGCATACGCTTGTTGCCGGGACTGTGGCACGGCCGACGGTGCGGCGCAATTGCGCGTTCAGGTCTGCCAGCTTGCCTGACGTAGCTCAGTTTTTTGCAACCCGATTGAACATTCGTTGCTGCTCTCCCTCACCCCGGCCCTCCCAGCGGGAGAGGGGGAAAGGCAGCCAGCGTTCGACGTGCTGACGCGCACCTGTCGGCTGCAAGCGGAGTGCGTGACTCCCTCTCCCAGCGGGAGAGGGCCGGGGTGAGGGAGAAAACGTGTGATCGTTTGTGAGCGTCGAAATCGCCATTCCACTTAGACCCGCATGAACGAAAGCTGAACCCCAGCTTGCGTAGCGCAGTGTAGCCGGCAACATCCGCGCGATGCGCTTTCCTTCTCCCCGCTCCTGGCTGCTCGCCGCCTGTCTGACTGTCGCCGTGGTCAGTCGCGCGGCGGAGCAAGTCATCGAGGCTGACTTGCTCATCGTCGGGGGCAACGAGTCCGGCTGCGCCGCCGCCGTGCAGGCCGCGCGGCTGGGCGTGCCGCGCATCGTGCTGGTGAACGACATCGAGTGGCTGGGCGGGCAGTTCAGCGCGGAGGGCGTCGGCTGCGTGGACGAGTGGACCACGGTGCGCGGCAAGCGCGTGAACTTCCCGCGCTCGGGCCTGTTCCTCGAAGTGATGCAGCGCATCCGCGCGCACAACTCGCGGAAGTTCGGCGTCGCCACACCGGGCAACGCCTTCTGCGGCACGGACACCATCGAGCCGGCGGCGGCGGCGCGCATCTTCGAGGAGCTGCTCGCGCCGTATGCGGAACAGGGGACGAGGCAAATCCAAATTCTGCGCGGCTGGGAGCCGGTGAAGGTGAGCGTGGCGGGCAGGCGCGTGGCGGGCGTGACTTTCGCGCGGAGCGAGATGCCGCCGGCTCGTCAGGAGCCTCGCCCCACCAGCTTGGTGGTCCGCGCGAAACTCACGGCGGACTCCACTGACTGGGGCGATGTCATCCGGCTCAGTGGGGCGCGGTATGCCGCCGGGCCGGACTTGAAGTCCCGCTTCGGCGAGGCGAGCGCGCCGGAAAAGCTGACGGGCGACGAGCGCAACGAGATGAACCCGCTCTCGTGGTGCGTGGTGCTGCGCGAGGCCGGGCGCGCGGCGACGATCCCACCGCCCGTGGGCTACGACCCGCGCAGCTTTGCCGCGCTGGACAAGACGCCGCCGTTCGTGGACAGCGCGATGACGGAGGGAATTTATTCGCCGGCGGGCTGGAGCGTCTATACGCACCGGCGGCTGGTGGACCGCTGGCACAACGGCCTGCCCGTGGGGTCGGAGAAGACGCTCTTGAACTGGCCGGTGCAGGATTACCCGCTGTTCAACTACCCCAAGCGCGTGGCCGATGCACTGGAGGCGACGGAACGCGGCGCTTCGCAGAAGAACATCGTCGCGATGACGCCCGCGCAGCGCCGCATCGTGTTCGCCGATGCGAAGGCCCACGCGCTTGGACTGGTGCATCACCTGCAAACCAAAGTTCACGACCGTGTGGGGGATTTCCCGCAGAGCTTCCGGCACATGGAGCTGACGGACGAGTTTGGCACGCCGGACCGGCTGCCGCCGAAGCCCTACGTGCGCGAGGGCCTGCGGCTCGAAGCGCTTTACATGGTGCGCGAGCAGGACATCCGCGCGGCGGACCGCAACCCGCGCTGGGCGAAGGTGATGGTGCCCGACGCGGTGTTCGGCTTTCAGTTCAACATAGATTTCCACCCGACGCGCCGGAAGTTCCTCACCGAGGATCAGGACGGGCCGTGGCAGTTCGTCCACACGCCGACGCGCAACTGGCACACGGACACCGACCGCGCGATGTTCCCGTTCCGCAGCCTCGTGCCGGCCGAGTTGGACGGGCTGTTCGGCTGCTCGAAAAACGTCGGCTACTCCAGCGTGGTGAGCAGCGCGGTGCGCCTGCACGGGCACATGATGCTCGTGGGGCAGGCCGTCGGCACGGCGGCGTGGCTGTGCCTGCGCGACGCGACGCAGCCGCGCGACCTCGCGCGCGACTGGCCCCGCGTGCGCGAACTCCAATCGCGGCTGCTGCGCGGCGCGGGCGGACCGGGCGTGCTGCTGTGGCCGTTCCACGACCTTGCGCCGGACGACCTGCATTTCGAAGCGGTCAACCAACTCGCCGTGCGCGGCATCTGGCCGGCGGACCCGAACAGCCTCGACTTCAACGCGTGGCAGAATGTGACGCGGCGCGATTTGGCGCGGACGATGTATCGGCTCAAGCTGTCACTGGCCGGGACGCCCGCCGCGCCCGCGACGAACGCGGTGCCGCGCTACCGCGATTTGCCGCTGGCGGATGCGGACCGCGTCGCCATCGAAGGCCTGGTCGCGCTCGGGGAGTTCGGCCCGCAGCAGGAGCTGTTTCACCCGCAGGGCGAAGTGGACTGGGGCACACTGCATCGCTGGTTGGGAGCCTTGAAACTGCCGGCCAACGCGGGCCTCGCCCGGCAAAAGGACCTGCCGCTGACACGCGCGGAGCTGGCGATCCACCTATGGGCCATCCTCAAACCGCAGCGCGAGTGGCTGCCGGACATGGCGGATTTCCTCAAACCCGGCAGCGATCTCGACCGCGACGGCGTGCCGGACTTGGAGGATGGCGTTCCCCTGCCCCGCCGGTTCTGAGGCCGCGCCGCGAAACCGGCGGACTCGCCTCCGCGCGCCCGCGACTCACGCGCCTGGGCGGCGGAGTTTTTTGCGGACCAGTTCCAGCACCTCCATCGCCGCCGGCAGCTTGTCCGTCCACAGCACGGAAAAGTAGAGCGCGCTGGCAAACCCCGCCGGCACGAAGACCGCGCCGAGTTTCGCGAGCAGCGTCGCGTGGCCGAACTGCGTGTCCCACGCCTGATAGCCCGGCCAAGCGAGGATGCAGACCACGATGGACGCGGCGAGCACGGGCTTCAGGCTGCGCTTCACTTCGGCGAGTTCCAACGTGCCGAGCTTCTTGCGCAGCGCGCGCAGCAGCAGCCAGACGTTCAGGCAGGAGGTGATGGTGTTCGCGAGGCCGAGGCCGGCCTGGCGCAGTTCGCTGATGAACAGCACCGAGAGCAGCAGGTTCGCGCCGAGGCAGAAGACGCTCACGCGCATCGGCGTGTGCGTGTCGCCGAGGGCGTAGAAGGCGCGGGCGAGGATGTTGACCATCGAGAAGGCGACGAGGCCGGGCGCGAGGCATTGCAGCGCGAGCGCCGCGCGCTGCGTGGACTCCGGGCCGAACGCGCCGCGCTCGAACAGCAGCCGCACGATGGGTTCCGCGAGGAACAAGAGGAGCACGGCAGCGAGGCTGTTGATGGCGACGAGATACGAAAGCCCCTGCCCCAACGTCGCGCGGAACTCGGGCAGCTTCTTCTCCGCCGCCAGCCCGGACAGGCTCGTGAGCAGATATGTCGCGAGCGAGATGCCGAAGACGCCCTGCGGCAGCTCCATCAACCGCACCGCGTAGCTGAACGACGCGACGATGACCGGGTCCACCCAGAACGACACGAGCTGCACCAGCGTCACGTTGAGCTGGAACGCCGCCACGCCGATGATGGCCGGCCCCATCTTGGTCACGACCGCGCGCACGGTGTCGTTGCCCCACGGCGTCACCCACGCGAGCCGCCAGCCTTCGCGCCGGAGCGACGGCAGTTGAAAGGCCGCCTGCGCCACGCCCGCCACCAGCACGCCAAACGCGAGGGCGAAGATTTGGTCGTCCAGCCGTGCGCCAAACTTCGGCGCGACGAGGAACACGCTGGCAATCATCACCACGTTGAGCAGCGCCGCGCCCAGCGCCGGGATGAAGAAGTGCCCGCGCGCGTTGAGCACGCCCATGAACACCGCCGCGAGACAGACCAGCGCCATGTAGGGAAACATCACGCGCAGCAGCTCCAGCATCAGCCGCGTCTTCGCGTCGAACTGCGCCGTCGCCAGCGCGAGCGAGAGGCCCGCGAGCACCAGCGCGATGACCACGGCGGCGAACACCAGCAGCGCGGACATCACGGCGTTGGCCGCGCGCCACATGTCGGCCTCGCTCGCGGACTTTTCCTTTTCCTTGAAGAGGGGGATGAACGCGGCCGTGAGCGCGCCCTCGCCGAGCAGGCGGCGGAAGAGATTCGGAATCGTGAAGGCCAGCGTGAACGCGCCGGCCACCCAGCCGTCGCCCATGAAGCGCGCGTAAGCCATCTCGCGCACCATCCCCAGCACGCGCGAGGCGAGCGTGGCCGCGCCCATCGCGCCGGAGGACTTGAGCATCTGCGACATGCGCCGCGAGGCTAAGGCGGCGGCTCAAAGTTCAAAGTTCAAAGTTCTGCGCCGATGGGAAGGCACTCCCGCAGATTCAAGGCGACCACAGATAAGTTAAAATCTGTGGCCGCCATGAATCTGTGGGAACTGGCCTCCCGTTCTTTTCATGGCGATTCCCCTGCTCGGCTGCTACCGTCCCGGCAAAACCAAACCGCGCATGACCGAGGAACCCTATCGTTGGCTGGAGGCGGTCGCGAACCGCCGCGAATACGTCCGCGAACAGCTCCGGGGCGGCTCGCCCGTCTTCGCCGTCAGCCTGTCCGACGGCATCCTGCTGCTGGGCGTGGGCGCGGGCCGCTCGAAGGTCTTCGAGCTGCACGACCGCCTCGCGCTCGCGGGCCTCGGCCATCCGGCGGACATCGAGAAGGTCCGGCAGGCCGCGATTGACGCCGCGCATCTCGAAGCCTTCACCCGCGCGCCCGAGGACGTGAGCCTGCGCCGCCTCGTGAGCTTCGGCCTCAGCCCGCAGCTCAAGCAGAACTTCGAGCAACTCTTCACCGCGCCCACGCTCGTCGAGCTGCTCATCGTCGAGCTGGGCAACGATCCCGGCCAGGACCTGCTCGCGAACCTGCACTTCGACGGCTCGTTCCAACTCCAGACCGGCGGCGTGGCCGTCGCCGCGAACACGACCGAGGCCGAAGCCGCCGCGAAGGACTGGCTCACCAAGGCCCTCGCCAGCCAGCCCGACCGCGCCGCCGTCGCCGACCTGCTGCTGCAAGCCTGGTGGGTGCTGACGGAGAACAAGTCGTTCACGGACAAGCTCCCGGCGGAGGCGGAACGGCGCGAAGGGTGGAAGAAGGCGGTGAGCGGGAAGACGGTGGAAGCGGGGTGGCTTTCGCGACACACCAACCAACGAACTCGCTTTCAAACACTCAGCGAAGTTTGATGCTCAAGACCGAAACTCGACCGCAGCAATACTCCTATCCACATGCCTGTTCCCGATTATCAATCGTTCATGCTTCCCGTTCTGCGGCTTGCGGGAAAGCGGCCTCAGGATTCAATCGCGATTCGCGCCGTCATAGCAGCGATGGCAGAAGAGTTCTCGCTCTCCGAGGCTGATCAGCGCGAGATGTTGCCAAGCGGAGCAAGCACAACTCTCGGCAGCCGGGTTGGCTGGGCTTGCACTTATATGAGAAAGGCCGGGCTGCTTGAATCACCCCAGCGCGCAAAGCTCAAAATCACCGACCTCGGGCTGAAAACTTTGTCGACGAAACCAGAGACAATTAACACGACTTTTCTCAAGCAGTTCCCCGAATTCCAAGCGTTCCAAGCTCGGAGCAAGACACCCATCGGCGAGCCAACATCCAAGGAGGCTGCGCTGGCAGACAAGACTCCGGTAGAGATGATTGAGAACGGCTATGTGAGCTTACGGGCTGCGCTTGTTGCCGAGTTGCTCCAACGCCTCAAGGAATGCACACCGAGCTTTTTTGAGCGGCTCGTTGTGGAGCTGGTTGTGAAAATGGGTTACGGCGGCTCAAGGGCTGATGCCGGCAAAGCCATCGGAAAAGCAGGCGATGGCGGGATTGATGGGATAATCAAAGAGGACCGGCTCGGCTTGGATGCAATCTACATGCAGGCGAAACGATGGGCGGACAAGCCAGTTGGCCGACCGGACGTTCAACAGTTTCAAGGTGCTCTCTCAGGACACGGTGCCATCAAAGGCATTTTCATCACCACCTCGACCTTCACCAAGGAGGCAATCGAATACGTTGCAGCTCTTCGGAACAGCAAGATTGTGCTGATTGACGGCGAAGAACTGGCCGAGTTGATGATTGAGCACGGCATCGGAGTCGCCACAGCCGCTGTCTATGAGGTTAAGCGTGTCGATTCAGACTACTTCTCCGAAGAGGAGTGATAGGGTGATCGCGGTTGGGCTCCCGAACTCCCGCTTGTCTTCCCCCTCGTTCCGCCTAGATTGCCGCCATGAGCACGGTTCAGGAAATCAAAGCCGCCGCCACCAAGCTGTCCGCCGAAGAACGGGTGGAACTCGCGCGCTGGCTCACGGACCAGCAAAAGGTCGAAACCGAAGCTGAACGCCTTGAATGGGTGAGGCAGTGGCACGAGTTGGCCGCCAAGGCCAATGCCGGGGTCGGCCCCATCACATGGAAGCGCGAAGACCTGTATGAACGCTGAGGTCTTCCTGGACACGAACGTCCTGCTCTATTCCGTTTCCCAACTTCCCGGCGAGGCCGGTAAACAGCGCATCGCTGACATGCTGGTAACAACGTTCTCGTTCGGCACATCCGCCCAAGTTTGTCAGGAGTTCTACGTCATCGCCTCCGGCAAGATGAAGCACGCCGTCACGCCCACCACTGCGTTGGAGTTCGTCCGCAAGCTGATGAGCCGCCCATTCATCCCCACAGACACAGAACTGATTCAGTCAGCAATCGAGTTACGGCAGCGCTTCCAAATCTCCTATTGGGACGCCGCCATCATCGCCGCCGCCCAGCGGCTTGGGGCCAAGACGATTTACTCGGAGGACTTGAGCCACGGGCAGCACTACGGCTCCGTGCAGGTCGTGAATCCCTTTCTCGTGGCGAAGCCGGCCTGAATCACGAGCGCACACACGGCCATGAACCGCATCGTCGGCCTGGAAACGGAATACGGGTGCCTGAGCAGCGATCCTGCCGGGCCGCCCGCCGCCGTCGCGCGCGTGCGCAACTGGCTCTTCGAGAAGCACCGCTTCGGCCTCGCGGACCTCCACCAGCGCGATTGGGACGAGCCGGCGGGCAATGGCGGCTTCCTCTTCAACGGCGGGCGCTGCTACGTGGACATGGGCCATCTCGAAATCTGCACGCCCGAGTGCCTGTCCCTCCGCGACCTCCTGCGCTTCGACCGCGCGGGCGACGCCATGCTCACCGCCGCCACGCACGACCTCGGCCTCGCCGAGCGCGTCGGGTTCGTGCGGAACAACGTGGACTATTACTCGGGCGCGACCTTCGGCTGCCACGAGAACTACCTCGTCCGGCGCGGCGCGCCGCTCAACGAGGCGAACGTCCAGTCGCTGCTCGCCTTCCTCACGCTGCGCGTGCTCTACACCGGCGCGGGCCGCGTGCGCGCGTCGCAGGGCGCGGAGTCGCGCGGCGACATCGTCAAGCTGATGACCGCCGAGAGCGATTTCCAAATCAGCCAGCGCGCGGACTACATCAACAACGACCTGTTCGAGTGGGTGCAGTTCAACCGCGCCATCATCAACACCCGCGACGAACCGCTCGCCGACGCGCGCCGCTTCCGCCGCCTGCACCTGCTGCACGGCGACACCAGCGTGCTGCCCGCCACGCTCGCGCTCAAGTGCGGCACCGCGTCGCTCGTGCTGGATTTGCTGGAGATGGACAAGCTCCCGCCCGTCGCGCTGGCCGACGCGGTGTATGCCTTCCGCGCGCTCTCGCACCAGCCGGACGGCCCGTGGCGCGTGCCGCTCGCCGACGGGCGCGAAGTCCCGGCGGTCGAGGTGCTGCGGTGGTTTTACGTCGCGGCGGAGAAGGAGTTTCGCGGACGCGACGCGGAGACGGATGCGCTGCTCGGCATCTGGAACGGCGTATTGACCGACTTGGAGACGAACGTGGAGAACCTCGTCGGCATCGTGGACTGGGTGACGAAGCGCTGGCTCTACAACCAGTTCCTCGCGGCGGAGAACCTCCCGTGGACCGACCCGTGGCTGCGCGCGCAGGACTTAGAGTTCCACGCCGTTGACCCGGCGCGCAATCTCGCCTGGCCGCTCGCGCGCACGCCGGAGTCGTGGGTCATCTCCGGCGAGGAACAGCACGCCGCCCTGCTCACGCCGCCCGCCGACACCCGCGCCGCCGCGCGCTCCAGCCTGATGCACGCGCTGGAGAAGCAGACCTTCCGCTTCTTCGTGGACTGGGAGGTCATTGACGCCGAGGGCACCGACTCGCTGCACCTGCTGGATCCGTTTCAGCCGAAGCCGCCGGACGCGACCGCCTGGCTCCGGCGCGGCGCGCGCGTCCAAGCCCGCGAGTCGGAGACGGAGTAGCTCACTTTCTGGCCGGGCACATCGGGGCAACCGGTTCGCCTCGGCAGATTCGATACGCCCTTCCCCCTCACCCCGGCCCTCTCCCCCGAGGAGAGGGAGAAACGCAGTCCGCGTTCGACGAACCGGAACGCCCCGGCACTTCGAGCGCTGGTTGACGCTCCCCCTCTCCTCGGGGGAGAGGGCCGGGGTGAGGGAAAAGGGCGCGGACAATCCACCCTGGCGAACCCTTGCAAGAGCACCCTCGAGCCACAGATGACCCGCTTTGGGCTGGAAATCAGCCGTTCCCGGCGCACACTGCGGAGCATGAAAGCCAAGTTGTTCGTCCTCGTTTCCGCCTGCCTCGCCGCCGCCGCCGGGCTGGCCGCCGACTCCGCGAAGTGGACCGCACTCTTCAATGGCAAGAACCTCGACGGCTGGGAAGTGAAAGGCGGCACGGCGAAGTATGAGGTGAAGGACGGCGTCATCGTCGGCACCACGGTCGAGGGCAGCCCGAACACGTTTCTCTGCACCAAGCGGGATTACGCGGACTTCGTCTTTGAGGCCGAGGTGCTGTGCGACAAGGAGTTGAACAGTGGCTTCCAAATCCGCAGCCACACTTACGAGAAGGACACGCCGCAGCCGTCGCAGCCCAAGCGCGTGCGCAAGGCGGGCGAGGTCTTCGGCTACCAGTGCGAGGTGACGTTCCAGGCCAAGGGCACGAGCGGGAACTTCTGGGACGAGGGCCGCTTCACGAAGTGGCACGACAACCTGACCAACCGCCCGCCCGCGCTGACGGCCTTCAAGGACGGCCAGTGGAACCACTACCGCATCGCCGCGCAGGGCGACCGCATCCGCTCGTGGGTCAACGGCGTGCCGTGCGCGGACTTCCGCGACGCGACGGACCAGACCGGCTTCATCGGCCTGCAAGTCCACGGCATCAAGGCGGGGACGGGGCCGTTTCAGGTGCGGTGGAAGAATGTGCGGATTCGGGAGCTGAAGCCGGGGGAGGAGCCTTAGCGTGGTGCGTGGTGCGTGAGAAGACATTTGTCAACGAACACCATCGGCCCTCACGCACCACGCACTACGCACCACGTCACCCAATGCTCCCCGCCAGCGCCAGCCCCGCCGTCCGCCGCGCGAGACCGCTGCGCGAGACGCTCGGGCGCGTCGCGGCCGGCGAGTTGAACCCCGTCTTCGTGAAGGAGATGCGGCAGGCGGTGCGCGGGCGGCTGGTATTGTCCATGTTCCTGCTGGCGCTAACGGTGATGTTCGGCCTGTCCGCGTGGATGCTGCTGACGATGGACACGGACCGGGGAAATTCCGGCCACCAGTTTTTTGCCACGCTGCTCGGGACGCTGACCGCGCTGACGGCGGTGTGCGTTCCGGCCTGGAGCGGCGGGCGGATGCTCCAGGAGCGGCACGGCGAGGACGGGATTGACCTGCTCTATTTCACGCCGATGGCGGCGGAGGAAATCATCCAGGGCAAGTTCCTCTCGAACCTCGCCCTGTCGGCCGTGTTCTTCTCGGCGGGCGCGCCGTTCCTCGCCGTCGCGCCGCTGCTGCGCGGGGTGGACGTGCCCACGGTCGTGCTGGTCACGGGGCTGCTCTACTTCACCGTCGTGATGGTCGGCCAGGCCGGCCTGGTGCTGACGAGCCTGCCGGTCAGGCGCGTGTGGAAGGGCGTGATCGGACTGGTCACGGGGATTTTCGGCGCGCCGTTTCTGCTGATGTGGGTGGCCCTGTGCATGAGTTTCACGTTCAACGAGCGCCCGGCGGGATTGCCGCTGCTCCTCTTCTTTCTGGGCACCCTGGTGTTCGGCCTGCTGGGCCTCAATGTCCTCATCGTCATGGCCGCCAGCTACATCGCGCCGCGCAACGGCATTTACTTCCGCCGCGAGAAGCCCCCGCGCAAATGGACCCCGCCCATGCGCCCGGAGCCGCCGCCGCTGCCCGCGCCGGCCCCGCCTGAATCACCGGCCGGCGGCGGGCGTCAGGGAAGCTGACCGCAACCGACCCATGAAGCCCCGCCCCCACGCCGCGACCGACGCCTTCACGCTCATCGAACTGCTCGTGGTCATCGCCATCATCGCGATCCTGGCCGGGATGCTCCTGCCCGCGTTGAGCAAGGCCAAGGCGAAGGCCAACCAGACCTTCTGCATGAACAGCACCAAGCAGTGGGCGATGGTCACGCAGCTTTATTGCGACGACCAGGACGACCGGCTGCCCTACGCGTGGAACCGGCTGAACGTCCAGCAGAACAGCTTCGACTTCCTGCTCTCGCCCTACTTTCGCGGCCAGGCGTTCAACTCGGCGGTGCAGGGGGCGAGCTGGACGAATTCGCTCTCCAAGTGCCCCGACCGGCAGAAGGAGTGGCACAACGCCGCCAGCCCGGAATATCCCGGCTCGGGCAACCCGTGGCGCATCAGCTACGGCATGAACCAGCACACGTCGCTGAACTTCGTGAACGGCGCGCCCGTCACCGCCGGGGACTTCATCGCCACCGCCCGGCGCGCGCAGGTGCAGCGGCCCGCCGACACCTACCTCGTCGGCGACCTGTCCTACCGGCGCAACCATCCGCCCATCGAGAACCTCACCACCAACCACGTCGGCTACCGCCACGGCACGCGCTTCCCCGACGGCCAGGCCAACACGGGCTACGTGGACGGCCATGTGAACCACTTCGACCGCAACAAGACCAACGGGGTGATAATGGAGTTCAAGCAGTGACCGCAGACGGGGGGACGCGGTTCTCGGGAGTGCCTCACGATGAGACGGCGTGAACGCCGCACCCCGCCGGTCAAGGCACGGTTTCCAGCGAGGTCGCGCGCCACTTGGTGCCGGCGCTCTTGGAGGTGGCCTCCATGACGGCCTTCACCTGCGCGGGGGTGACGTGGCCGGCGCTGTTGCCCCAGTCCTTGTTGCCCCGGATGTAGGTGGCGATGGCGGCGATCTGGCTCTCATTGAGCGCGCCGCGGAAGGGGGTCATGGCCGCGTTGTCGTAGGTTTTGCCCTTCACGGTGATGGGGCCTTCGATGGCGTCGAGGATGATGCGGATGAGGCGATCCGGCTTCTCGCGCGTGACCCATTCGGAGCCGGCCAGCGGCGGGAAATTCAACGCGTCGGAACCGAGGCCGCTGGGCTGATGGCAGCCGGCGCAGGCGGCGTAGAGCTGCGCGCCCGCCTTGTAGAGCTTCACTTCCTCCGGTTCATTGGGCATCGGCGGGGGAACCTTCACGCCGACCTGATACACGTCCGCGCGGAACGCGCCGCCGGAGTTTTCGACATGGAGGAAGCAGCCGAACAGCACCACGCCCAGCAGCACGAACGGCCACGCGCTGCCGCCGCCGGCAGCCATCGTCGGCTCGGCATCGGCGTTCTGCGGCGCGGGCTTGGACTTGTTCTGGCTCATGGTTTCGCGGGCGCGTTGGTGCCGGCGGTCTTGGGGGCCGGGGCCTTGGCAACAGCCGGCACGGGAGCATCGGCCACGCCGACATCAGCGCGCTGGGTCAGCAGGTAGGCGACGAGGGCGCGGGCCTCGTGCTTCGGGAAGACGGGCGTGTCCTTGCCGGGCACGGCCAGCGGCTCGCCGGCGAACCGGACTTCCGGCTTCTGCTTGTCAAAGAGGTAGCCGGCCGACGGGCAGATGGATTCCTTCGCCAGCAGGCGCGGGTTGTAGAGGTGGACAAGCAGGTGCTGTTCAAACTCGGCGGCGGTGTTGGTCGAGGCATACTTCCACGGCGCGGCGAACTTCTCCGGCGCGCGGGTGCCGAGGCCGGCGAGGTCGGGACCGACGCGCACGCCGCCGAGCAGCACGGGCGAGTCGTTCACGTAGTCCTGCGCCACGGTGCGGCGCGCGCCCCAGCCGCGGTCGAGGTCGGGGCCGAAATTGTAGAAGGTGAGTTCCGCCTTCGCGCCGGCGTCGGAGAGGAACTTCACGCCGCGCTCGCCTTCCTCCACGCTGACCTTTTCCAGAATCGTTGCCGGCAGTTTCGCCGCCAGCTCATTGACGGTCGGGCCGCTGCTGGGGCGGGTGATGCCGGACTTCACGTCATTGCGGAGCAGAATCGCGCGGTTCGTCTCGAACAGGCCGAACTTGGGCGCGACGTTCGTGTCGCCGGCCAGCGCGGGCGGCAGCGGCACGGGCGCGATGGCGAGGTCGTGGCGCACCGCCGCGAGCGCGAGGAGGAGGTCGAGGTTCAGGGGCTTCCCGTCGGCACCGCCGGGGACGAGGCTGGCCGGGCCGCCCAGCTCGTTGAGCCGGACGCCGTAGAGCGCCTGTGTCTGCCGCACGGCGCGCGTGTGGCACTGGGCACAACCGAGCGAGCGATAGACCTCCGCGCCCTGCGCGGCGAGGCCGGGCCGGGCCGGCGGGTAAATCTCGGTCGAGTTCGGCAGCGCGGCAGGCGCGAGCGAGCCGAGCTGAATCTGCGGGGCCATGACCAGCGCGGCCCACGAGCAGGCCAACGAGAACATCGCCCCCGCGCCGAGGATCGGTCCGTATTTCATCGGGCACCTCCACAGCAGTTGGCGCAGCAGCGGCGGACCGCGAGGCCGAAGTTGGCGAGGAAGGCCAGCGCCGCGACCGTCAGCGCGGCGTAGCCGGCGGTGACGAGCTTGAGATTGCCGGCGATGCCGGTCACGCCGTCCTTGAGGAAGTCCTTGCTCGCGCTCGCGTTCACCGCGCCCTGGCCGAAGCCCGCGAGGCTGAAACCGACGCCCACGCCGAGCATACCGAGCACTGCTGCCCAGAACGCGAGGTCCGCGAGGCCGCTGGAGGGCAGTTCATCGTCGCCGGTCGTGAGGCGCGGGACGATGTGGTGCAGCGCGCCGAGCGCCGCGAGGCCGAACACGCCCAGCAGCACGATGTCCGTGCGGGCGGCGGCGAAGAAGGTGAACTGCATGGAAGCGCCGCCGAGGAACGCGGTGCGGAGCGTCACGCCCAGCAGCAGAATCGCGGCGACGAGCAGGAAGCGGAACGTGGCGTTCTCCTTCCATGATTCCGCGATTTTGCCCTCGGCGGTCTGCCAAAGGGAAACGAGCAGCGCGAGCACGGGGACGATGACGAGGAAGTTCGCCGCGCCGCTGACGGCGGGAATCCACGCGGGCACCGCCGCGAGCTGCGCGAGGCCGCCCCAGCCGCCGATGAGCAGCAGCAGCCAGAAGCCGGCGCGCGCGAGGCCGGGATTGGCGAGCGGGCGGTTCACCGTCTTGGGCACGAAGTAGAACAACACCGCCAGCGCGGAGCCGGTCAGGACGAGTTGCAGCAGGTTCTGACCGAACCAGCCGGCCACGATGGCCTGCACCACGCCGGTCGGACGCCAGCCGAGCAAGAGGCCCTGCGCGGTCGAGAGAGTCCACGGGAACCAGAGCAGCGCCGCGACCACGAACCACAGCGAGACATACAGCTCGCGCTCCGTGCGCTGGTGCAGCGTGACCAGCGCCCACGCCGCGAGGCACGCGTAGCTGGCGAAGAGCGGCAGCGCGGCGTAGAGCGGAAACTCCAGCAGGTCGAAGCCGGTGGCGTCGCCCGCGAGGATGCCGAACACGCCGACGGTCACGGCGACGTTCCAGAACTTGGCCGCGATGGTCAGGCCGAGCGGGGCGGACAGTTCCACGCGACCGAGCCGGGCGATGAGCCAGAGCGCGAGGGCAAAAGAGGATTGCAGCGCGAAGCCGTAGGCCAGCGCGTTGACGGCGGCGGGGCGGAGGCGTCCGTAAGTCACCCACGGGCAGCCTTCCATGAACGCCGGGTTGTAAAGCTGCACGCTGGCGAGCAGCGCGAGCACCGCGCCGGCGCACAGCCAAGCCGCGCCGCTGAAGGCGAGGAACAGCACCGGCAGCCGGCACGACGCCTCGACCTGCGCGGCGGAGGGCGCGGTGGCGCAGGCGGTCTGGCTGCTGGGTTGGGCGGTGGTCATTGCGGCGGTGGCGACGGAGAGATTAGGAGTAAGAGTAAGATTAGGAGAGGGAGCCGGTCTTACTCTTACTCATACTCTTAATCCTAATCTCGTTCTGTTTCTTCTCACTCAAAGACCGGCGGCTTGGCCCAGTCCTCGACGCGCTTGACGAAGTTCGCGCGGCTGGCGGCGGCATCGCCCTGGTATTCCTTCAGGGTCAGTTCCATGGCCGCCGCGACGGGGATGCGATGAATACCCTTGGACTTGTCCATCACGGCGGCGGTGGTCAGCTCCTGCGCGGCGGCCTGACGCAGCTCGGCCTGCGCCTTGGCGCGTTCCTTCGCGCGGGCCTCGCGGGCGGCCTGCGCGCCGGTCTCGGTGTAGTTCTTGAGCATCGCATTGATGCCGACGCCCAGCAGGATGACGACCAGCGCGCCGACGAAGTAGGCGGCCTTCGTGCGGCAGGCGGGACTGCAACAGGCGTCTGAGGATTCGGGGCAGCTCATCGGGGGTGCGGGTTAGTGGGCGGCCTTGCTGGAAGCGGGTTCGACATAGACGCCAAACGTCTCCGCCACGCGCGGGTCGCGCTGCGGGTAGGGCGGGTGGGCGTTGAAGGCGCGGCTGAACATGAAGATGAGCACGGCCAGCATCCCGCCCAGCGAGAGCACGTCGTAGATGCCGAAGTGCAGGCCGTCGGGATGCAACACCGGGCCGATGTTGAACTGGAGGTCGAGGTAGTGGCAGAACCACGCCCAGCCGGCCATCGTGCTCATGATCTGGAAGTTCAGCTTGCGGTGGATGGGCAGCAGGAACAGGAACGGAAACCAGAAGTGGCCGAAGACGGTGATCTGCCCGACCCACCACCAGCTCCCCGTTTCGCGCAGCACATACCAGAAGGTCTCCTCCGGCACGGCGGCGTTCCAGATGAGGAAGTATTGGCTGAAGTGGATGTAGGCGTAGAAGACGGTGAAGGCGAAGAACAGCTTGCCGCAGTCGTGGAAGGTGACTTCGCGCGCCACGTCCTTGAGGTCGCCGCGGTTCTTGAAGTAGAGCAGCAGCCAGTAGGTCGTGATGGCGGTCACCCACACGCTGCCGGCGAAATACACGACGCCATACATGGTCGAGAAGAACTGGTGCTGGAGCGACTTCATCCAGTAGATGGCCGCGCCGGTGAGGCTGAAGGCGAACAGGAAGATGCCGGCGGCGGCATACTTGCGCATCGTGCGGGTGTGGACGGCGGCCCCGTCCTTGTCCTGCGCGAGCGACGCGCGGCGCAGGCCGTGGGCGATGGCGCCCCAAACGATGAACAGCAGGCAGGAGACGACGTAGAAGGCCGTGGGGTTGAAGAGAATGGCCTTCGCATGGAGCGCGTGGTCGTGATGCGGGTCAATCGTGAACCACGGATAGATTTCCTTCGCGAGCACGCCGATGGGCAGCCAGAGGATGAACATCGTCGGGAACAACTGGCAGGCGATGTGTTCGAGGAAGCGGCGGATGGGCACCATCCACTGCGCGTCGAACAGGTGGTTCAGGATGACGATGAACAGCGCGCCGAGGCAAAGGCTCAGGCAGAACATGTAAGCCGTGAGATAGGCATAGCCAAACTTCTTCAGTTCGGTCGGATGCCCGGCGGGACCGTGCGTGTGACCATGATGGGCATCAGCAGTCTGTTCAGCCTTGGCGGCCGGCTTGGCGTGCTCGGCGGCGACGGCCGAGTTGCCCAGCAGCGCGGCGGCGAAGAGCGCGACCACGACGGCGGCGACGCCGCGGCGCAAACCGGTCAGGAATCGTGCCGGCGACTTGCAGTCGCCGTTCGGGGAACCAACCACGGGCGCAGGCGGCGACTGCAAGTCGCCGGCACCGGCCGCAGACAGGAGATTCATTGCGTGCGAGGTCATGGCGTTACTTCAGCGTGGCGCGTTCGGCGGCGGGGACTTCCTCCAGGGTCGCGAAGCGCGCGCGCTGGAGGGCGCGGACGTAGGCGACGATGGCCCAGCGGTCGTTGATTTCGATGGTCGCGGCGTAGCCCTGCATGTTCGGGGCCTTGCCGTCGCCGATGATGCGGAACACCTGGCCGTCCGGGATGATGATGGCGTTCTTGTCGAGCAGGTTGGCCACCACCGGCATCGCGCCGATCTTCTTGGTGATGCCGTTGCCGTCGCCCGTCGCGCCGTGGCACGGGAGGCAGGAGATGTTGTAACGCTCGCGGCCCCGGTCGAGGAGCGCCTTGGTCACGGGCACCGGGATGGTGGCGACGAAGTTCGTCGTGCCGGGCACGAGGCCGGTGTTTTGCGCGGTGCCCTGCCAGGTGTCGTTGCCCTGGTCGCCGATGCGCTGGGCGACGGTGCCGGCGACGTGCGCCTGCGAGCTGCGGCCGTCGGCGAAGAAGCTGTTCGGCACCTGCGGGCGCAACTTGTCCTGCCGCACCATGTCGTCGAAGATTTCCAGCGGCGGCTTGCGGAAGTCCGTGCCGCGCCGGCCGGCGATGCCGAAGACGGTCAGCGCCAGGAGCAGGAACCCAAAGAGGATGGCGAAGAAGTAACGCATGGTCAGTCCTCCACCAGCTCGATGTGCTTGCTGCCGGCGGACGCGAGCAGCTTGCGGGTTTCCTGGTCGTTGAACTTCGGGTCCGCCGTCTCGATGACGAGGATGAACTTGTCGTGCGACGCGCCTGAGCAGAACTTGCGGTTCTTCAGGAGCGGGTGGTGCAGGCGCGGCAGGCGGTTCAGCAGGAACATGCCGATGAGCGAGCCGAACGACGCGAGCAGGATGGTCAGCTCATAGCTCACGGGGAAGCTGAAGAACGGACTCATCATCGGCTTGCCGCCGATGACAATCGGGTAGTCGTAGGCGTTCATCCACCAGATCATGATCATGCCGGAGGTGTAGCCGGTCGCGCCGCCGAGGAAGGTGAACCAGCCGACCTTCGAGTTCGGGAGGCCCATCGCCGCGTCCATCCCATGCACGGGGAACGGCGTGTGGACATCCCACTTGGAGTAGCCGGCGTCGCGCACCTGCTCCGCCGCGTGCATCGCGTCGGCGGGGGTGTCGAAGACCGCCATGAGACCGTAAGCGTTCATCAGTGGTGCCCTCCGTGCTTGGCGCCGCCCTGCGGGTGGTGCGGGTCGGCCTGCGGCGTGACGCCCTTCACTTCGGAAATCGCGATCATGGGCAGGTAGCGCATGAACAGCAGGAACAGGGTCATGAACAGCCCGAAGCTGCCGACGAACGTGCAAACGTCCACCCAGGTAGGCCGGAAGTAACCCCAGCTCGACGGCAGGTAATCGCGGTGCAGCGAGGTCACGATGATGACGAACCGCTCGAACCACATGCCGATGTTCACGAAGATGCTCACGATGAAGACGAAGACCATGTTCTCGCGGAGCTTCTTGAACCAGAACAGGTGCGGGCAGATCACGTTGCACGAGATCATCCACCAGTAGCTCCACCAGTAGGGGCCGAACGCGCGGTTCTTGAACGCCGCCAGCTCGTAGGGGTTGCCGCCATACCACGCGATGAAGAACTCCATCCCGTAGGCGTAGCCGACGATGGATCCGGTCGCGAGGATCACCTTGCACATGAGCGAGACGTGCCGGACGGTCACGATGTCCTCCAGCTTGCAGAGCGTGCGCAGCGGCACGAGCAGCGTCAGCACCATGCCGAAGCCGGAGAACACGGCGCCCGCGACGAAGTAAGGCGGGAAGATGGTCGTGTGCCAGCCGGGCACCTGCGACACGGCGAAGTCGAACGACACGATGGAGTGGACGGAGAGCACCAGCGGCGTCGAGAGGCCGGCGAGCAGCAGGTAGGCTTTCTCGTAGTTGCTCCAGTGGCGGTTCGAGCCGGTCCAGCCGAAGGCGAAGAAGCCGTAGAGGAATTTCTTCACCTTGTTCGTCGCGCGGTCGCGCATCGTGGCGAGGTCGGGGATGAGGCCGGTATACCAGAAGAGCAGCGACACCGTGCCGTAGGTCGAGACGGCGAACACGTCCCAGAGCAGCGGCGAGCGGAAGTTGACCCAGATGTCGTAGTTGTTCGGGATGGGCGGCAGCCACCAGACGGCATACCAGATGCGGCCGACGTGGATGACCGGGAAGATGCCGGCGCAGGCCACGGCGAAGAGCGTCATCGCCTCGGCGGCGCGGTTGACAGACGTGCGCCACTTCTGCCGCAGCAGGAAGAGAATCGCCGAGATGAGCGTGCCGGCGTGGCCGATGCCGATCCAGAACACGAAGTTCGTGATGTCCCACGCCCACTCGACGGGCTGGTTCAAGCCCCAGACGCCGACGCCCGTGGAGATGAGGTAGCCGATGCACCCGAACATCATCAGCATCAGCGAGAAGCTCATGACGAACGCGGGCAGCCACCACTTCGGGGCGGGGCCTTCGCAGATGCCGGCGATGTGGTCGGAAATCCAGCCGACGCTGCGGTTGTGCAGCACCAACGGCTCGCGCTCCAGCTCGGCGGGCGGCGGCGCGATTTTCACCGAGGACGGGACGGAAGAATGTTCA
>Ga0169931_10002586_pt1 | contig 29369 bp, 14 predicted proteins | sample Kivu_15m_20L_FD_129675 | JGI IMG/M metagenome (GOLD analysis project Ga0169931, IMG submission 129675) | Freshwater microbial communities from Lake Kivu, Western Province, Rwanda to study Microbial Dark Matter (Phase II) - Kivu_15m_20L... | ecosystem: Environmental > Aquatic > Freshwater > Lake...
CCTTCGGACGGCGGGCACTTTCTGCGATGGCCAGCCAGACCTCGAACGGCGCCTGGGTGGTCAGTCCGTGGAATTGCAGGGCGGACAGCAGGCACACGACGCCGTGCGGCACGCGCTTGCACGCTTCCACCAGGCTCTGGTGCTCACCCGGCTGAGCGTCGGACAGCACATACAGTCCCCGCCCCGGGTTGTCGAGCTTGCCGGCAGCGTGCAGCCGGCGCAGATAGACACGCGGGATACCCTCGGCATCCAGATCGCGCGGACGGAGGACGCCCGAGCGACGCACAAGGTTCAGAACGCGATCAGTTGGCGACTTGGTCATTGTTCCGTATCGTATGGTTTTGTTTTCAACGCCATACGTTTTGTAACACGCAGACGGGATCGGGTCAACTCAAGACATCGCGCGGGTGCGCCAGGCGGGGTGTAGGTGGGAAACCCGTGGCCGGGGCATCGGGACGCGCCAAGTTAAGGCTTAGTGCGAAACTTTCCGCACTTAACTGCGTTCGAAGTCGCGCCCGGAATCGCCCGGAATATGTGTGATAACGCTAGGATTGTTGGGCTTTCGTCAGTGCCCCCTCTCGGGCTCGAACCGAGGACCCGCTGATTAAGAGTCAGCTGCTCTACCAACTGAGCTAAAGGGGCTGGACTATCATTGTGAGAATCTCGGCGGGGATCAGCAAGGGTCGGTTCCGGGATTTTTCGACCCGCTCGCCGATTCGTCGCCGATTCGTAATCTCCTGAACGCGACTTTCCCATGGACACCCGAGGGCTCTCCCATGTTCGCAGCCGCCGCTCTGATTTTTCTTGCCGCCGCGGACGTGAAGTCCGAGGTGCTTCCGTTGTGGGCCGGGAAGGTGCCGTACGCGGTCGGGGATTCTTCCGCCGATCAGCCGAGCCTGAAGGTGTTCCGCGCACCGGCCGCGAAGGCGAACGGGACCGCCGTGGTGATTTGTCCCGGCGGCGGGTACGGCTTCCTGGCGGACGACCATGAAGGAGTACAAGTCGCCGAGTACTTCAATGGCCTCGGCGTCACCGCGTTCGTTCTCAAATATCGCATCGTGGCCAAAGATCGTCCCGGTCCCCTGCATCCGGCTCCACTCGTGGACGCTCAACGCTCTTTGCGCCTGGTCCGTCATCATGCCAAAGACTACGGCATCGATGTGAAACGTGTCGGCATCATGGGCTTCTCGGCCGGCGGGCACCTCGCGTCCAGCGCGACCGTCCACTTCAACCTCGGCGGTCTTAACAAGGACGACGACGACGTGGCCAAGCAAAGCTGCCGGCCGGACTTCTCCATCCTCGCGTATCCCGTCATCAGCATGGAAGACGGCACGACCCACGGCGGCTCCAAGCGGAATCTACTGGGCGAGAAGCCGGACCCGAAACTCGTGGAACTCATGAGCGCCGAGAAGCAAGTGACCAAGGAAACGCCGCCGGTCTTCATTTTCCACACGAGCGCGGACACGGCCGTGATTCCGGAAAACGCCGTCCGCTTATACGCGGCATTGAAGAAGGCGGGCGTTCCCGCCGAGTTGCACATCTACGAGAAGGGCCGCCATGGAGTGGGGCTCGGTCGCGATCCGAAGTGGACCGGAGGCGAGAAGTCCGTCGCCACGTGGCCCGATCGACTCACGGATTGGTTGCACTCGCGGGACCTGCTGAAGAAGTGATCGGCTACGACTCGTCGCCTTTGTACATGCCGAGGTAGCTGTGGTACCGGCGCGGGCTGATCCGTTGCCGGGTCACGGCTCGCTTGATGGCGCAGCCCCGCTCGTGGGTATGGGTGCAGTCCGGAAACGCACACAGGGCCACGAACGGGCGGAACTCCGGGAAGTACCCTTCCACCTCCTCCGGCCGCGTGTCCCAAAGCGCGAGTTGGCGAACGCCGGGGGTGTCGACCACCCAACCGCCGAAGTGCAGCTTGATGAGTTGAGCGTACGTCGTGGTGTGGCGGCCCTTCTGGTTCACCTCGCTCACCGTTTTCACGGCGAGGGCGAGTTCGGGTTGAACCGCGTTGAGCAGCGACGATTTGCCGACACCCGACTGCCCGGAAAAGACGGTGGCTCGGCCGCGAAGCGATTCGCGAAGTCGATCGATACCGTGGCCGTTCATCGCGCTGGTGAGGATCGTGGTGACACCGAGTTGGGAGTAGGCGCCGACCAGCGGTTGAAGTTCGACCGGGTCCGCGAGGTCCGCCTTGTTCAAACAGAGAATCGGTTTGAGGCCGCCCTTTTCCGCGGCCGCGAGGTACCTGTCGATCAGGTGCGGCTTCAAGTCCGGCTGAACGAGCGAAATGACGATCGCGACCTGATCCACGTTCGCGACGATGACATGCTCGCGGCGTCGCGATTCGCGGGTGAGCACGCCATGCCGCGGCTCCACCTTCTCGATCATCCCTTCGGGCAAATCCGAGACCGTGCCCGCGGCGCGGAACCAGACAATGTCGCCGGTGGCGACGGCATTGCGTTCGTCCGTCGCGAGCGTCTTGAGAAGTCGCCGCACGGCGCAGCGGTAAGTCGTGCCGTCGTCCGCCTCGACGATCGAGGCGAGGCCGTGAACGCGGATGACGCGGCCACGGATCAGATCGCCCTCGGTCGGCGATTCGCCCTCGACCACGGTGCGATAGCGGGACGCGTCACCCTTCGCACGCACGCGTTCGCAAAGGTGGCCGTCCTCGGCCAATGCCGCGTTTTCGGCGTAGCTCCGCGTGAGGTCGTTCCCGCGCGGCGGCTTGCCTCGGTTCTTCCGGAGCTCCACCCGCACCAATTTCTTCTTCTTGGACATGTTCGGATTGTATCGCACTCGCCGGTGGGAGCGGCAGCCGTATCATTCACGTAGTTTGCGCGCAACCACCACGAGGTTCCCACCTGATGCCCGACGCGATCGCGAAACTGGCCCTCGAAGACGGCACCGTGTACACCGGCCGCGCCTTCGGCGCCCCCGGCGAGACGCTTGGCGAGGTCGTTTTCAACACCAGCATGACCGGCTACCAGGAGACGCTGACCGACCCGAGCTACACCGGCCAGATCGTGACGATGACGTACCCACTGATTGGAAACTACGGCACCACGTCGGAGGACCAGGAGTCGCACAAGGTGCAGGTCGCCGGGTTCGTGGTGCGGGAACTCACGAAGTTGCCGAGCAACTTCCGCAGCCACCGCGACCTCGACACCTACCTGAAAGCCAGTTCCGTGACCGGTATCGAAGGGATCGACACGCGTGCCCTCGTTCGTCGGCTGCGCGTGCGCGGCTCCATGAACGGCGTGCTCTCCACGCTTGACGCGGACGACGCCTCGCTCGTGGCGAAGGCCCGCAAGTTTCCCGGCATGGAAGGGCAGGACCTCGTGAAGACGGTGGTGCCGGATCGGGCGTTCGAATGGAGCCAGGGCTTCGGATCGTTTCAGGAAAAGGTGCTCCCCGCCCGCAAGGCCGAAAAGCACGTCGTGGCCATCGACTACGGCATGAAGTGGAACATCCTCCGCTGCCTCACGCAGGTCGGCTGCAAGGTCACGGTCGTGCCCGGCACCGCGACCGCGGAGCAGGTGCTGAGCTACAATCCGGACGGCATCTTCCTTTCGAACGGCCCCGGCGACCCGGCCGCGGTCGGCTACGCGATCGACACCGTGAAAGCTCTGCTCGGCAAGAAACCGATGTTCGGTATCTGTCTCGGGCACCAGTTGCTCGGGCTCGCGTTCGGCGCCAAGACCTTCAAGCTGAAGTTCGGCCACCGCGGCGCCAACCAGCCGGTCATCAACTCCACCACGGGGCAGGTCGAGATCACCACACAGAATCACGGGTTCGCCGTCGACCCGGCCTCGTTGCCGAAGGATGTCACGCCGACTCACATCAACCTGAACGACCGCACGCTCGAAGGCATGAAGAGCACGAAGTGGCCGGTCTTCAGCGTGCAGTACCACCCGGAGGCGGCCGCCGGACCGCACGATTCCAGTTACCTCTTCGAAGACTTCCGCAAATCGATGGGCTGATCGCGGCTCAAACGGTGAGCACGCGATCGCGGGACGCGACGGACCACGTGCCGACGATCTTCCCGCCTTCCGCCACGAGCACGTCTCGATGAAGCGCCACTGTCGGGCAGACGTGGCCGGGCAGGGCATAGACCACGTCGCCGGGTTTGTAACTCGCGGCGCCGGGCGTCTCCACGATCAGGTGCTCCTCGTTATGCCCGACCGTGCGGTACTCCGGGAAATCGAGCAACTTCACGCGCTTCTCCAAAAGCGGATCGGCGGCGACGGCCTTGTTCCCGAGATCGAGCGTGACACGGTCCGCGGTGGGACGGCTGATCACGCGCGTGACGAGAACTGCCGCCGGAGTGATGCCGGCAAGGTCCGAGTACCTCGAGCCGTATCCCGCGTCGTGAAGGACGAACGTGCCGGGCGAGCATTCGACGCCGGGCACGTCCTGCATCGCGGCGAAGATGGGGAACGTCGGGGTGCCTCCACAGACGAGACGCGGCACCGGGACTCCAAGAGCTTCCACTTCCTGGCGAAGGGCGAGCACGGGTGCGAGGAGTTGACGCACGGCCGCTTCCCGCTCGGCTCGCGATTCCTGATGGTTGTGTCCGTCGTAGAGTTGGAAGCCCTCGAGCCGCAGGCCTGGAAGCTTCGACGCGCTCAGATAAAGGTCCCGTGCCCCAGCGCCAACGGCGATGCCCGTGCGGTGTTGCCCCACATCGAGGTCCATGACGACGCCAACCGTGAGCCCGGCCGCGACCATCGTCTCGGACAGCGCTTTCGTCGAATCCGGATGATCGATGAGCACGGAGAATGTCGTGCCGGGGAACTTGCGGATCAGAGCGACGAGGCGGCCGAGGTTCGGCCCCACGAGCGGGTAGGCGATCAGCACGTCCGGCGCGTTCGCGGACGCGAGCATCTCGGCTTCGGCGATGGTCGCGCACTTGTGCTTCGTCACGCCCGCTTCGATCAGCATCGCCGCGATCTCACGCGTCTTGTGCGTCTTCACGTGCGGTCGCAACCGCCCCGGCCCGCCGGCCATCTCGACGACGCACGCGATGTTCTTGCGAATGAGTTCCGGATACAGAACGAGCGAGGGGCTGAAGACGCCGGCGACGTCGGCGAGCGTGTAGGCGGGATTCATGGCGGCTCCGCGGGTGGGTGTTCGTTCAGATTACGCGCCCGGCGGCGCATCGTCTCAATGTTGCGTTCGGGGATGCCAAGCAGCGTCTCGGGGTGATTCGAAACTTCCGTGACGCTGGCTTCCCGCAACAGGTGGAGCATGGGGAAGGGGGATCGATTGGTTCCGTTCTCGGGCGCGTCCGGTTCCGTGCCTTCAAACTGATACTGCGGATGAAAGCTGGCGATTTGGATCACGCCGTTCAGCTTCAGGCGCCGAAGCGCTCGTTCGGCCTCGGTCAGGAACTCGTTGTACTCGAAGAAGTCGGTCAGCACGTGCGGATGGATCAGGATCGTCGTTTCGACATGCTCTCGCGGCGCGTCTCGCAAGGCGAGCAGTTCGTCGCGGAGTACGGCGAGGAGGGTGTCGTCCGAGGCCGCATCCGAGACGACATACCGGATGCGGTCCGAGTCGAAGACTCGCCGCGCGAACGGGCACAGATTCAGGCCGATCACGAACTCGGCGATCCAGCGCTTCGTGTCGGCCACAGGATCGCGAGTCATGGCTTCACATCGACGACGAGCGTGGCGTAGGAGCGAACTTCTTCGTACTTCCTGCCCGCGTACTCGCCGGCTTTCGCCTCCAAGCGCCGCGCCACCACGCCGAACCGTCCCGTTCCCTCGAACGCGGTCGTGAAGCCGTCCTTGTCCGTCTTGACGCTTTCGCTCTTGTCGCCGGGAAGCATCACGGTGACTTCGAGCCCCTCGGCGGGCTTTCCGGCCACGAGGACCTGGAACTTCGATTTCGTGCCGGTCTTCGCGTGGACGATCTCGACGACGAGCGGGCTTCCGACCGTCGGCGCGTCCGGCACGAGGTTGACCTTCGAGTAGTAGACGAGGCGGAAGGGCTTCGCGTCCCCCTTCTGCAGCACGCCGTATTCCGTCACGCCGAAGACGACGCGACTCGCGTCCGGCGCTTTCGCCTCGAGCCACGATTCGCCCTTCTTCCACTCGATGGGAACGTCCTTGCTCGCCTGCCGGGTGAACAACTTGGTCGCGTCGAGCTTGTCGATTTTCACCGCGGGGTCGGGCGCGAGCGAATCGCTGAACACGACCTTCACGCTGGAGCCGCTTTCGTTCGGAAGGATGAACGGAAAGTGGGCCTGTGCGAGCCCAGTCGCCATCAGGCCGACGATGAATGAACCGATGACGCGAAGCATGGTGAAACCTCCTGTTTCAAGGGACGGGAACGACGTTGATCGAGCGAGCGAAGCGTTGGGAGCCCACGCCAAGGCACACCTCATCTCGTGGATTAAAGCACGCGACGCGGCCGACGTCGACCGCATTCCGAGGGGGTGTGCCGCCAGATCTTGGCGGCGGAGCCGCACTTGGGTGGCCCCGGCTTCCAGCCGGGGCTCCTGTCGGGGGCAATTTCCTTCGAAGTCAGCCACCCTCGGCGGGGCGTTCTCAGCGCCGCTGCAGCACGGCCGGAATGCCGAAGGCCGGAAGCAGCGTGATTTGCGGGTTCACGTCGATGACCGCGTCCTCGGCCAGGGTGAAGCGGTAACGTTGACCGACGGTCGCAAGCAGAATCATGGCCTCCATCAGGGCGAACGTGTTCCCGATGCAGACGCGCGGTCCGCCGCCGAACGGGTAGTACGCGTACCTCGGCAGGCGCTTCGCCAGGCCATCCATCCAGCGCTCGGGGCGGAACGCCTCGGGGTCCGGGAACCAGCGCGGGTCGCGGTGGCTCACCCACTGGCTCATGAAGACCGTCGTGCCGCGCGGCACGCGGTACCCGCCGAGTTCCAACTCGCGAGTCGCCTCGCGGCCGACGAGGTAGACCGGCGGGTACACGCGCATCGCCTCCGTGATCACCGCATCCGTGTACGGGAGGTTTGGCAGGTCGTCGGGCGTCGGCGTGCGGCCGCCCAACACGAGGCTCCATTCCGCGGCCAGCTTCGCCTCCACCTCCGGATGCTCGGCCAGCAGCGCCCACGACCACGAGAGCGTGAGCGCCGTCGTCTCGTGCCCCGCGAGATACAGCGTCATCGCTTCATCGCGAAGTTGGCGATCCGTCATCCGGGAGCCGTCGTCGTCTCGGGCGTTCACGAGGCGCGAGAGCAAGTCGTCTCCCGGTTCCGTTCGCGCGCGGCCGGCGGCGATGTACCCGTCCACGACGCGATTGAGGTGGGCGATGGCGCGCTTCAATCGCAGGTTGCGAGGCGTCGGGAACCACAACGGCACGCGAACCAGCGAGCGGAATTTCTCGCTCATCAGCAAGAAGGCGTTCCGCAGCGCCGCGACGAACGGCTCGCGGTCGCGATCGTCTTCGAGGCCGAAGAGCGTCTTGAGCGCGATCGCGCTGGTGAGCCCGGAGAACTCGAAGTGGACGTCCACCCGTTCGCCGGGCCGCCAACGGGCGAGCATGTCCCGCGTGAGTTGGCCCATCATCGGAGCGTAGCCGAGGACTCGATTCTTGAGGAACGCGGGCTGCGAGAGTTTCCGCTGCCGGAGCCAGAAGTCCCCTTCGCTGGTGACGAGCCCGTTGCCGAGCACGGGCTTGTACATGCGGGCGCCGAAGTGCTTGATGTAATGCTTCGCGTCCGTCACCAGCACCTGCTCGACGAGGTCCGGATGGCTGGCGAGGAATATGCGCCGCGGGCCGAAACGGAAGCTGGCGAGGTCGCCATGATCGCGGGCGATCTTGAGGAAGAAATCGAGGCGGCGCGACATGAAGTCGCGGAGACTGCCGCCGAGAAACGTGCTGGGCTTCGGCCCCGGCGGCCAGTCGGATCGAACCATTCCGTCATGGTATCGGTTCGGCCGCTCGGGCGCTTCACGCGTAGCCGGTCTCGTCGTCGTCGAGCTTCAGGTCGAGCTCGAAATCGTCCGGGAGTTCGCGACGCTTCCGCGGCTTGCTTCCGGGGGAGGGCGGCGGCACCGGCGACCAGCGGCCCAGCACCAATTCCACTACCCAGCATCCGCGGATGTGCTGAACCGGTTCCTTCAAACCGATCTCGGTGCCGCGGCAATGGCGGAGCACCTGTTCCTCGTCGCAGTCCGCGTCGAGCAGGGCGTCGGCGAGGATCGGCAATCGGTCGAAGGCTCGCTCCGCGAAGATCGCCTTCGCGATCTCGACCGCGTTGGTGGTTCGCCACGAGTCTTCGAATCGCGGCGGCTTGAACGGATTGCCGAGCGCCTCGCGAACGACCCGGGCCAGTTGCTTCCGCGCCGCTTTCTCGCGCTTCTCCTCTTCGCTCCAGTCTCCGGCGTTCTGATTGCGGCCTTCCTCGATCCGCCGCACGAACTCCATCGCCTTCGACTCTTCGAGGCGGGCCGTCTTCGGGGTCGCGCGGTCCGCCGTGTCGTCCCCTTCCTGTTTCATGCGGAGGCAGTCCGCGGCGTATTGGTTGGCGCGGGTCCGTGTCTCGGTCGCTTGCCCGGCGGATTCGCGAACGCGGTCCATCATCGATTCGCTCGGCTCGGCGAGGAGGCGGTTCACGGCTTCGGCGGCTTGTTGAACCGCCTCGCCGATGCGTTCGATCGAATGCCGCGCGTGCGTGCTGGCCGCCCGGAAGAGCGGGAACGCCGGCGCGGATTGGGTCGGCCGTTCAAGCACCGGGCCGTCCACGTCCGCCGAGTCCGGATCGGCGGACTTCACGATCTCGCGCTGGGCCTGCTGAATCGCGACGACCGCCTTTGGCGTCGCGGCCGCGATCTTCTTCAACCACGAAGAACGGGACTTCGCGGCGAGCGGCTTCTCGGACATCTCGACCGCATCCACGGCGTCGCGCAGCGGCCCCTCCGGCAGCAAGTCCCATAGTTTGCGAACGTGCGCCGCCGCGATCAGCAGCCACTGCCGCGGCGTGACCCGATCGGCGACGAAGTCCAACATCTCGTCGCCGTCCGTACTGCCGATCCATTTCGAGTCGTTCATCGGAGCCTGCCGGTGGAATATCGCGACGAGGACAGCTTATCACGAGGCGGGAGTTTGCAGCCACTGTTCGAACGCCGCCAGACCCTCGCGGTACGCGGGGACCCAGTCCGGGTTCGCGTGAACGCTGCCGTCCTCATGCACGAGGCGGACCACGGCGTCCGCGATGGTGAAGGGGGCCTCGATGCCGCGTTCGGCGCGGAGGGTCGATTCCAGGCCGGCGAGGGCGAGCACGGCCGCACCGAGCGCGGAGCCTTCATCCGACTCGAGCCGAATCAGCGGGAGCGGTTGCTGCAGAACCCCGGCCACCACGCTGGCGAGAATCTCGCACATGAGCGGGGAGCGGGCCAGGCCGCCGGAGACCGTGATCCGCCGGATGTCCTGGCCCGCGTCGCGGTGAGCACGAACGCCGAGCGCGATCAGATAGGCGATGGCTTCGTACGCCGCCCGCACTCGCACCGCGGCGCCGCTCGCCTGGCCCCGCCACTCCACGCGAGATGTCTTCACGCCGAGCGAGGGCTCCGAGTTCAGGAACGGAAGCACGCGAACCCCACCGCACCCGGGTTTCAAGTCCCGTGCCTCCGCTTCAACCTGAATCCGAACCGGCAGCTTCTCGACGGACTCGGCGAAAGCCGCGCCGTTCGAGTAGCACCGCATCCAGAGGTAGGCCCCGTTCCAGCCGAGTTTCATCGCGTCGAGCGCGTCCGTGGCGGGGGCCTTGTCCGAAGACGAGTTCACCACGGCGGAGGTGCCGAGGATGATCGCGAGTTCGCCGGGTTGGGTCGCGCCACCGCCGACGAGCCCGGCCGCCTGATCGTCCAGAGTCGGGAAGACAAGCGGGCCGCCGGGACGGTTGAGAACGTGGCCGGCGACCGGGCCGAGCGGGCGGAACGTCGGCACGATCCGCGGCAACTTCGAAGCCAAGTTCCCGATGGCGACGGGGCTGGAGTCGCCGAGCGCCGCGAGCATCCGCGGTTGCCAACGGTCCGTTCGCAGGTTCATGATCCCGGTGGACGCGGCGGAGGAAATGCTGGTGACGCCGAACCGCCCCGTGAGGTAGCCCGCGGCGAGCGGGCCGTGTCCCATCATCCAGCGGGCACGGGCCCACTGTTCGGGCTTGAAGGTCGCGGCATCCTTGACCAAATGGCTGAGCGAATAGCGAACCGCCCACGGGCCGCCGATCAGTTCGCGGACCGCGGCCGCACCGCCGAGCCGCTCCTGACCTGTGGCGTGAAACTCGCCCAGGGTTTGGTCGTCCCAACAGAACATGCGGCGAACAGGATTGTGGTTTTCGTCGATCCACCCGGCGGTGTGATGCGTCGCGGAGATGCCGGCGGCGAGCCACCCTTCGCCTTCAAGACAGGATGCGATGTCGCGGGCGCTGGCACGGGCCTGCCCCTCCAACTGCATCAGGTTGATTTCGCGGTTGCCCGTGTCGCGGTAGCGCTCTTTCAACTCGGGGTCGGGAACGAAGTCCGTCCAGACGTCGTTCTTGAACCACGAGCGCGCGACGACTCGCCCGTTCAGGTCGAACGCGAGCGCCTTCACGGCGGAAGTGCTGAAGTCCCACCCCACGATGATGGCGTCGGGCGGCACGCAGCGAAGCGAATCGGGCATGGAGAGGAACCTCGGGTGGAGCGTCGTCAGGGCACGAGCCAGCAGCGGTTCAGGCTCAGTTCGTTGTCCGAATACGTGCTGAACTCACCTTTGACATCGACACGACCGCCGGGCTTCAAGGAATACGCCGCGAGGCGGCTGCGGAACTCGGCGGGGAAGGTCGCCCTCACCGTGAACGTCCCCTTCAGCGGGCTGGCCAGGATCAGCGAGTTGCCGTCCACCCTCACCACCGACGCGGACGAAATCGCGATCTGCTTCCCGTCGTACTTCATCTCGGCGGCCACGGCGTCCCGTTTGAACTCGTTCGCCAGCCCCTGCATGTTCACGCTCGCGGCCGGATCCGCCTGCTGATTGTCCACGACGGCATCGGTCAGCGTCACGAAGAGGCCGGCCGAACCGGCGCAGGTGCCGCGGATGGTCACGATTTGGCCGCGGGTCAGCTTCCAGGCCGCGTTCGCGCTCGTGGTCCGCAGCACGCATTGAATCTTCAGGCCGGGCGGGGTCGCCGGCGGCGGGTTAGTCAATTGCACGAGGAGTTCGTCATCACGAAGCGAGATGTCGTCCAATTGGCCGGTCACGAGCAGGGTGCGGTTCTTGTAGTTGGTGTCGCCTTGCGCCGGATTGTCCTTGTACATCTTGGCGAGGTTCCACGCCTCGATGCTGATCGCGGGAAGTGGTTCCTTCTTCTTGCCCCAGCCGGGCTTGGCCGCGTCTTCGTCCGTGGCGAAGCGTTCGTTCGGCGAGTTGAGCCCGTTCGCTGTCTGGAAGTTCTTCATCTGCAGGCGGCCGTTCGCGGCCGAGGGGTGGAAGCCGCAGAGGATGTAGTCGTCGCCGTTTCGCCAGATCGCGACGCGGCCTTGAGCGGCGAGCGCCTTCCATTCTTGGGCCCGAACCGGGTGGGACCCCTTGTAGGCCATGTCCACGTCGTCCGCGGTGGCGATCCGGCCGGGCCCGAGAATGGCCTCGACCTCGTTCGCGGTCATCGCTTCCTTCAAGTTCTCGTAGTTGAACCGATTCACTCGCGGGTTGATGGTCTCGACCCATTCCTTGGTCTTCTCGGCCACCTCTTTGACCTTGTTCACGAAGTAATAGATGCCGAACGCCCCGCTCCCGCAGCAGGTGAGAAGGATCAACCCGACGACGCCGAGGAGCACGCCGGCGCCGCCCTTCTTCGCGGGCCGCTCCCGTTCGCGACCACGCGGGCGGTCATCGTCGAAATCGTCGTCGTCGCGACGGCGCCGTTTGCGTTTGGGTCGGTCGTCCGTTTCATCGTCGTTCCGATCGCGTGGCGGCTTCGCGATCGGCTTCTCCGTCGAGCCGGCGACATGAGCCACCTGTGTCGGCAGTGGTGGCGGCGCACTCGAGCCGGTGGCGTCAGCCACCGGAGGCGGCGGGGCCGCGGGTGGAATCACCGCCCCGCACTTCGGACACTTCACCGCACGCCCCGCATGCTCATCGCGAACGTTCAACTGCGTGGAGCAGGCCGAGCAGACGACGCGGACCGGCATGTTCGTTCTCGCGAAGGGGGTTTCGGAAAGTGTATCAGCTTTGATCCCCGCCGCGGAACGGAGCTCACCCCTTTGGAAATTCCACTCGCCTTCCGCGCACGGGTGGGTTACCCTAAGGGAAGTTCAACCGCCAGTTTCCCGCCTGGATCGTCCCGACTCGCCCAACGGGACCGCCTGCATTCACACCGCGAGGTTCGTCGCATGACTCGCATCTCCATCGCGTCCGTGGCCTGCGCTCTGCTTCTGAGCGGCCCCGCATTCGCGGCTCCGCCCGTGGAAGCGGCCGACCGCGCCGCCGTGATCGGCACGCCGTCCGCGGTCGATGTCGTTCCCGCCGCCGTCTCGCTCTCCGGCATTCGGGACGCGAAGCAACTCGTCTTTTCCGCGAAGTATCCGGACGGAACCGTCCGCGATCTCTCGGCCGTGGCCGCGGCCAAAGTCGAACCCGCGGGCATCGTGGAACTGCAGGACGGCCTGTACCTCCGGCCGAAGAAGAACGGCACGTCGACGGTGACCATCACGGCCGGCGGGAAGGAGTCGAAGGTCGCCGTCACGGTGGCAGGCATGGATCAGGCGAGCCCCGCGAGCTTCCGCCGCGACGTGGTCGCCGCGATGAACGTGGGCGGTTGCAACATGGGCGCCTGCCACGGCACCCCCAGCGGCAAGAACGGCTTCAAGCTCTCGCTCCGCGGGTTCGATCCGGCCGCGGACTTCCTCATGCTCACCCGCGAACAGTTCGGCCGCCGCACGGACAAACACGATCCCAAGGCCAGCCTCACGCTCCTGAAGGGCGTCGGCGCCGTGCCCCATGAAGGCGGCCAACGCTTCAGCATGGGCAGCGTGCCGGCGGAAATGATGATCGCGTGGCTCGGCGAAGGCCTCAAGGACGACGCCCCGACCTTGCCCCCCGTGAAGAACGTGGTCGTGACGCCCTCGGCCCGCGTGCTCAAGGCCCCCGCGAAGTGGCAACAACTCGCCGTGAACGTGACCTACGCGGACGACAAAACCCGCGACGTGACTCGCCTCACGAACTTCAGCAGCAGCGACCCCTCCATCGCGGACGTGAACCCCGCCGGTCTCGTCGAGTTCAAGCGGCCCGGCGAAGTGGCCATCCTCTGCCGATACCTCGAGGAGATGATCTCGGTTCGCATCACGTACCTCGAACCGCGGGAAGGCTTCACCTGGAGCAACCCGCCCGAACACAACTTCGTGGACACGCACATCAACGCGAAGTTGAAGATGATGAACATTCTGCCGAGCGACGTCTGCACGGACGACGAGTTCTGCCGCCGGGCGTACCTCGACTGCGTCGGCCGCATGCCAACCACCGAGGAAGTGAAGGCGTTCCTCGCGGACAAGGACGCCAAGAAACGCGAGAAGCTCGTCGACAAGATCGTGGACCTGCCCGAGTTCTCGGACTTCTGGGCGCTCAAGTGGGCGGACGTGCTTCGCTCCAGCCGCAAGACGATCCAACTGAAGGGCTCGCACACCTTCCAAGCGTGGCTCCGCGAACACTTCCTCAAGAACACCCCCATGGACGCGGTGGTCCGCGAGATCATCACGTCGAGCGGGAACTCGTACGCGAACCCGCCGGCGAACTACTACCGCATCGCGAAGGACCCGCAGAGCCTCGCCGAGACGACGGCGCAACTCTTCCTCGGCGTCCGCATGCAGTGCGCGAAGTGCCACAACCACCCGTTCGAACGGTGGACGCAGGACGACTACTACGGCATGGCGGCGTGGTTCGCCCGAGTGCGGACGAAGCCGGAACCGACCATCGGCACGAAACCCGCCGGCGCGACGCCCGGAGCGGAAGTCGTGTTCGTCAGCCGCGACGGCGAGGTGACCCAGCCCCGCACCGGCAAGACGATGAAGCCCCGCTACCCCGGCATCGGCGACGTGGACGTGAAGCCCGGCGAAGATCGCCGTAACGGCCTCGCGGACTGGCTCACCAAGCCCGAGAACCCGTTCTTCGCGAAGTCCGTGGTGAACCGCGTCTGGTTCCACCTCATGGGCAAGGGCATCGTCGACCCCGTGGACGACTTCCGCGATTCCAACCCCTCGTGCAACGACGAACTGCTCGACGCGCTGGCCAAGGACTTCGCGAAGAACAAGTTCGACATGAAGCTCCTCGTGAAGACCATCATGAAGAGCCGCACGTATCAGCTTTCGGCCCAGCCCACCGAAACGAACCGCGACGACAACAAGTACTTCTCGCACGCCGTGACCAAGCTGCTCACCGCCGAGCAACTTCTGGATGCGCTCTGCGACGCGACGGCGATGCCGGAGAAGTTCGCGGGCCTCCCCGCGGGCACCCGTGCGATCCAACTGCCGGACGGGGAAGTGAACCACCCGTTCCTCAAGACCTTCGGCCAGCCCGCCCGCGAACTCGCCTGCGAGTGCGAACGCGAGTCGGACGGCAATCTCGCCCAGGCCCTGCAACTGATCAACGGGCCCACCGTGAACGAGAAGATCCGCAACCCGAATAACCGCCTCGGAAAGCTCCTCGCCGCGAAGATGACCGACGACGACATTCTCACGGACCTCTACTACGCGGCCCTGTCCCGTCCGCCCTTCGACGACGAGAAGAAACTGGCTCTCGCGCACGTGGCCAAGGGCATGGACAAACGCAAGGCCTGGGAAGACGTGCTCTGGGCCCTGATCAACACCCGCGAGTTCCTCTTCCGCCATTGATCCTCGAGCGGGGGACGTGAGTGACGTGAGTCCCCCGTGAGGAGATCCGCCGCGTCTGATTCCTCTCGTCTCATTCCCCTCGGGGGGCTAACGCCCCCCGCTCGGTGGCGCTCCACCGCGTGTGATTCCCCGAGCGGGGGACGTGAGTCCCCCGTGAGGAGATCCGCCGCGTTTGATTCCCCTCGGGGGGCGAACGCCCCGCTCGGTGGCGATCACTTCGCCCAGGTCGGCGGGACCACTTGCTTGTTCGCCGCAAGGGCTCGGGCGCTCACCTGGAGGACGCGGAGGAAGCCTTCGCTGTCCGCGTGGTCGAACTCGCCGATGGCCTCCATGCTGGCGTTGCTCTCGGAGTACATCTGGTGGGGCACGTCGGTGGCGGCGTCGAACTCGGCGCGGCCCTTGTAGAGGTTCACGCGGATCGTGCCGGTCGCGAGCGCCGTGATCGGCGCGAGCGCGGCGCGGGCCATGTGCGTGGCCAAGTCGAAGCCGTAGCCCTGATAAATCTGCTTGGACACGAACAGCGACAGTTGATCGAACAACTCGCGGCTGCGGCGGTCGAGCACCAGTTGCAGCAGGAACGCGTACGCCGAGCCGAGCAACTCCATGCCGGGCGCTTCGTACACGCCGCGGCTCTTGATCCCGACGAATCGGTTCTCGACGAGGTGCGTCGCGATGCCGATCGCATGCTTGCCGCCGATCGCGTTCGCGGTCCGGATCGCTTCGAACGCTGAAGTCGTCTTCCCGTTGATGCTCACGGGGCGGCCCTTCTCGAAGCGCACGGTCACGGCTTCGGGCGTGTCCGGCGCGTCCTTCGGGAGCACGCCCATGCCGGGGGTCACGAACCACGGCGAGGTGTCGAGATGTTCGAGCTTGCCGGCCTCGTGCGTGAGGCCGAGCAGGTTCGCGTCGGTGGAGTAGGGCGCTCCCTTGCTCACCTTGATGGGCAGCTTGTGCCCCTCGCAATAGTCGATCATCTCGCTGCGGCCGCGGAACCTGGCGAGGAACGCGGGGTCCCGCCACGGGGCGTACACCTGCATCTCGGGGGCGAGCATGTTGGTGCAGAGTTGGAAGCGGACCTGATCGTTGCCGCGGCCCGTGGCGCCGTGGCCGATCACGTCGATGCCGCGTTTCCGCATCTCGGGAATCATGCCCGCGACGATGACGTGCCGCCCGATGCCGGTCGTGTTCCAGTAGGCGCCTTCGTAACGGGCCTGGAACTGAATCACTTCGAGGCCCGATTCGGCGATCATGTCGTGGAGCGGAATGGCGACGTAGTCCGCGGCGCCGCACGCCTTCATTCGGGCGCCGACCTCGTCGAAGTTGGCCTCGTCCGGCTGCGCGATGTCCGCCGTGAAGCAGACGACTTTCACGCCGTTCTCGGTGAGCCATTTGGTGACGGTGCAGGAGTCCAATCCGCCGGAGGCGGCGAAGGCGACGGTGCGGCCTTTGAGATTTGCGAGCGTGGTCATGATGATCTCGGGGAACAAGTATCCCTTCAGCGTAGAATCGCCGCGGCGAACCGGCGAGGCGGCCGAGCCGACGTCGAACCCGAGTCCCGCCGTCTCGCGACCCGCTTGCGGGTTCGCCCATCCTCGTGTCAATTGTCGGAGTTTTCGACACCGGCGTGAAAGTTCTTGGCGAATCGAATTTGCATTTCGCGAACGGTCGTGAGAATCTCTGCATCCATGCCTTCACCGCCTGAAAATTCCTACGACGCGATACCGTACCGAACGGTGACGTTCCCGCAAACCCGGCCGGAACGCCTCGCGGCGATCGCGCGCATCTTCGGTCTGGAGTCGCCGCCGGTCGAAACGGCCCGCGTGCTCGAACTCGGCTGCGCCTCCGGGACCAACGTCGTCGCCTTCGCGGACGATCACCCCGCCAGCCAATGCCTCGGTATCGACGCCTCGGCCGTTCAAATCGCGGACGGCTGGAAGACCATCGAGGCCCTCGGAATCAAGAACGTTCGCCTGAAGCACGCGGACATCCTGACCCTCGGCGAAGAACTCGGCACGTTCGACTACATCATCTGTCACGGCGTGTTCTCGTGGGTTCCGCCCGCGGTCCAGGAGAAGATTCTGGCCATCTGCCGGGAGAACCTCGCGCCGAACGGCGTGGCTTACGTGAGCTACAACACGTACCCCGGCTGGCATGTCCGCGGCATCGTGCGGGACATGATGCGCTACCACGGCATGCAGTTCCAGGACCCCGGCACCCGGCTGGCGCAGGCCAAGGCCCTCGTGCAGTTCGTGGTGGACACGGGCAAGGTTCAGCCCACGCGGTTCAAGCAGATCCTGAAGGACGAGTTCGACTCCCTCGCCGACGCGGACGACTCCTATCTGCATCACGAGCACCTCGAAGAAAACAACCGGCCGATGTACTTCCACGAGTTCGCCAGAATGCTCGGGGTGAACGGCCTGCAGTACCTCGGCGAGGCCGAGTTCTCGACGATGATCTCGAGCAATTTCGCGAAGGAAACGGCCGAAACGCTGAACAAACTCGGAGCGCACGACATCCTGCAGATGGAGCAGTACATGGACTACGTGCGCTGCCGGTACTTCCGGCAGACGCTCGTGTGCAAGCTCGGAGTCTCGCTGAATCGGCAACTCGGGCCCGCCAGCGTGGGCGACTGGCTGATCGCGTCGCGGGCGAAGCCGGAGGAGGGCGGGTGGTCGTACTCGCCCGATGCCGCAGTGGTCTTTCACGCCCCGAGCGGCGGGTTGAACTGCCGTTCGCCTTTGACCAAAGCCGCATTCGTGGAACTGGCCGAAGTGTGGCCGATGCCGGTCCCGTTCGACGAGTTGTTCCGACGAGCGAAGACGCGGGCCGCGGAGGAAGGGCACCCGATGGCGGACGCGAGCCGCGACTTCTTCGCGGTCGAGATCCTGACGGGCCTCGCGGCCGGGGCCATCGAGTGGCGGGTCTCGCCGGTGCGTTACACGACGCGGCTCGAGTGGATGCCGCGGACCTCGAACCTGGCACGGCATCAGGCGAAGATCGGCCGCGCCGTCTCGAACATGCGTGGCGAGCCGCTGAACCTGGACGAGACGCATCAGCTTGTGCTTCGGCACCTGGATGGCCGCACCGATCGCACGCACTTGATCGAGCATTTGGTGGAGTATCTGAAATCGGGGAAGCACACGCTGCGTCGGGACGGCTCCGAGCTGGCGGTGACGAACGAAGACGAGATGCGGCACCTCCTGGAGCCAGCTGTCGAGAAAGTGCTCGAAAACTTCGCAAAATTGGCTCTGATCGCGGCAGTGTAACCGACGATATGAGCTCTGTCGGGTCATGAATTTGAGAAATCTGGGGAAATTGGGCAATCTTTTCGGCTTAATCCTTGTGAAACGATCACAGCTCGTTTAAATTCCCATCCACCCTGATTCCGTCCCTCCATCCGATTCGCACCACGATTTTCATCCGGAGAAGAACGATGGGCCTCCTCACGCGGTCGCGCTGGTTGAAGAGCTTCCAGCGCACCCGACCCGCCCCGATCCGTCGCAACCTGCTCGCCATGGAGGACCTCGAGGCGCGTACGGTCCCGGCTTTCATCACCAACATCAACGTGAACCCGAACGACCTCGTGCCGACCGAGGGCGTCGGCACCGGCAACGTCGTGATCGGGAACTTCACGGTCAGCAACTACAACTCGCAGGACGATTCGGACGACTACAGCGCCACGATTCAGTGGGGCGACGGCACGATCAGCGGCGGGCTGCACGGCCCGACGATCTCGCTCTTCCAGGTGCTCGGCGGCGGCAACGCCATCTACAACATCACCGCGTCCCACACGTATACCGACGCCCGAACGATCGCGAATCCGTACTCCCTCACGATCTCGATCAACGACGAGACCGGCCCCGGCGTCCAGCACTCGCAAAGCCGGAACATCACGGTTCTCGACCAGAACCTCACCCAGTCCGGCGCGGACGTCGTTCTCAACGCGACGGTCGGCTCGCCGCTCACGAACGTGGTCGTCGCCCGATTCACGGACGCGAACCCGCTCGGCACGGTGGACGACTACACCGCGACGATCAGCTGGGACGACCCGGCGCAGGTCGAAGCGGGCACGATCGTTCGCGGCGCGAACGGGGTGTACTACGTGCTCGGTTCGCACACCTACAACGCGACGGGCTCGCCGTCGTCCGCCATCACCGTGAACATCATCTCGGTGACGGCGACGGCCACGATCAACGCTTCGGCGACGATCGATCAGGCGCCGGTGGTTCCGGCCGCGGCCACGGTCACGATCACGGAAGGCGCCACTTCGATTCCCGCGGGCACGCCGGTCGGCAGCTTCACCGATACGGGCGGCGGTCAGGCGGCGGGCCTCTACACGGCCACGATGCAGTTCCCCGGCGCGGGTGGCCCCACCGGCCTCACCGTCACGCGGAACGGCACCACGAACACATATAGTCTGGTGACCACGGGCGCGACCGCGCTGGCCCCGGCGGCCCAGACCGGCACCTACAACACGACGCTGACGGTGACGCCCGTGAACGGCGCGGTCGCCGTCGCGACCGGCTCGCTCGTCGTGACCAACGCCGCGCTCACTCCGGTGAACACGACGGCCCCGACGGCGATCGAAGGCGAACCGCTCACGAACATCACGCTGTTCAATTTCGCGGACGCGAACACCTCGAGCGTCGCGGCCGACTTCCGTGCCGTGATCGATTGGGGCGACGGGGCCACAAGCGTCGGCACGGTGGTGCAGACGGGCGCCGGGGCCTTCCGCGTCGAAGGCTCGCACACGTATCTGGACGAGACCCCGGTCGGCACGCAATACCGCGTCACGATCACCGTGACGGACCGCGCCGGCGGCAGCGTCTCCGCTCAGACGGCGCTCTTCTCCGTCGCGGACAACACGCTCTCGAACGCGATTCCGATCGCGGTCGGCGGCACGGCGGACGTGCGGCTCAATGACGTGCCGCTCCTCTTCTTCACGGACGGCAACCCGTTCGCCAAAGTCACGGACTACACCGTGACCCTGAACTGGGGCGACGCCTCGGGCCTGGACACCGTCGGCATCGTGAAGGCGGTGGGCGGGAACCAGACGAGCGCGACCTTCGCCGTGTACGGCAGCCACACCTACGCCGCGGCCGGCAGCTTCAACGTCTCGATCAACGTCACCGATCAGGGCGGCACGACGCCGATCAACTCGGCGACGACGGCGACGATCGTGGCCGCGAACCTCTCGACGGAAGCGAATCCGATCGCGGCCGCGGAAGGCATCCCCACGGCGGCCGGCTTGGTCGTCGGAACCGTGTACGCGCCGGGCGCGGCCAACGCCGCGGCCCTCTCCGCGACCTTCGACTGGGGCGACGGCACCGCGACGAGCACGACCGCCGGAGCCACGCTGACCGTCGTGGACGCCGGCGGCGGAAACTACACCATCACCGCGACCCCGCACACCTACGCCGCCTTCGGCAGCTACGTCGTCACCCTCACGGTGACGGAACTGGGCGGCTCGACAGTGCAGTCGTCGAACGTCGCCACGGTCGCCAACGGCACGCTCGCCGCGACCGGCAACGGCCCGTTCACGGTGCAGGAAGGTCTCCCCTTCACGTGGACGAACGCCAACCCGCTCGCCACGGTCACGGACACGAACCCCGCCGCGACCGCGGGCCAACTCACGGCCACCATCCACTGGGGCGACGGCTCCTCGAACGTGGGCCAAGTGACCCAACCGGGCGGCGTCGGCACGCCGTTCAATGTCATTTATCCGGCCGGCCACACCTATCTGAAGGACGGCACGTATCAGATCAGCGTGGTGGTCGAAGACAACGGCGGGGCCAAGTCCACCGCGACGGCGACGTTCACCGCGAGCACGGCGACCTATACCGGAGCCGCGCTGCCGATCAACGCGGTGCAGAACCAGCCGCTCATCAACATCGAACTCGCGACGTTCACGTCGAGCAACCCCTTTGACAACGCGGATCGGTTCTACGCCACGATCGACTGGGACGACGGCACGCCGCCCTCGGCCGGGTTCGTGGTCCAGGACGCGACCGCCAACCCGCCCACGTTCCACGTGATCGGGTCGCACACGTACACCACGGTCGGCACATTCACGCCGACGATCACGATCGCGAAGGGCGATCCGGTGATCATCCTCGTGCTGGGCGGCGGAGGCGGTGGAGGCGGCGGCAGCGTCACGGTGTCCGCTTCGCCGATCAGCGCCAGCCCCGTGAACGTGAACGGCATCGAAGGTGTGGCTCTGCCGAACGCACAGGCCATCGTGGTCGGCACCATCGTCGCCACCTTCACGGACGCGGGCTCGTCCGATCCCGTGACGTCGTACAACGCGACGATCACGTGGGGCAACACCCAGATCACGGCGGGCACCATCCTGCAAAGCGGCACGACGTTCTTCGTCGTCGCTCCGCTGGCGCCGCCGATCGTGTACCCGAACGTCGGCAACTACACCTTCTTCGTCACGATCACGAAGCCGAGCAGCGCGCTCATGGCGTTCGCGGTCGGCACGGCCCAGATCGCCAACGCGAACCTGACCGCGACCAACGGCGGCCCGTTCGTGGTGGATGAAGGCCAACTTCTCATCGGGAACAACGCGAATCCGCTCATCACGTTCGTGGATCAGGACACGACGAGCGTGCCGGCGCATTTCACCGCTTCGATCAACTGGGGCGACGGCTCGACCACGACCGGCCAGGTGACTCAGCCGGGCGGCCCGGGCACGACCTACAACGTGATCGGCACGCACACCTACGTGGCGGACGGCGCCTACACGATCACCGTGACGGTGACCGACGACGCCGGCGCGAGCGTGACGGCGACGGCGCAGGTCACGGTGAATCAGGTTCAACTGGTGGCCGGCCCGACGATCAACTCGAACGCCGTGCAGAACCGGGCGCTCGTGAACCATGAGGTCTCGACCTTCACCTCGCCGAACCCGTTCGACACCGCGGCGCAGTTCTCCGCGACCATCAACTGGGGCGACGGAACGATCACGAGCGGCACGATCGAGCGGGACGCGGCCGGCGTGTTCCACGTGCTCGGCACGCACACCTACACCTCGGCCGGACCGTTCCCCGTCACGGTGGAAATCGCCGAAGGCGCGGACACCGTTCTGAACACCTACGCCGCGGGCACCATCACCGTGTCCGCCACGCCGCTTCTGGTTCTGCCGGTTCAGGTGAACGGCACGGAAGGCATCGTTCTTCCGAACGCCCAGAACGCGACGACCGGCACGGTGGTGGCCACGTTCCTCGATCTCGGAACGGCCGGCCCTCTGTCCGCCTATTCGGCCCAGATCGTGTGGGGCAACGGCATCGCCACGATGGCCGGCACCGTCCTTCAGGACGGGCCGAACTTCGTGGTCGTGATCCCGCCGGCTCCGGACATGGTGGTGTTCCCGAACGTCGGCGAGTACACCTTCCGCGTGAACGTGACGAAGCAGACGGGCTCGGGCTCGTTCCTCGCGTTCGCGATCGGCACGGCCCACATCGACAACGCGGCTCTCACGGCCGTTGGCGCGGCTCAGGTCACGGGCTTCCAGCAAACCCCGCTGCTCGCGGTGGAGGTGGGCCGGTTCCTGGACGCGAACCCGAACGCCGCTCTGAGCGAATACTCGGCGATGATCGATTGGGGTGATGGCACGCCGATGTCCGCCGCGACGTTCTCGCGGCCCGGCGGCCCCGGCACGGTCGTGATCGTTCGCGGGAACCACACGTACGCGAACCCGAGCACTCCGCCGGCCCAACCGTACGCCATCACGGTGTTCGTGGAAGACGACGACGGCGGCCGCCTGCGGCTGGACAACACCGCCGTCATTCAGCAGTCCACGCTCACCGGCACGCCGGTGACGATCAACGGCGTCGAGAACCAGACGCTGGTGAACGTCGCGGTCGCGTACTTCACGGACTCTGCGACCCCCGGCCCGGTCTCGAGCTACCTCGCGACGATCAACTGGGGCGACGGCAGCCCGACCACGATCGGCCAGATCGTGCTTCAGGGCGGGAACACCTTCGCGGTGTACGGCACCAAGAACTATGCCGAAGCCGGGACCTACCCCGTTTCGGTGGTGATCACCCGCAGCGGCCTCACGGGCGTCACGATCGAGAGCCAGGCCGTGATCGCGGACGCTCCTCTCACGGGGACCGCGGTTCCGTTCTTCGCGATCGAAGGCGCGAACTTCACCGGAACGGTGGCCTACTTCACCTCGGGGAACCCGGCGGACATCGCCAGCGAGTTCACGGCGCAGATCACGTGGGGCGATGGCAACGTGTCGCCCGGCACGGTGGAGAACAACCCGGGTGGCGGCTTCCGCGTCACCGGCGTGATTCCGCTCTCCGCGAACATCGGTCACCGTTATCAGGATGAAGGGCAGTACACCTTCAACGTGCGGATCAACAGCATCTCGGGCGCGACGATCAACGTGTACGAAGTGGCCACAGTGCTGGATGCGCCGCTTAACTCGACGGGCATCACGACGACGGCGCCGGAATGGCCGGCCTTCACCGGCGTCGTGGCGAACTTCACGGACGCGAACCCGTTCGCCTCGATCTTCTCCGCGACGCCCGAGCACATCGCCACGATCAACTGGGGCGACGGCACGACCTCGACCGGAACGATCACGCAGAACGTCACGGCCATGTTCGCTCCCACGTCGTTCACCGTGAGCGGGACTCACCTGTACGAGCCGGGCGTTTATCAGGTCTCGATCGCGATCCGCGACGAGGGCGGCAGCTTCACCACGGCGCTGTCCACGATCACGATCACGGATTCGCCGCTCACCGCGGGGGCCCCGATCTCGATCACGTCGCAGGAAGGCGAGCCGTTCACCGGTCTGGTCGCGACCTTCACGGACGCGAACCCGCTCGGCCAGATTTCGGAGTTCTCCGCGACGATCAACTGGGGCGACGGCAGCACGTCGTCCGCGATCATCGGGCAGAACGCGGCCGGCGTCTTCACCGTGACGGGCACGCACACCTACGCCGCGTTCACCGTGGCCCCGCTGCCGGTGGTCGTGAACATCCGCTCGATCGACGGAGCGACCGCGACCGTGACGGGCTCGGCGACGGTACTCAACGCACCGCTCGCTTCCGAAGGGACGACGATCCGCGGCACGGAAGGCAACTCCACCGGCCTCGTCATCGTCGCCACCTTCCAGGACGAAAACCCGAACTCGAACATCGCCCACTTCACCACGGGCGGCGGAGTCATCACCATCAGTTGGGGCGACGGCACCCCGGACACGACGGTGACGGCCGGGAACGTGACGGCGCTCGGCGGGGCGAACGGGGTGACGTACACGGTGCGGGCGGCCCACACCTACGCGAACGTCGGAACCTACCAGGTCACGACGACGATCCGCGATAACGGCGGAGCCACGACCGTCGCGAACGGCCAAGCCGTGATCGACGACGCCCCGCTGACGACGACCGGACTCACGCAACCGGCCATCACGGGCGGGGTCGAAGGCCAAACCTTCAACGGCCCGGTCTTCACCTTCAACGACGGGAACCCGACCTCCACGGTCGCGGACTTCTCCGCGGAAGTGAACTGGGGCGACGGCCACATCGATGCGGGCGTGATCACGCAGCCCGGCGGGCCCGGCACGCCGTACATCGTGAGCGCCTCGCACTTCTTCTACGACAGCGGGACCTACCTGCTGGGCGTGGTGGTGACCGACGTGGACGGCTCGACCATCAGCCGCACCACGCCGTACATCGTGGCGAACGTGGCCCCGACCGCGGTGATCGCGAACACTGGCCCGGTGAACGAGAACAGCCCCGTCACCGTGTCTCTGACCGATCCGATGGACCCCTCGCCCGTGGACAAGATGGCCGGGTTCCGGTACAGTTTCGCGCTGACGACAGGCGGCCTGGCCACGAGCTACCTCGGCGCCTCGCCGAACAACTCGACGCAGTTCGTCTTCCCGGACGGGCTCATCCCGCCGGTCGGCACCACGGTGTTCGGCCGCATCTTCGACAAGGACGGCGGCTTCACGGACTACACCACGACGGTGACGGTGCTGAACGTCGCGCCGACGGCGACGCTGACGGTTTCGACGCCGCTCATTCCGGGACAGCCTTCGAACGTGACGTTCTCGAACCAGTTCGATCCGTCGCCCACGGACACGACCGCGGGGTTCACGTACACCTTCGATCTGGGAACGGGCACGTTCGGTGCGCCGCAGGCCTCGCCGGTCGCGGTCTTCACGCCGCCCGGCCCGGGCACCTACACGATCCGCGGCCGCATCTTCGACAAGGACGGAGCCTTCACCGAGTACGTGGCCGCGGACCCGAACGGGAACTCGACCATCACGGTGATCGTGCCGAACGTCGACATCTTCACGATCGGCGCCGGTTCGGACGGCGGGCCCATCGTGCACGTGTACAGCGCCGCGACCTACGCCAAGATCTATTCCTTCACCGCCTATGAACCCACATTCCGCGGCGGCGTCCTGGTCGCGGTCGGGGACATCAACGGCGACGGAATCCCGGACATCGTCACGGGCACGGGCGACGGCGGCGGCCCCGTCGTGAAGGTCTTCGCCGGTCCGCTCTTCGCTGAAGTCGGCAGCTTCTTCGCCTACGAATCCACCTTCCGCGGCGGCGTGCTCGTCGCCACGGCGGACGTGGACGGAGACGGACGCGACGAAATCGTCACTGGCACCGGCATCGGCGGCGGTCCGGTCGTGAAAGTCTTCGACGGGACCTCCTTCGCCCAGCGAGCGTCGTTCGCGGCCTACGACATCTCGGCTCGCGGCGGCGTCTTCGTGGCGGGTGGCAACACCCAGGGCGACGCACGCGAAGAGATCATCACCGGGGCCGGCAACGGCGGCGCGCCTCACGTGAAGATCTTCTCGCCCACCGGCTCGGAACTCCAAAGCTTCTTCGCCTACGAACCGACCGTGCTCGGCGGCGTCACCGTCTCCGCGGGGAACCTCTTCGGGAACCCCGGCGGATACACGAACATCGTGACCGGCACTGGCGTGGGCGGCGACGCTCACCTGAAGATCTGGGGGCCGACCGGGCTTCCGCACTTCTCGAGCACGTTCGTGTTCGGGCCGGACAAGGTCACGGGCGAGCCGCTTCGCAACGGCTTCAACGTGAACGCCAAGCACATCGGTGGGCCGAACGGCCGGCCGATCATCATCGCCGGCGCCGGCCGCGACTACGGCCCGACGGTCCGGATCTTCGACGCCGCCACCATGGACGCGGTTGTCGAGATTCTGCCGTTCGAGAAGGATTTCACGGGCGGCGTCTACGTCGGCTGATCCGAGCCGCACCGCCTCGATGCCGTCCCGCGACCCCGCCAGGCCTTCGGCTTCGGCGGGGTCTTTCTTTGATCGAAGTGCAACCTGAGCTGAGAATCTCTCGCACAAGGCGTGAAACTTTCCGGACTGCACGGGAATTCCGGCCCGCTCGGACCCACCCGGTATCCGCTTTTCACGCTTTCCGCGGGGAGTACCAGCTTCCACTCGCTCGGGTTGCGGATTAGACTTGCTCTTGCGAAGGTCGGCAGCGACCCCTTCATACCGCCGCGCGCAGATTCATCCGCGCTCGGCCGCTGCTCCGGAGTGACTTCATGCGTCGCAGCTTGTGGCAAATTCCCGTTCTTTTGTTCGAAGCGGTCATTACGGGCAAGGTGTTCCGCCGACGCTCCCGTGGCCGTCAATCGATTCCCAACCTCCCGCGGGCGAAGTTCGGATCCTTCCTCGAAGAAATGGAAGATCGAACGCTCTTCGCCGTCTCGTCGTCCTTGAGCGGCGGCACCCTCTCCGTTTCGCTCGACGCTCCCGGCGACACCGCGACCATCTCGCGATCCGGCGCGAACATCAACGTGTCGGACGGCACGACCACCACCAGCTACTCGGCCGCGGCCGTGAGCGCCATCGACGCGCAGGGCACCTCGGGTCCGTCCGAAACGGTCGTCTTGGACAGCGCCGTCTCGCTCGGCGGATTGCTCACGGCCGCGAACCTCTCCACGGTCACGGTTCGCGGCCAGTATCAGGCGCAGGCCATCAACATCTCGGCGAACGCGATCGAACTCCTGGCAGGCTCCTCGCTCAAGGCCAACGCCGGCGACGTTCAACTCCTCGCCTCCGACGCGGACGGCGGAACGTCCTCGCTCTTCGGCACGAAAATCACGGCCGATTCGGCCGCAAGCGTGACCGTGACGGACGCCTCGATTCAAGGCGTGAACGTCGTGATCGCCGCGGCCTCGAACGCGACCGCGACCACCACCGGAGCCTTCGACTCCGGAAAGCAGGCGAACGTGGGTTGGATCGACGCCTCCAGCGATGCGCGCGTCGGCATCCTCGGCGCCTCCACGATCGCCGCCACGGGCAACGTTTCGATTTCGGCCGCCTCCACGTTGAACGCCTCGGCCACGGTCGAAGCCAATGCGACTGGCGATACGGCCCTTGATGCCGCCCTCACGCTCGTGGACGTCACCGGCGTCGCTGTCGCGAAGGTCTCCGGAACTTCGAATGTGACCGCGGGCGGGAACGTCGCCATCAGTTCGTCCAACGTCCTGAACGTGACCAACGTGGCGGACGGCTCCGCGGGCGGCGCCACGGCCGCGGGAGGCGTCGCGGCCGTCACGCTTGTCAACGAGACGGTCGAAGCGTACGTGGACGATCAAGCCGCGATTCAGGCCGCGGGCATCGACGTGGACGCCGTGAGCACGGGCTTCGTCTCCACTTCGGCCAAGTCCACCGCCGCGGGCGCAACTCAGAACAGTTCATCCACCAAGCAGAACCTGGACGATTACGACGCGAAGACTTCTGGCGGTTCGATCTCGCTCGCCGCGGCCCTCGCCATCGCGGATGTGGATCGCGCCGCGAAGGCGTACATCGCCACGACCGCCCCGATCGCCGCGACTTCCGCCTTGAACGTGCGTTCGAAGGCGACCGACGACGTCGCCACCGCCGCGGACGGTTCCTCCACCGACGGGACGACCGGCGTCGGCGTCGCAGTCGCGATCAACCGCATCGACGTGAGCAACAACTCGTTCGCGAGCGGCGCCGCCACACTCACTGCGCCGCAGGCCACCTTCGCGGCGTCCAGCGCCCCCGCCGGTTCCAGCGATTATTCCGCGATCGCCACCTCCGGCGTCGGTGCGACGGACGTCGGCGTCGCCGGCTCGCTCGCCATCAACATCGCCACCGACACTTCGGCCGCCTTCATCCCCACGGGATCGTCCGTCGCGATGACCGGCTCGCTCGCCCTGACCTCCGCCAGCGACACGAACAGCACGGCCAAAGCGATGCCCGCCGGCACCGGCGCCGGAGGCGGAAAGCTCGGCATCGGCGCATCCGTCGCCGTGAACGTCGTCGAGCCCGTGAACCGCGCCGAACTCGAAGACGATGCCGCGCTGACCGGTGCGACCAATTTCACCCTCGATTCCAACGGCAAGCACGACGTTCTCACCACTGCCATCAACGGCGCCGCCGCGACCGGTGGCGCCGGCCTCGGCATCTCCGCGGCCATCGCCGTCGTTCACGCGAACTCCACGGCTCGCATCGGCACGGGTGGGGCGGCTCTCGTCCTCGGCGGCGATCTCGTCGTGAATGCCGCTCAGGAAGACTTCGTCTTCACGCAGACGGACGCCCGTGTGTCCGGGAACGACGCCGCGGGTATCGCCTTCGGCTTGAACGTCGCTTCGGATGAAGCGAAGGCCACGACCGCCCGTTCGATCGACGCGGGGCAGGGCGTCTCCTTCAAGGCCGCGTCCATCTCCAACCTGCGTGCATACGGATACGCTTCGGCAGCCGGCGGAACCTCGAGCGATTCCGGCGGCGCGAACGTCGACGGGCAAACGCAGGATCAACTGAACTACGCCGACTCTCAAGCTGCCGCCGGCGGAGCCACCGGCACCGGCGGAAAGAAAGCCCCCGCAGCCAAGGACAATTCCGGCGCCAGCGTCAGCCTCGCGGGAGCCGTCGGCGTCAACCTCACGTCCAATGCCGCCAGCGCCACGATCGCGGACAACCTGAGCGTGACCGCGGGCGGACCGCTGAAACTGTCGTCGCACGCCACCACCGATGCCGAGGCGATCGCGGACGGTTCCGCGGCCGGAGGCGACGGCAAACTCGCAAAGTACGGCGTGGGCGTGGCCGTGGCCTTGAACCTCGCGGACTCGAAAAACCGCGCCGCCATCGGCTCGGGGAACACCATCGCCGCCCAAGGGGTGGAAGTCGTCGCCGCGATGGTGGACTCCGCGGACCGCACGATCTTCCTCGCGCAAGCCAAATCCGGTGCCAGCGGCGAAGACATCGGCGTGGCCGGGGCGTTGGCCCTGAACATCGTGAAGGAGAACACCACCGAAGCCGTGATTCCCGCGGCCACGATCGACGCCAAGGGCGGCAACGTGCTCGTGAGTGCCGCCAACAACCAGGACATGGTGGCCGATGCGGCCCCCTTGGATGAAGGCGGCGTGGGCGGGAAGTTGGGGGTGGGTGTCTCGATCGCTCTCAACGTGGTTCCGTCGGTGACGCGTGCGGAGGTGGAGAACGGCGGGACGATCACGGGGGCGAACGATCTGACGCTGAGC
>Ga0169931_10002587_pt1 | contig 29365 bp, 28 predicted proteins | sample Kivu_15m_20L_FD_129675 | JGI IMG/M metagenome (GOLD analysis project Ga0169931, IMG submission 129675) | Freshwater microbial communities from Lake Kivu, Western Province, Rwanda to study Microbial Dark Matter (Phase II) - Kivu_15m_20L... | ecosystem: Environmental > Aquatic > Freshwater > Lake...
CGACAAGCAGAGCAAGGAGAAGGTGGATGCCCTGCGCGCCTTCGGTGCCGAAGTGATCGTGTGCCCCACCAACGTGGACCCCGAGGACCCGCGCAGCTACTACAGCGTAAGTAGCCGCCTGGTGAACGAGGTGCCCAACAGCTGGAAGGCCAACCAATACGACAACCTGAGCAACCGGCAGGCGCACTATGAGAGCACCGGACCCGAGATCTGGGACCAGACCGATGGGAAGGTCACGCACCTGGTGGTGGGCGTGGGCACCGGCGGCACGCTCTGCGGCACCGGGCGCTACCTCAAGGAGAAGAACCCCAACATCAAGCTCTGGGGCATCGACACCTACGGGTCGGTGTTCAAGAAGCTGAAGGAGACCGGCATCTTCGACAAGAACGAGATCTACCCGTACATCACCGAGGGCATCGGCGAGGACTTCGTGCCGCAGAACGTGGACATGGACCTGATCGACCATTTCGAGAAGGTCACCGACCGCGACGCCGCCATCTACACGCGCAAGGTGGTGAAGGACGAGGGCATCTTTGTGGGCAACAGCGCCGGTGCGGCCATGGCGGGCCTCATGCAGATGAAGCACCTGCTGAAGCCCACCGACGTGGTGGTGGTGATCTTCCACGACCACGGCACGCGCTACCTGGGCAAGATGTTCAACGACGACTGGATGCGTGAGCGCGGCTTCCTGGTGGAGGAGAAGCCCACCGCCGGCGACCTGTTGAAGGGAAAGGACCTGCAGCTGCTGAGCGTGGAGGCCGAAGAGCCCGTGCTCGCCGCGATCGACAAGATGCGCGCGCACAACATCGACCAGTTGCCGGTATTCGAGGGCGGCAAGCCGGTGGGCACCATCACCGATGCCCGCCTGTTCGATGCCATCCTGCAGGACGCCGACGTGCGCACGCAGAAGGTCCGCGTGGTGATGGGCCCGGCCCTACCCGTGGTGCAGCCCGATGCGCACCTGGACGAGATCGCCCAGAAGCTGGGCAACGGCAGTCCGGCGGTGCTGGTGGAGCAGCCGAACGGGTACGGGATCATCACCAAGCAGGACATCATCGGGAAATTGCGGTAACCACCGGTGGCCATGCCTGAACTGTGCCGTTTCTATGGGATCATCATCCGGATGTATTTCATGGACCACAACCCGCCGCACTTTCACGCGGAATACCAAGGCCAGCGCGCAGAATTCGATATCCGCACCCTTGAACTGATCGCAGGGTCCTTGCCTGGGAGGGCGCACGCCCTTGTGCTGGAGTGGGCATCGATGCACCGGGCCGAACTGCTGGCCAACTGGAACCGCGCCGTGGAAGGGGAACTTCCTACACCGATCGATCCATTAACTTAGTCTCATGAACACGGTCGTCAAGGTCATACCACAAGCCGCCAACCGGCTCATCCTGACCTTTGAAGATGGCTTTCATGCGGAGGTCGACCTAAAACCTCTGCTTACCAAAGGCCTTGCATTGCAGGTCGCCGCTCCCGAACTCTTCGCCCAAGTGACCACCGAGCCGGGCGGCGGTGTTTCCTGGCCGAACGGGTTCGACCTGTGTCCGGAATTCCTGCGGGAATTAGCTGAGAAGCGGCAGGCGGCGGCGTGATCGAGAACGCCGGATGTGGCGTACGGTTATGCAACTTGAAATGCCCCGATCACGTGGATAGCCCAGGAATTCAGCCATGTACCTAAAACAGATCGGAACATCTATGTCCTTCCGATTCCGAAAACACGTCCGCCTACCAGGCCATGACTACCTGCATGGGACGTATTTCGTGACAATGTGCACCTATTGGCGTAAGCAGATATTAGGACGGATCGTGGGAATCGGCACCAACGCACGAATGGAACTGACCGATGAAGGACGCATCGTGGATGAATGCTGGCGCGCCATCCCCGACCATTTTCCGCATGTCCATCTGCACGAAATGCAGATCATGCCGGACCATTTGCATGCGATCATTGTATTGAACGGCCATGCCAACGGTATTCGTAGCTGCGACCCAATGGGTCGCAGCTACTACGATACCCTTGGCGAACGCGGTCGGTCCAACGGCCCCGAACGTGGTTCGTTGGGCGCGATCATCGGCGCGTTCAAATCAGAAACCACGCGGCGCGTGAACCGTCTGAACGGCACACCCGGCTCGTCCCTGTGGCAGCCGAACTATCACGAACGGATCATCCGCGAACACTACGGCGAAATGGGGCGCATCGCACAGTACATCGCCGAAAATCCGCAGAACTGGCGATGACCATGCGCACCCTCACCGACCAGATGAACCGCACCCTCCAGGCACCCGAACGGCCGGAACGCATCATCTCCCTGGTCCCCTCCCAGACCGAACTGCTGCACGATCTGGGCCTGGGCGACCGCGTGGTGGGCATCACCAAGTTCTGCATCCACCCGGAGGACTGGTTCCGCAGCAAGGAGCGGGTGGGCGGCACCAAGCAGGTGGACCTGGACAAGGTGCGCGCTTTGAGGCCTGATCTCATCATCGGGAACAAGGAGGAGAACACGCAGGCCGACATCGAGGCGCTGGAGCGGGAATACCCGGTGTGGATGAGCGATGTGCATGACCTGCCCGATGCGCTGGACATGATCCGGCGCGTGGGCTGCCTCACCGAAACCGCGAACCAAGCCACCGCGCTCACGGCCGCCATCGAACATGCGTTCGGCGGTCTACGGCCCATCAGCCCTGCCCGTTCCGCCGCCTATTTCATCTGGCGTGATCCGTTGATGGTGGCGGGCGGCGATACGTTCATTAACGATATGATGCAGCGCGCAGGCTTCGAAAACGCCTTCGCCCAACGCACGGAGCGCTACCCCGAAGTGACCCCGGCAGACCTCGCCGCCGCCGACCCCGATCTGATCCTGCTGTCAAGCGAACCATACCCCTTTGCCGACAAGCACCTTCTGGAATTCAACATGATCTGCCCCGGCACCCCGGTCCGTATCGTGGACGGAGAGCTCTTCAGCTGGTACGGCAGCCGCTTGCGCTACACGCCCGGTCACCTCAACGACCTGTTCATCCTTTGAGCGGTGATGCTGGGCCGGAAGGTGGCCCTACTTTTGTTCGCACCGCACCATGCCACGCCCTGCGATACTGGCCTTCCTTGTCCTCCTTGCGGCCAGCGCCACAGCGCAACGCGTGGGGGTGGTCCTCAGCGGGGGGGGGGCATCGGGCATGGCCCACATCGGTGTGCTGAAGGCCTTGGAGGAGCACGGGATCCCCATCGACTGCATCGCTGGCAGCAGCATGGGCGCCCTTGTGGGTGGGCTCTATGCAGCAGGCTACTCACCGGCGGAGATCGACAGCCTCTTCCGCTCCGAGCGGTTCCGGACCATGGCCGATGGTGGCGTGGAAGCCGCCTACCAGCACCTCTTCAAACAGGACGCCCCCGATGCAGCGCTGATGAGCCTGCGCTTCGACCTCGACACGACCCTGCAGACCTCCCTACCCACCAACCTGCGCAGCCCCGTGCTACTGGACCTGGAACAGATGCGCGGCTTCGCACCCGCGGCAGCCCTTGCGGGATACGACCTCGACAGCCTCTTCGTGCCCTTCCGCTGCGTGGCCTCCGATATCACGGCCCAGCAGGCGGTGGTGTTCCGCGATGGCGACCTGGCACAGGCCGTGCGGGCCAGCATGAGCTATCCGTTCTACTTCAAGCCCATCCGCATCAACGGGCACCTGATGATGGACGGCGGCCTTTACAACAACTTCCCCAGTGATGTGATGTACGCGGACTTCCTGCCGGACATCATCATCGGCAGCAACGTTTCCAGCAACTCAGCGCCACCCAATGAGGACGATCTCCTGAGCCAGTTGCGGGCCATGATGCAGGAACCGACCAACTTCTCCGTGATCTGCGAGAACGGCGTGATCATCGAGCCGCGGACGAGCACCTCCCTCTTCGACTTTTCAGACCCCGCCGTGGCCATCACCGACGGCTACCGCGAGACGGTGCGCCGACTGCCGGAGATCAAGGCCCAGTTGCAGCGGTACCAACCGCCTGTTGATGTCATGGAGCGCCGGCAGCGGTTCCGCTCCCAACAACCCGAACTGCGCTTCGGGGACATCCGTGTGCACGGCCTCGACCGCCGCCAGACCCGGTATGTGGACCGCATCCTCCGCAGACGCCCGGGCAACCTCGCCTACCCCGACCTCAAGAAGGCCTATTTCCGGCTGTACGCAGACCGCAATATCGCGCTGTTGTATCCCAAGGCCACCTTTGATGCCAAGCGTTCGGTCTTCGATATTGACCTGCATGTGAAGCCTGAAAAGGACCTGGAGGTGCGCTTCGGTGGCATGTTCTCCTCACGGCCCATCAACACCGGCATGGTGGGTCTGCGATACAACCTGTTCGGCCGAACATCGGCCTGCGTCGATGCCCTCTCCTACTTCGGCAAATTCTATGCAGCGGGCCAGATCAAGCTGCGGATGGACCTCCCTTGGCGCACACCGGTCTTCCTGGAACCACATTTCAACCTGCACCGATGGGACCATTTCCGCAGCTTCAGTACCTTCTTCGATGAGGTGAAGCCAAGCTTCGTGGTGATGCGCGAAACATACGCTGGCAACACCATCGGCGTGGGGCTGGGGAACAAGGGCCTCGTGCGGCTGGACATGCGGGTCGGCGAGACCAAGGACAGCTACTACCAGAGTGATGCGTTCAGCGGCCAGGATACCAGCGACATCACCCGGTTCCGCCATGCCACGGCAGGCATGCTCTTGATGCGCAGCTCGTTGAACCGGAAACAGCACGCCAACGCCGGCGAGGAACTGAGCCTGTCCGTGCGCTATGTCACCGGTACGGAACGGACCGACCTGGGCACCACACGCCCCCTGACGGACCCGCTGGCTGCGGACCATGCCTGGCTGATGCTGCGCGGCCGCGTGGACCAATACCTGCTGCCGCGCGGGACAGTACGGGTCGGATACCTCCTTGAAGGGGTCTTCAGCGATATGCCGATGTTCCACAATTACACGGCCACCATCATCCGCGCACCGGCCTTCCAGCCTACTCCGGAGAGCCGCACCTATTTCATACCCGAGTTCCGTACCACCAAGTACCTGGCGGGTGGTGTGCGCACCATCATGGCCGTGGCCCGCAACAAATTCGACCTGCGCCTCGAAGGCTACATCTTCCAGCCCTACGAACCCATCGTCCGCGGGGGGAACGACCAGGGCATTACGGCACCCGCGTTCACCCAACGCTACTTCATCGGATCGGGGTCGCTCATCTACCAGAGCCCGGTGGGGCCCGTTTGGTTCAACATGAGCTACTTCGATGGCCTGCGGATACCCTGGGCATGGAGCCTGAACTTCGGCTACGTGCTCTTCAACGAACGTGCACAGGAATGATCGACCATGCCCTGCTCGATGCCTACCTGGCGGCCGATGGTGACCCGGCGGCATTGCCGGCCGGGCAGCAACACCTTGCCGGCCCGTGGTGGACACGGGTGGACGAACTACTGCTGGACCTGCACATGACACGGCACGGATACGTCACGGAAGGCTACGAACGCCACCTGGACAGGACCATTGACGGATCTTGTGCGGACCCATCGGTGGCTGAAAGACTGCGGGCGATCCGGTGACCCCCTGAAAGCACGAAACCCCGCCGGTGGCAGGGCTTCGTGTCATTGTGTTGGCACCCTCAGGCCTGTGCCGTGGGACCGCCGAAGTTCATGGGGATCTCGGGCATCTCGGTCTCCCGGATGGCACCGTGCACCTGTTCGAACTTCTGCACGTTGTCGATGAGCGCACGCATCAGCCGTTTGGCATGCTGGGGGGTGAGCAGGATGCGCGACCGCACCTTCGCCTTGGGCACACCCGGCATCACACGCACGAAGTCCAGCACGAACTCCGAGTTGCTGTGGGTGATGATGGCCAGGTTGCTGTAGATGCCATCGGCCACCTCCTCACTGATCTCAATGCTCAGCTGGTTCGGGCGCGGTTGGTCCTTGTTGTCTGACATGGTCTTGGGATTGGTAAGGAGGAACGCTGAAAGGCGGGACCCGGAGTGTATAATGAACAGATGCGTTCGGCACGAAACCGCACTTCTGGCACCTGGATCTCCACTGTCCCGCTATTCCCCTTTCAGCGTTCTCCTTTCAGCGTTCAACCTTACTAGTCGATCTCCTGCTCGGCCAGTTTCTCGGCCATCATCCGCTGGTATGCGGCTTTGTTGGCGACAATGGCGTTACGGTATTCCCGCGCGCCCGTGCCGGCCGGTATCAGGTGACCCACGATCACGTTCTCCTTCAGGCCCACGAGGTGGTCCTCCTTGGCGTTCACGGCAGCCTCGTTCAACACCTTGGTGGTCTCCTGGAACGATGCGGCGCTGATGAAGCTGTCGGTCTGCAGCGAGGCACGCGTGATACCCTGCAGCAGGATACGGGCCGTGGCCGGCCGCGCGGCACGGGCCTCCACCGGCTTCGCATCACGGCGCTTCAGTCCGCTGTTCTCGTCACGCAGCTTGCGCATGGAAACCATCTGACCCTCCTTCAGGTTGGTGCTGTCACCGGCGTCGGTCACCACCATCTTGTCGTAGATCATGTCGTTCTCCTCCATGAACTCCGTCTTGTTCACGCTCTGGCGCTCGAGGAAACGGGTATCACCCGGATCCTCGATCTCCACCTTGCGCATCATCTGGCGGACGATCACCTCGAAGTGCTTGTCGTTGATCTTCACACCCTGCATGCGGTACACCTCCTGCACCTCGTCCACCAGGTACTCCTGCACCCGGGTGGGACCCTGGATGTCCAGGATGTCGCCGGGGCTGATGGAGCCGTCGCTGAGGGGCTGACCGGCCTTGATGAAGTCGTTCTCCTGCACCAGGATGTGCTTGCTCAGCGGCACCATGTACATTTTGCGCTCGCCGGTACGGCTCTCCACGATGATCTCGCGGTTACCGCGCTTGATCTTGCCGTAGGAGATGATGCCGTCGATCTCGCTGACCACCGCCGGGTTGCTGGGGTTCCGCGCTTCGAACAGCTCGGTCACACGGGGCAGGCCACCGGTGATGTCACCGCCCTTGCCGGAGGTACGCGGGATCTTCACCAGCACGTCACCGGCCTCGATCTTCTGCCCGGCGCTCACGATGATGTGGGCACCAACGGGCAGGCTGTACGATTTCAATTCGTCCTTGCCCTTGACGTCGAAGATCCGGATGGTGGGGTTCTTGCGCTTGTCACGGCTCTCGATGATCACCTTCTCGGCAAAGCCGGTCTGTTCATCGATCTCCTCACGGTAGGTCGCGTTCTCCTCGATGCTCTCGAACTCGACCTTACCGGCCAGTTCAGAGATGATCACCGCGTTGTACGGGTCCCAGGTGCAGATGAGGTCGTTCTTCTTGATGGCCTGTTCGCCTTTCACATAGAGGAAGGCACCATAGGGCACGTTGCTCGTGGTGAGGACGATGCCCGTATTGGAATCCACGATGCGCATTTCCGTGCTCCGGCTGATGACCACCTCGGCGTCACCACCCTTGCGGTCCTTCTTCTTCACCGTGCGCAGTTCGTCGATCTCCAGGATGCCATCGTACTTGGCGCGGATCTCGCTCTCCTCTGTGATCTTGCCGGCCACACCACCCACGTGGAAGGTCCGCAGCGTAAGCTGTGTTCCTGGTTCACCGATGGACTGCGCAGCGATCACACCCACGGCTTCACCGCGCTGCACCATCCGGTTGGTGGCCAGGTTGCGGCCATAGCACTTGGCACATACCCCCTGCTTCATTTCGCAGGTGAGCACGCTCCGTATCTCCACCTCCTCGATGGGGCTCGAGGCGATGGCCGCCGCGATGTCCTCGTTGATGGAACCGCCACCGGCAACGATGAGCTCTCCCGAATGCGGATGGAACACGTCCTGCACGGCGGTGCGTCCCAGCACACGGTCATAGAGGCTTTCCACCACCTCCTCGTTCTTCTTCAGGGCGGTGGCCACCAAGCCGCGGAGCGTGCCGCAATCCTCCTCGGTGATCACCACATCCTGTGCCACGTCCACCAGGCGTCGTGTCAGGTAACCGGCGTCGGCGGTCTTTAGTGCCGTATCGGCCAGACCCTTGCGGGCACCGTGGGTGGAGATGAAGTACTCCAGGATCGAAAGACCCTCCTTGAAGTTCGAGAGGATCGGGTTCTCGATGATGTCCTGTCCACCACCCGCACCGCTCTTCTGCGGCTTGGCCATCAGGCCGCGCATGCCGCTGAGCTGGCGGATCTGCTCCTTGGAACCACGGGCACCACTGTCCATCATCATGAAGATGGAATTGAAGCCCTGGCGGTCGGTCTTGATGCGCTCCATCAGGGTGAATGTCACCTTGCTGTTGGTGTGCGTCCAGATATCGATCGTCTGGTTGTAGCGCTCGTTGTTGGTGATGAGACCCATGTTGTAGTTGCTCGTCACCTCGTCCACCTCGGCCTGGGCGGCTGCCACCAGCTTCTCCTTCTCGCCGGGGATCATCACGTCATCGAGGTTGAAGCTCAGGCCGCCACGGTAGGCGCTTCGGAAGCCCAGGTCCTTGATGTCGTCCAGGAACTGTGCGGCACGTGCCACGCCGGTCTCCTTCATCACCTTGCCGATGATGTCGCGCAGCGCCTTCTTGGTGAGCACCTCGTTGATGAAGCCTGCCTCGTCGGGCACCACCTCGTTGAAGATGGTACGCCCACAGGTGGTCTCGATCATCTCCGCCTTGCCCGTCTTCGGGTTCATCCAGCGCAACTTGATCCACGTGTGCAGATCGAGCTTCTTCTCGTTGTAGGCGATGATGACCTCCTCGCTGCTGTAGAACGTGCGGCCTTCACCTTTCATGGTGCGCTCGGCATCGCTCTTGCGCCCCTTGGTGATGTAGTACAGGCCAAGCACCATGTCCTGGCTGGGCACCGCGATCGGCGCGCCGTTGGCCGGGTTCAGGATGTTGTGGCTGGCCAGCATCAGCAGCTGGGCCTCCAGGATGGCAGCGTTGCCCAAGGGCACGTGCACGGCCATCTGGTCACCGTCGAAGTCGGCGTTGAAGGCGGTGCACACCAGCGGGTGCAGCTGGATGGCCTTGCCCTCGATGAGCTTGGGCTGGAAGGCCTGGATACCGAGGCGGTGCAGGGTGGGTGCGCGGTTCAGCAGCACCGGGTGGCCCTTGATCACGTTCTCCAGGATGTCCCACACCACGGGCTCCTTCTTGTCCACGATCTTCTTCGCGCTCTTCACCGTCTTCACGATACCCCGCTCTATGAGCTTGCGGATCACGAAGGGCTTGAAGAGCTCGGCCGCCATGTCCTTGGGCAACCCGCACTCGTGCAATTTCATTTCAGGGCCCACCACGATCACCGAACGGGCGCTGTAGTCCACACGCTTACCGAGCAGGTTCTGGCGGAAGCGGCCCTGCTTGCCCTTGAGCGAATCGCTCAGCGACTTCAGCGGGCGATTGCTCTCGCTCTTCACGGCGCTGCTCTTGCGGCTGTTGTCGAAGAGGCTGTCCACGGCCTCCTGCAGCATGCGCTTCTCGTTGCGCAGGATCACCTCCGGCGCCTTGATCTCCATCAGCCGCTTGAGGCGGTTGTTGCGGATGATCACACGGCGGTACAGGTCGTTCAGGTCGGACGTGGCGAAACGACCGCCGTCCAGGGGAACCAGCGGACGCAGCTCCGGCGGGATCACCGGCACCACCTTCACGATCATCCACTCAGGATGGTTCGGGCGACGGCTGTTGGCATCGCGGAAGGCCTCCACCACGTTCAGCCGCTTCAGCGCTTCGTTCTTGCGCTGCTGGCTGGTCTCCGTGTTGGCCTTGTGACGCAGATCGTAGCTCAGGCTGTCCAGGTCCAGGCGCTTCAGCAGGTCGTGCAGCGCATCGGCACCCATCTTGGCGATGAACTTATTCGGGTCGCTGTCGTCCAGGTACTGGTTGTCCTTGCCCTGGGCGTCCAGGATGTCCAGGTACTCCTCTTCCGTGAGGAAGTCGAGGTATTGCACTTGTGCGCCCTCCTTGTTCACGGCGGTGCCGGGCTGGATGACCACGTAGCGCTCGTAGTAGATGACCTGGTCGAGCTTCTTGGTGGGCAGTCCCAGCAGGTAGCCGATCTTGTTCGGCAGGCTGCGGAAGTACCAGATGTGGGCCACAGGCACCACCAGTTGGATGTGTCCCATGCGCTCGCGGCGCACCTTCTTCTCGGTCACCTCCACCCCGCAGCGGTCGCACACGATGCCCTTGTAGCGGATGCGCTTGTACTTGCCGCAGTGGCACTCGAAATCCTTCACCGGACCGAAGATCCGTTCGCAGAAGAGACCGTCCCGCTCCGGCTTGTAGGTGCGGTAGTTGATCGTCTCCGGCTTGATCACCTCACCATGGCTGCGCTCGAGGATCTGCTCGGGGCTGGCCAGGCTGACGACGATCTTGTTGAAGTTGCTGTTCAGCTTCACTTCCTTCTTCATGTTCTCGCGTTGCTTGCTTCCGTTCGACGTTCAGTTGCGCTTCCCTTCGATCACTCGAGGGAGACGTTCAGGGCCAGGCCACGGAGTTCGTGGAGCAGCACGTTGAACGATTCCGGAATACCCGGAGTGGGCAGGGGTTCACCTTTCACGATGGCTTCGTAGGCCTTTGCACGGCCCATCACGTCATCGCTCTTCACGGTGAGGATCTCCTGCAGGATGTTGGCGGCACCGAAGGCCTCCAGCGCCCACACTTCCATTTCACCGAAGCGCTGGCCACCGAACTGGGCCTTGCCGCCGAGCGGCTGCTGGGTGATGAGGCTGTAGGGACCGATGGAGCGCGCGTGCATCTTGTCGTCCACCATGTGGGCCAGCTTGATCATGTAGATCACGCCCACGGTGGCCGGCTGGTCGAAGCGCTCGCCCGTACCGCCATCGTAGAGGTAGGTCTTGCCGTTGCGTGGCACGCCTGCCTCGTCGGTCTCCGCATTGATCTGGTCGTGCGTGGCACCATCGAAGATCGGCGTGGCGTACTTGCGGTCCAGCTTCTTGCCGGCCCAGCCCAGCACGGTCTCGTAGATCTGGCCCAGGTTCATGCGGCTCGGCACACCCAGGGGGTTCAGCACGATGTCCACCGGCGTGCCATCCTCCAGGAACGGCATGTCGGCATCGCGGACGATCTTGGCGACGATACCCTTGTTGCCGTGGCGGCCGGCCATCTTGTCGCCCACGGTGAGCTTGCGCTTGGCGGCCAGGTACACCTTGGCAAGCTTGATGATGCCTGCGGGCAGCTCATCGCCGATGCTCACCTGGAACTTCTTCCGCTTGTACACACCGCTTACATCGCCATGGCGGATGTTGAAGTTGTGGATCAGCTGGCGCACGAGGTCGTTCGTCTTCCTGTCCGCGGTCCAATCGGTGGGGTCCACGGTGATGAAGTCGATGCCTTGCAGGACCTTGGGGCTGAACTTGACGCCCTTCTTCACCTGCTCCTCCTTGTACTTGTTGAAGACACCGTTGCTGGACTGTCCGTTGAGCAACAGCATCATCTTGTCGATGAGCTCGTTCTTCAGGGTGGCAAGCTCCTTGTCCTGCTCCTTGTCGATCTGCTCCAGGATGGCCTTTTCGTTGCCCTTGGACTTCTTGTCCTTCACGGCACGGCTGAAGAGCTTCTTGTCCACCACCACACCCTTGGTGCTGGGCGGTGCCTTCATGGAGGCGTCCTTCACATCACCGGCCTTGTCGCCGAAGATGGCGCGCAGCAGCTTCTCCTCGGGGCTGGGGTCGGTCTCCCCTTTCGGGGTGATCTTGCCGATGAGGATGTCGCCCTCCTTCACCTCGGCACCGATGCGGATGAGCCCGTTCTCGTCGAGGTCCTTGGTGGCCTCCTCGCTCACGTTCGGGATATCCGCGGTGAGTTCCTCCAGGCCGCGCTTGGTGTCGCGCACCTCCATGATGTACTCATCGATGTGGATGGAGGTGAAGATATCCTCCGAGGCCACGCGCTCGCTGATCACGATGGCATCCTCGAAGTTGTAGCCCTTCCAGGGCATGAAGGCCACCTGCAGGTTGCGGCCGATGGCCAGCTCACCATCGCGGGTGGAGTAGCCTTCGCACAGAACGTGGCCGGCGGTCACCTTCTCGCCCTTGCGCACCAGCGGGCGCAGGTTCATGCAGGTGCTCTGGTTGGTCTTCAGGAACTTGGTGAGCAGGTACTCCTTTTCGTCACCGTCGAAGCTGACGATCCGCTCCTCCTCGCTCCGCTTGTACTCGATCACGATGCGCGCGCTGTCCACATACTTCACCACGCCATCACCTTCGGCGGTGAGCAGCACACGGCTGTCGCGGGCCACCAGCTCTTCCAGACCGGTGCCCACGAACGGCGCCTCGGGGCGCAGCAGCGGCACGGCCTGACGCATCATGTTGGAGCCCATCAGGGCGCGGTTGGCGTCGTTGTGCTCCAGGAAGGGGATCAGCGATGCCGCGATGGAGGCGATCTGGTTCGGGCCCACGTCCATCAGGCTCAGCTCCTTGGGCTCCACCACCGGGAAGTCACCCATCAGGCGGGCCTTCACCTTGGACGTCTCGAACTCGCCCTTCTCATTCACCTTGGCATTGGCCTGGGCGATGATCTTGTTGTCCTCCTCCTCGGCGCTCAGGTAGATCACATCGGCCTTCACGTCCACCTTTCCGTTCGCCACCGGGCGGTACGGGGTTTCGATGAATCCGAGGTTGTTGATCTTCGAATACACGCACAGGGAGCTGATCAGACCGATGTTCGGTCCTTCAGGGGTCTCGATCGTGCAGAGGCGACCGTAGTGCGTGTAGTGTACGTCACGCACCTCGAAGCCGGCACGCTCACGGCTCAGACCCCCGGGTCCAAGTGCCGAGAGGCGGCGCTTGTGGGTGATCTCGCTGAGCGGGTTGGTCTGGTCCATGAACTGGCTCAGCTGGTTCGTCCCGAAGAACGAATTGATGACCGAGCTCAGGGTCTTTGCATTGATCAGGTCGGTGGGCGTGAACACCTCGTTGTCGCGCACGTTCATCCGCTCGCGGATGGTGCGCGCCATGCGGGCAAGGCCCACGCCGAACTGGGCGTGCAGCTGCTCTCCGACGGTGCGCACCCGGCGGTTGCTCAAGTGGTCGATATCGTCCACATCGGCCTTCGAGTTCACCAGCTCGATCAGGTACTTGATGATGAAGATGATGTCCTCCTTGGTCAGCACCCGCACGCTCAGCTCACTTTCCAGGCCGAGCTTCTTGTTGATGCGGTAGCGGCCCACCTCACCAAGGTCGTAGCGCTGCTCGCTGAAGAAAAGCTTGTCGATGACACCACGAGCTGTCTCCAGATCGGGTGGCTCGGCGTTGCGCAGCTGGCGGTAGATCACCTCCACGGCCTCCTTCTCGGAGTTGGAGGTATCCTTCTGCAGCGTGTTGTAGATGAGGGCGTAATCGGCGGCGTTGATGGTCGTCTTGTGCAGGATGATGGTCTTCGCTCCGCTCTCCACGATCTGGTCCACGTGATGCTCCTCGATCACGGTCTCACGGTCGATGAGCACCTCGTTACGCTCGATGCTCACCACCTCGCCGGTGTCCTCGTCCACGAAGTCCTCCACCCAGGTCTTCAGCACGCGGGCTGCGAGCTTCCGGCCTACGGAATCCTTCATGTTGGCCTTGGTCACCTTCACCTCGTCGGCCAGGCCGAAGATCTCGAGGATATCCTTGTCGCTCTCGAACCCGATGGCACGCAGCAGCGTGGTGACAGGGAGCTTCTTTTTACGGTCGATGTAGGCGTACATCACCCCGTTGATGTCCGTGGCGAATTCGATCCAGGAACCTTTGAAGGGGATGACGCGGGCGCTATACAGCTTGGTGCCGTTGGCGTGGCGGCTCTGGCCGAAGAACACGCCGGGGCTGCGGTGCAGCTGGCTGACCACCACACGCTCGGCACCGTTCACCACGAACGAGCCCTTGGGGGTCATGTAGGGGATCTGGCCCAGATACACGTCCTGCACGATGGTCTCGAAGTCCTCGTGCTCCGGATCGGTGCAGTACAGTTTCAGCTTGGCCTTGAGGGGAACGCTGTAGGTGAGGCCCCGCTCGATGCATTCGTCGATGCTGTAGCGGGGGGGATCGATGAAGTAGTCCAGGAACTCCAGGACGAACTGGTTGCGGGTATCGGTGATCGGGAAGTTCTCCGAGAACACCTTGAAGAGTCCTTCCTGTTCGCGGTGTTCGGGGAGGGTGTCGATCTGGAAGAACTCCTCGAAGCTCTGGAGCTGGATGTCGAGGAAATCCGGGTAATCGAACGAGAGGGCGCTGGAGCCGAAATTGATGCGTTTGCTACGCTTGGAGCTGGTCTTCGCCTGGGCCATGGGTGCGGATGTGTGGAACGTAGGACGACCGTCCGTGATCCTCCTTGTCGAGGGACGCCGGGGCGCTGGATCGGGGCGCTCCGGGGGGCGGAACCACCGCCCATTTAAAATGGCATCATCACAGCAGGTACGGGAAGGCCCGCTCAGGGGCCTTCCCGTGCTGCTGTGATGCAGTCGCTGAAAAGGTCTTACTTGACCTCAACTTCGGCGCCGGCTTCCGTCAGTTGCTGCTTCAGGCTCTCTGCGTCCTCCTTGGACACACCTTCCTTCAGCGGCTTCGGAGCGCCGTCAACGAGGTCCTTGGCCTCCTTCAGACCCAGGCCGGTGAGCTCCTTCACGAGCTTCACCACGGCAAGCTTGTTGGCTCCGCCGCTCTTCAGGATCACGTCGAAGCTGGTCTTGGCCTCGGCCACTTCGCCACCACCGGCAACGGGGCCGGCGGCTACGGCCACAGCTGCGGCGGCGGGTTCGATCTTGTACTCGTCCTTCAGGTACTGGGCCAGTTCATTCACCTCTTTCACGGTGAGGTTGACAAGCTGGTCGCCCAGGGATTTGATGTCTGCCATTGTTCGGGATTGTTACTGATTGTTCGTGGAAGCGGACTGTGCGTAACGCGTTTGACGGGGCGGCGGATCCGCCGCCCTGGTTGTGTCTATCAGGCTTGGGGTCGCTCTTCGAGGGTCTTGAGCAGGCCGGCGATCTTCTGTCCGCCGCTGCCTTGGAGGCCGCTGAGAACGTTCTTGATCGGGCTTTGCAACAGGCCGATGATCTCGCCGATGAGCTCCTCCTTGCCCTTCAGGTTGGTCAGCATCACCAGCTGGTCATCGCCGATGAACACCGCCTCTTCGATCCAGGCGCTCTTCAGCGCAGGCTTGGTGTCCTTCTTGCGGAAATCCTTGATGAGCTTGGCCGGGGCGTTGCCCTTGTCGGCGAAGAGGATGCTGGTCTGGCCTTTCAGCGTGGGGAAGAGACCGCTGTAATCGCGGCCCTCCACGCGCTCCATGGCCTTCTGCAGCAGGGTGTTCTTCACCACCTTCATGCGGATGCCGGCCTTGTTGCAGGCGCGACGCAGATTGCTGGTGGCCTCAGCGTTCATCGACGTGGTGTCGGCCAGGTACAGCACGCTGGAAGCCTTGATCTCCTCAATAAGGAGCTCGATGGCCTGGTCTTTTTCGGTACGGGTTGCCATGTTCGTGTGCTGTTATCAGGCTGCCACCGTGCGGGTATCCACCTGCACGCCGGGGCTCATGGTGCTGCTGATGCTGATGCTCTTGATGTAAGCTCCCTTGGCGGTGCTGGGCTTCAGCTTCACCAGGGTCTGCAGGATCTCATGCGCGTTCTCACTGAGCTTCTGCGCATCGAAGGAGGCCTTGCCGATCACCGCATGGATGATGCCGGCCTTGTCCACCTTGAAGTCGATCTTGCCCGCCTTCACCTCCTTCACGGCCTTGGCCACGTCCATGGTCACCGTGCCGGTCTTGGGGTTGGGCATCAGGCCGCGGGGACCGAGCACACGGCCCAGCGCACCCACCTTGGCCATCACCGCCGGGGTGCAGATGATCACGTCCACGGACGTCCATCCGCCCTTGATCTTCTCGATGTAATCGTCCAGGCCTGCCATGTCGGCACCGGCAGCCATGGCCTCCTCGCACTTGGCGGGGTCGGCCAGCACCAGCACGCTCACCGTGCGGCCAGTTCCGTGGGGCAGGCTCACCGTGCCGCGCACCATCTCGGTGCTCTTGCGCGGGTCCACGCCCAGGCGCACGGCGATGTCCACCGTGGCGTCGAATTTCGTAGTGCTCACCTGCTTCACGATCTGGGTCGCTTCCTGCAGGGTGTAGATCTTGCTCGCGTCGAACTTGGCCAACGCTGCTTTGCGCTTCTTGGTCATGGTTGCCATGGCAGCGTATGGTTAGAAGGGTTTCTCTCCGGTTACGGTTACACCCATGCTACGGGCCGTGCCAGCCACCATGCTCATGGCGCTCTCCAGCTTGAAGCAGTTCAGGTCGGGCATCTTGTCCTCGGCGATCGCTTTCACCTGGTCCCAGGTGATGCTGCCCACCTTGGTGGTATGCGGAACGCCACTGCCGCCCTTGATCTTCGCAGCGTCCATGATCTGGACGGCCGCGGGGGGGGTCTTGATGATGAAGTCGAAGGACTTGTCCGCATAGACCGTGATCACCACGGGCAGCACCTTGCCCGCCTTGTCCTGCGTGCGGGCGTTGAACTGCTTGCAGAATTCCATGATGTTCACACCCTTGGCACCCAATGCGGGACCGATGGGGGGTGACGGGTTGGCCGCTCCACCTTTCACCTGGAGCTTGATCAGACCGGAGATCTCCTTTGCCATTGTTCTTGGTTTGTGTCCTTGTTAGCGTTCCGCTTCAGGTGCGGGACTCGGACGGGTTTACTTCTGTAGTTCTTTCGTTTTTCGTGGGTCCATGGTCGGGGCGATCCCGGCCTTACACCTCCTTTTCCACTTGCATGAAACTCAATTCCAGCGGGGTCTTGCGACCGAAGATCTTCACCATCACCTTCAGTTTCTTCTTCTCCTCGTTGATCTCCTCGATCACGCCGTTGAAGCCGTTGAAGGGGCCGTCGATCACTTTCACACCCTCGCCCACATGATAGGGGTTCACACTTGTGGCGGCGGCATCCGCCAGTTCGTCCACGGTGCCCAGGATCCGGTTCACCTCGCTCTGGCGCAGGGGAACGGGGTCTCCCCCTTTTTCGGAACCCAGGAAGCCGATCACGTTGGGCATGTTCTTGATGGTGTGGGCGATCTCACCGGTGAGGTCGGCCTCCATCAGCACATAGCCCGGGAAGAAGTTGCGCTCCTTGCTCACCTTCTTGCCATCCCGGATCTGGTAGAACTTCTCCATGGGGATGAGCACCTGGGCGATGTACTTGCCCAGATCGGTGCGCGAGGATTCCATTTCCAGGAGTTCCTTCACCTTCTTTTCCTTGCCACTGATGGCCCGGACCACATACCATTTCTTCCCTCCGCCTGCCATCTCAGTTCATGAGTTTGTAGATGAACCCAAGAACGCCTTTCCACGGGTTGGTATCCTCGGGACCCATGTTCTGCACCCCGAAGAGGTAGTCCATGAGGAAGATGATCGCCGAGAGGATCAGGGCTGAAACGAGGACAACGATGGCACTGCCCTGGAGTTCCTTCCAGGTGGGCCAACTCACCTTGTTCATGAGCTCGTTGTAACTCTCGCTCAGGTATGTTTTCAAGCTTGCCACGTTGAACTTCTCGTTTTGGGCACGGGTGGCAGGAATCGAACCCGCAGCCTAAGGTTTTGGAGACCTTCGCTCTACCAATTGAGCTACACCCGTAGGGGTCTTTCGGACCGGTTCCCTTACCGGCGGCGAAGGCCGTCCCGCGCTGTGCGGGACGGCCCTGCCCTCGGTAAGGCTATGGAGTTGCTTACTTCACGATCTCGGTCACCTGACCGGCACCCACCGTGCGACCACCCTCGCGGATGGCGAAGCGGAGGCCCTTGTCCATGGCGATCGGAACGATCAGCTTCACGTTGATGGTCACGTTGTCACCGGGCATCACCATCTCGCGACCGGCATCCAGGGTGATCTCACCGGTCACGTCCGTGGTACGGAAGTAGAACTGGGGACGGTACTTCTGGTGGAAGGGGGTGTGACGACCACCTTCTTCCTTCTTCAGTACGTAGATCTCTGCCTTGAACTCGGTGTGCGGGGTGATGCTGCCGGGCTTGGCGATGACCATGCCACGACGGATCTGGTCCTTTTCGATACCGCGGAGCAGGAGACCGCAGTTGTCGCCGGCCTCACCGCGGTCCAGCAGTTTGCGGAACATCTCCACACCGGTGCAGGTGCTCTTCATCTTCTCCTCCTGCATGCCGATGATCTCCACTTCGTCACCCACCTTGATGACGCCGGTCTCGATACGACCGGTGGCCACGGTACCGCGACCGGTGATGGAGAACACGTCCTCCACGCTCATCAGGAAGGGCTTCTCCACCTCGCGGGGGGGAACGGGGATCCAGCTGTCGACGGCATCCATCAGGTTCATGATGGTATCCACCCACTTGGGCTCGCCATTGAGGCCACCCAGGGCGGAACCGCGCACCACGGGGGTGTTGTCGCCATCGTACTCGTAGAAGCTCAGGAGCTCGCGGATCTCCATCTCAACGAGATCGAGCAGCTCGGGGTCATCCACCATGTCCACCTTGTTCATGAACACCACGATCTTGGGCACGCCCACCTGACGGCCGAGCAGGATGTGCTCGCGGGTCTGGGGCATGGGTCCGTCGGTGGCGGCGCACACCAGGATGGCACCGTCCATCTGCGCGGCACCCGTCACCATGTTCTTCACATAGTCGGCGTGGCCGGGGCAGTCCACGTGGGCGTAGTGACGGTTGGCCGTCTGGTACTCCACGTGGGCGGTGTTGATGGTGATACCACGCTCCTTTTCCTCGGGGGCGTTGTCGATCGAGTCGAAGCTGCGGGCTTCGCTCAGGCCCTTGTCAGCGAGGACCTTGGTGATCGCCGCGGTCAACGTGGTCTTGCCATGGTCAACGTGACCGATGGTACCGATGTTGACGTGCGGCTTGGTGCGTACGAAAGTCTCCTTTGCCATTGTCTTGCGGTCGTTGGGTTGTTCGTGTTCTGATCGGTCCTTCGTTTATTGTACAGGGCCGCCCGGCGAACCGGATGCAGCTGAGCCTTGAGAGCCACTGGAGCCTTTGACGGGAATTGAACCCGTGACCTCTTCCTTACCAAGGAAGTGCTCTACCCCTGAGCTACAAAGGCTTGAAAATGCGCCACCCTGGAAGGGTGCAGTAGAGCGGGAGACGAGACTCGAACCCGCGACGTTCAGCTTGGAAGGCTGATGCTCTACCAACTGAGCTACTCCCGCCTGTGCCGGTCATCGGGGTCCCCACATGCCCCACCGGTAAGGGTGTTGCATGGCTCCGAACGAGTGGTGGGGAGAGCAGGATTCGAACCTACGAAGTCGTAAGACAGCAGATTTACAGTCTGCCCCCGTTGGCCACTTGGGTATCTCCCCCTCTCGATCGGCTCATCGGAGCCAATGAAGGGACTCGAACCCCCGACCGGCTGATTACAAATCAGCTGCTCTACCAGCTGAGCTACATTGGCCTGTACAACAAGAAAAGAACGTTCTCCTTTTCCCCTTTTCGACGATATGGGTCGGAAAGGGGCTGCAAATGTAGTAAGATCCCGATCACAACCAAACAAGAGGGCCACGAACTTCGTCGTGGCCCTGCAAAAGCCGCCCCGGTCGGCCCCCTGGCAACGGCGGTTCAAGCCTGCCGCAGGCGTTCCTTGGCGCGTTCCACCTGGCTGCGCAGTGCTTCCACCGCAGCGATGGCGGCTTCCTCGAAGCTCCTGGCCTGCCGCCTGGCGAAATGGTCACGTCCGGGCACTGCCAGGCGGATCTCAACCACCTTGTTCTCCCGGTTCGCACTGTCGTTCTCCAGGCGGAGGAACACATCCCCCCCCAGGATCCTGTCATGGAATTGGTCCAGCTTCACCATCCGTTCCTGGATGAAGGCGATGAGCTTGACGTCGGCGTCGAAATGGATGGAGCGCACATTGATGTTCATGGTCCTAGCGATCGTTTGATGGTTCGTGTGGAACGCCCCCGCCCCGTGGATGGGCCTGGGCGTGGACATTGCGGAGCTTCTCCACGGTGTTGTGCGTGTATACCTGCGTGGCCGCCAGACCGGCATGGCCCAGCAACTCCTTCACCGCGTTGAGGTCGGCGCCCTGCTCGAGCATGTGGGTGGCGAAGGTGTGGCGGAGCACGTGCGGGGAGCGTTTGCGTTGCGAGGTGACCCCACTAAGGTAGTACACCACGAGCCGTTGTACGCTCCGCCGGGCAAGTGGTTGCCCTTTTTCATCAACAAGCAGGGGGCCGCCCTCCGGTGCCCCGCCCGCGACCCGCTGCGCCAGGTAGGCGCGCAACCGGTCGCACAGCGCGGGTGCAAGGGGCAGGATGCGTTCCTTGTTCCGCTTTCCCAGCACACGCAGGGTTGCCCGGTGCAGGTCCACATCCCCCACCCCCAACCCCAACAGCTCGGCAAGGCGCATGCCCGTGCCATAGAGCAGCTCCAGGATCAGGCGGTCCCGATCGCCCCTGGCGCCATCGGGCCACTTCAGCTCATCGAACAGGCGGTCCATGCGCACCTGTTCCACGAACTCGGGCAGGCGTTTGGGTGTCTTCGGCGGCTCGATCAGCGCGGTGGGGTCCTCGGCCAGCAGGCCCACCATGCGCAGGAACGTGTAATAGCCGCGCAGGGCACTGAGCTTGCGGTTGACACTGCGGGCGCCGATGCCCTGTTCCAACAGGCTCATCATCCATGCCCGCACCAGCTTGCCGGTGGCGGTTTCCAGCCCCACCCCCATCGCCTGCAGCCAGGTGTCGAACTGCTGCAGGTCGCGCCGGTAGGCCTGCACGGTGTGCGCGCTGCAGCGTTTCTCGTATGCCAGATGTTCAAGGTAGCGGTCCAGCGCCATGCACAACAAAGAAGGGGAAAAGTCCGGCAGGACCCTTCCCCTTCTGAACGGGATCAGGATGCAGGATATTACTCCTGCTCCGTCTGCATGGTCAGCTTGTAGGCCGCGCGGATCAGTTCCTTGCGCCGGGCCACCGAAGGCTTGGTGAAGCTTTGGCGCTTGCGGAGCTGGCGCATGGTCTGCGTGCGCTCGAACTTCTTCTTGAACTTCTTGAGCGCCTTATCGATGCTCTCGCCTTCCTTGACAGGGATGATCAGCATGGTGGTCCTTCGTTCGGGGGCGCAAAGATAGCGACGGGATCGATCCGTGCAAGCCCGGGTGAAATTAGTTCGGTCCGGTGTGGATCAGCCCTTCAGCACGTTCCTGCTGATCACCAGCTTCTGGATCTCGCTGGTACCTTCACCGATGGTGCAGAGCTTGCTGTCGCGGTAGAACTTCTCCACGGGGAAATCCTTGGTGTAGCCGTATCCGCCGAAGATCTGCACCGCTTCGTTGCTGGCCCATACGCACACCTCGCTGGCGTAATACTTGGCCATGGCGCTCTCGGTGGTCATGGGCTTGTGGCGGTTCTTCAGGTCGGCGGCCTGCAGGGTGAGCAGCTCGGCGGCCTCGATGCGCGTGGCCATGTCCGCCAGCTTGAAGGCGATGGCCTGGAAGTTGGCGATGGGCTGTCCGAACTGTTCGCGCTCCTTGGCGTATTTCACGCTGGCCTCATAGGCGCCCTTGGCGATGCCCAGGCTCAGCGCGGCGATGCTGATGCGGCCGCCGTCCAGGATCTTCATGGCCTGCTGGAAACCCTGTCCCACCTGACCCAGCACGTTCTCTTCCGGGATGCGGCAGTCCTCGAAGATCACCTCGGCGGTCTCGCTGGCGCGCATGCCCAACTTGTTCTCCTTCTTGCCCGCCTTGAGGCCCGGGTTTCCTCGTTCCACCACGAAGGCGGTCATGCCCTTGCTGTCCAAGAGCTCACCTGTGCGGGCGATGACCACCACCACATCGCTGCTCTTGCCATGGGTGATCCAGCACTTCGTGCCGTTGAGCACCCACTCATTGCCTTCCTTGCGCGCCGTACACTTCATGCGCATGGCGTCGCTGCCGGTGTTGGGCTCGGTGAGGGCCCATGCGCCGAGCCATTGGCCGGTGGCGAGCTTGGGCAGCCACTTACGCTTCTGCTCCTCGTTGCCGAACTGCAGGATGTGTCCGGTACAAAGGCTGTTGTGCGCGGCCACGCTGAGGCCCACACTGCTGCATACTTTGGTCACCTCCACAATGGTGGTGATGTACTCGAAGTAGCTGAGGCCTGCGCCACCGTACTCCTCCGGCACCAACACACCCAGCATGCCGGCCGGACCGAAGTGGTTCTTGAACAGGTCGATCGGCAGGTGCTGCTGCTCGTCCCAGTCCATCACGTGGGGGCGCAGTTCACGTTCGCACAGGTCGCGCACAGCCTGCGCGATCATGGTCTGGTTCTCGGTGGTATGGAACTCCATGGGATCAGTAGGTGGCCAGTTTTAGCACGGGCGCCTCGTAGGTGCGCAATCGGTCAACGCCGGACAGGAATGATAGTTCGATGAGGAATGCGAAGGCCGCGGTGCGCCCACCCTGCATGCGGATGAGCTCGGCGGCAGCGGCGGCGGTGCCTCCGGTGGCCAGCAGGTCGTCGTGCACCAGCACACGCATGCCGGGCCGTACCACGCCCTCGTGCATCTCGATGGCGGCGCTGCCGTACTCCAGGTCGTAGTGGTAACTCACGGTGCGATAGGGCAGCTTACCCTTCTTGCGCACGGTGATGAAGGGGATGCCCAGGCGCATGGCCAACGGAAGGCCGAACAGGAACCCGCGGCTCTCCACACCAGCGATGGCATCCAGCGGTGTGGCGTGCAATGCCTCAGCGAAGCCTTCCACCACGGCGTTGCACAGTTGCGGGTCCTCCAGCACGGGGGTGATGTCACGGAACAGGATGCCCGGCTTGGGAAAGTCGGGCACATCGCGGATGGCGGTCTTGATGCGCTGTTCCAGCTCTGTGTTCACTCCACGGTTAAATAGGGCGCAAGTTTACGGAAGACGGCATCATCCACGGCCACACATCCGCGGATGTCGGCCAACTGGCGGAATGGACCGTGCTGCTTGCGATAGGCGACCAGGGGCCTGGCCACCTTCCACCCGGCATACGGGTGTGCCGCCAGCTGTTCCGCCGTGCAGGTGTTGATGGGCAGGCGCCGCACCATCAGGGTATCGATCACCAGCAGCTCGCCCAGCCGTGCGAGCGCATCGGGCTTGTCCTTCAGCACATACACCTCGGCGAGTTGGTCCATACTGCGGTAGCCGCCCAGCTTGTCGCGGTACTTTAGGATGCCGCGGGCGAAGGAGGGCCCGATACCGGGCAGGGACACCAGCAGGACACTGTCTGCTGTGTTCAGCTCCACGGCACGGCGCGCGGTTCTTTCCGGGCGGGGTTCGCGTTCATAGCGGTCACCATCTGCAGCGCTCCGGCCCGTACCGGTCTCCCATCCCGTGCGTGCACCACGGGTCGGATACAACTTGTCACGGCGAACATATCGGTCCCTGGCTGGCATGCTGTCCGGTAACAGAACGTGGGGCAACAGCCGTTCCACCTGCTCCTTGCGAAGGCTGTACATGCGGCCGAGGTCCTGTTTGCTGCGGAACCTTCCACCCTTCTCGCGATAACGTTCGATGCCATCCACCTGACGTTCGGTGAGACCCAGGCGCAACCAGTCCGCACGTTCGATGGTGTTCGGGTCGAAATCGAACAGCTCCACCACCAGCCCCTCCGGCGCACTGCTGTCAGCGCGGGTGGCGAGCCAGGTGTCCACCCTTTCGCGATAGCGCCCGGCGTCCACCTGCACGGGCTGCCCCCACCATTGCTCGTAGACCGCCCAGCCGAGGAGCAGCGCCGTGACACCGATGAGCACCAGCATACCCCGGCGCTCTCCCTGGTGCAGGCGGAAGAGCTCCTTGAAGCGTTCCATTCCGGGATCGCGAAGGGCCATGGGCTGGCTCAGTCCGGATCGTTCTCGCTGTAGCTGTCGGGCTCGGGCTTCGGCGGCGCTGTGTACACGCGGTAGAAGAAGTAGCCGGTGATGGCGATGACGCTGAGTTGCGTGAGCACCATGAGGAGGAGGGCGGAACTGTTCATGCGGCTGTGGTGCTGGTGTTCTTCATGCGACGCATGGCGGCGAGGTAGACCAGGAACGCCAATCCCGCGAAGGTGAGCAGCAGGATGGCACGCGCGAGATTGGTGTAGAACAGCCGGTCCTGCAGGCGGGTGATCTCCGCTGCATCGGTGGCGGCGGCCAGCTGCTGATGCAGGCCGGTGTTGGCGATGGTGCGCACAATGGAACTATTGTCCAATTCCCAACCTCCGCCGCTCAGGAGGCTGGACATGGCACCGGGCCAATCGTTGCCTGCCGGGGTCACGAGGGCGCCCACGAACACCAGCAGCAGCATGGCCGGTGTCACATACTTGATGATGAACTTGTACACGGTGGGCACTTGGAGGTCAGAACCGGACATCAGCTCCTTCCACCCCCTGTCCATCCCGAAGACCCAGGCGAACAAGATGGTCTCGGCCAGCGCGAAGACCACGAGCGCAACGGTGCCAGCCCAATAGTCGTATTCATCGAACACACCGTGCTGGAAGAAGATCACCGTAGGCAGGCCCAGCAGCAGCACGATAAGGCCAAAGGTCCACGCGCCCTTCACCCGGCCCCAGCCGAACTCATCGCGCATGAAGCCCATCCACGGGGTGCCCATGGCGAGCGACGAGGTGATGCCCGCGAAGAACAGCAACCCGAACCACATCACCCCGGCTGCGGCGCTCAGGAAGGGGCCCCATTTCTCGAACAGGAAGGGCATCGTCTGGAAGGCCATGCCGAAGCCGGCGTTCTCCTTCACCCAGTCCAGGCCAAGGTATCCGGCGGCGATGGGGATCACGATGAGGCTGCCCAGCACCACCTCCACGAACTCGTTCATGAAGCCGGCGCTCACGGCGTTGAGGGCGATGTCGTCCTTGCTGCGCACGTAGGCGGCGTAGCAGTGGATGGTGCCCATGCCAACGCTGAGGGTGAAGAAGATCTGCCCGGCGGCGGCCAGCCACACTTTGGGATCGGCGAGGCTGTCGAACTGGGGGGTCCACAGGAAGTTGAGGCCATCCCAAGCACTCGCAGTGGGCACTTCGGCGCTGGCACCGCTGGTGCCGAGGGTGAGGCCGCGCAGGGCGAGGAACACACCGAAAAGGATAAGAAGGGGCATGCCGATCTTGGCCGCCCGCTCCACTCCTGCCAGGCCACGCGACAGGATCCAGGTATTGAGCAGCAGGCACAGCACGTAGAACACCACGGCTTCATAGGGGATGCCCGTATGGCTGTGTGCGATGTCCACATACTGCGAGAAGAACTGGGTAACCTGGCTTTGCGACAGCCCATCGAAGGTGCCCACGATGCTGTGGTACACGTAGCTCATCGTCCAGCTCTCGATGTAGCAGTAGTAGGCGGCCACAGCGATGTTGGTGAAGATGCCGAACACGCCGAAGTACTTCCAGAAAGCGCGCTTGGTCATGGTATCCAGGATGAAGGGCGTGCTGTGGTTGTTGCTGCGCCCCCCGAAGCGGCCCATGCTCCATTCGATCCACAGCAGCGGGATGCCCATGAGCAGGAAGCAGACGAGGTAGGGGATGATGAAGGCCCCGCCCCCGTTGTTCACCGCCTGCACCGGGAAGCGCAGGAAGTTGCCCAGCCCCACGGCGTTGCCGGCCATGGCCAGGATCAGTCCTACCCGCGTACCCCACGATTCCTGTTGCGCCATGAGCGTTCGTCGTTAATGCCGGGCCAAGATAGAATTTCATCGCTACGCGGTTCGCCGTGCTGCAGGGTTGGTCGCTGGCCGCTGCGCAGAACCACCAGTGTCAGGCCTGCAACTGCGCGGCCAGCACGGCCAATCCCTCCTCGAAATGGCGCGGGGCGTAACCCAGTTCATGGCGGGCCTTATCCAGGATGAATCCTGTGCGAGGGGGGCGTTGTGCGGGCTGGCCCAGCGAACTGCTCTTTACGGGCGTCACCACGGAGGTGTCCAGGTGGAAGAAGGCCCCCACGCGCTGCACCAGTTCCAGGATACTCATGCCGTCGGTACCGCTCAGGTGGTAGATGCCCGTGGCACCGCGCTTGGCGATGCGGATGCAGCCATCGGCCAGGTCCTCCGCCAGGGTGGGCATGCGCCACTGGTCGTCCACCACCTTGATCGGCTGGCCCTTCTCCAGCGCAGCCTTGGCCCAGAGCACCACGTTGCTGCGGCTCAGTCCCGGTGCGATGCCGTACACGATGATGGTACGGGCAATGGCCCAGCGCTCCAGCCCCGCGTTCATCACCAGGCGCTCGCTGTCCAGCTTGCTGTGGCCGTAGATGCTCAGCGGCGCGGGCACGTCCTCCTCGCGGTACGGACCGGCCGTTCCATCGAAGATGAAGTCGGTGCTGAGGTGGATGAAGTGGCTGTTGTGGCGTTTGGCCGCCTGCACCAAGTGTTTGGTGGCCGTCACGTTCTGCAGCTGGCAGGCCGCAGGATCCAACTCGCAGGCGTCCACGTTTGTCATCGCCGCCGTGTGGATCACCACCTCGGGCCGCACCGCATCGAACACCGCATCCACCGCGGAGGCCACGGTGATGTCCAGGGCCCTGTAACGGCTGCCCAGCGGTTGCGGCGAGCGATCGGCGCCGCGGCTGGTGGCGGTCAGTTCCATCTCCGCATCGAGGCGGAGTGCGGCGACGAGCTTCTGGCCCAGCAGTCCGTTGCTGCCGGTGATGAGGATGCGCATGGGGCGAAGATCGGGCGGCAGGCGTATGGGGAGGCCGTAAGTCAACTTCCGATGTTTTCGAGCCGAGATATTAACGGTCTGCGTGTAGGCGATGTTGCCTTGTGTTGCGCCTGCGGCAAGGCAATATTGCTTACACGCTGTTACAGGCTGCTAATTCATAACTTTTCATATTTCAAGTATTTTTCAATATATTCTTGGGGTAAATTATTCTCATCAGCTCCTTTAATAATTTTTGATACATAATCATCGATTGGAGGAGCAGATATTATTTTATCAGAGAAACAGGTGTATGCTTTAAATGTAAGTTGAGGATTTTCATTAGTGTTATTTTTTGTTTGAATCTGTATTTCTTTTTTTAAATAACCCTTTTCATATTTTTCTATGAAATCGTCAAGCTTGTTTTCCAAGATCAAAATTGCAACACCTTCTACAATACCATTTTCTGACTCAATAATATTTGCTTTTGATGAACCGTCGAAACTTCTTTTGTTGTAAGTAAACTCATATTCTTTCAAAAAGCATCTTTCCCGTTGTAAATAGTTTTCACCTATTTCAGAGAGTCTACTTCTCAATTGTTCTTCTAATAAATTCGAACCATAGACAAAGTACCAAATATGTTTTAATCCTGCAATATCATCCATTTTAATAATAAATTTACTTCTCAGATTTAATTCATTTTTGAGCAGTCTCTCATTATATTCTCCTACAAACGATTTTAGCGATACTAACATTAAGTCTCGATTTAATCGCCATTGGTCATCAACTTTGAAGTATATCGAACTTTGTTTTGTGTTCTTAGGGGATTCATCTGAAATAATCACATCATTTCGCATAGTTCTAGCTTCATGTACGAGACCACATCTTATATTTTCATAAAATGATTGGACCTTACTTTTGCTTTCGAAATGTTGTTTAAATAATTCGTCTGTCGTTAGAAAAGATTTTAAAAGACGAATACCTGAATAATATTCATGAGGAGCAATGTTTTCTTTTGTTATTCTATAAATTTTCCCAAGCTCAAAAGCTGCGATAAATTCTAATAGAACAACTGAAATCAAAGCAATAGAAAATTTTTCACCTTCGTTTTTTTTTATTGATTTTATTTTTTCAATTGGATTAAAAAAACGACTTTCAATTCGGTCTTCAAATACCTGAATAGCTTTTGTCCAATTATCGCTCGAATAAAGTAATTGAGGTCGTAGCTCTTTCCAATTTGCTACGGTAAAATCCTTTGATATTTTTATATTGTCATTCATTAAATATTTATTTTTTACCCCATTCTTTTTCTAATTCATCAACAATATTTAACATGACTTCAAAAAGTAATTCTTGCCTTGTCAAGGTCTGATTAATCAATTTTCCGATTGAGGGGTAAAAGTCATATTTATTTATGTAGTCTATTTCCTTATCATAGATATTCTTTAGCTGTATAACTAGCCAACTAAGAGCTGGGGCATGTTCTGAAAATACTATTATATCTCCTTCATGGTAATTTCTGTTTTTATCCTTCGTAATAATTAAATTAGCTCCGCCAAACTCAGGGAACTTGTTAGGGAAGTTTCCGCTTTCAATTACCGCTCTCAATTTATCAAGTTCCTTCATTTAATGAATTTCTAATATTGTTTTATGATTGGTTTTTTACTTGCCTGTAACTTCCAGTATACGCAACACTTGCGTTCATCTCCGCTATCGTCACGCTCATTACCTTCGTAAGGACCAGCCCTTTATTCGTTTGCTGTCGGTTGTTGTCGGTCATCCCCCTCACAACTCCCACACCGTACTCCTCCGCTTGAACGGCTGTTTGATGCGCTCCTTGTGCTGCAGCACGAACGCCATCACGAGATAGGACACCAGGTGAAGTCCGGCCGTGACGAAGCTGAGGTAGATGAACGAGAGGCGGACTTGTTCGGCCTTGATATTGAGCCGCTGCGCCCACCACGCGCAGACACCGAAGGCCTGACGTTCAAAAAGGGTCTTGATGCGGTCGATCATGTTCCGGATGGCTTGCACCCTGCGCTACCTGCGAAAGCTACGCACAATAATACGGATCCCTCAATCGCGGACGCACCGGACCATGAACCCGTTGGCCGGATCCTCGTGATAACGCTCCAGGTGGGCGTTATTGTAGAGCAGGCGCCGCGCATATTGGGGGTCGGCTACACTTGTCCCGTTCTGGTCACGCGCCCACAGCCATGCAGCACTGCCGAAGGAAGTGGAGAAGTTCCCGGTCCCAAAATCCCGTATCGGGTTGGGGAGGATATCGAGGCCGGCAGCATTGTCCGCGCCCGTGTTCGGAGAGGTCCATACCAGTGTACCGAACCGCTTCAGCTTTCCTCCTGCCGATGGGCTCTCCACCGGCACGGTGATGTCGCTGACCGCTCCCGGATCGAGGAACAATGCCAGGGCGTGCCATTCCGCATCCGTGGGTACATGCCAGCCCGCAGGGCACACCCGTGGCTCCCGGGCGGCGGCGCCGTTGTAGATCACCCCCAGCCCGGCGTTCGCAGGGTCGTTCTGCCAATAGCAGCGGGCCGGCTGGATGTTGTACCACCAGCCCCCCTGCCCCTGGTTCTGCGTGACCTCGGGAATAAGCGCACCGTCCCGGTAATGGGTGGTGCGCAGGTTGGAGGCCATCCACTCCTGGCCATTGTTGAGGATCACGGAGGGGTAATGGTTGCCATCCACATCATCCACGCCCGGCCCCACCTGGTAGAGGTCGAAC
>Ga0169931_10002588_pt1 | contig 29360 bp, 33 predicted proteins | sample Kivu_15m_20L_FD_129675 | JGI IMG/M metagenome (GOLD analysis project Ga0169931, IMG submission 129675) | Freshwater microbial communities from Lake Kivu, Western Province, Rwanda to study Microbial Dark Matter (Phase II) - Kivu_15m_20L... | ecosystem: Environmental > Aquatic > Freshwater > Lake...
CCGCGAGCGCGAGTCCGGATGCCGGACCGCGCCACGCGCAATCACCCTTGGCGTGCTCGCGGGTCACCGCGAGACCTTCGGCGCTCGGAACGGCGAGCCATTCACCGGCTCCGTCGGTGCAGTGGAGGTGCAGTGAGCCGATCGGACGAAGCTCCGGCTTCCGCGCGAGGAATCCGGGCAACATGAGATCCAGATACTCGTCCACGACGTCGACCGCCCGATCGCGATCGATGGTCGGCGTCAGATCCGACGCCCGTTCGATGTCGCATCGGTGCACGAGGGTCTCGTTGGTCATGCGACGGACGTAGAAGCCGGCGCTCTTGTCGCTGGTCCACGTCCAGACCGGTTCGGCGGGGTCCACTCTCGAAACGGCGGTCAGCAGCTCCTCGCTCCGCGCGCGAAAGACCTTCAACGGATCGCCCTCGGATGGCACTGGTCGCACCGGACCGGTGGCCCGCGTGCGCAGGATCTCGGCGACCATCGAGTACACCCCGGAAAGGTGTTCCAACACCTGTCCGATGGTCCACTCGCCGCAATCGGGAACCGCTCGGTCGATTCCGGAGGAAGCAAGTTCGGCGATTCGTCGGATGTCGGAACGGAGGCTGTCGATCGGCACGGCCCGAATCTAGATGTCGGACGACGAGTCACCCGAACGCCCGTCACCGTTCCGCCGACTCTCCCGGGCGACGGGCGTCGCCGACGAGTCCCGGTCGCACAAGTAGCGTGATCCCGTGTTCACGATCGACGACGACGATCTCTCATCGTGCGTCGGTTGTGGCCTGTGTCTTCCCCATTGCCCCACCTATCGCGTCACCGGCAACGAAGCGTCGTCGCCGAGAGGACGCATCGCCATCATGGCCGAGGCCTCGCGCGGAGAACGTTGGCCGACCTCGGGCGAGAAGGATGCACTCGATTCGTGCATCCAATGCCGCGCCTGCGAGCCGGCCTGTCCGAGCGGCGTTCGCTACGGACGCATGATCGAATCGGCCCGCCACCAGATGGTGGACCACGACGGCGCCCGCGGGCGTCGGTTGGTTCTGTCGCTGCTCCGGTATCGCCGTGTCCTCGCCCTCTCGACGCCCTTGGTTCGAGCGGCGATGTCGCTCCGTCTCGTCCCGCGCCGTCTCCGGACCGCCGGGGTCCCGTGGCGGTCCGGCCCCCGCGTGAGATCCACCACGACCGGTCAACCCGACGTGTGGCTGTTCACCGGTTGCGTGATGGATGCGTGGCAGCGCGACGTCCACCGGGACGCCGCGCGACTCATCGGATCGACGGGAGCCACCCTGCGCACACCCGGACGGGGCGGGGAGTGCTGCGGCGCCCTACACCTCCACTCCGGGCTCCACGACGTCGCCCGGGCGTGGGCCGCGCGAGTGATGGCCTCGATGATCGGCGACTCGCCCGTTCTCGTCGACTCGGCCGGTTGCGGTGCCGCTCTGAAGGAGTACGGCACCCTGCTCGACACGCCCGAGGCGCGGGTCTTCTCGGCCCGAGTGTTCGACATCCACGAGTGGCTCGACGAACGACTCTCCGCGACGTCAGAACCCATGAACGAGGATTCCGACGTGATCGTGGTTCAGGATCCCTGTCACCTGCGACACGTGCAGAAGAGGTCCGAACCCGTCCATCGACTCCTCGGGCGCGTCGGCACCACCGTGTCGGTGCCCGACGATGGTCTCTGCTGTGGAGCGGGTGGCACCTATTCGGTGACGCATCCCGACCTGGCCGGCGCGTTGCGCACGGCCAAGGTCGACCGGATTCTCGCGCTGACGCGCGGGCGCGGCGCGGTGGTGGCCTCGGCGAATCCGGGGTGCTCCATGCATCTCTCATCCGACCCCCGCCTGCGTCGGGCCGGAATCGAGGTGCAACATCCGGTCCGGATACTCGCCGCAAGGCTTCGAATCGACGACGAGGGGAACCGATGAACAGCAATCGCGACAGATTGGACTCCGTGGTCGAACGACTCAGGTCCGTGATCGAGGAACTCGACGAGGTGGCCTTCGACGTCCTCCGGGAGGCCAGTGCCGATCAGGCCGGCCGACCGACCCTCGACAAGGAGATCGTTCGGGCTCGACGAGCGATCGAGAAAGCGGTGTCGCTGCTGTCGGGCGACTGATCGATCCGGGTCGGTGGCGTTCAGCCCTTGGTCGCCAACGTGGCGAGCAGGTCGTCGAAACTCGACACGAACGAACCCAGACCTTCGTCCTCGAGTTGGCGCGCCACGTCATCCACGTCGATCCCCGACGACTCCAGCTCCTTCCAGAACCCCCGATCCGACTCGATGTCCGAATCCACCGTTCGGGCGACCGTTCCGTGATCGTCGAAGGCGTCGACTGTGGAGTCGGGCAGGGTGTTCACGGTGTCGGGACCGATCAGTCGATCCACGTAGAGAGTGTCCGGATAGGCCGGGTTCTTCGTGCTCGTGGAGGCCCACAATGGTCGCTGCACCATGGCGCCGGCGGCGGCCAACACGCCCCATCGGGGACCGGCGAAACGCTCGCGGAACGAGTCGTAGGCGAGGTGACCCTGCACCAGGGCGGCGCGTCCCTTCATCGCATCGGGGGCGCCGAGCGCGGTCAGTCGACGATCGATCTCGGAGTCGACCCGACTGATGAAGAAGGAAGCCACGCTCGCCACCCGATCCACCGGGAGTCCTCGCGCCAATCGATCCTCCAACCCGGCCACGTAGGCCTCGATCACCTCGGCGTACCGTTGGAGACCGAAGATCAGGGTGACGTTGACGTTGCGTCCTTCCGCGATCATCGTGCGAATGGCGGGCAGACCCTCGACGGTGGCAGGGATCTTCACCATGAGGTTCGGACGATCGATGCGATCCCACAGCTCGCGGGCGGCGCGCAGAGTTCCCGTCGTGTCGCGACAGAGATGCGGATCCACCTCGACGCTCACGTAGCCGTCGCGTCCGGCCGACTCGGCGTACAACGGAGCGAACTCGTCGAGAGCGCCGACGATGTCCGACACGACCAGTTCCCAGTAACAGTCGCCGACCGACATTCCGGAGGCCCGCAATCGACCGTACTGCTCGTCGTAGTCGGTCGACCCCTGAATGGCTTTCTGGAAGATCGTCGGATTCGACGTGAGACCCCGGATGCCGCGGCCGATCTCGCGGCGCAACAGGCCGGTGCGGAGAAAGTCGCGACGCAGGTTGTCGAGCCACGGACTCTGTCCCTGCTCGAGGTGGAGACGACGGAGACGATTCGTCATCGTCGGAGAACCTCCTCCGACAGGGCGATCAGGTTGTCGACCGAGATCCCGAGCCGCTCGAGCGCCACGGCACCCGGTGCGCTGGCACCGAAGCGATCGATTCCGACGCAGACATCGGCGAAGCGGTGCCACCCCATCGTGCTGCCCGCCTCGAAGGAGATCACCGGCACGTCAGCGGGCAGGTCGTCGCGCCCGAGTCGCAGGTAGCGGTCCCACGAAGGGAACGAGACGACGTTGACCCGCCGACCCTCCGAACCGAGTCTCTCGGCCGCGGCCAACGCGACATGCACCTCCGAGCCGGTGGCCAGAACGACCAGTTCGGGATCGGAGTGGGCGGTGCCGACGATCGTCCATCCGCGGTCGATCGCCGAGCCGTCGGTACAGACCGGGAGGTTCTGCCGACTGAGCACCAGCGCGGTCGGGCCGTCGTGAGCGAGCGCCGCCGCGACGGCCCGAGCGGTCTCGTTGGCGTCGGCGGGACGGATCACCTGCAGATCGGGGATCGATCGCAACGACGCCAGTTGCTCGATCGGCTGGTGGGTCGGACCGTCCTCGCCAACCCCCACCGAGTCGTGGCTGAAGACGAAGACGCACCGGGCCTTCGAGAGCGCGGCCAGGCGCACCGCCGGTTTCATGTAGTCGAGGAAGACGAAGAAGGTTCCGCCGACCGGCAGGACGCCGCCGTGCAGGGCCATGCCCACCATGGCGGCACCCATTCCGTGCTCCCGCACGCCGTAGTAGATCTGACGCCCGTCTCCGTGCTCGGGAGACATCGCCACCTGCCCCGACAGTTTGGCGCCGGTGTTGCCCGTGAGGTCGGCTGCGCCGGCCACCAGACCGGGGACCGTGTCGATCAAGGCATCAAGGACCTTCTGCACCGCGACTCTCGTCGCGATCTGATCGCCGGCCGCGAACACGGGCAATGCCGCTCGCACCGCGTCGGAATCGACCGACCAGCAACGCTTCCATTCGTCGCGTCGCGGAGACGCCTCCAGGCGCTTCTCCCACTCGACGCGCGCGGCCTCGTGTCGAGCGCTGTTGCGGCGACAGGCCTCGACCACGTCGGCCGGGGCCCAGAACGGCTCGTCGGGGATTCCCATCACGGCCTTGGTGGCGGTGACGTGTTCCGCGGTGAAGGGGTTGCCGTGCGCCTCGTGTCGATCGGTCCAGTCCGGCGAGGGAGTGCCGACTCGTGTCCGCAGGACGAGAAGTTTGGGTCGCTCGTCCCGCGAGTCGCGGGCCGCGACGAGCGCCGACTCCAGAGCGTCGAGGTCGTCACCGATCTCGCCGAGTTCGACGACCGACCATCCGTACGACCGGAAACGACCGGGAACGTCGTCGCTGCACGACAACGACGTGGAGCCGTCGATGGTGATCCGGTTGTCGTCGAACACGACCACGAGCCGACCGAGCCGCTGATGACCGGCCAAGGACGCCGCCTCGTGACTCACACCCTCCATCAGACATCCGTCGCCGGCGATGACCCAGACGTGGTGGTCGCAGAGTTCGGATCCGAATCGGGTGCGCAGATGACGCTCGGCCAGGGCCATGCCCACCGCGTTCGCCAAGCCCTGACCGAGGGGGCCGGTGGTCACCTCGACGCCGGGGGTGTGGCCGGCCTCGGGGTGACCGGGGGTGAGCGAGCCCCATTGACGGAAGGACCGCAGATCGTCGAAGGAGAGTCCGTAACCGTTCAGGTGGAGCAACGAGTACTGGAGGATCGACGCATGGCCGGCCGAGAGCACGAAGCGATCACGGTCGGGCCACGAGGGATCCGAGGGGTCGTGCTTCATGACCCGGCTGTAGAGGACGTGACCGAGAGGTGCCAGTGCCATGGCCGTTCCCTGGTGACCGCTCTTGGCGGCCAGGGGTGCATCCATCGCGAGCCCTCGCACGATCGCGACGGCCCTTCGGTCGAGGTCGGGTGCGCGAGTCACGTTTCGACTGTAATCGCCCGAACCCTCCGGACCCGGGAGAACGACGGCGGATCAGTCGGCCGCGGTCGCCGGTGGCAGCAAGGTGAAGGGGACGATCGTCCACGGCCCCCGATCCACGCGACAGTGGGCGAAGATCCGCCCGTACTCCACGAAGTCGATCTCTCCCTTGACCAAGCGATAGGTGAACTTCCCGGGATCGACGGTGAAGGGACTCACGTTGCGGGCCACCACCTCGGCGTCGTCGGACAGCGAGCGCTTGAACTCGACTTCGAACACACCCGAACCGGATCCCTCGGGTGGGCACCAGATCAACGCCACCAGATGCGGATCGATCTGGGTGGGCACCGGGCGGGGGGCGGCCATCGAGAACATCGCGCCGGTGATGTCGATGCGCGTGCTCGGACCGGGAGCCGGCCGCAACTGGAAGTTCTCCACGAAGAGGGCCGCGACGATCGACATCGGTTCAGCGGCCATGGCGCAGAGCGTAGATGTCCGGACCCGCGTCGACCCGATCGTTCGACCCCGATCGTTCGACGCGGATCAGAGGGCCTCGTCGCCGCCGATCAGTACCCGGCTCACCGACCACGAATCGTCGAACACGGTCACGTCGGCGCGTCGTCCCGGCAGCAGAACTCCACCGGATCGATGTCCGATCGTCCGTGCCGGCGTGGTGCTGGCCGCCAGCAGGGCCTCGGACGGCGAAATTCCGAGCGCGACGCAGTTGCGCACCGCGGTCGCCAGATCGAGGGTCGTTCCGGCGAGGGTTCCGTCGGCCAGACGCGGAGCCCCGTCATTCGTGACGATCGGCGGTTCCACCGACACCGAGTCCGACACCAATGCGATCCGTCCGGGTTTGCAACGAAAGGCGATGGTCACCAACTCGTGCGAAACGTGCACTCCGTCGACGATGAGTCCGGCCACGACCCGCTCGTCGTTCAAGGCGAACGCGGCCAGGCCGGGCCGACGATTCTCGACACCGCTCATCGCGTTGAACAGGTGGGTGACCATCGTGGCGCCGGCGGCGACGACCGTCTCGTACTGCTCGCGGGTCGGCGCCGAGTGTCCGATCGAGAGGGTGGTTCCCGTTCCGGCGAGTTCGGCGACGATGGAGGCGGCTCCCTCGGTCTCGGCACCGAGCGTGACCAATCGAACCCGGCGCGACCGCCACCAGGCCGACGAACGCGGACCCATCACCCGGCGATCGTGAGCCCCCGGGCGCTCGCCGAGTTGCGGACCCTCCAGATGCAGGCCGAGCGACAACGGACGAACCCGCGGGTCGGTCGACGCCGCTCGCAGGGTCCGCTCGCCGTCCTCCACCCGGCGATAGACGTCGTCGTTCGACGACACGATCGTCGGACACCAGGCGACGGTTCCCGAGGCGATCAGATCGGCCTCGAGTGTCGACCACGCCCGCTCGTCGACATCGATCGCGGCGCGGGCGACGTTCACCCGTCCGCGTCCGTTGACCTGCAGGTCGACCAGCCCCGGGGACACGATCCCTGACACGAGGAATCGGGGATCCGCCACCTCCGACAAGGACTCGATGAGACCCTCGGCGAAACGCAGAGTGCCCGGGCCGAGCGTTCCATCGGGTCGCAGGATCCGACGGGAGGCGATCGCCTTCGGCACGTCGGCAACGTACCACTCGTCATCGGACGGCGATCCGAACGGCACGCGGCGGAAGCGGAGAACCGACGTGGCCGTGTGCCAGAGTTCGATCGTGAGCACCTTCGGCGAACGAGCCCGTCGCCACGAACCCCTGGATCCAGCGGCCGCCGAGGTCTGGGATCGCTTCGGCAAGTGGGACCGTCCGTACTTCGTCTCGCTGGTCGGCATCGTCGTCGAGGAGACCCGCCGCGACTACTGCCGGATGAGAATGCCCTTCCGTCCGGAACTGGAACAGCCGATGGGAATCGTGCACGGAGGAGCCATCGCCACGTTGCTCGACGTCGTGGTGGTACCGGCCATCGGTGGAGCGTACGGACCCGACACCGGCTTCTCGACCGTCAGCCTCGACATCCAGTACATGTCGGCCCTGGTCGGAGAGGATGCCGGCGCCGAGGGTTGGGTCGTGAAGCGCGGCCGAACGATCGTGTTCTGCGAAGCGGAGGTGATCGGGTTGACCACGGGCAAGACGATCGCGCGAGCCCACATGACGTACCACGTGTCGCGACCGCGCGTATGACGCGCGCCGGTCACTGGGTTCAGTCGAGTTTCAGGATCCGCCGGGCGTTCTCGCGCAGGAACTTGGGCCAGACCTCGTCGCGGAACGGCACCTGCGGAAGGTCTCCGAAGATGCGTTCGTAGGTGAGACCCATGGGCCAGTAGCCCGCGTACACCACCCGGTCGGAGCCGCGGCTGTTGGCGTACTCGATGATCCGCGGGTCGTAGTGCTTGGGCGCGAAGGCGCTCGTCGAATAGTGGAGGTTCGGCCACTTCAGCATCAACTTCACGGCCAACTCGGTCCACGGTTGACATCCGTGCCGGGTCACGATCGTCAATTCGGGGAAGTCGTAACACACGATGTCGAGGAGCTCGACGTGCTGGCACAGACTCGGCAGCCGGGGACCCGGAATGCCCGCGCAGATGAAGATCGGGATACCCAGTTCAGCGCACGTCGAGTAGATCGGATACCACCGCGCGTGGTCGATCGGAACCTGCGGAGTGCACCCAGCCGGGAAGGTTCCCACCGCCTTCAGGCCGAACTCCTCGTGCAGTCGTCGGATCTTGCGAACCTCGTCGACACCGTTGTTGGCGTCGGCCGAACACGAGGGGATGAACCGTTCGGGATACTCGCGCAGGGCCCGCACTCCTGGTTCACCCTCGATACCGATCATCGACATCTCGATACCGAAATGATCCATCGTCGAGATCGCCACGTCGACGGGATCGAGATCCTGTTCAAGCGCTCCGGGCACGTTGTGCTTGAAGAGGTACTCGACGGGAAACATCGTCTCGCGACTCGAGGATTCCTTGATGTTGCCGCGGAAGAACTCGTACAGGCGGCGCGGATCGGGATCGGGGAACCCCATCATGGTCTCGATCACACCGATACCCCCGACCCCCACGCTCGGCATCGCCATGCTCAGGCCCTTCCCGGACGACCGATGAAGGCGAACGCGTTGTCACGCATGATCCGTCGGATCGCCGGTGCGTCGAAGCCGTGGAGGTCGTCGATGAACGCGGTGGGAACGGCCAAACCCTCGGCGTGGGGGAAGTCGCTGCCGAACAGCAACCGCTCGACCCCGATGGTGTCAGCGAGCAGCGGAATGTCGTCCTCGTAGAAGGGTGCGATCCAGACCTGCTCGCGGAACTGCTCGACCGGATCCTTGGCGAAGTTGAACGGCTGCTGGGCCCACGCCTTCTTGAACTTCTTGACCAGGTTCGGCACCCAGTCGGCGCCGGCTTCGATCGACGCCAGACGCAGTTTCCGATGCCGCGACAGGACTCCGTGCGACACCATCACGGCGAACATGTCGAACGGTGCGCGGTCGCTCGTCATCAGTCGCATCGGCGAACTGCGGAAAGCCTCGAATTCACCGGTCGGTTCCCAGTCGTCGATGTACTGGCCGTAGCCGGCATCGCCGGAGTGGAAGGCCACCGCCACGTCGGCCTCGGCCAGTCGCGCCCAGTACGGGTCGAACACCGGGTCGCCGGGGGACAGGTTGCCTCCTCCGGGAGTCGGCACCGGAGAGGTCCTCATCACGACGACCCGGGCGCCGCGTTCGATCGCCCACTCGGCCTCCCGCACCGCCCACTCGGGATCGGCCAGGGTGATGTACGGCGCCGCGTAGATGCGATCCCGATGGTTCGTTCCCCAGTCCTCGTCGAGCCAGCGGTTGAAAGCCCGGAACGCCGCGCACAGTGCCGGGATGTCGTGCTTCAGCGATTCCTCCATGCCGACCGCCAGGGTCGGAAAGAACAAGGCGGCTTCGATTCCCTGACGATCCATGAGTTCCAGACGAGCGTCACGATCGCGATACGCGGGACTGATGGGATCGAGCTCGCCGAACAACTCGCGCATGTCTCCACCGGCCACCTTGCCCCGGAAATAGGCGTCGAGAGCGCCCGGCTTGGACACCGGATCGAATCTCGGGTTGGGGATGAAGCGGTTCACCTTGCCGCCGACGAGAAGTCGACGCTTGCCGTTGATCTCGGCCCATTGCATGCAACGATTGGCCATGTCGCGGGGAATGTGCCGGATGAACGCATCCTCGGCCTCGTAGTAGTGGTTGTCGGCGTCGAAGACCCGGAAATCGACCCGGACCTCGTCGTGGTGACTCATGGTTGCGGTCATGGAAACCTCCGGGGGCGGCGAGACCGATCGACGACCCGACAGTACTCTCGTGACCTCCGACGGGGCGATACCGTCCGCGACGTGTGCGGCCGCTTCACCTCCCTGACCCCTCCGGAGCGGCTGGCGGAAATCTTCGAATGCCCGCCACCCACACCCGGTCTCTTCGACGACACGTTCCACCCGCGTTTCAACGTGCCTCCGACCACGCGCATCGCGGCGGTGGTTCTCGACGGCGAGGGTCGACGACGTCTCGGTCGGTTCAACTGGGGTCTCGTCCCTTCGTGGTCGAAGGATCCGAGGGCCGGCGCGCGACTCATCAACGCGCGGAGCGAAACCGTTCTCGAGAAACCCTCGTTCCGCAATCTGGTGCCCCGACACCGCTGCATCGTTCCGATGGATGGATTCTTCGAATGGCGCACCGTGGCCGTCGACGGTGTCGTTCCGAGCGGTCCGAAGCAACCGGTGTACGCGGTGCGCCGGGATGGTCAGCCGCTCGCGGCCGCCGGACTCTGGACCACGTGGCGCGGCGACGACGGAGCGAGCCTGCACACCTGTTGTCTGCTCACCACCGAGGCCAACGGCACGATGTCACCGATCCACGACCGGATGCCCGTGATACTCGAACATGACGACTGGGGTGATTGGCTCGGGGGAGGAATCGACGATGCGGTGGCGCTGATGGGGCCGGCCGCCGATTCGGTCCTCATGGTGCACCCCGTCTCCACGCGGGTCAACTCGGTCCGCAACGACGGACCCGACCTCGTCGATCCGCTCGACTGACTCCGCGCTCAGGCGAAATCGCACTCGGTTCGTCCGGCCCGGCGGAGAGTGTGTCGCAGCCCCTCGGCCCAGAGATCGAGATCGGCCCGGGCCACCGAGACCGCCGCGTTGGCGAAGGAGAGTTGCACCATCGACGTCGTCGGAATCACGTGGACGTGAACGTGGGGCACCTCGTAACCGGCCACGATGAGCCCCACCCGCTCGCACTCGACGAACAACTGCTTCTGCGCGACCGCGACGACCCGCGCGACCTCGAAGAGATGAGCACAAGTCTCGGGGGGCAGATCGGTCCATTGATCGATCTCGAGACGGGGAACGACCAGGGCGTGTCCGGGCGCCATCGGATTGATCGACAGGAAGACCACGCACACGTCGTCCTTCCACACGAAGGTTCCGGGAATCTCGCCGGTGATGATGCGGGTGAACACGGTGGGCATCAGATCCATCCTCCCGATGCGGCGAAGACGTCCCCGACGCAGTACGACGAAACGGGGGAGAGCAAGAAGCGAACGATGGAGGCGATCTCGTCGGCCCGCCCGAACCGACCCGCCGGAATCTGCATCCGGATCGCGGACCGGGTGACCTCGTCGAACGGAGCCAGGAGAGGGGTGTCGATCCAGCCGGGGCACACGGCGTTGACACGAATGCCCAGTGGCGCGACCTCATGGGCCACCGACTTGGTGAGGGCGATGACGCCGGCTTTGGCCGCCGAGTAATGGGGCGCACCCGCCGCCGGTCGCAGGCCCAGAATCGACGAGAGATTGACGATCGATCCAGACCGTCGGGGGGTCATGTGCCGCAGGGTCGCCCGAACGCCGTGGAACGTTCCGGTGAGGTGAACGGCGATCATCCGGTTCCATTCGCCATCGTCCAACTCGATCGTGGCATCGAGCGGCTCGATCTCGGAATGACGACCCTCCATCCGCTTCAGCTGATTGGCCACGTTGCGGGCATCGCGTTCCGGATCCCTCGGAGGTGCGATCCCCGCGTTGTTGACCAGTCCGTCGATTCGACCGTGGTGCGCCACGACGCGATCGATCGCTTGATCGAAGGCCCGGGAGTCGGCCACGTCGAAGACCGCCGTTTCGGCACCGATCTCGGACGCGACACGTCCGGCGGCCGCCTCGTCACGATCGTTGACGACGACGCGCGCACCCTCGGCGGCCAGTCGGCGACAGGTCGCCTCGCCGAGACCCGAACCACCGCCGGTGACCACGATCACCATGCCCTCGACCGAATCGATCGTCTGCATGTCGCCCAACACGAGGCGACACTACTTCGCCTCGCCACGTCACCGTCGGGCTTCCATGGTGGCTTCAATCGTTGCCTCCATCGTGGCCACCATCGGGGCCACCATCGGGGCCATCGCCAGCCGGTACAGTCCGCCCGTGGACGGGAAGCCGGACGATTCGACGGGGAGTCCCTGGTCCGGGATCGCGACCGTTCCCAATTTCATCACCCTGGTTCGGTTGTGTTGTCTGCCGATCTTCCTATGGCTTCTCCTCGGGCGCGACGACCGAGCAGCGGCCGCCTGGTTGCTCGGCGGCCTCGGGGCAACCGACTGGGTCGACGGCTGGGTGGCGCGACGATTCGACCAGGTCAGCGAGTTCGGCAAGATGTTCGATCCCACCGCCGACCGACTCCTGTTCCTCGTCGCCATCGTCGCGATCATGATCGACGGCTCGGCTCCGATCTGGTTCTGCGTCCTCGTTCTGCTCCGCGAGGCCCTCTTCGGTGCCACCGTCGCGGTGCTCACGCTGTTCTTCGGCATGGCCCGTTTCGACGTCACCCGTCTGGGCAAGTGGGCGACCTTCCTGCTCATGTTCGCCTTCCCCGGATTCGTCATGGGCGAGAGCACGATGTTCTTCGACGAGTTCTTCACCGTCAGCGCCTGGATTCTCGGACCCATCGGTTTGACCCTCAGTTGGTACACCGCTTTCGGCTACGTGCCCGACATCCGCCGCTCCCTGGCTCGGGGACGCGACGGCGACTGAGACGGGATCGACGTTCGGACGCCGCGAGAGGTCGGATGGTCCGACCCCGGGGCGACTAGAATCCGTACGGTGAGCGTTCCGTCCGACCTTCTCTACTCGAGTGACCACGAGTGGGTTCGCGTCACCGGCAACACGGCCCGCATCGGAATCACCGACTACGCGCAGGACGCGCTCGGTGACGTGGTCTTCGTGCAACCACCGGTTGCCGGCACCTCGGTGACGACGGGACAGACCATGAGCGAGGTCGAGTCCACCAAATCGGTCTCCGACATCTATGCGCCCGTCTCGGGAGTCGTCGCAACCGTCAACGTGGCGCTCGAATCGTCTCCCGAACTCCTCAATTCCGATCCCTACGGCGCGGGATGGATCTGCGAGATCGAGATGGCCTCCGTCGACACGACGCATCTGCTCGATGCCTCGGCGTACTCGGCCCTGATCGGCAACTGACGTGTCGGCCTTCTGCCACAAGTGCGGTCACCGCAATCCGGTCGACGCGATCTTCTGCGCCTCGTGCGGAGCACCTCTCGAGGTCGACGGCGATCGCACCGTGATCCTGGCCAAGGTCGATCCGCTCCAGGACGCACCCGGTCCCCGCGACAATGTGATCGTCGATCTCGACGCGCTCCCGCGTGGTGCCGCGACCCTCATGGTCCGGTCCGGTGCACAGGCGGGGGAGCGCTTCCTGCTGTCGTCGACCATCACCCGTCTCGGTCGTCACCCCGACAGCGAGATCAGCCTCGACGACGTCTCGGTGTCGCGCCGCCACGCCGAGATCGAACGTCGAGGCGCCGAGTACGTGATCCGCGACGCTGGTTCGCTGAACGGAACCTACGTGAACCAACAGCGGGTCGATTCGCTGGTGCTGCACCAGGGCGACGAGGTTCAAGTCGGACGATTCAGACTCTTGTTCCTCGAGCCGTCGGAGTGATGCGATGGCGGTGCCGGAACAACCACATCTGTCGATCGGCGAGGTGCTCGGACTTCTGCTCGAGGAGTTTCCCGACGTCACCATCTCCAAGATCCGGTTCCTCGAGAGCAAAGGACTGATCGTCCCCGAGCGAACCCCGGCCGGCTATCGGAAGTTCTACGACCCCGACATCGAACGCCTGCGGTTCATTCTTCGCGAGCAGCGCGAGAACTATCTGCCGTTGCGCGTGATCAAGGATCGACTCGAGACTCCTCCCGAGGGCATCGAGCGTCCTCCGTCCGAAGTCGCCGACGAGGTGGTGCCGCCGCCCACGCATCCGTCCATGCGTCGTCGGCCACCGGAGGGTGACACGGTGATGCCTCGGCCACCTCGGCGCCCCGTTCCTCCCGATCCCTCCGACGCGGTCGGTCGTCCCGCCACGTACAGTCGTCAAGAGATTCTCGATCTCTCCGGCCTCGACGCTTCGCATCTCGAGGAACTCGAGTCCTACGGACTGGTGCGCGACCGGGCGCCCAAGCAGAACGCTCTCTACGACGAGCACGATCTGGCGGTGGCCGAGACGGCGAAGGGATTCGTGGAGGCCGGAATCGACGTTCGTCATCTCAAGTCGTGGAAGATCGCCGCCGAACGGGAAGCCGGACTCTTCGAGCAACGCGTGTTGCCGATTCTCCGCCGACGTTCCCCGGACGCTCGCACCGAGGCCAACGATCTGCTGGACGACCTGTCCGACTTGGGTGGGAGGTTGCGCGGCATTCTTCTCGCCCGAGCCCTCGGCAACCTTCGCGAACCCCGCTGATCGAGCGCGGCACACCTGGACTACTCTTCGCTCGTGGAGCCGATGGAGGTGGTGGGCGTCCGGATGGAGATGCCGGGTCGAACCCACCTCTTGTTGTTGCGCGAGAGTTCCGGCCTGCGCCGGGTGCTCCCCATCTACATCGGGGATCCCGAGGCCGACAGCATCCAGAAGGGTCTCGACGGCCGAACTCCACCCCGGCCGCTGACGCACGATCTGGTGGTCGATCTGCTCGGTGCCCTCGGCGCGGATCTGGAGAGCATCGTCATCACCGACGTCGACGAGGGCGTCTTTCTGGCCGAACTGCGGCTCCGCACCAGGTCCGGTTCGGTGTCGGTGTCGGTTCGACCTTCCGACGCCGTCGCCGTCGCGGTGCGGTCGGGGTGCGCCATCTGGTGCGAAACCGACGTTCTGGACTCCGCCGGTCGGATCGTGAACGAGCAGGACGACGAGCAGGGCGACGATGACGACGACGGTGATGACGACGCGGCATCGGGCTCCGATGTCGACGTCGACGAGATCATGGGTGAGTTCCGCGACTTCATCGAGGGCATCAAGCCCGAGGATTTCGCTCCCTGAACCGATCGGCGGTCGCCCCCCGGGGGCACCTCCCGTTGATCGGGGATCGGGCGTTGGAGCACGACCCGTCGAGCCGTACCCTCTGGAATCACATCGATGTGGTTCGTACCCTCGAACGGGGACGAAGGAGGGCACCATGACCGCCAGACAGACGAACGCCAGACAGATGAACGACAGCCAGACGAACGACGGTGACACCTACACCGGAACGCAGGCCGCGCGGATCGTCGGGATCACCTACCGCCAGATCGACTACTGGGCCCGCACCGACTTGGTGCGCCCGCAGTTCAACGACGGATTGGGCAGCGGCACCCCCCGTCGGTACACCTATCGCAATCTGCTCGAGTTGCGACTCGTGAAGACGTTGGTGGAGGCCGGCATCCGCCTCGAAACGGTGCGCGACGTGTTCGGTTACCTGCGCAGCCACCTCGACGTCGACATCACGACGGCTCATCTCGTCATCGCCGGATCGAGCGTCGTCCTGTGCGACGGCGACGAATTGGTCGACGTCGTCAGAAGGGGACAGGGAGTGCTGAACCTCCTACCCCTGGCACACGTCAAGGAACACGTCGACTCCCACATCCACGAACTCTCGATCGAGGACACTCCAGCCCGTCGTGCCGTCTGACGTTCGCGTCTCGCCGCTCGATGCCGAGCATCGTCGACTCGCCGCCCGCATGACCCCTTTCGGCGGCTGGGACATGCCGCTGAACTACGCGCACGGAACCATTCACGAGCATCTCGCGTGTCGACGCGACGCCGTCATGTTCGACGTCTCACACCTCGGAACCGTGCGCACCGTCGACGCCTTCGATCGTCTGCAGACAACGCTCACCAACGATCTCGATCGCATCGGCCCCGGACGGGCGCAGTACACGCACCTGTTGGACGAGGACGGTTCGGTCCTCGACGACATCATCGTGTGGTGGCGCCCCGACGGAACCTTCGACGTCATGCCCAACGCCTCGAACACCGAGCGAGTGGTGGCGGCCGTCGGCGGTCACGACGTCACCCACGAACGCGCAGTCATCGCCGTGCAAGGACCTCGGTGGAGCGATCGGGTTCGCGACGCGTTCCCCGCCGCGGCCGAGGTCGGCCGCTTTCGGGTCGTGCACGCCGTGTGGCGAGACGTCACGTGCGTGGTGGCGGGTACCGGATACACCGGCGAACCCGGGATCGAGATCGCGATACCAGCCGAGTACTCGGTCGACCTTTGGCGGGCGCTGCTCGAAGCCGGGGTCGAGCCGGCCGGACTCGGAGCCCGTGACACACTGCGACTCGAGGCTGGTCTTCCGCTGCACGGCCACGAACTCGGACCCGGCATCACCAGCCTGCAGGCCGGCCTGAGCTGGGTGGTGGGTTGGAACAAGCCGACCTTCCGTGGCCGCGATGCCCTGCTGGCCGAGCGAACCGCCGGGCCACGGCGGCGACTGGTCGGCGTGGCCACCACGGGTCGCCGACCACCACGCGAGGGATCGGCGATCCTGATCGACGGCAAACCGGTGGGCGAGACCACCAGCGGGAACTTCTCACCGATTCTCGAACACGGCATCGCGCTCGGTTTCGTGCCGCCCGGTGTGGTCGAGGGAGACCGGGTGTCGATCGACGTGCGCGGTTCGCTGATCGACGGCGTGGTGACCAAACTCCCTTTCGTCGATCGTTGATCGCCGGTCGCGCGTCAGGAGGCGCTGGGCGGCCGTATCCCGAAGATGCCGCCCGCGGTCTCGGCGAACTGGGCGAGCGGATTCAGCTTGGAGGCGAGTTCGGACAGCGTGCCGACTGCACGGGCCACATCGGAGGGGAGCGAACCCACCTGGGCCACCACCCCGTCGACCTTCTTCAGCGTCGCACGAGCCTGATCGATGCCCCGCTCGACCTGCGGAACGATGAGTCGGATGGGCGCCTCGATGTCGTCCAACAGCCGATTCACCCGACGCGCCACGGTGTTGAGCTCGTTGAGGGTTTCGTTGAACGTCGTCACCATCTCGACCAGTTGCGTCGACAGCGACACGACGTTCTCGATGGCTCGGCCGGCCACCATCACGGGACCCGCTCCGCCGACCAGTGACAGGAGATCTCCGACTCCGGGAAATCGGTGACCGCTGGTCGTCGGATTCGATGAACCGGCGGACTTCTCCGATGCGCCACCCGACGAGCCACGGGTCGCGGAATCGGTCGACGTGATCGGCGCCGTCCGCCCGGCCGACGCGGAACCCTTGGAGGCGCTCTTCGACGAACTCGCCGTCTTCTTCGGCGGCTCCGTCGACACCTTCTTCGTCGCCACCTTCTTCTTCGACGACTTCTTCGCGGCAGTGGGGGACGATTTCGCGGCGGCCATGGTGCGAACCTATCCCGACAACGCCCCACTCTGGTCGGCGTACGACTCGAGCGGTTCGCACGAACACACGAGATTCCTGTCCCCGAAAGCGGCGTCGATCCGACTCACCGGAGCGTGATACGACGACGACCCGGCACCCACCGCTCGGTCGTAGGCCCGGTTCCACGAACCCACGAGATCCTCGACGGTGTGGGGTGCGTGACGTAGGGGACTGTCGTCCATGGCGATTCGACCCTCCCGAACATCATCGATCTCCCGACGCACCGCGATCATCGCATCGCAGAAGCGATCGAGTTCGTCGATGGTCTCGCTCTCTGTCGGTTCGATCATGAGAGTGCCCGAAACCGGAAAACTGACCGTCGGGGCGTGGAAACCGTGATCCATGAGCCGCTTGGCGACGTCGTCGACCGTCACACCGCACTCCTTGGTGAGGGGTCGCAGATCGACGATGCACTCGTGAGCCACCCGTCCGGATTCTCCCGTGTAGAGCACCGGGAACCAGGGTGACAGGCGGGCGGCGACGTAGTTGGCCGCGAGGATGGCGGTCTCGGTCGCCTCGCGCAGACCGTCCGGCCCCATCATCCGGACGTACATCCACGAGATCGGCAGGATGCCCGCCGAGCCGAACGGCGCCGCCGACACCGGACCCACCGCACCCTCGGCGGGGGCGACGAGCGGATGACCCGGCAGGAACGGGGCGAGATGCGACCGCACCGCCACCGGACCGACCCCGGGACCGCCGCCACCGTGGGGAATGCAGAAGGTCTTGTGAAGGTTGAGATGACTCACGTCGGCTCCGAACGCACCGGGTCGCACCAGACCCACGAGAGCGTTGAGATTGGCCCCGTCGACGTACACCTGACCACCGTGCCGATGCACGATGTCGCAGAGTTCGACGATGCCCGATTCGAACACCCCGTGCGTCGACGGATACGTGACCATCGTGGCGGCCAATCGCGAGCCGGCTCGCTCGCATTGGTCGGCCAGGTCGACGAGATCGACGTTGCCCGACTCGTCGCACGCCACCACGACCACCGACATGCCGGCCATCACGGCACTGGCCGCATTGGTGCCGTGGGCACTCGACGGGATGAGGCACACCGTGCGCTCGGACTCGCCCCGACTGCGGTGATACGCGCGAATCGCCAGCAGGCCGGCCAACTCACCTTGGCTTCCCGCGTTCGGCTGGAGACTCACCGCGTCGTAGCCCGTCACGGCGCACAGCATCGCCTCGAGTTCGTCGATCAGCGTTCGATACCCGCGCCACTCGTCGTCGGGGGCGAACGGGTGCACCTCGGCGAATTCGGGCCAGGTGATCGGTTCCATCTCGCAGGTCGCGTTCAGTTTCATGGTGCACGAACCGAGGGGAATCATCGTGCGATCGAGCGCGAGATCCTTGTCGGCGAGACGACGCAGGTAGCGGAGCATCTGATGCTCGGTGCGATGGTCGCGAAACACCCGCGCAGCGAGAATCTCATCGGTGCGTCGCAACGACGGCGGAACACCGGCAATGACGTCGACCTCGACGTCGAGGGACGCACCGAACACTTCCAGTAGCGATTCGACGACTCGTTCGTCGACGGTCTCGTCGAGGGTGAACGACACCCGTTCGTCGTCGACGAGACGAAGGTCGAGGTCGACCGAGCGGGCGCGCTCGACGACGTCGGCGGCCGACGGCACGATCACCGAGACGGTGTCGAACCAACTGTCGTGCTCGACCCGCCGACCCGCGACCCGCAGGCCGGCGACGGCCAACGACGCGAGACGATGGATCCGAAGCGCAATGGTGCGCAGGCCGTCCGCTCCGTGCCAAGCGGCGTAGAAGCCGGCGATGTTCGCCAACAACGCCTGGGCAGTGCAGATGTTGCTGGTGGCCTTCTCGCGTCGGATGTGCTGCTCGCGCGTCTGGAGGGCGAGGCGCAACGCCGGACGGCCAGCCGTGTCGGTGCTGACTCCGACGAGTCGACCAGGGAGCGATCGGGCCAGGTTCTCGCCGACGGCCATGAAGGCGGCGTGTGGTCCGCCAAATCCCATGGGAACGCCGAATCGTTGCGCCGAACCGATCGCGATGTCGGCGCCCAGACTTCCGGGGGACTTCAGGAGTACGCATGCGAGGGGATCCACCGCCAGGGTCACGATCGCACCGTTGCCCGCGAGGCGTTCGATCACGGCTCCCCAGTCGGGTACTTCGCCGGTGGAGGTGGGATACGAGAGCAACACACCGAAGCACTCGCGACCGACGATGTCGTCGAGAGTTCCCACCACGACCTCGATACCGAGGGGTTCGGCGCGGGTCCGGACGACGTTGATCGTCTGCGGATGCGTGTCGTGATGAACGAAATAGAGATTCGAATCGGACTTCGAAGCCCTTCGGGACATCATCATCGCTTCGGCGGCAGCGGTGGCCTCGTCGAGAAGAGAGGCATTGGCGATCGGCAAACCCGTGAGGTCGCGCACCATCGTCTGGAAATTGAGGAGAGCTTCGAGGCGACCCTGACTGATCTCGGGTTGATAGGGCGTGTACGACGTGTACCACGCGGGGTTCTCGAGCACGTTGCGTCTGATCACGGGCGGCGTGATGGTCGGCGTGTATCCCATACCGATCAGGCTCCGTCGAGGGCGGTTGGCGGCGGCCAGAGCCCGCAACGCCATCGTTGCCGCCGATTCCGTCACGGCCGGTGGCACCGCGAGGGGTTCGGTGGAGCGAATTCCGGCCGGCACCGTCTGGGCGACCAGTTGTTCGATCGATCCGAGTCCGAGGGTGCGCAACATCTCTTCGCGACCGACGCGGCCACCGACGTGCCGGGACGCGAAACCCTGCTCGGTCGCGGCATTCGACAGGAAGGAATCGATGATGTTCACGGGGCCTCCGACGGTTCGTGGTCGAACGTTGATGGAATTCGCCCCCGCTGTCTTCCCGCCATGGCGTACCTGAGAGCTTCGGGAGCGAACTCCCTTTCCCCGTCGGCGGGTCCGAAGACCCCTTTCCAGCGTTGTCTCATCCGACCGGTCCGCTCGCCTGAGAGATTCCGGGGTGGTTGCTCCTTCGGCGTCGCGGTGCTGGCGGCACCGTGACTCTCCCGGTCGGGTTCAACGACACCCCGAAGCTAGTCGCCGGCCACGAGGCCAGCGGGTGACCGACTACGGTCGCCGATGTGACCGATGTTCGATCCCATGCCCTGGCCGCCGCCTCCCGTATCGCCACCCCGGTGGGAGCGTCCGGAGGTGCCTTCATGCTCGATCCCGAGGTTCTCGGCCCCGGCAAGGACGTCGGGTATCCCGGCGGCTTCTCCTTCTACGCGGCCGGTCGAGGGGGAGTGCTGGGTGACGTGGACGCCGGTGTGGTGGTGTCGGCCTTCGGTTTCTTCGCCGAGACACTGGTCCGTCCGCTCTGGGAGTCGGGGATCGCGGTCGAGGGTGCGCGGGCCGCGGCCGATCGCTACACGGCGGGGGCGGCGTCCTGGGGACGTCGTCGGTTGACCGATTTCAGGGGAGCCGAGCGACTCGTGGAACTGACGGAAAAGATCGTCGACGGCGCCGACACCACCGGACTGACTCTCTTCGCGGGTTGGCGCGCCCAACGACGTCCCGACGATGCTGCCGGTCGTTGCTACGTGTTGTTGCACGTCCTGCGCGAACTCCGGGGATCCGCTCATGTGGCGAGCGTCGCCGCGGCCGGCCTCACCCCGCTACAGGCGATCCTGCTGAATCCTTCGGCTCGCGGGGTCGATCAGGCGAAGTTCTTCGGCTGGGGCCCCGAGTTCCCCGACGTCTCGCAACAGGAATCGCTCTTCCGACGAGCCGAGGACGACACCAACCGCATCTCCGCCCGGACCATCGCCACGTTGTCCGACGCCGAGATCGACGAGCTGGTGGAGCAGGTCGACGCCGCCGCGACGGCCCTGGCGCGTCCGGTCGGCGACTAGTCGGACGACATCGTCGTCGCGTCGCTGCCTCGCTTCGTCACTGCTTCGCATCGCCACTGCCTCGCTTCGCCACTGCCTCGCATCGTCGCTGGGCCGTGGCGGGATCACTCGACCGTGCCGTAGGACGCCGGGCCCGAAGCGGGAACCGTACCCATCGATCGCGGGTCGGTGGTCACGAGCCGGGCGACCGTCGCCACGAACTCGTCGACGGTCGAGGCATGGGCGGCGTTCACCGTGCAATGCAAGGACGGGGGAGGCCCCTGACGATCGACGTACCAGCCCTCGGACCACAACGCGTCGGCCAGTCCGCCGGGGTCGACGCCGTCGCTGCGCCGGAACGACACCAACGTGGCATCGGGTGGAGACGAGACGATCAGCCCCGGAATGCGGGCCAGACCATCGGCCAGACGACGAGCGGCGTCCCGGGCGAGTCGAGTCAACTCGAGATAGCCCTCGTCACCCAGGTAGCGGGTGACCGCCCAGGCCGCCGCCATCGGACCACCGCTCTTGGTGCCGAGAATTCCCGACGAGCCGTACAGACCACCCAACCAGTTGTCGGTGACGAACGTCTGGTGCGAGCGGAGCGCGCGGGTTCGGTAGGCGATCACCGACGCCCCCTTCGACGTGTACCCGAACTTGTGGAGATCGACCGACATGCTGGTCACTCCCGGAACAGCGAAGTTCCAGGGACGCACCGCTTCGCCCAAGCGCTCCATGAAGTGGAGGGTCACCCCACCCATGCAGGCATCGACGTGGCAGGGGAGACCACGTTCGGCGGCGATCCGAGCGACCTCGCCCACCGGATCGATCACACCCTGCGGGTACTGGGGCGCTGACACCACCAGCAGAACCGTGTTCGCGTCGACGGCCGCCTCCATGGCCCGCGGATCGGCGCGCCAATCGTCGCCCACCGGCACCCGACGGGCCTCGAGATCGAAGTAGTGACACGCCTTCTCGAAGGCCGCGTGCGCCGAGGTCGGCAACACGACGTTCGCCTCGCGCGTCCCCCGCTCGCGTCGCGCCAGTTCGCGGGCCGCCTTCACCGCGAGGAGGATGCTCTCGGTTCCGCCCGACGTCATGAACCCGGCCGCACCCTCGGGGGCGTCGAGCCAACCGAGAGCGGTGTTCACCACGTCGGCCTGTATCCGTCGCAGACTCGGGAAGGCGTCGGCGTTCAATCCGTTGGTGGATGCGTACATGGCGAGGGCACGATCGGCCAGATCCTCGACCTCCGGCCCGGCGTAGTAGGCCAACGAGAACACCCGTCCCTCGCGCCAGCGCACGTCGTCGCCGCCGAGGGCGGCGAGCGACGCCAGTACCTCTTCGGCCCGCTCGTCCGCCCGTGCATCACGACCCATCGTCCGACCATAGTGGCGCGATCACAGTCGCGCGATCACAGTGACGCGCCCGATCGCCGGATCGGAACCGGTCGTTCAGTGTGGTCGTTCAGTGTGGTCGTTCAGTGGGGTCGTACAGTGGCCCGATGAACGATCGTTCCGCGCCGACACCGATGTCCGACCAACACGACCAACCACCGCTGGTCACCTTGCAGCAGATCAACGACTTCATCGGTGGCGAATTCGGCGGGGCGTCCAACGCGTGCGAATCGATCGGCTTCGGGAGTGCGGTGGCCGTCATGCATCCGTCTCCACAGCAGTTGCGCCCCGGGAAGATCATCAGCGGTCCGACGGTGTTCAGCATCTGCGACGCCGCGCTCTTCTACGCCGCGCTCAGCGTGACGGGAATGGAGCCCATGACCCTCACCAGCGAGATGAGCATTCGATTCCTGCGTCCCGCGAGGGGAGAGGTGATCCGGGCGCGAGCCACCGTCGACGCCGAGGCCGGTCGCTCGGTGATCGGAACCGTCGTGGCCTGGACCGACGACGAGACCGCGCCGGTCGCCGTCGCCCAGGGCACCTATGTGCGCCCCCGGTCGACACCTAGTGTCGGGGCATGAGCCGAACCAAGCCCGTCGTCACCATTCCCGCCGGAGACCCGCCCTTCCAGTTGATCGTCGAGGATCTGGAGGTCGGGGAGGGCGCCGAAGCCACCCCGGGATCCCGACCCTCGATGCACTACGTCGGCGTGGCCTGGAGCACCGGTCGAGAGTTCGATGCCTCCTGGAACCGGGGTGACACCTTCGAGTTCCGTCTGGGGGCCGGAGAGGTCATCGCCGGGTGGGATCAAGGTGTCGCGGGAATGCGGGTCGGAGGGCGTCGACGACTCACCATTCCGCCGGACCTCGGGTACGGGTCGCGCGGAGCCGGCGGTGTCATCAAGGGCGGCGAGACACTCGTCTTCGTGGTCGATCTCGTCGCCGTCCGCTGAACAGCATCACCGAACGACGCCACCGCACGACGTCATCGAACGACATCGCCGAACGACATCGCCGAACGACATCAGCGAACGACATCAGCGAACGACATCAGCGAACGACACACGGGGGAGGGCGTCGGGCGAGAGACATCGGCCCGTCGGCAAACCCCTGTGTTGGCGTGATTCCTAAGTGACATAACGGGGATTATGGGCGAGAATGGGCGGACGATCACGCCTGGGACGACCGATTCGGCGACCCTCATTCACCCGTCGGTCGCACTGCTCGGTCCCGCAACGGACGCGCGGCCTCAAGCAACCACTCGACGGCCTCGCGCAGACTCGCCACGGTGTGTCGGCCGCTCTCCAGATCGCGTTCGACGTCGGTGATCGCGCACGTCAGCACGAACAGGTCGTCGTACAGGCGGTCGAGCTCCGAACGCGCCACCACCAACTCGTCCTCGCTGATTTTCAGTTCGCGGGCCCGTTGGCGGCCCACCCAGTCCCATTGGCGACACGCCTGGCTACAGAACTGCTTCGGACGCCCAGCTCCCTCGCGCGGGGCGATGACCCGCCGGCAGTACCGACACCTAGGAAGGTCGCGAACCAGGTCGGCGGTTCGGTCAGTGGGCACGGGCGCCTCCCGCGGGCACGTGTCGCGACGGATCGATGCATTTCGTCATGACGAAATGCTGTCCGATACGGAGGTGCGCGCGATGGATGCCCGAGTCGACGACACTGCGATCGGCCAGACTCGTCCCATGACTCCCGCCCCGCCCGACCGTCGCTTCGCGAGCGACAACAACGCCGCCGTCCATCCGCGAGTCATGGAGGCCGTCGAACGCGCCAATGTCGGACACGCCACCGCCTACGGCGACGATCCGTGGACGTCGTCGGCCGTCGACGCCTTTCGGGATCTCTTCGGTTCCGAGGTCTCGGTGTACATGGTCTGGGGAGGAACCGGCGCCAACGTGATGGCCCTGTCGACTCTGCTCACCCCCGGCGGCGCGATCGTCTGCACCCGCTCGTCGCACATCAACGTCGACGAGACGGGTGCGCCCGAGCGAATCCTCGGTGCGAAGTTGATCGACGTCGCCGACGACCGTGGGCGCATGTCCCCCGACCAGATCCGCGAGTGGGCCCACTGGATCGGAGTTCAGCACCATCCCCAGCCCGCCGTGCTGTCGATCACCCAGAGCACCGAGTGGGGAACCCTCTATTCGCCCGACGAGGTGGCCGCACTGTGCGACGTCGCCCATTCGCTCGGAATGCGCGTGCACCTCGACGGCGCACGGATCGCCAACGCCACGGCGGCCCTCGGCGGAACCGCGGCCGCCCTGCGTGCGTTCACCATCGACGCCGGGGTGGACGTCGTGTCCTTCGGCGGAGCCAAGAACGGAATGATGCACGGGGAGGCGGTCGTCTACCTCTCCCCCGACCTCGATCGCTGGGCTCCGTACGTGCGCAAGCAGGTGACGCAACTGCCCTCGAAGGTTCGGTACATCTCGGCCCAGTTCTCGGCGCTATTGAACGACGACCTCTGGATCCGGAACGCCCAACACGCGAATTCCATGGCCGATCTGCTCCATCGACGCGTCGCGGACCTGCCGGGTGTCGACGCCGGCCCGGCACCGGTGGTGAACAGCATCTTCCCGAGCCTGAGCCGGGGCGCCGACCAACTGCGCGAATGGTCGTTCTTCTACGACTGGGACCCGACCCATGTTCGCTGGATGACCTCGTGGGACACCTCCACCGGCGACATCGACGCCTTCGTCGCCGGCGTCCGCCACTTCGTCTCCTGACCGACCGACAAAAGTCACAACGGTTCACAATTGACCACCGTTGAGATTCGTCCTACTTTCCACTCACGTGTTCGTTGGTCGCCTGGCGACCGGACTGGGGGTCGTGTGAGCACCAGAGTCAAGGCAGGACTGCAGGCGGGAGCAGTCGAGATCGTGGTGCTGCGTCGTCGCACCGAGGATTCATGGATGCAGCGGGGTGCCTGCCGGGGCCTCACCCATCTGTTCTTCCCCTCGACCTCGGAGCGTCCGCAGGCGCGTGAACGTCGCGAGGCCATGGCCCGCGAGGTGTGCCAGCAGTGCTCCGTACTCGCGACGTGTCGCGACTTCGCTCGCGACAACCACGAGTACGGGTTCTGGGGTGGCGAGAGCGAGGACGAACGTCACCTCGCCGGCTACCGCTTGATCGCCCCGATCGGGTTGCGGTCGACCGCCGTCTGACCCGCTACTGATCGCGTCTCTCATCGGACCGTTCGGTGGGTCGGCCATCGGGTCGGGAGCGCCCGAATTGGTGGCGGAAAGATCGCGGCGCGTCTGCGACAATTCGTGCATGCCGGACGCTCCCCAGTCGGCCCACCGGGAGGCCCTGAACGCGGCCTGGTCGTCGTTCGATTCCGAACGAGTGATCGTCGAGGTCGCCGACACCAGTCCGCGCGTCTCCACCAACAGCGTCTACCGGGCCACGTTGTCCGACGGTTCGGTGGTGTACGGCAAGGTCTCGAGTTACGGCTCGTACTTCTTGTTCGCCGAGGACCACGACCGACTGTTCCGGAGCACCGACCTGTTGCGCGGCGGGCCCTTCGAGGACTTCCTGGCGCCGGTCCTCGGTCGGGAAACCCCACGGGGACCCCGCCCCTTCACGTGGTACGACGGCCGACTCTGGGTGGCCTTCTACGAGGAGGCCCGGCGCGCCGAGAGCCTGCCTCCCCGACTCGACCCGGCCAGCATCGGTGATCTCGCGACCGACATGGCCCGGTTCCACTCCGAGTGCCGCCGCATCGCGCCGCACCTGCCGGCGTCATCGAATTCGATCAAGTCGGACGCCATTCACCTGCTCGACCTACTGTCGAGCCCGTTCGCTCCGCGCAACTTCGATCTCGCCCCCGAACACGTGGGGCTGATGTGGAAGCACACCCACGATTTCTTGCTGGCCCTCGAGGACGTTCGCTACGACTCGTGGGATCGGATCCCGATCCTCGTCGATTGGAACCTCGGCAACTTCTCGATTCGTCATGACGAAATGGGTCACGTCCGGCTGTTCAGCCGCTGGGACTACGACTGGTTCCGTATCGAGTCGCGTCTACTCGACTTCTACTTCTTGTCGCGGGTTTCGTCGGCCACCGGAGACCGCACGCACTGGACCTACTCGCCCCACACGCTCGTCGAGCCATCCTTCGTCGATTTCGTCGAGTCGTATTGCCGCGTCGACCCTCTCTCCGAGGTCGAGATCCGGTTCTTGCCCCAGGCCTACCGATTCTTCGTCCTCAATTACGTCGTGCGCGAGGGAGCCCGGTTCTTCCGACCCGATCTGTGCGCCAAGTTCCGCAACGACGCCGCTCGCGTGTACCTGCCGGCCGCCGACAAGCTGGACGTCTCCCCCCTCCTACGAGCGGCCGATCGGGCCGCCCGACACCCGGGACGTTCCGATCCGGCGAGTGATCCGATGGAGGAATCGTGACCTCGAAATTCGTCGATGTCGTCGTGGTCGGCAGCGCCAACCTCGATCTCGTCGCCACCGTCGAGCGACTCCCTCGACCCGGCGAGACCGTCATCGGTACCTCGTACGCCGAACATCCGGGCGGAAAGGGACTGAACCAGGCGGTCGCCGCCCGCCGTGCCGGGGCCACTACCGCCCTCGTCACCAGTCTCGGATCCGATGCCGCCGGTGATCTCCTGCATCACGTGATGACGGACGAGGATCTCGTTCCCCTCGTTCACGAGTCGACCCATCCGACCGGTCGGGCACTGATCGAAGTCGACGAGAGTGCCGAGAACTCCATCGTGGTGATTCCCGGAGCCAACGGCGACCTCGGACTCCCCGAGATCGACCGACATCGCGACCTCCTGTCGACGGCCCGGGTGGTGCTGTGCCAACTCGAGATTCCCATGGTCGCCGTCGAAACCGCGCTCGCCATCGCCAAGGCGGGCGGTGCCGTCACGATTCTCAATCCGGCGCCCGCCGCGGAGTTGACACGATCGATGCTCGAACTCTGCGACGTGGTGATGCCCAACCAACACGAGATCGGTCTCCTCGGCGGTGTCGACGAGTTGTTGGCCACCGGGGTTCGGGCCGTGGTCCTCACGCTCGGTGCCCGCGGTCTGCGGGTGGTCACCGCCGACGATCGCCTCGACGTGCCACCGTTCGCCGTGCGGGCGGTCGACACCACGGGGGCCGGCGACGCCGCGTGTGGCGCATTGGCCGCCGCTCTCGCTCGCGGACTCGACCTTCCCGCGGCGGCCCGTGAGGCCGCCGCCGCCGGAGCACTGGCGGCCACCCGTCAGGGAGCCGTGCCGTCGTTGCCCACTCGGGTCGAGATCGAGGCACTGCTCGGCACCTGACGGGGATCGCTCAGGACCACGGTCGTCCACCCCGACACGGTGACTCGGTCGACCTCGACGAGGGGCGCCAGGGCCTCGATCAACCGTCCCTCGGTTCCGTCGAGGACTCCGCTCACGATGAGGATCCGCCCGGCGAGACGGACGAGCTGCGGGGCCAACTCGACGAGAACGGGCAACAGGATGTTGGCGACGACGACATCGAAGGCTCGACCGACGACATCGAGTGGTTCGGTCGACACCGACCACCGATCGGCCACGCCGTTGCGCGTCGCGTTGTCCGTCGAGACCCGCACCGCGGCGGGCATGAGATCGGTTCCGTGGGCCCGCGAGGCACCCGACACGAGTGCGGCGATGCCCAGCACTCCGCTTCCACAACCGACATCGAGCACGGTGTCGCCCGGTCGGACATGGGACTCGATCGACGCGAGGCAGCCCGACGTCGTCGGATGATCACCGAGCCCGAAGGTGGGACCCGGTTCGATACGAACGAGCTTCGTGCCGGAGGACCAGGGTTCCACCCCGTTCTGATCGAACCATTCGGGAACGATCACCAGACCCGGACTCACTCGATGCGGTCGCGCGTGTCGACGCCACTCGTCGGCCACCGACTCGTCGACATCGACGAAACGCCAGACCCGATCCGCGGGGAGCGACCGCAGGGCGATCTCGATCGCCCGCCGATCCTCACCCAACTCGGTCCACAGTTCCACGAGACCGACGGACAGCCAACGTTCCTCGATCGCCTGGGTTCCGAGCGACCACAGCGCGTCGCTCGTCGACTCCACGTCATCTGGTCGAACCACCACCACGATGCCCGTCGACACGGTGTGACGCCGCCAACGATTCAGCCGTCGATGCGTCGCATCTCGCGACGGAAGCGCTCGGCTCGGGACACGTAGGACGCCGCCGCGAGAGCGATCTCGTCGGCGCGAGCCTTGCCCTCCTTGACCACCGCCGGTGATCCGGCGGCGAGGGCCCCACTGGGAACGACGGTTCCATTGAGCAGCACCGAGTTAGCCGCCACCACGGCCCCGCTGTGCACCTCGACGCGATGCATGACGATCGAACCGTTGCCGACCAAGGCCCCATCGTGAACGCGACAGCCCTCGAGATGAACCAGATGTCCGATCACGCAGTCGTCTCCGACGACCGTCGGGAAGACATGCGTCGTGTGGAGCACGCATCCGTCCTGAATCGACGTTCGCGCGCCGATCACGATGTCACCGTCGTCCGCGCGCAGGACCGCACCCGGCCAGATGGAACTACCCGCTCCGATGCACACCCGACCGATGACCACGGCATCGGGATGCACGTAGGCGTCGGGATGAATGTCGGGCACGTGGTCACCGAGCGCGTAGATGGGCACGCCGACACCGTAGACGAACGAGTCCCGGACGTTCGGGGCTGGGCTCACACCCGGACGACCGACACCCTCGCGCCCGCCGCCCGATAGCGTGGCCACTCATGTCACGACGCATCGACATCGAGCTCACGAGTTCGCGTCCCGACGGCATCTGGACCTGGCGCGCCGCGGGAGCCCGCGAACCCAAGGGTGTCGTGGAGGCGTCGCTGTTGCCGAACTCGGTGAAGGTGGGTGACGTCCTGAAGGTGGAGGCCGAGTCCGACCTCGACGGCTTCACGATCCTCTCGGTCATTCAGGGGCGCACCAAGCTGACCAAGTTCGAGACCATCGACATCGTGGTCGATCATTCCGGTTTCAAGCCGGTCATCGAGACCCGTGCGCCGCGGACCGAAGGACGCGACGGTCGTCCGGAGCGCCGTCGGGACGGGGATCGACCCGATCGTCGCCGCGATGCCGGACGACCCGGCCAGAGTCGTGACGGCCGAAGCCGTGACGGCCAGAGTCGTGACGGCCAGAGTCGTGACGGCCAGAG
>Ga0169931_10002590_pt1 | contig 29346 bp, 29 predicted proteins | sample Kivu_15m_20L_FD_129675 | JGI IMG/M metagenome (GOLD analysis project Ga0169931, IMG submission 129675) | Freshwater microbial communities from Lake Kivu, Western Province, Rwanda to study Microbial Dark Matter (Phase II) - Kivu_15m_20L... | ecosystem: Environmental > Aquatic > Freshwater > Lake...
ACCCCAACCCCAACCCCGCAATATGAATAGCAAATAGCAATAATGAATACTAGTATACAGTATATTATCGATAAACATACTAATTATGAGATCTAGAGTCATGAATGGTTAAAAAGTTGGTGATTGGTAAGAGAGTTAAAGCGATGAATGACTAGATGGTCTGCTGTTCTAGGTTTGTTATGGCGAGTGAGTGATCTATTCTGAGTATGTTTTGGTGCACTCTGAATAACAGTGAGTGCTTGCATCATTTTTGTGTTTCTGAAGGCATATTTTAAGAAAGCTTTTTAAGTTGTGGTTGTTGAGTGACTCGGCTGTGTCTATGCGTTTCCAACGGATGGAGTGGTGTTTGCCAAAATGATGGTTTTGGTTGTGTATCCATCTTTTAAAGGAATTAATATTATTTCAGAAGAATTTTTGATGGTAATGTGGTATTTCAGATATCATACTCTTTCTTGACTTCCTATTTGCTCTGATTATCATCCGCATATCCCTCCACCGTCCCATAATCCTACGAAGTATCATCACTGCTCTAAATCGAACTTCAAAAAGGACTCATTAACTTGAGAAAATAAAACGTTAGAAGGCGAATACTCTAGTTATTTTTCTTCAGTGTATGACACCTATAGCTGCAGAATGGGTTTCACTAAGCTATTGTTGCTTTGAAATATATTTTGGCCATCAGGATTGCTGGTCTTGCCGAAGTGTAGTCCTTATGGCAGATCTAGTGCTTCATAGTATAAGCTTTCTTCGTGTTTTCGATCGTTGTAGATCAATCTGCCTCCCACAAATGCCTGCATGAATATATAAAGGTTACTTATTATCATTTTGCCCATCGAGTCCACAGCAATAAAGTCCAGTAGGTAGTCCATTCTCAAGAACTTCATGAACTACGTCCTCACCATGCTCTTATGACCGAAAGTGATAGCACTGGAAAATCTCAGCTATACAAAGGCCTATTTTTTTAGTCCATCACGCCCTACCTTTCGTTTTTTTCCTCTATTTACTACTCACCGACTTTCGATTAGCTCACTAGTTAAATGACCAAGAACGCCGCCTTGAAGACTTTCAGGGCAGTAAAGGTAGAGATTGATAGCTAGTAAGAGCGGAGGAAAGTGGAGCTGATGTACTGAAAGCTAAGATGCTACTAATTTAATCTCAGCAGATTTTACTCTCCTTTAAACAGCTGCCATCGCTTTCTTTATTATTCGAAGCTCACCTTGCTATTAGAATATCTCCGTTTTGTATATTCCAATAGAAGTCCGCAAAATATTGCATATTTTTTGTAGTGTTCCTGAGTGATTCTCTTCTATGAATTATTTTTGCCAGTCTACTGCACAAAGTTTGTGATGATATTTGAGTTTAAGGCAGTGGAAATGTTTCTAGTGTAGGCTCTCCTGTAATATGATAGATTGCCTTTTTAGTTATAATATAATTTTTGAATGACTGTAATATGTCTGTTTGATTGGATGTAATCATCTGAACATAGTGCTCACTAGCATTTTTAGTAAATCCTCGCCCATCGCTTCACTCGGGACTGCAGAAGAGGCTCCATATATCATTGCAGTATCGCTCGGTTTCTGCGGCTACTTCTCTACCACTCGCAACACTGCTTCAACATCCTTCGCGAAATTATCTGCGATTTCTTGGCAGTTGGATGGAGTCACACTCACATGGATTCCCTTAGGGTTATATATCGTAGAAATTTTCCATTACTTTTTCTTCACCAGCATTTAAGCCACTGCGAAAGCATCCACTTGCTCGAAACCGAAACCGAAGGCACAGAGGGTAGGATTGCCGTACATTTTAATACCCTTGATTCTGGATAAATCACTTGAGACTTTCTTGACTGCGTTGCTGACATTCATGGCATTCTATACGAATGTTCTGCGGCCTACTCTGGTCATCGAGTACCATGCCCCTGCACTGGCGAAACCTGATCGAGAACCTGGGAAAGAAGGAGTAGCATAGACACCGCCCAGCCAATCGCTGTAGACAAAGTACATGTGATGCCTGAGCTAGTTAGTTTTGAAGAAAATAGTGGAGACTCCTTTTGGTGCGAGAGCGAATTTATGCTGATCCAAGCTGATCGAAGTAGCTCCTTAGACATCTAAGCTGCATAATGATTGATGTTCCTTGAGGAAACCAGCAACGAATCCCCCGAGACAGGCATCAATATGGAAGCCGATTCCCCACTTTTTGGCCAAAGCTCCCATCTCGATGATAGGATCTATGATTCCATGAGGGTAGTTTCCGTATGATCCGTATATAGCGATGGTGTTTGAATCCACTAGGGATTTCATGTGCTCCATGTCTGCCTCGAACGCATCGTTCAGACGCACTTTGCGCAGTTAGATGTTGAAGTAATGGCATCCTTTGTCGAGAGCTGCGTGAATAGTGTTGGGCACTACGCTATGTTAAATGGTATATACACATTAGGTCTCGATTTGCCAGCAGCAGTCTTATAGGCGTAGAGAGACATGATCAAGCTCTAAGAGCCTCCTCCGGTGAGTACCCCATAAACTCGGTTCTTGGAGATAAGATTAGCAGTCATTTTGAGTACCTCAGCCTCCATCCTGCTGACTTCTTTGTAGGTGTCGAGATGGAGAGGGTTGTGGTACATATACTTGGCTGCAAAGTCACTCACCTCCTTGCAGTGGTCATAGCTCTCAGGATAGATCGACCCCGAAATTTTGCCTGTGAACATTCCTTCTTATTCTTTCTAGAACCACTTGGTCAGCCTGGCCTCAATGTTTTTGGTGTTCATACCTTCGGCTGGCAGTTTCTTGGCTTTGTTTGGATCTCTTTCCTTCTCTAGGCTTTCATAAAACTCTTCAGCGGCCTTTTCTAGTTCTTTTTTGAATTTTCTCTGCACGTATTGTTTGATACCGGGTAAGCTGACTAGCCAAGTCGTAAAGGCCAGTTTTGTTTTGGTTTTCCAATCTTATTTATGACACTACTACCGACTAGTTACATATTTTTAGGTCTCCACGCGGGATTGGTGCTTTTCAATTTGGTGAGGATGAAAATGAGTACGATGGTATAGAGCAGGCAGAAAGCAGTGAAATCTACATTTTAGGCGAAGAGGTTGAACTATCTTTAGGCAGTATTGATGCCCCAGACAATATAGCTGTGGGCTATTTCCAAATAGGGTTGAATACTTTCCATGTTGTGATTAATTATGATATGTAGTTGATTGATATTATGCGATTAATTGTGATATATTGTGGTGTAGGCTACTAGCACCATAAGTATAAAAATAGCAGATGAAAACTAGAATGAGTTTAAAAGGTACAGCATAAGTAAAATCATAGCAGATAAACACTATAATTAGTGTAAAAAGGATGATGCGTAATAAGAATAAAGATAAATACTAGAATTAGTGTAAAAAGGGTACTGCGATCATGTATTCATTAGTGCCAATCTGGCCTTAATAGTATCGATCATAGCTTTATCTAGCTCTTGCTTCTTGTCGATAGCCTAGTTCCTTCTCAGTTTGCGATACTTCAACAGTTCTTCTTCCTGCTGTGCCTTTCCCTCGACATACCTGATCTTATTCTCTAGTTCTTCTACCCTGGCATTGCCCTTGACCTTGTTATCACTTGTAAGATCTGTTCTAATCTGCGAAGTGTCAAGCACGTCGATAGTCCTGTTGTGTTTGGTCATTTCGTGCAAGTAGTTTCGATATTTTATTCTGCGGGAGGAATCGTTAGATAGTGGAATAAGAGATTCTGTGGGATTAGATGGTGATATGAGAGAGCTTGGGGTAGATAGTCCGCTTATGGCTCTAGCTGTCTTTGTTCGTGAGACTCCGTTTTAACTTATTTACAGGTTGATTTAGGCTGATTACTTCTATTTAAGTTTTCTTTTTCGTTTGGCTTATTCTAAAAATTTTAGACCCATTTTATAGCGCTATTGATTGCTGGGCTAGTACTGATCGTCTTTGGCCTTAGGCACTCTGTCTTATTAGTCCTACTAGTCGTCTTCTTCGAGCTATGCTTCAGGTTCAGGCTAAGGCTAGGGTTCTTCTTCTTACTACGCATCCTCTTACTCTTCATCCTCGCCTGCTGCCTTCTTGGTCTGCTTTTTAGCACGAGTGAATCGTTTATTCATCTGCTCTATTCTGTCTGCAATTTAGTGAGCCTTTTCCTCGCTGACATGAGGTTTGAACTTATCCTTGACCATATTTGCAAATTATTGTCTTTTCTCATACAAATCTTTGATCTTACCCTCTCCTGCTGGTTCTCGAGCCTGAGATTCCTCAAGGCTACGGTAGAACTGTCCTTTGAACGATACTTTGACTGGTTAGTTTAAAATCTTGACCATTTAGTGCTATTATCTGAGCTTATCGTGCTTTTAGCGATGTTGTTGGATCTACACTAAATCTACTGATTTGCGCAACTACCTTACCTAGCTTAGCTTACGTTTCTTCTACTAGAGACCTGGCAATTCTACCAGTGTGTGGAACTACTCCTGCATTCTTTTGTAGAGAGGCCTTCCGTATTGCTTTATATATTCCAAGCCTTAGTCTATAGTCTTCTTCCTCACCTCTCCCATAGACTTCAGCATCTCGATCTTCTTCTTCATTTTAGCCTTCTCTTAGTCCTTAGCTTTCTTCTCCTGCTTGTTATTCTCCTCTGTTTCCTTATGGAACTACTAGTTTTGTGAGTTGAGGATATCCTGACGCTTCTTCTTGAGTTCTCCTTTCCATTTTCTATCCTTTTAGTGCAGGTCCTTGATGTACTCTCGTACTTGTATGGTTTTGGCGTTGTCTTGAGACCAGTAGTGATCCTGTCGCTTGAATAAACTCAAAGGCAGATCCACATTCTTTAAAACTTATTCGACTTAGTCCACTATTTCTTTGGGTACTTCGGGAGGAGGCGGCGGTGGGGGAGGCAAAGTCGAATTTACTTGCACAAGGCTGGACTATATTCTTTAGAGCACGTCAGTGGTGCGAGTATGTAGAAGTTAGTTGAGATAGTTGAAATGTTGTTCTTCATGGTAAGTAAGCCCGTAGACTTGCAGGTACTCTTCGGCTGTTCCGATCATACCATGGTACACATGCTTTTAAATAACGTCTGTTTTGGCTTTAATCATAGCTTTGACATCTTCGATGTTGGGGTTACCAGCATGTAGTCTTAGCATTGCTTATGCTACTGACTGATTCTATGACAATTTGCTTTCGTTCATTAATAAATATAAAGAGCAGTGGCAAATATAACTTCAATCAGGATAGAAAAATTAAGGCATAGACTTTCAAGCCTGCTTAGTTATCATACATAGATGATAAAATGCTATTAAGTATTATTATAATTGATTACAACCCTGTAAGTATAAATGCAAATTAATTTTTATCATCCTCTTGGCGTTTGCAGCATTATTGGTTCGTGATTGCCCCTGATGCCATGAACACCCCAACTGCCTGCCTGTTGCGGTGGCTGCTGTTGATTAATGGTAGGACCTCCTGCCACAATCCTTTGCCCCTTCTTCAACCCATCAGCAATCATCTCAGGAGTAATTTCATTATGACTCAAGTATCTTGATGTGACTGTTCTGCCTAAAAACTGCGGAGGCAGCTTATTCATACCTGGACCACCCTCAACAATCATGTGCTATGGTACTTTCCCTCTCTGGCTAGTAAATTGTTGTAGCTTTAGTCGAATCTATTCTGGCAGCTAATGCTAGCTCAAGGGTCGTCTATCTATCTGATGCCGAGCACCAATCATTTGCGTTTACTGTATCTTTTGTGGAGTATTTTATCTTACTCCTCTATGGTTTATGTGCTCTTAGGTGATGATTCTGGATTCTGTATGGGTGGGCTGTACTAATTTTCTAGCATCTATCTTCTTATGCTACTGGGCTAAATATTGAGCCATGATTTGCTGTTGTTGATTTTGCTGGTCCAGCCGAGTCTGCGGTCTAGTGTTTACTTGAGGGGCTCCATGCTGTATTATGGCTGTATGTTGGTTGATTAATTTTTAACTGGGTGCTGGATCAAATGGTCTGGGAGCAGACTATTGAGCTTGGAGTTGTTGAGTGTCGCGATGAATGGCTGTTCTGCGTTAAGTTACGGCTTGCGTTCTAGAAGATTGTTGGACGGAATGAGATCTTATATGAGTCTGATATACGGGCTGAGCTCTTATTGTTTGAGGCTGGGCTCTTATCGGTTGAGACTGGAGCACAGGTTACGCTAAAAGGGTATGGATCATTGATTCGTCGGTGGGTGGTTTTGTTAGAGTTCTATCTCTCATAGCTGCATGAACTAGAGAGTGGTTTCTATCGGATATTTGTACTTTTTAAGGTTATCTCGCAACGAATCTTCTTTCTGATGGCTCTCTAGTGTTAACATGAGCAATTGAAGGATCTATGACATGAGAAACTGGATGGTCTACACCTTGAACTAATCGATGATCTACACCATGAACTAATGAATAATCTCTAGCAGTATGGACAATAATAGAATTTTACCTGAGGAAACCCTGGGATAAAGGATGGTTCCTGACGGTACGAACCTAAGATTGTTCCCACCCACTACTTTAAACTACTGGGAGATCTTTGATACGCTGCCCCATGATATCAGTTTTATTAAGTGAGTTCTGTCGAGTTACAGTATGCGTCACTGGCAAATCTTTTATCCTCTTTGCCATCAAATTGACCTAACTAACAACACGCTCCTTTGAAGTATCTAGTACAGGCAGATCCTTTGAAGTATCACTTATGGGCAGATCCTTGATCTTCATGGCCATGATGTTGACCTAGCTATAGTTAGATTTGGGTTTGGCAGATTGAGTCACATTTGCAGGCAGCTAAGCCACTGAATATTTGGGCGTTTGATGACTGCTCAATCCTCTGACCCTATCAATTTCCCGTTTTAGTTTATCGGGTATGTTTTAAAACAGTATTTAATCTCTATTCATTATTTTCTAGCCATATCTGCCTAGCCAGCGCCACAGCTACTAGTCATCAAGTCTTTTGCTGGGCTAGAAAGAGCATAGATTGTTTAGGAGAGCAGTTAATAACTATGAATATATAGTGTTTCTGCTCCACTATTCCAGGATAGAAGTTGCGGCCTTGTAGTCAAACGTTCGCTCTTGCATGTTGTAGAGGAAGTATAGATCGTCCAGCATACCTAGACTCAGCACTGTCAAACCTATTGAAAATACCTATGCTTTGTACCCATCAAGCTCGTCTGCCTTACCATTTACTAGACATTCCACTTCCTCAGGCGAAATAAACGTTCTCACTCCTTAGAGACTGCGATAGAAATTGGGTAACTCCTTAGGCCAGCTCAGCAAACACCCAACTTTGATCTGTCCATTTGCATTTATAAACACGTTTTGGGGTCTTATATCCCCAACCTTGCTTTCTTTCATTTTTTTCATCTCGTTCTGGGCAGAAGTGAGTCCATAGAGCAGCATCCACATCTCCCATTACTCGAAAATTGATTTTTTGTTCCTTCGATATTCGAGCTAAGAGGCTAATAGGCCACTAAAATTATCAAAATGAATCTATGTGTTTTAAAAAATACAGTAAGCGTTCCTAGGGTGCCACAAAATGCATTTTGCAAGTACTGGTGTCTTTTAGGCAGCAACAGGAAAGGCGAGTCTAATCTTGCGTTTTTGATACTATCACTCCAGACCTGATACTGGCGCTCGTCGATGCTCATGGTTATTTGTAGTTCCCGTTTGCCGGATACTGAAACTACTATGGCTTTAGAGAAGAGAGGGTGGTTGATGGAGACACCGACTTGGCTTTGTTGGGTGAGGGGTTAGCTGTTGCCCATGAGTCCAATAAAATATAAACCAATATCTATTCCCAACATTATGAATTTCTATTTACAACATTATGAATCTATTTACAAGATTATCGATAGTATCTATTTACAAAATTATCGATATTTATTAATAAAACTCTCAGTATTTATTCATTTAGACATTAACTACATCACTATTATGTTTTCTATATCTATCTTTGTTTCTTTGGATACATATATGTAGGTGTGGGCTCCTCCTCTTTCTACATATCGATCTCCATCTCAACTGGACAATGATCTGCTCCAAACACCTCCCTAAGAATCTAGCAACGCTTCACCCAGCACATTTGTTACTTAGGCACCAAACAGTAATCAATCCTTCTGCCCAACCCTGGCCTATTCAGCGCCTATCTTCCCCCGATAGTGTGGAACCACCAAGTGTAGGCCCGCTTGTCAGGATGTAGAGTTCTAAACACATCTACGAAGCCTAGAGCTAAAAGTTAAGTGAATCCTTTCCTTTCGCCCACTGTGCAAGAAGGAGTCAGCATGATGTCTTTGCATTTACTAGCATCCAGTCGCAGATCGTAGGCTACGTTTAAATCACCCACTATAATGACTGGCAATTTGAATTTCTATCGGGTCCTCAGAACGTGACTCCTGAAAGCAGCATCGAATTTTTATCGATAGCTTAATCTCTAGAGTTCCTTGCCTACAGTGGGCATGTAAATATTGATGAGCACGAATCTCTGGAACTATAGTGTCATTATCCTTCCCTATTGACTAAACTAGCTTTCTAGCAAATCCTCTTCTAGACTTTTTGGCATGTACTTCGAAAACACGGCGACACCTGAATAGCCGGAAGAATGCTTAGCGAAGTTCCAGTAGCCATGGTATCCCTGTACCTTTATAGGTGAAGAGTCGAAATTCTTTTAGTTTACTTTGGTCTAGCACAGGCATAGGATATCAGGTTTGTTATTCAACAAATAGGGGTAGAATAGCTTTTTGGAGAGCACCGAACGTATGCCATTTACATTCCAGGTAGTTATGAGCAGCGAGGCAGGAGTATGACCATCACCGTAGGACCAGCGGTGGGTAGAGGAGAGGTCGGTGCCGGGTGGTAGGAGGGAAACCAGTTATTACTTGAATTGTTTGGAGCGGTTGCGGTTGGTTTTGGGCTACTGCCGTTATAGTTTAACTTAAATTTCCTATTTGGTTTATAGAGTAAAGGATGGTTAGTTTGTTCGATAGTATTTTCTTTAAGGTTGCTTGAAGATGCTTGCTTGGTTAGTCTATTCCTACTAACTTTTGTTTCTGCTCAACTGAGTTTAGGGTTGATTGATTTCGAATAGTATAGATTATTCGTTTGGAATAGTTGCTTGTTTCGTGGGATAATTATTGTTCTATTACTCTGCTTCATTATTGTTGTATTAATTTGCCTCATTATCATTTGCTTGCTCTGCCTCATTATCATTTGCTTGCTCTGCCTCATTATTGTTAAATTACTATGGTTCGTTATTGTACTTTTATTTTTATTCATTACTAAACTATTGTTTTTGGCCTTTATTGTTCTACTATTACCATTATCTCCATTAAGTTTTCTATTGTTGCAGCGAATCAGATACTGATTTTGAATTTAAAAGTGTCAAATGAGGTAAATCTACCTACATCGTTGTTTAGTTTTTGCCCTCCTATTTTATATCATCCCTAGTACTTATAATTCTATTCATCTATTCACCTTTCAACACACTGCTGACTGCTGTTTTTATCCCTTCCTTCTCATATTTTTTATATACACTAGTGGCTATTGGTGTAGCTTTTGGGGCAGCTTTTTTGACTACTTAGGCAGTGATGGTTGGTTTTTGTGGTTATTTGTTGGGAGGCAGTTTGAAGCATCGGTGGGTGTGTAGGCTGCCAGTGAAAATACTAGAGGCCCCTCTTTTACTCATACAATTAAAACTAATATTTTACTACTTCGATTATCAAGGTGACATTTGATCGCGTCTGTGCATTTTAATATATTGCTTGCCCCATCATCTCAGAGAAAATGCGTATGTCAGCTTCAACTATATAGTGTAATCATATGCAGAGCTTCAGTTTATTTGTCGTTCATTTTCTCGCGATTGATAGTAAGTTTTGCTAACATGTACAGCATGATTTGATTTTAATCATATAATTCAAATGGAGCTGTCCAAGTAGGAGAAGTAAAAACTCTAATCCCAGAAACAATCCAACAAAAAATCAGACTCAGCCCTTCTCGACCTCATAGTACCTCATTCCCCACCTAGAAACGTATGAACGGTTTTAAGGACAATGTTTGGCGTGAGATGGATAAGATAGAAACAATCGAGTTGGTGCTTGAAGACTTCGGAAGCATGGCAGTCATGAATCGGTTCAAGGGACTGAGGTCACTCACCCTTATCAACTGCGGAATTAGCACACTAGAAGTAGGTTTAACATAATGCAGGGATTGAATGATATGTCTAAGCTGTAGGCACTGTGGCTCAACGAAAACGAAATCCACAAGATATAAGGACTGTAGAAATGCGTATCCCTTAAATCTCTCTACCTATCGCACAACAGCATCAGAACCATCCAAGGGCTATCAACCCTCAGCCAGCTGGAAACACTGTGGTTGTGCGACAACAAAATATAAACAATTTAACACCTATAGCAGCTCATCAACCTAAAACAGCTTTGGATAGCCGGCAATCAGATCGACTCTATCAAGACTAGTTTGGATGATCTAGTCAACCTGGGTGATCTCAACATCGCTGGCAACAAAATTTGTAGCTTTAAGGAGGTGCTCAACTTGAACAGACTGCCTAACTTAAAAATACTTTCTTTCTATGACCCTCATTTTGGGGAAAATCCCATCTGCAACCTGTGCAACTATCAGACCTACGTACTGTACCACCTCAGAAACATATCAAAACTGGACACTTTGACTATCAGCGAGTAAGCCAAGGCCTACGCGTAGTCGACACTGATGAGGAAAAAGATGTACTATAACATGCGCATCAAAACTATTGAGAGGACTTTTTCCACTCTAGCTAGGCTGATATAGAAATCACAGAGGATCAAAGTGGATAGTTTGAACTAGGACCTGGCCAATCTATGCATCAAGATTAACGATATCGGCATCTAGCTCAAGGGCATCGCATAGTTCAAATAGCTTTACTAGTTCAAAAAGGAATAAATCAACCATATAACCTCAGTCTACGAGGCAGTGAGGCGCAAACTAAGAGATGTCAACAAGGTCTCAGTCCGCAAACTACTCGCAGAGTTTTAAACTGGCGGCAACATTAGACTCGAGTAGGGCAAGGTCACTGAAAAATGGTTCGTGAGCTGCGTTGATCTAATCAAATCACGTTTTCATCCGTCAGACATGCTCAAGAACGTGATCAGCGACATTAACATCCGGAGAGTGATCAGAATACACAATAGATTCCTGAAGAACAAATTCGAGGAGAAGATGGAAGTGCTAGCTGATATCAGCAGCATCAACTCCAGAAAACAACTGGAGTACTTGTTCTACGGAGTAGACCCCAACGTGCCTTCTGAGTTAGAGCATGTTATCGAGGAGGGCTTCAGATCCCCAGAGGAGGCCAAAAAACTAGGTATTTGTCCTTTTGTTCCTTTGTTTAATTCACTAGTTTGTGCAGATCTACCCAGGATCAAACAATATCTAGAATACCAGAAAACTCACAACAAACTGGGCAAAAGTAATATAGTATTAATTAAGACTTCATTAAGAAACGAAATTTCGGTAACTTATGTCTGCTACCAACTGGATCTATTCTGATATGCAAAGTGTTGATGGTAAAATAGTAAATTGATTCTACCTGTCCTTACTTCAATCCCTCAATGCCACCCAGCTAGCTGTTCCGTACAGGCAAGGTGGATTTCCCCTAGGGACACTATGCTATCCGTCGATCTTTGGAGGGTGAGTAGAGGGAGAAGATGTGGTTCGTGATGGACAACAATCTGGTAATTCCCGAATACCTGGTGGAGTACGACTACGTGCTGGAGAATCCCAACGTAAACAAGGTAGCTGATTTCGGATAAACTGTAGGTCTATTATAGAGTCCATAGGACTAGTTTATCAGTGCAAAGAATATAGGCACTTACCAGAAAGATCTGAATACGATTTATAATGCACTAGTGGAGGAAATTAGTTCATACCAGTTTTAGAGTATCTAGTAGAAAAATAATCAGAATTTGTAGATCCCTGCAAATGAGCTTGACAGGTTCGACCTTGGAACTATAAAGGTCATGCTGGTCAACTATTTCAAGTACTGCCTCAGCAGGGCTAATTTGTACGAACTCAACGAAAACTTCATGTTCGAAGGCAAGGACGACTTCGACATCAAAAAACTCAACATCTAAGATCCAAGCATCCTTCAGTACGCCAATCTCAGCAACCTTAAAATCAAAAGCCTTTCTTTTATATCTACCTTCAGTCATCTGTAAGTGCTGATCTTGTCCTACAACTCGCTGGCCTCGATTAGCTAACTTTAAGACCTGACTACTGTTAAAAAACTAGACGTCAGCCACAACAAGATTTAGTCACTGGCAGGACTTTCCTCCCTACCCCTTTAGCACTTGGACCTGAGCCACAACTCCCTGACCAGCACGAACAGTCTAGCCATTCTGTAAATATGCAAGGGAACACTGAAGTAGGTCAACTTGCTGTTCAACCCCCTAGACTAGGAATAGAAATGTTTGATATTTTTTGCTAGCAAATTTCCACATTTGATGTGGTTGAACCACATGCCTAGGACTAAATTTGGACATTTGTAGCTGGAGGAGGGCAACGTTAACCTCATCAACAACGATATGCTTAAGTAGAACTGCAAAATCATGCAGTCCAAGACTCTCTAAAGCGCAGATTGGAAACTATCCATCGAAAGCGTCAATCTTACCCACATGAAGCTGTCTTCGATGGCAGGACTATAGCAGCTGGTCAACCTCAGACATGTCAATCTGGCTAATAACGAGATCAGCGAAATCAGTGCCATCGACCAGTGCAAATTGCTGGAGTAGCTCAACCTGTAGAAAAACCAGTTGAGCAAAATAACAAAGCTGTAAGGTCTGATTTACCTGAAGAAGATGTAGTTGGGCAAGAACAAGATAACAGTTATAGAGGGTATCTCCACCCTAAACAACTTGCTCCAGCTCTCCCTCTAGGACAACTAAATCTAGTCATTAAGCGACTTCCCCTAGCTACGCAGCTTGATGTAGCTTTACCTGGGAAATAACAAGATAAGCGACTCTAACCAAATAAAGAACTTATCTGGACTCAACAAACTCATCATTCTTGATCTTTCGGGTAATCCAATTTCCAAGGAGGAAAGTTATAGGTTTTATACTTTGTTTTTGCTTAAAAAATTAAAAGTTCTAGATGGCATTTCTATTGAAAGTCCATAGCACCAGCAGGCTAGGGAACATTTCACTGGCAGACTCACTGAAGAAGTGCTCAAGGATAACCTTAGAGGTGCCAACGCAGAAGACATCCTCGAACTGGAACTCAAAGAATGCAATCTCAAGGACTTCGAGGACATGTTCACCCAAAGAAAGTTCCCTAAACTCGCAGAACTCGACTTAACCGGCAACCAGTTCGCCAGTGTCAAAATGCTAGGAAACTTACCTAATTTGAAAATACTCATTTTGCAGGCCAATAAGATAGAAATGCTACACTGTGCGAGCTAGGTCAATTCACCTCGTGGGCTCAACGGCTGCCAGGTACTTTTGCCTTAACATAGAACCTGTAGATATTAGATTTGTCTACCAACTTCCTAAAAGATTTTTACGGGCTTAACTTCTGCCGACTAGGCTAGCTCAAAATACTAAAGGCTTCTCGCAACTAGATAATAAAGATCGACTGTCTATAGAACCTGAAGCAACTGAAGTAACTGGATATCAACCATAACAAGGTAAGACAGTTTGATCCTAACTCCTTCGAAGGCAAACTTCCCATAAAGTGCCTGAAGATTGACGATAACGGACTAAAGAATTTCATGCACGTCCAGAAGCTGCTAAGACTGCAACACTTGTTTGCCAATTCAAACAAAATCACATAGTTCTACGATATATAAAAACTAGGCTAATTGCCCTACCTGAAGTAGTTATAGCTTACTGGTAATATCATTTACCGTAAACCTGGATATCGCATCACCACTATAAAGAAACTGCCAGGCTTGCTCTACCTGGACGGCAGGGTAATTAGTATCTAACATAGTAAATCACCGCATAGGAACGAACTGATCCCAATTCCCTCATGAACCCACAGCCTGCCCAACAGCTACCCCAGTATGTACCACAACTCAACAACAACCAACGCCAGCAACCAGTAAGACTTAGTTCGGTTAACTTTGACGGAGTTTTCACTTCGAGTAGATTGAACATGGAGAATTTGATTAGTCAGAACAATCTGTATAGCAATCCACCTGCGACTAACCCACAACAAGCTAGACCACCAGCTCCCAATTTCAGTAAGGGCACGCCACAGCAAGGAGGAAATAGGAAGTGATTAAATGCACTATAATTATAATCAATTATTGGGTAATATTTACTCCAATTAATGTAAATAATATTATAGTATCTGTTAAATACGTAGAGACCAATAAATTGAGGAATTATACAGTTAAGAGTTATACAATAACAATCTGAACTTATAAAATTAGAGTAATAAAATCTAACAAGATCACTCGTCCTACCCTACAGCTACAACCTAAGGCATTTCTACCTCAATCTACCTATTTTCAAGATTTTACTAAGCAAAAGGCTGCATCCTCCTATGTCTGTTCCTAAACCGCATGATTTCATCCTTTAATCTGCCCAGCACCGCCATCTTTCCATTTCGCCACTGCATCAGGCACACCAACCCAGCAACAAAACAAACCACCACGCCTAGCACTGACAACCATATCATTATGCGCCGCCACTATGACGATTCAGGATCATTTATGCGGATCCAGTACGTGCTTGCACTCTAGCAGTACTAGTAAAAGTATTGTTTTGCTGGTAGGGTGGAGTTGAGTAGTTGACACGAGGATTGATTTGCTAGAATAGTAAACTTATAAGCCTAGGCTGAGTGCTAGTTGCGCTTAGTTCTGCATGAAATACTAGGTCTATGAATCTGTATACGGATATACTGTATTTCTGTGGAGGTGACTAGCAGGAACCGATCGGTGTTGAGATGGAAGATATGTCTAATACCATTTCCTCTGATTTTGACTGCATTGTAGACTTGGTTGATAGTTCTTGGGTCGAGGTTGAACGGATATATTTAGAGGTTGTTGTAGTTTTATATGATGAAGAGCAAACTGTTGAAATTAGTCTATTAGTAACGATTAGTCCGAGACTGGCCCTAGTAGCTGGTAATAGCTGTAAATGCTTTAAACTAAGAAATGAACTAGTCACTCTTTATGTACCTCACCAGCCAGCTGTTGCCCTACTACAAATCAATACCAATTTATACGATCTTGCTGCCATCGATATCGTTGAAACTAATGAACAGACTAGTCCAGAACAGCTAGAAACGGTAGTTGCCGCCTTAGGGTGAGAATTCAATATAGTCTTTTTAAGTAGCATGGTCACCCACCAGGTCGTAAAGGTAAACTCCTTTGTAGAAATCAAGAACTAGAAGAGTAGTGCCATGCAAAATGATGTCTTGTGGGAATATTTTGCTCCCGTTGAATTGCGTAATGGTGAAGTAGGTCTGGCTAACTCCAGCAATAGGCTAGGGGATAACAAACACACGGTCTAGTGTTTTCATGGCGATTATTATATTGCCTTGACCATGGATAGCCTTATCGACTCCACCAACTGCCCTGCTATCAAAGCCAGAGAGTTGATCTATTTGTTTGACACTGGCGAGAACAGTGTTGGTTTGTATTTGCCATAGTCCTTCGCTGCTGAAGACATAGACCAGATCTTCTTTGGAACTAGCAGTCATCACTGGTGGTGGACTGGTGCTGTTTTTATGCTGTTGTATCTGGGTGAGTCGATGGGTGGCTATTTTCTGCAGTTGTGAGTGCGAGTATATGTAGGCTGTAAGTTATGAAGCCCCGGTGTTGAGGATGTAGAGTAGTGATTTGAAATTGAGGTGCACGTATTGATTTTCCTGCCACTGTGAGCCAGCCCGAGAGTACTACTATTTGATCGCTCCGATTATTTGCACTATGCTAGCTTTGGGCTATTGCAGTTGACAGTCGAAAGGCAAGTAATCCATCGGCACTCGTTTCCCTTAGCCTACTACCTGTCCTGATTAGAGAGACAATCCTGATTTTTTTGGTTATTCTGATTAGAGGGATAGTAGGTCTTAGGAGGACATTTGGAATGCGCTGAAGGTTTAAGTTTTCCATGGAGTATCAAAGTGGGGCAGAGGGAGACTGAATTTTTAGCCTATGGTGACGTTGATGACAGGGAGGAGTGAGCCAGAGTGGGTGGTTTTGAGGAGAGGAGGGAGTTGTAGTTAGAGGGAAAGATAAAGCGGGAGGAGTAGGAAGATGATGGTTATGAGGCGCATGCTCATTTGTATTCTTTAAATTTAGATCAATTATAAAGATCAACGGTTCATATTATCAATACTCAAGGTATTATATGATAAAATTATACCAGTATAGTGTTTATTATGTTTTATTGAATATTATTGAAAATTAATAGGTATTGATTGATACTATTAGGCACTCTTATGTATAATACATTATTGTTATTAGGCATCATTATTATATACTTTGTCATAAATCAATATTAAAAATTGGTATCACCCTGGCACTAATTTCGACTACAGCCATCCCACTCTCCTGCCCTCCCTCCACTCCCCTACTCTCGACTCCCCTCCAGGCATAAACAACTACCCCCTCCCCTGCTGCTTGCCTGCTACCCATCCCCCCACATACCTCCTTCCATCTGCCCACTTCAGCTCCCCAAAACCCTCCTTCTGGTCCTGTACGAAACCTCCCTAGTAGACTCTGCCATCGACCCACGTCATTACACCCTGGCCATGCATTTTGTTATTGAGCCACTATCCATTGTATTACTTAGAGTTGTGCCATACGTAATGTCCGTACCCGTGGATTTAGTTGCGCAGGAATTATCCTTGGTAGTATGATTGATCGGAGAAACGTAGAATTCCCTTGCCGTGTTTGAAACCATCGATGTATTATCCTTAGTAGGTTTAGCCATCTCCCCAGGTCTAGTTACCATGTCCATGCTGCTTATCCTCCTTCCACTAGCCTTAGTACTTAGCTCCGTTGAGATGAGTATACACTCCCTTACCATGTGCCTTGTCATTGACCCACTCTCCCTCATAAACATCTCCATCTGCATGCCATAGAGTACCCCATCCATTAGCCTAGTTATTGACCCACTCTCCCACATACTTCGACCTGTCAGCCCATACCTGTGTACCTTTTCCGCTTCTCAATCCATCCTACCACTCACCCTAGTAAGATACACCATTGTCTAGTTATATTTTGTTGAGTTTAATCCTGCCCCTGGCTTACAGCATCTGTCGGATGAGTTAGTTATCGGCTGGAGTCTTACCCCTGCCTAGGAAGAACTTGCTGACTTCTCTATGCTACTATTATTGGGACTACTAATCGCCTTTGGTTTAGTAATCGGCAGGAGGTGAAGGGATAGTTGCGAACCTTGATTTCTTTCCTGAACTACTAGCAGCTATCTATACTCCACCCGCCCTAATAACATCAACTGGCTAGTTGTTGCCTTGTGATTTCTGGGGCTATGATTATTTGGGCGAGAGGGACTATTGTGGATGCTCTTATTGTTATAGTTGTTATTGATGTGATTAGATTTAGTGTGGTTGTGGCTGTTGGGGATGTTATTGTCGTTAGATGGCTTGTGCTATTTGTTGTTTGTCTTTGGAGTTGATTGGTTTTTAATAGTTCTAGGGGGCTTGTGCGCAAGTGCTGATGCATACTCCCATACCGCTATATTATAGAAATAGAATATGTATAATCTAATCAAACTAATATTAATAACAACCCAAAAAAAGCATAATTCATCACTATTCTCATCCAATCAGCAAGCAGTATAGTTCCCTTGAAAGATGTGGCTTACAATAAAATTTACTATTGTTTTGATTTAATATTATCCATTCGATATTATGACTTACTATTCTATATTTACTACATGACTCATCTAAGTTATAAGGTTCATTATAAACCATGATAAAGACAGTCTAGAACTACTCACTTATCGATAAAATAGGATCTGGCACTTACGGCTAGGTCTTTCGTGCAACCAACTCTAAAAAGCACGGCTAGTTCGCAGTCAAAGTCATCCCCCTCGACAAGTACCACGCCCTGCCCGAACTGTAGTAATGCACTGCCAACTAAATAAAAGCGTTGACTTTGATTGGCCCCTGCGAACATATAATCCGTTACTAGTAGCACTTCCAAACAAAAAATAACCTCTACCTGGCCTACTAGTACTGCAATGGAGGCACTTTATAAGACATGATCAAACATGAAGGCTCACTCCCTTAAAAGACTGCTCTTAACATTTTTAGACAGCTCTTGTAGGCATTCAAAGTGATCAATAGGTTCAAGATCATCCATAGGGACATCAAACCTTAAAACATATTCATGCATAAAGGAGGAAGAGTAAAGCTGGGTGATTTTGGGTTTTGTAAGGGCAGCGAGGAGGCGTAGGGCATGCCTAAGAATCTAGTTGGATCCCCACTCTATATGGCTCCTTAGGTATTAAGGGGCGACGCTTATACCTCCAAAGCGGATGTATGGTCGTTGGGAGTGGTGCTATTCGAGATGCTGTTCGGGTAGTTGCCTTTCATGTCGACCAAAATAGAAGGACTGCTCATCGAGGTGACCACTAAGGAGCTCACTCTACCGCTGGAGAAGAAAGCAGTGAGTGAGAAGACTCAGAAACTGCTGAGGAAGCTGTTGACCAAGGACTACTTTAGAAGAATCAGCTGGATTGAGCTATTCGGGTATAAAATTGATGAGAAGGGCAACTATATCTAGGAGGACGCTAGGATGTTCATGTCCTCCAACTATATACGGCTACAGTAAGAGTAGTCTAGAGAAAGATAGGACATCAGAGCGAGCTAGAACTATAAGTTCAGATAATAACTCAAGGACTCTAAATTCAAATAAGAGAGTTTAAAATCAAAATAAGAGGTCAGGGGGATTTAGGTGAGTAGTTATACTCCCAAGCAATAAAAACACAAAAGAAACGAATCAGGGAGGATCCAGTTTTATTCTTAGAAGTACGTTGATTTGATGAGTCGATCAACAGGACCCAAGGGACTAGACAGGAGAATCAACTCATTCGATTAAAGCAGCAAAAACGCAACACAGCGCAAGAACGGAGAGGAATAAAAGATATAGGAGGCCGATAGGATTTCCAGGTATTTGACTAACAGCAAAAGAAATAATATGATGGCTGGGAGTAAAGAAGATAGTATGAAAATGGAGCCGAAGTCGGCAACTTAGATCATGCAACCACCAGTATAGTTTAGATAGGAGGAAAGCATTAAAAAGATAGGGGATAACGAAGATAGATTTAAATCTTTTCAACCGATAGAAATTACACCTAGTATTAGGCATAAGTAGTAAATAAAGTTGTAGACCAAAGTAGAGTCACCAATTTTGCTTATATTATAGCCAAAAACATAGACAAAACAATAAATCAAAACTTAGTCAAATAAGTAAATAAAGACGTAGTCAAAACAATAGATTAAGACATAAGTCAAGTAGATAAAGGTATAGACTAAACAGTAGTGGTAGCCCTCTAAGCGATCCCTGCTAGTTGAGAGCCACCACTGCTGCCTGCTGTAGTTGTAGTCTACTCTGGCCTAGCTCTAGTCTAGAGGCATGGAATATTTATAGGAGCATTACTTGACCCTGCAGAGGATCCAAAAACAGATGAAGCATATTACTCAGCAGATAAGCATAAGCGAAACCCACCTGCTGGACATTGCTAGTAGCCTCAACTACGAAATCATACTCGTTGACAGACAGATGCTAGAAACCAAGCAGTAAATGATGCAGATGAAGACAGATAGTCCTGCGAGGTCGCTGGGGGTGGTGAGACCCTTCAGCCTGGCTGGACCACAATGATTTATATTAATTTTGCCATCATTCACAAGTACTATGCAATGATTTTGTCATAATTTTCAATCATTTTGCGATTATTGACTGCAGATTGATAGATAGCTACGATTGCTTAAAATATAAATAAGTGATTCACTTAAATATAATTAAAATAACTAGAGAATCAAATTATAGAATATTTCTATAAAAACCAGTAAACTAATTATTGGATTTATTTTTCAAATCTCCTACTTACGTATATTTAAAATGATAGACAATTTTATGATGATTTTCGACATTCTTATTGAACTAACGACAAAAAAACTATTAAAGATTTGATTTGGGCTGTTCATAAATATAGATTTGCTTGAACACTCTTACTGTGTATTATAAGCATATTGATCGTATGGCAGAAACGATATTGCTCACAAAGTAACAATAAGTAACCCCAAACTAGTCATAGAAACACGATGAAAGGATATTCTTTGCCCTAATATAGAAGGTAGGCTCAGCAGGTCTCTACCAACGCCTGCAGCTAGTCTTCTACAGCATCATTTGCTTCCTATGTGGGGGCATCAATCTTATTGCTCCCTACCTCTTCTACCAGGACTCCTACCATTATCCTCCCTAAATAGCCCAGTGTCAAAAGTATGTTTGTTCTCTTGAGCCATCTCTCCGCAGTGCCTACATACCAGCTAAAACATTCAGTTCCATAGCCAACCATTTTGGAGATTACCGGTGCGATTAGTAAAAACTTGAGCTGGATTCGATAGTATCCCTTCTGTTTTTTGGAGCAGTGGCTGGGTATTTTTTCATGGTGTTGGTGGGGTAACAGATGGGAAGAAAATTGCTGCTGATTATATGTTTGCTTGCAGCTGTGATTGGACTGATGATTACTATTTTCAGTCAGGGGTTGACGATGGCTGGGATTGGGCTACTGGTGACATGTGCTGGCATATAGAATGCTTACAACGTGTGCTTCTATTTCATCACCTAGACAGTGGCAGAGTCATATCGGTAGAAGTACTGCATAATCATCCAGATGTTCTATGGAGTGGGCGTGCTCTTGAATGCCCTATGGTTCTATACTATCAAAGATTGGCAAATCATACTCGCATCAATCTACTTAATACCTTGTCTGGCAGTTTTATTGGCAGTACTGATCATAGTCAAAGATACTCCATTCAGTGCTATACTCAGAAATACTCCCTATAAAGTATACCAAAATCTCACATACATCGCCAAACTCAACCAAAAAGACAACTCAAGTCTAACTGTAGCTGAAATAAGCAATATAAAGTAGGCTTATCTATTGAGTTTGAACAAATAAAAACAGACTTCTATCAAGTAGGGGTTAAACATATTTGACTTGTTCAGATACAGATCAGTGCGAATCATGACTATGATGTTCGTGGTAGTGTAGGCCACCAATCTGATCTGCTACTACGCGCCTGCTTTGATGCAAGACCAGTTCAACATCAACTTCTTCCTCAACGGAATAGTAGTAGGCGTTTCTTAGCTAGTGCCTTATCCCATTTGTCTTTATATAATAGATCGCATCAAACGGCGCACTATAGCCTTAGTCTGCTTTGCCCTCATGGTTATCATATCTATCGTTCTGGTGTTTGTGTGAGTTCAAGATTCATAAGAATCGCTTGATATTAGTTAAAGCATAGGATTGCTTGCCTTACTTTTCTTGTTTAGATTCACAATATCTTCCTAGTACATAATAATGGGAGTTTACATTCTTGAAGTGTATCCCACTCAAGCCAGAGTAATCGGCACCAGATTTGTTTCCCTAGTAGCCACACTGCTAGCCACTTACATCCCCTAAGGCGTAGATCTGTGCATTCAGAACGATTTCCCTATAATGATAGTGTTTGCTATTTTGTCGGCTGGAAGTCTACTATGTTCGTTAAAACTGCCCTAAACTCTAGGTAGAATTCCAGCTGATATAATTGAGTAGTTGGATGTATAAAAGGATAAGGGTAAATGTATTGAAAGTAAACAAAACGAGTTTGAAAAAGAATCTACCTTCGAAGATATGGGAGTAATATATTGACTAATTGAGTATGTATCTGATAGAGTATTAACTTACTTAAGTATTGTAATGATCAAGTAAATAATAATAACGCTTGAGGGCTTATATCTATGTATAAATAAATAATATAGCTATTAATCGGCATTAAGTTTCTAAAATAATATTTTTTCATTGGAATCAATATAAAAATAGTTGTTTTTGTCATATGCTTAGACAAAATACCTAGCTAATACTATATAATAGGATGAAAATAGCTAACTCTGTAAACCACTAGGCTAATTACTGATTCTTTAATAGCTTTTAGCACTTTCTCATAATAGAATACGCTGAAAAAGGTAGAATATGTGGAAAATATCAAACAAACAGTTCCATCTTAGGTGACAACCCAAATCTCTTACTACCCGGTGAACGCCTATTGGGTGAGGGTCTCAATTTCTTGCCACTGCGCTAAGAACTGCCCATCTACTCCGAGGTCGATTTCTATGATTTTCCATTACTGCCCACACTATCAGCTATCTGCTTGGTGCTGCCCATACTGTCGCTTATTTGTTTGGTACTTCCCATACTGTCGCTTATTTGTTTGGTACTTCCCATACTGTCGCTTACTTGTTTGATACTTCCCATACTGTCAGCTATCTGTTTGGTGCTGCCCAGACTATCAGCTATTACTTTGTTGCTGCCTACACTTTCAGTGATAAGTTTCCTGCTATTTCCTTCTGCCTTTTTGGCTTTCTTCTTGAGATAGGAACTTATGATGCCCAGGTCGTTCTTGGTTTAGGCAAGCTGTTCCTGCAACTATTTTACATCTCGTTCCAGCAATGCATTAATTTCTTCCTTCTGCTTTATCTCCTTTACTATTCCTTCCATAACTTTACTAAACTTAGCTTGCAACATCTTTTGCGCCTACTCTGCTTTCTCGATCTGCCTGAATATCCCATGGATGGGGTTGGTGACTGATGGCAGGGCTTGTGCTTCGTCGTAGGTGGCTGAGTCGGTCCACATGCGTTTGGATTCGAGGTTGGTGGTTTAAGTGTTTTTGAGGGGGTTGGTGGGCTGGGGGGTGAAGTCGAGAGAGGGGTGTTACATGGGATAATGGACAATTATTATAGCCGACGTAATAAATTAGAAGTAGAATACAGGCATTGTAAAAGACAGTTCAATCATCTGTAGTATATGTAGATTAACTCTAAACAAAGTTAAGAGTTAAATATAGGATGCATACGTAAAATAAATATAAATTACGAAAATACATAATTTTAAATATGTATTACTAGATTTTAATAGTTTATGAACTAAATGAATTATATGATGTAAATTTATTTGTTGATACAAGAGTTTTAGTTTTATTTAGACAAGATACACCTTATTAATATAATCGACACTCAAAAACCATGGCTTCCAATCATAATTAAACCACCACTGCACTACAATATACACAGCACCAACAGCATACCACCAACCAGCCTTAAAACAATATAGCGAATAGTGACTATCTTGTTCACCAAAACAGCACAGCCAATATCACTGTCAACAACCCACTCAGCATACCAACTGAAATCCAACCAAATAACAGCCATCAACTACAAACTAATGCACTATAAGGCTATTCGGTGTAAAGCAACAATCAACCACCACTATATGTACACTCTAATTCAATACCTTAGAGTTAACTAAATACTGCCTAGGTCATGAAGATGATTCGTCTTGGCCCATACTCCCATACAATCGGGGAAGTCGACTACACCTACTCCCTCCTGCCTAAGAAAAAAGCTCGTTTCTTTGGCGAAAACTTGCGTCTGTTGGTGTTGAAAGGAGTCTAATCTATCTTCTACGCCAGCTCCCTGTCTGCCTCTACTCTACTTCCCTTCTCCTCGCACACTTCTTTCCCTAAGCCTAAAACATCCTTCCCATTATCTCAGATCGCCAAAGCATAGGCTAAGGATAGCTCTCTTTTATTGTATTTTAAGGACAAGGATAGGAGTGTATGGTAGTTCGTGTGTGGAAGTGTGTAGTCAGCCCAAGAATGGAGGGAAATTGTATTCAAACGAGTAGGCGATTTCATGGAGTTTAGAGAAAGTGCTTTTGAGAGTTTCGGGGAGTTTAGGAAGTGGAGGGAGGGTAGGCAGAGGGAAATTATGGCAAACAAGCAGGAGTTCAGCAACCAACTCATGGGTCAGAAGGTATAAACCAATCAATATAACAATACTATACAGGGTAAGTCTGGAGAACTGAATTAAGCTGAGTCGCCCATCAAAATCAATCTAGGCAACCAGACATTTGCATCTCAGTCCACTCTAACTCTTCAACAAGTATCTCCTTCTGTGCAATAAAACTATAAGGCCTAGCCGATTTCACCATCTAAGCCTAGATCAGTCACTTTTCAAGGCGCAAAAGTCATATCTCTTCAACAAACCAGTCCTTCTATTTAAGATAACACTAAAGTATAGCTGCCATCACCTTCTAAACCCAGAACAGTTACTTTCTAGGGCTCAAAAGTTATAAAAGTATAGGAATTAACTCAAAATAGCCCTAATATTGCGACATAGTCTAAAAAACAACTGGTATAATGTGATATCAAAGCCACTATTGGCAAAATGCGTCGCAACTGGATATAGTAATTGTTGGGCGGTTAAGACGAGGCCTAGCTGATAATCTAATTCAGAAACTATGTGCAGAAAATAGTATAAAACATAGTAAAATAATTGCACTTACCATCACCCTCTAAGACATTTCCGGCAAAGGAAGTCACCAAAGACCACGCCCTCTTCCTTCTCGAAGATGTATCCATCACTCTGTTCTTCTGGCGATAAGAACACATCGGTCAATAAAACTCTAAGTATAAATCAGCTGTGGACTAGTTCAATAACATGGACTACTTGCTGTCCTGCACCAAAAACAGAGGAGTTCTAAGGGTACCCTTTATGGTTAGGTTTGAGTATAAAGGTTTCGTTGGAATAGCAAAATCTCGATTGCAGGAAGGTGCATATCGCAACAGATAGGTTTATGATATGTTGGATAAGAGATAATTTTAGTAGAGCTCAAGGGTCAGCGCTAACGTGTTGCTAAACTAACAAAAATGCAAGATCGTACTGTACGATAGAAAGACTTCTCTTTCGAAAGTGAGCAACAGTCAAAGGGTGTACTTTGTTGATAAATTGGTTGATTTTTTACCCAAAGGAGCAGACGGACTACAGATCAGACCATAGCTGATACACTCTCATCAGTTTTAGGATACTCTGTTTCTTGATAAGAGCATATCGCAGCATCCTGAGATGATCGCTTCCATTTAGCAGGAAAAGATAAAAGAATTGGTCAGTTTGCTGTAGTCAGAATAAGACTATTTTACCAATTCCCAAGAACTAGTTCAGTCGATGCATCTATCAGGACTATCAGCCTCCCATCTTGGTGCGTTGCTCAAAGTATGTAAGTACTAGTGGCTGCAGAAAACATTGAGAGCTTAGATAGCTGCAAGATGCCTAAAGAACTTTTTCAGATTTGATTTGCAATCGTGCGTGATGCAGAGAGGGTATGAAGTGGACTAGATCCATCGAGCTATTAGTTTTTTAAACGTGGTACTAGGCAACAACGACTCCACTTTTACCATGTGGCGGAAGGTCAACCACAACAGTCAGAATCACTTCGGTGTCAAGATATGGTAGCAAGAATTAAAGTAACTAAATACAGCCTACCTCCTCCAAGCCTTACAGAGCAATCTCAAAATACGACTGACTAGTAGCATCCACACTAGACCGCTATTTGCTTCCATGCAGACCTTTAATCCCTAGGACTTTTCTAACTTTTAATGCCAAGGGCATATTTTCTCATTACAATTCACTGACTCATTCCAACAGATCGAAGACTGTCTGTAATAAACCACAAATGACTCATTTTATTAGCTCTGCGAGCTGCTTACTAAATAGACTAGCACTCATACTCCTTTTCTCTAACTCATCGACGGATTACCCACCCATCAGCACATCAGCTAGTACCTGCTTAACTTCACCTCCCCTGAAGATTCACCAGATCTCTATAACAAAATCAGCCAAGGAAATATGCCATCTAGGTTGATCTTTGAGGGAAAAATAGCATAGATAAAATGGTCTCTCAAGACAGGCAGGAAAGACTAAGTAAGCCATAAGTTGAATTTTGTGAAGGAACAGGGGTAGAAGTGGCTGGGCAAAGTGCATCCAATATTCACGCAGGTTTATAGGCTATTGGCGGATTACTTTTCATAATTGGAAGGCGAGTATCAGAGAGCCCTGGGCTACGCTAAGGAATCATTAACCATGCAGAGGAGTCTGTTTGGGGGCGATAACTAACATTTGTGGAAAGATTACTTTATGATAGGCAGAATACACTACGTCAATGGTCGACCTGAAGCACTCTAGCATCTAATCAAAGCACGTAAACTAGTAAATACTTAAAAACTGACCTAGAGTGATTCTTACGCTGAACTCAACCTGATGCGAGCCAAATGCTACATCTCCACTAAATCATACAAAGAAGCCTATAATTCGGCTAAGGAACTGTACAATACAGTAAAAAATAAAAGAGATTAGTTGTCATTGGGTCTCATTATTGATTCGGTAGCCATGATCAAACAGTTGTTAGAGATGAACCAGTAGCACTAGAGCTACCAGAAATTCATTTAGAATGATTTCGGTACAGTCGCCCATGTGCTATATGAGTATCCTGCATTGCTTAAATCGATGGTAAAAATGATAGCCCTGCCCTACCTGAAGAATGTTATATTGAAGAAGAGCAAGAACAGAACCAAGTTGATGATGATAATCGAGGACGTTGCCAAGATCACCCAGTCTTAAAAAGCCAGTCTATCATACCTTCAATCAAGAATGCGATAAGGTGCTTTTCCCAAAACATACCTGCAATGTTTGGGTTAGATGGACAAGATAGTGTAGGACATAAGAGACAACCAAATGATGGATAGATGGAATACTTTCAACCGAATGTCCAATTAAACGTTACTGGAGAAGATAGGCAGTTCGCAGATCAATCGTGGGTTTTAGTTTTTGGCCTACATGACTGCTATTTTTAATCTTTTGGGCAGGGATGCAGTTGGCGAGCTAAGGGTGATGGAAAAGTTCTGAGTGATAAACAAAGGTTATGCTAGTATATGTAATAGTATTACTGAGTTACTAATATGGGTATATATATGTATTATTAATACATTAATATGAGTATATGTATTAGTACTACTGAGTTACTAATATGTAAGGATTATATGAATAATTATCTTATTAAATGTGAGTTACAGATTATTGAGTCCTCGATCGCCCTCAGACTTGTCCCAAAGCCCGAACTGAAGCACCTTTGCCCAAATCATTAGGAGTTCATACCTGTGAGTTAGTTAAGGGTAAAAATCCTTTGGCTTAGATGATCGATAAAGATGATTTTTAATTGATGATCCAACATAACCCAAAGTGACGCATTCCGCGTAGCCTCACTGCATTTTTGTTTTAGTTGAAAAATCAATAATAGCTGTAATACTACCTGTCTTATACACTCTGTTTATGCCACGCTAATTGCCAGTATTTAATTATGCCTGGATAATTGAAATAGTACTTGGCTACAAAGCGAGTGTCTAAGCTCCACTTTTCTTTATTCAAGGATTAAACTCCTCGGCAAAAACAGTCAAAGGTTCTAAAGCTCCACTATTTATAACCGCATTGGTTAAAACACTCAAATGTTCCAAAGCTCCACTATTTATAACCGCATTGGTTAAAACATTCAAATGTTTGACGAGAAATCTTAATACAAAACATGCGGTTTTGTTGTAAAATATCTAAATAACATATCTTGTACATTTTGCTGGGCTAATAAGTTGATCAAACTGAGGCAACACATGACTTTATATATAATACTGCCTAGGCCAATGCTTAAAAGTTGTTCGCTACTCTTCCCAGAGCAAGTTCCGCAATGTCTTTTACTGCTACAGTGGGCTCCAAAACAGCTGTCATATTTGTTAGCGTACGCTCAGACTATACCAGACTATACAGATATCGATTTTTTGAGCTTCGGAACCATAATCAGCAGCTTGATGTGCGAACTTTATTTTGGCTTTATCGAACTTTTCGAATGCGGCTTCTAGTTTGCTCATTAGTTTTGATTACCATAACTTTTTGCATAAGTGATAATGAGTAGATTGATCACCAAGGCCCTAGTGCATAAAGGCGTGCTCCTACTTCCCCATCGCTGTAAAAGCTTGGCTATCAAGCAGGATTCATGCTAGCCTAACAAACTGATGCCCTTAAAAGCATGCCAAAGTCTAAAGAAAAATGTTTTTAGGACTTCAGGAAACATAACTGTACCTTGTAGCCTCCCTACGGTCCAGTTTGTATGCAACTTTACAAATTTATTAATCAAGCAGACCCTGAAAATTATATTTTTAGTCGGTCAAGGCCGATCAGGGTCAACTCGGGTCAAAAAAATTTTTTTTTCCTAAAAACGTCCTAAATTATTCAAAATGCCAAAAAAAGTGTTTTTAGCTATTTTGAATCAGAAGAAGTAAATGAAGCTGATAGATATCTGAAGAAAATGGAACATAAAGTTGTAGGGTGGGGCAGAAGTATGGGTGCTGTAACTCTTATTTTAAGCAAATAATTATCAATTATAGTTGCAGATTCTCCTTTTTGAAATCAAAACAAAGTATGCGAATAAATAACATATGATCTTCTTTTTGCTTGATTCTGATCTTTCACTGTGTTTTTACTTATATTTTGTGCAGTGAGCCGTGACATTTAATCGAAATTAGATATTCATCCAAATTCTTTGTAGATAATCGATCAAATAAATTATAAAAAAGATCGTAAAATTGTATTTTTATCTGGAAAAGATGACAAAATAGTTAAGTATACTCATGTTAAAAGATTGTATGATGCTTTTTAGGGTCAGAAAAATATTTTTATCTTTTACGGAGATCATAACTCCAGTAAAACTACTTAAGTTTTATTAGAAACTTTTATGTATATTGAAAGCTAAATGTTAGCGCCATCTATTATGGATCTACAAAATAGCCTGAAATCATCAATTTAAGTTATAACAAGTATTCTTTATAGGACTAGCTAGTTTAGTAAGTTTAAATGAAAATATAATCTTCTTAAATAGTGCTTGAAGAAAATAAAATTTTGATAAAAAAATGGGTAATTTATATTATTAGCAATCAATAGATATGATGTTAAACTTTTAGAGTAATAAGTAATTAATGATGTTAATATTTTTAGAGTCTATATCATTCAATATAATAATAAAGATGCATATCGACACAAGTTCGCTTTTCGTAAATAAAATCCCTCAGCAAATGCCTTACTTGCTAACGAAAATAAAAATCAATAATGTCAGTTTGTAAGCTTTTGAATGAAATCAAGCATTCAGACAACATTACAAGTCAAGATGATTATTTAATACATTACTAAGACGAAAAGAATCTAGCTAAAATATTTATAAAAAGTGAATAGGAT
>Ga0169931_10002591_pt1 | contig 29346 bp, 25 predicted proteins | sample Kivu_15m_20L_FD_129675 | JGI IMG/M metagenome (GOLD analysis project Ga0169931, IMG submission 129675) | Freshwater microbial communities from Lake Kivu, Western Province, Rwanda to study Microbial Dark Matter (Phase II) - Kivu_15m_20L... | ecosystem: Environmental > Aquatic > Freshwater > Lake...
CGAGCGACGTTGTAACTGTCCGAGAATTGCCTAAACTGAGTTCAGATTCGTGCCCGTAGCTCAACTGGATAGAGCGTCGGCCTCCGGAGCCGAAGGTTACAGGTTCAACTCCTGTCGGGCATATTGACAGTTCCAGTCGGTGCCGTGCGTTCATGACAGCGTCGAACCAATTCTCCGTTCGGGTCTTCCAAGTCATTTGCGATCGATATCGGAGTCGAGCCGGTGATCTGGCCGCGTTGATCGGGGCCGACGTGGACTTTCGCGAGTGGTTGGTCGCGGAGGCGTTCTTGGCTTGCGAGCGGCTACGTGCGACCGGGGACTTCTGCGAAGCGACGTGGCGCCCGAGCTACTCCAGCGAGGGCGTCGCGGACGGAGCCGAGCTCGGCGACCTGCGTGTGGGCGGCCCCCACGAGGGAGCCGACCATTGCTGGCTGTTCGCCGAGTTCGCCCTGCTGCGAGAATCGCGGTCGCTCGATGTTCAGGCGGCGAAACTGAAGCGACTCGGCTGGAAGAAGTCCGCGGCGCTCGCGATCGTAATCGCGGTGGACAGCGCCGCAGCCGGATGGGATGGTCCGCCTCTCGTGGCCCCGGTCGCGATCCAACTGCCCGGCGGCCCTTCTCTCACGATCACGGCCTTCGACATGAAGCAAGACCCGAACGACATCCTGGCGGGCTGATCAATCTCCACCTCCCCCGCCGCAGCCCCCGCATCCGCTTCCACCTCCTCCACCGCAACCCGAGCCGCCGTCGCCGCCCGTGTCCGATCCGGTGGCGCAGCCGCTGTCCGAACTCGTGGTCGCGTGTCGGGGATACCAGTCCTGCATGTACGCGATCGCGGTGCCGGCCAACACCGAACTCCCGAAGAGGGCCACGGCGAGGCCGATGTCGCTGTTCTTCGCGGCGGCTCGGCGGCGAAGCCTCTCGAGGGCGTCCTCCGCGCGCCGGGTACGCGTCTTGTTTCCCGCGAGGCAGATGACGCCACCGATGATACCGCCACCGATCATGGCGATCGCGAGAAACTCGACCGGCTTGTTGTTCGCGAGGCCCATGAGGAGCCGGGGCACGGCGAAGAGCATGATCACGGCGACGATCGGAGCGAGGGCCGCCGCTCCGGCTCCAATTCTCTGAGCCGGCGTGAGAAGGTAACCATCGTTCTCCAGGTCCGCGGCGCGGCGGCTGAACTTCGCCGTGACCGCCTCCTGCACCTTCGCCAAGTCCGATTTCACGATCGACAACCGATGCAGGATCACCTCTTCGATCGGCGAGCGGTTCCCCGGCGGGATCGGGCCCGGTTCCAACCGATTGTCAACGATTTTCACGGCGCCGGCATCGGCGAGCCGGGCGATGGCGGCCGTCGTGAGGCGGGCGTGGCCACCAGCCAGATAGGCCGCATCCTCCCACGAAAGCTCCGCGGTGTCGTTCGATCCGCCCGGCCCCGGCCCGTGCATCCCGGATCGAATGACCCGACCGAGGCAGATCGCGGCGATCATCACGGGGACGAGGAAGAGAAGGAACTTCGTGCCGTGAAGGTCGAAGGGGTTGAGTCCGCCGTCGCAGCCGGGCAGAAGCGTGGCGAAGAGAACGAACGCCGCGGCGAACTGCGCCACGCGGCGAACCGGTGTCTTCGGAATGATCCAGTTGCGGGCCGTGTTCACCATCCGGCGTTTGGCGTCGATGCCGAAGCGCCGCTCTGCGGGCGGCCAAATGTCCGCCGGCGGTTCCTCGCCGAACGCCTCGCGATACGCGGTTAGAGTCGCCTCGTACATGCGGAGGTGTTTGTCCGCCTCGTCGCGACCGCCGCGGGTCGGCTCGTGATGAAGCGGCGTGCCGAGCGTCTCGCCGCAAAAGCGTTTCCAGTAACTGCGAGTGTACGTGAGGTGCAGATGCCACGCCGCGTCCACATCTTCGGACGGGCAGACGGGTGCCTTCGCGATCGCGGCGAGGAACGCGTACCGCTTGTATTCACGGATCACGCGTTCGGCGAAGGTTCGACTCCAGCCGTTCTCGCGAGCCAGCCGGGCGGCGAAGGACAACTCCGTGGGGCCGCCGTCGATGTCGAACGACTCCACCTTCTCAAGCATTTCCGACCGTTCGGGCGTCATGGTCGTCTCCTGTTGACTGAAGAGTACTTCGTAGCCGGCACGTTGTCGTGAAAGAAGTTTCATGAAGTTGGGAAGAAGACGCGAGCCTGACCCGGTTCGCGAGCGGATGCGTACAACATGGGCATGTCCGAACTCTCCGTTTCCCTCGGCCGATTGCGGCTCGCCAATCCGATCCTCGTCGCGTCCGGCACGTTCGGCTACGCGAAGGAGATGGCCGGGCTCGTGGACTTCGCGAAGCTCGGCGGGATCGTGCCAAAGACGGTGACGGCGGCGCCACGAGCCGGGAACCCGCCCCCGCGCACCGTCGAGACCGCCAGCGGCATGCTCAACGCCATCGGGTTGGACAACGACGGCCTCGAACACTTTCTCACTCACCACCTGCCGTACCTCCGCACGCTTCCCACGAGCGTCATCGGGAACATCGCGGGGAAGACGGAGGACGAGTTCGTTCACATGGCGGGGCGCGTCCGCGAATCGGGCCAAGGCCTCGCCGCTCTCGAATTGAATCTCTCGTGTCCGAACGTGTCCGGCGGATTGGATTTCGCCACCGATCCGGACGTGACTCGGCGCATCGTTCGAAAATGCCGCGACGCGTCCCCCGATCTGCCGCTTGTGGCCAAGCTCACGCCGAACGTCACCGACATCACCGTGATCGCGAAGGCGGCGGCGGACGGCGGCGCGGACGCGGTGAGCGCCGTGAACACGTTCGTCGGCATCGCGATCGATTGGCGGAAGCGGAAGCCGATTCTTGGGAACGGCACGGGCGGGTTGAGCGGCCCGGCCATCAAGCCGCTCGCGCTCCGCGCCGTCTGGCGGATCGCGAAGGCATCGGCCGTTCCGATCATCGGAGTGGGCGGGATCGGCACGCTCGACGACGTGATGGACTTCCTCGTGGCGGGCGCGAGCGCGGTGCAGATCGGCACGGCGAACTTCTACGATCCGACCGCGAGCGTGAAGATCGTGGACGCGTTGCCCGCGGCCCTGGCCGCAGTCGGCGCTTCAAGCGTGGCACAAGTCGTCGGCACACTTCAATTCTGACCGAGGGGATGGCGATGATCATCGCCTCCCCGCTTATGAAGTCGCGACCGTGATTCTCAATGACGCGGACCGGGCTTGCAACCCTGCGGCGGGCGCGGGCCGGGGCCCAAGCGCGGCGGATGCTGCGGTTTGTGCTGCGGCTTCGCCTGTACCGGTTTGTGCGGCATCGGCTTCGACGGTGGTGGAGGAGGAGCCCCCTGAGTGTAGTCGAAGTCCGGCAGCGTGATCCTCGGCAGCCGCTGCCCCACTTGGCGCTCGATTCGCGCCAGCGACCCTTCTTCCTCCCGCGACACGAGGATGAACGCGTCCCCCGTGGCGCCCGCGCGACCGGTGCGGCCGATGCGGTGAACGTAATCTTCGGGCACGTCCGGAACATCCGTGCTGATCACGTGCGTGATGTGATCCACGTCCAGCCCGCGAGCCGCGATGTTCGTGGCGACCATCACCTGGAACTGCCCGCGGCGGAAGCCTTCCATCGCCTTCGTGCGCTGGGCCGGCGTGCGGTTGCTGTGCAGTTCCGCGACCGAGAAGCCATCCGCGGCCACGAGCTTGGCCAGTTTCTTGGCGTTATGCTTCGTTCGCGTGAACACGAGCACGGAGGGCATGTCCGTTTCGCGAAGCAGATGGCGAAGCAGCAAGGTCTTGAGGTGCTGCGGCACGGGATAGGCCGCCTGCGTGATGCCGATGGCGGCGGTGCTTCGCCGGCCGATTTGCACCGTCGCCGGGTTCTTGAGGATCTCCTTCGCGAGGGCCGCGATCACGGGCGGCATCGTCGCGGAGAAGAGCAGAGTGTGGTTCCGGCCCGGCAACTTCGCGATGATCCGCTTCACGTCCGGGAGGAAGCCCATGTCCAGGATGCTGTCCGCTTCGTCGAGCACGAGCGTGGTGATCTTGTCGAGGCGGGCGGTGCCGCGTTGCAGGTGATCGAGCAATCGGCCGGGCGTGGCGACAAGCAGATCGATTCCCGAACGCAGCGCACGTTCCTGCGGGCCCATCGGCTTCCCGCCCACGATCAACGCGGAGCGCAGCGGCGTGTGACGAGCCAACCCGCGGCAGACATCGTCGATCTGTTCGGCAAGTTCACGTGTCGGAGAGAGAACGAGGACGCGAGTGCCGCCGCGAGGTTGGGCGATCAACCGCGAGAGTACCGGCATCAGAAACGCGGCCGTCTTGCCGGTCCCGGTCTGGGCGGTGGCGATGAGGTCGCGACCTTCCAGCGCCGGAGGAATGGCTCCGGCCTGAACGGGCGTCGGTTCCTTGTACTCGAGGTCGCGGGTGGCTCGAACGATGGAGGGGTGAAGGCCCAGTGCGCTGAACGGCATGATCTCTCCGAGGTCGGGCACTCCGACCTGAAAAGACATTCTATGGCTGCGGGATGCTCACGCCAGCACGCGAAGCTCGCGCGGCAGCGGGAAACTGACGTGTTCTTCGCGGACGACCCGCGATTCGACCTCGGCGCCGAACTCGGCTCGCAGACGATCCACGCAGGCCTGCACGTGTTCTTCCGGCGCGCTCGCCCCGGCCGTCACCAGCACCGTGTCCGTCGGTTGAAACCAGGAGTGTTCCAACTCGCTGGCGCGATCGATGAGGTACGCCTTGCGCTTGGTGCCGCGCGCGATCTCGGCCAGCCGCTGGCTGTTGGAACTGTTCCGGCTGCCCAGCACGAGCACCACGTCCGCCTCGGGCACGAGATCGCGAACCGCTTCCTGCCGATTCTGCGTCGCGTAGCAAATGTCGTCCTTGTTCGGTCCCACGATCTGCGGGTACTTCTTGCGAAGGGCCTCGATCACGATGCGAGTTTCGTCCACGCTCAAGGTCGTTTGCGTGAGAAATGCGAGCTTCGTGTCCGCGGGAAGATCCAACCTGGCGACGTCGTTCGCGTCCTCGACGAGGATCATGCTGCCGGGAGCTTCGCCCATCGTGCCGATCACTTCGTCGTGTCCTTCATGCCCCACGAGCACGATCGTGTAGCCGTCCTTCGCGAACTTCACGGCCTCCATGTGGACTTTGGTCACGAGCGGGCAGGTGGCGTCGATGGCCCGGAGGTTGCGGGCGCGGGATTGTTCGCGGATCGCCGGCGAGACGCCATGTGCGGAGTAGAGCACGGTGCCGCCCGCGGGCACTTCGTCGATGCTGTCCACGAACACGACTCCGAGGGCGGAAAAGCGTTCGACGATGGGCCGGTTATGCACGATTTCGTGGTAGACGTACAACGGGGCGCCGAAGAGGTGGAGCGCCCGCTCGAGGCTCTCGATGGCCATGTTGACGCCCGCACAGAAGCCACGCGGGTTCGCGAGAATGATCTTCATGGAGGAATCCTACCCCGATCACTTTGCATTGCCAACCGCAGCCGGGTCCCACTCGTAACGAGCGCTCACGCCCACGCACTCTTCCACCTCCACGATCATGCGTCGCGGCGTGAACCCGTGGCGTTCCTTCAACACGGCCGCGAGTCGAGTCGCGAGGTGCTTCGCGATCAGTTCCGCCGTGGTGTTCTCGATCGGGAGCAGCACGCAGTCGTCCTTCGGGAAGCGCCACTCGCGATCCTTGTACGCCACGTGGTACGCGTCCCCGGCATCGTTCACGCGGATGACCGGATTCGCGGCGGCGAGCAGCATGTGATGATCCAGTTCGTCCGTGAGTTCTTTCGCCCGGGCCCGCAGGGCGAGGAAGTCGAAGACGTACCAGTCCGCGCCGAGCGGAGCTTCAACCTCGACCGCGGCTCGGTAGTTGTGCCCGTGCAACCGCTCGCATCGGTGCCCGTCGAACGAGATGAAATGCCCGCACGCGAAGACGAGGTGATCGCGGCCGACGCGGACCGTGTACCGTTCGGTGTTCATCCTGCCGTTGTAGCCACTTCCAGAATCGCGGCCCGGCCCGTATTTTGAACGCAAATCTCCACTCTCCGAAAGCGGGTGCCTCGTGTCCCGATCGATTCGCTTTACGCTCGTGCTGGCTCTGGTGGCGGGGCTCGCGTCCATCCCCGCGTGCGGGAACAAGGGCAGCGGCAAAACCAAGGTCGCGATCGTGACCAACTGCACCGATCCGTTCTGGGATCTGTGCGAGGCGGGCGCCCGCAAGGCGGAGAAGGACTTCGACGTGGAAGTGCTCTTCCGCCAGCCGGAACGCATGGCCTCCGAAGTGCAGAAGCCGATCATCGACGCATGGGTGAATCAGGGCGTCGCGGGGATCGGCGTGAGCGTGATCGATCCGAAGGGGCAGACGGAGGACCTGAGCGTGGTGGCGAAGAAGGTGCCGCTCATCACGATGGACAACGACGCGGAAGGAAGCGGCCGCCTCTGCTACATCGGAGTGGACAACAAGGAAGCGGGGCGGGCGGTGGGCCGCCTCGTGAAGCAGGTGCTGCCGAACGGCGGCACGATCGCGCTCTTCATCGGCAGCACGACCTCAGCGAACGGCCAGGCCCGACCCGCCGGCGTGCTCGAGGAACTCGCCACGCCCGAAGCCAACGGCAAGGACGCGACCCATCCCCAACGCCCCGAACTGAAGGGCAAGCAGTACGGCAAATACTTCCTCGTGGACGGCGAATCCAAGACCGACGACGGGCTGAAGGATCGCGCCATCGCCAACGCCCGCGACATGCTCAGCCGCATCGACGGCATCCCGGACATCGCCCTGATCGGCCTTTACAACTACAACCCGCCCGCGATCCTGGACGCCGTGAAGGCCAAGAAACTGCTCGGCAAGGTGAAGGTCATCGGCTTCGACGAAGACCTCGCGACCCTGCGGGCGATCGCCGCCGGCGAGATCGAAGGCACCGTCGTCCAGGACCCGTTCAACTACGGATACAAGACCGTCGAGATTCTTGCGACCGAAGCCAGGGGCGATTCGTCGAAGCGGGTGAAGGGCTCGATGCCGTATCAGGTCATCACGAAGGACGGCGGCCCGGAGAAGGAGATCAACGGCCTGCACATCAAGTTCCCGAAGGCGGGCGAGTACGTGCAGACCGTGCAGAACCAGTTCAAGGCCGTCGGGAAGTGAAATCGCGAGCCGCTTGCGGGTTCGTGCACGAGGCGAAGTTATGCCGTTGCCCGATCCGATGGTGTTGGCCCGTGTCGATCGCCTCGAACTCGAGGCGAGGCAGTTCGTGGAAGGGTATCTCGCCGGGCGGCACCGCAGCCCCCGGCACGGCTTCGCCGTCGAGTTCGCCCAGCACCGCGAGTACGCCCCCGGCGACGACATCAAGCACATCGACTGGAAGGTGTACGGCCGCACCGAACGCTTCCACCTGAAGCAGTACGAGCAGGAAACCAATCTCGTGGCGTGGATGCTCGTCGACGCCAGCGACTCGATGAAGTACGCCTCGGGGACACGTTCGAAGTACGACCTCGCGTGCGGCGCGGCCGCGGCCCTCGCCTTCCTCACGCTCCAACAGGCGGACTCGGTCGGACTCGCGACTCTGGCTGGCGGCATCCGCGCCTACCTCCGCGGCAGCGGCGGCATGAATCAACTCCGCGAAGCGTGCCGGGCCCTCGCGGACGGCCCCTACACCGGCCCCGCCAACCTCGGCAGGAACCTCCACGAACTCGCCGGCCGCACCGGCCGCCGCGGCATCGTCTTCGTCTTCTCGGACCTCCTCGACGACGCCCAGGAGATCCTCACCGGACTCCAGCACATTCGCTATCAGAAGCACGATGTCGTGCTGTTCCACACCTGCGACGGCGCCGAGATCGACTTCCCCTTCCGCCACATGACGCTGTTCAAAGGGCTCGAAGAACTCCCCGAGATCCTCACGGACCCGATCGGCGTTCGCGAGAGTTATCTGAAGGCGTTCGAAGAGCACGCCGCCGCCATTCAGGACGGCTGCCGCGGAATGGAAATCGACTACGTTCGCCTCCGCACGGACGCCGACCTCGGCCACGACCTCGCGGCCTACCTCCAAAAACGGCTCGGGAAGTGACATGGGCTTCGGCATCCAATCGCGGTCCGCGAACGGCGGCACGATCTACGAACTCGCGGACCACGCCGGTACGGTGCGGGCCGAAGTTTGGCCGCACCGCGGGTTCAACTGCCTCCGCTGGCAGGTGAAACTCGCGGACGGCTCGTGGGGAAACATCCTGTACGCGATGCCGGACTGGGACACGAACCCGATCCCCACCCGCAGCGGCCACCCGATCCTCTTCCCCTTCCCTGGCCGCCTTCGCGGCGGCACGCTGCCCGCGAACGGAAAGACGTACCAGCTACCGCTCAACGATGCGACCGGCCGCCACGCGATCCACGGCTTCACGCCGCGGAACCCGTGGCGAGTCTCCGGACTCGTCACCACTCCGGACCTCGCTTCGATCAGCGGCACATTCGACCTGCCCCACGATCTGCCGAGCGCGGTCGGACTTTGGCCCTCGGACTTCGAACTGACCGTGACATATCACCTGCTTCGGGATCGGCTCGCGGTCGAAGCGGTGGTGAGGAATCGGGGCACGGAACCTCTCCCGTTCGGGCTCGGCTACCATCCGTACTTCCGGCTGCCAGGAGTTGCCGATGCCGATGTCGGCGGCCACGTGTTACAGGCGAACGTGAGCAAAGCCTGGTCGGTCGATGGCGACAACGTGCCGACCGGGGAGTTGATTGACGTGCCCGCGGAACTGGACTTCCGCACGGGTCGCGCGATTGGCGGAACGCATCTCGACAACGTGCTCACGGGCGCGAGCGGAACGGAATTGGCGATCCTGAGCCACCCCGATTCGCCGGGCCGCCTGCGGGTGACGGCCGACGACGCCTTCCGCGAGTTGGTGCTGTTCACACCCGCCCACCGGCAAGCGGTCGCGATCGAACCGTACACTTGCTCGGCGGACGCTTCGAACCTCTCAGCCCGCGGGCTGAGCACGGGTTGGCTGGAGTTGCAACCCGGCACAGGTTGGACCGGCCGGGTGGAATATGTGTGGGACGTGCGGTAATTGTCGAGCCGGTCACGTCAGTGACCGGAGACTGTCCCGCGCTTCAAACTCCGGTCGCTCACGCGACCGGCTCGACGGGTTTTACTTCAACTCGACGTTCCAGTACGCATTGTCCAGGAACGACTGCCACGAGTGATACTTCTTCTGCGTCAGTTTCAGGTTGAGCATCGGGCTGCGGCGCGGCTTCTCGGGCCGGCGGATCAGCGTCATGTTCGCCTGGCGCGGGGTGCGGCCGCCCTGACGCGATTTCTGTCGTGCAGGCGCACCGCTCGAGAGAGCTGTGCCACGATCAGTTTGCGGACGAATGCCAGCCGATGGCTTCACGACCGATCCCGAAGAGCAGACCTGGCGACTATTCTGGTACCTTCCCGACCGTTAAACACAAAAAACTACTCGAACTCATTAGCATACTTGGAGTTGCAGAGCACTGCGAATGCAAACTGCACCCTCCACAAATGGAGACACTGCACGCGTCTCCCAAGAGGATGCTCCCAAAGGCCCAAAGTCCATTGATCCCGGCCAGAACGAGACCGAGAACGTAGCCCCAATACCGCCGCCGCCAGATACCGTGAGCGGCAAGTATATCGGGGATGGCGAGTAACACCACTATCGTGGCACTGGCGGTGCTAGCGAAAAACACAATGTCGCCTGCTTCACCGCCCGCCATTCTGCCAAGCGCTGCTCCTCCCACGAGGATCAAGGAGGCACAAGCGAAATTCAGCAAGCCCGTCACTAAATAGAGTATGGCGACCGCGTTAACCAACCCTGAACGCCTGCAACGACGGCCACTCCTGCGGGGATTCGATCGACGATTGAGAGCATCATCCCATTTATCTGACTCCGAATCCGCTGAGTCAGGCTCCGCCGTAACGACGCCATTGTCTGGCAAGGCGACGCCGTACTGAATCACTCGGATGGGTTGACCAGGTATGACGACGATCGCACCACATTTTTTACACGACGTCTTGCGGCCTGCGATATCGTCGCTCGCCTTGTAAACCTTCCCACAGATGGGACAGGAGAAGCGTATCATTTCCCCTCCGCCGCCGAATGCCCCAAATCCCCAAATCAACTGTAAGGATTGCAGTCATGAGTTGTGTATAGGCAGATCCTACAAGAGGCCCCGTACGGAGTAGTGCCAATTACTCCATCGCCCTCAATGCCTTCCGAACGGCCTGCGAGACGTTGTCCTTTGCGAACATTGGGGCAAGTAACACAAGTACCCCGACTAGAAAAAGCAGGATGCCCAAGACTAGAATCACCCAACCCATAGCATTAAGACTGCATTTGTATTCCACAGTGATAATGTACTGTCCGCCCCGTTCTCGCACCGACCCTTCGATGGTCGTTTCGCTGAGGAAGTTGCTTAGCGACGACTTGGGGATGATGTCGATGTTTCCCCGCTTGTCCACTTCGGCGTCACCAAGAGCAAAAAGGGCATCCTCGATCTGGTCGTAGACCTGAGACCGAGGGGCATTTCCTTTGACACGGATAGACTCTTCGCCTGAGAACATCGGGCACCTATGAACACGACAAGCTGCCAAAAGCCATTGGCTGTTTCCGCCATCCCGATGAGGCGAATGGCACGACATCATCCGTCAGTGGTGTCTCCCACACCACCCGCGGACCAACGTCATCGACTGTCCTCACTTCAACTCGACGTTCCAGTACGCGTTGTCCAGGAACGACTGCCACGAGTGATACTTCTTCTGCGTCAGTTTCAGGTTGAGCATCGGGCTGCGGCGAGGCTTCTCGGGGCGGCGGATCAGCGTCATGTTCGCCTGGCGCGGGGTGCGGCCGCCCTTGCGGACGTTGCAGTCCACGCACGCGCACACGATGTTGTCCCACGTGGTGCCGCCGCCCTGAGAGCGCGGCACCACGTGATCCAGGCTCAACTCGCTCGTCACGAACTTCTTCCCGCAGTACTGGCACTGGTTGTGATCGCGGGCGAAGATGTTCCGCCGGTTGAACTTCACCGTCTGCTTCGGCATCTTGTCGTAGCTCAGCAGCCGAATGACGCGCGGAGCCTGAATCTCGGACGTCGGCGTGCGGACCCAGTCGTCGTCGTCCTTGCGGAACTCGCGGGCGCGGAACTCGCTCAGTTCGCTCCAGGTCGCGAAGTCGTAAGTCGCGAACTGGCCGTCTTCGAGGCTCACCACCTCGGCGAGATCCTTGCACAGCAGACAGAACGCCCGGCGCACGGAGATGATGTGCACGGCCATGAACGTCTTGTTCAGAACGAGCACGCTGGCTTCGAGCGCCGAGTAGGCACCGGCATTCATAAGAGCACGGCCTTTCTGCTGGGAAACGGCGAGGCTCCCCCGCCGCTTCAGACACGGACGCGCGGACCGGAACGCAGGTTCATCTGCCACACCATATCGGAGAGGAAAGCGATCCGCAAGCGTCTCGCGGATCGCTTTTCATGAAGAGTTGATGACGAGGCGCGGCGATCACTTCTTGTCTTTGGGCTTCGGATCGGGTTTGCGTTCGATGCGGCGAATGGCGACGGCCGCGGCCTCGCGGACCTTCACCTGCGGATCGCTGAGCCGTTTGCGGAGCGCCGCCAGGGCGTCTTTGTCCCCCTGCAGTTCCATGCCCAGCGAGCCGACTTCTTCGACCGCGACCAGCCGCACCTCGAAGTCCATGTCCGATTCCATCACGCGGATGACGTCCGCGAGGCGATCCTTGATCGCGGGGCCGAGGGCGGAACCAAAAGCGCGAAGCGCATCGATGCGGAGCCCCTTGTCCTTCGACGTGGTCGCAAGCTTGTAGAGCGCGTCGGCCGCGGGCTTCGCCGCGAGGCCGAACAGACCGAGGCTGCGGGCCGCCTCCGCCTGCACGTCCGGATCCGCGTCCGCCAGGATCTTCGCGAGAGCGGCGATCGTGGTGTCGGATTTGTCCCCCAACAATTTCAGCGAGACGACAATCTCGCGTCGGAGGTCGTTCTCTTTCTCTTCGCCGAAGCGTCTGATCAACGCGGCGGCGACGAACGAAGAGTTGTCTGGGGCGATGCGGCCAAGGGCGAAGATGCCGGCCTGGCGGGCGGGTTTGTCCGCGTCGTCCAGGAGCGGAAGCAATTCCGCGGCGGCGTCCTTGGCGTCGGCCCCGAGTTTGGAGAGGGCATCCGCGGCGGCGGCCCGCGTTCCCGCGTCCGGATCCTTGAGCGCCGTCATGAGGCCCGGCACGGCCCGTTTCGCGAACTCGGGGAACCGCCCGAACAGCACGGCGAGTTCCTTTCGCACTCGCGAGTCCTTCTCGGCCTTGATCGCCTCGACGAGTTCGGAATCGACGATCTTCAGGTCTTCGGAACGGAGGTTGGCCAAGGCGATGGCGCATTGGGCTTTCACGGCCGCGCTCGAATCGATGCGGAGGGAGCGAGCCAGATCGCGTTGCAGTTCCTTGGTGGAGCGTTGCTTGCCGCGGAGGTCGCCGAGGGCCGTGGCCGCGACGGCGCGTTTGCGAGCGGACGACTCGTTCTTCAGAACGTCGAGCCAGTGGTCGGCCGTCTTGCCGTCGAACTTCGGTTCCATGTCCTGCCGGGCGGCGGCGAGAGTCGGGAGGGCGAGACCCAAAGCGAGGAGAGCGGCGCATCGCATGGTGGAACTCCGCGGCGGCGTGCAAAGTGATGATAAGACGCCCCGTGCGAGGCGGTCAAACATTTCGCGGGAAGCCGGAGCCGCCCGAGACCACGATCAGGGCTTGGCCGGATCCTGCGGTTCGGCGGCCTTCGGTTTCGAGAACTTCTCCACGGTGTAGTAGAAGACGGGCGTCAGGAAGATGCCGAAGAGCGTGACGCCGATCATGCCGCTGAAGACGGCGATCCCCAGTGCGCGACGCATCTCGGCCCCGGCGCCCGCGGCCAGAACCAGCGGCACCACGCCGAGCACGAACGCGAAACTCGTCATGAGGATCGGGCGAAGCCGCACGCGGCACGCTTCCACCGCCGCGTCGTAGGCCGTGCTCCCGTGCGCGCGTTTGTCCTTGGCGAACTCCACGATCAGGATCGCGTTCTTCGCCGCGAGGCCGACCAGCACCACGAACCCGACCTGCACGAAGATGTTGATGTCCATGCGGGCCATCGCCACGCCGGCCACGGAACAGAGCAGGCACATCGGCACCACGAGGATCACGGCCAGCGGCAGCCGCAGGCTCTCGTACTGGGCCGCGAGGAGCAAATAGACCAGAACCACGGCCAGCGCAAAGACGAGGATCGCGGTGTTTCCCGCCTGAATCTGGAGCAGAGTGAGTTCCGTCCACTGGTAGTCCATGCCCTGCGGGAGGCTTTTCTCGGCGGAGGCGCCGATCGCTTCGATCACGGTGCCGGAACTGACTCCGGGGAGCGAGGCGCCGTTGATCGCGGCGGCGGAGAAGTTGTTGTAGCGCGTGATCATCACGGGCCCGCCGATCGGCCGCACATCGGCAATGGCTCCGAGCGGCACCATGTTCCCCGCGTCGTTCCGCACCTTGAGTTGCTTCACGTCGTCCGGAGCGAGACGGCGACCCGGATCGGCCTGAAGGTTCACCTGCCACGTGCGGCCGAACTGGTTGAAGTCGTTCGTGTAGTATCCGCCGAGGTACACCTGCAGCGTGAGGAACACGTCGTTCAGCGGCACGCCCATGCTCATGCACTTGGTGCGATCCACGTCCACATAGAGTTGCGGGGTGTTGGAGCGGAACGGGGTGAACAGGCCGACGAGGCCGGGGGTCTGGTTGCCGTTCAGCACGAGGGCGTCCGTCGAGGCCTGCAGCGTGCCGAGGCCAAAGGCCGAGCGATCGCGGACCATCACCTTGAACCCGCCCGCGCTGCCGAGCCCGTCCACCGGGGGCGGCGGGAACACGGCCACGGAGGCCTCTTCCACTCTGCGGAAGTACTCGGCCCGCAACTTCATCGCGATGGCGTTGCCGCTCAGGTGCGGGTCGTGGCGATCGTGGAACTCGCTCAACGTGATGAACATCGTGCCGAAGTTCGACCCGTTCGCGTTCTGCACGATGGACGTGCCGGGAATCGCGATGGTGTGCGCGACGCCGGGGATGCCGGGGAAATTCTCCTTGTCGTTCGGATCGCCGCGAGCGATGCGTTCGATCATGCTCATGGCGCGGGACGTGCGTTCGAGCGAAGCCGCGTCCGGCAGTTGCACGTTCACCACGAGGTAGCCCTTGTCCTGCGGCGGAACGAAGCCCGTGGGCACGCTGGTGAACGCCTTGTACGTGAGGAACAGGAGCCCGCCGTAGACCGCGAGAACGACGACGAACAGCCGCAGAAGTCGCCCCACGACCCAGGCGTAGGCGTTCGAGCCCTTGTCGAAACCGAGGTTGAACAGCCGGAAGAACCAACCGAGGACCGCGTTGACGATGCGGGTAAGGATGTCCGTCTGGGCGTGTTTCGGTTTCAGCAGCAATGCGCACAGGGCGGGGCTGAGCGTCAGCGAGTTCAACGCCGAGAAGAAGGTGGACACCGCGATCGTGACGGCGAACTGACGGAAGAATTGCCCCGTGATGCCGCTGATGAACGCGCACGGGATGAACACGGCCATGAGCACGAGCGAAATGGCCATGATGGGCGAGGCCACTTCGTCCATGGCGGCGCGGGCCGCCTCGATGGGCGTGGCCCCGTGTTCGAGTTTGTGTTCCACGGCCTCCACGACCACGATCGCGTCGTCCACGACGATGCCGATGGCGAGCACGAGGCCGAGAAGCGAGAGGTTGTTGAGGCTGAAGCCCATCAGGGCCATGACGGCGAAGGTGCCGATGATCGCGACCGGCACGGCGATCAAAGGGATGAGCGTGGCGCGCCAGCTTTGCAGGAAAACGAGCACCACGATGGCCACGAGAATGATCGCGTCGCGGAGGGCCTTGAAGACCTCGTCGATGGACTCCTCGACGAATGGCGTCGTGTCGTAGACGATCGAGTACTCCACGCCCTCGGGGAAGCCCTTCTTGAGTTCCTCCATCCGACTCTTGATGCGTTCGGCGGTGTCGAGCGCGTTCGATCCGGGAAGTTGGAACAGGGCGAGGCCGACGGCGGATTTGCCGTCCAGGGTGCATCCGGTGTCTTCGTTCTTGGCGCCGAGTTCGATGCCGCCGAGTTTGCGGACGTCGCCGTTCTCGTCCTTGACGTCGCGTCGATCCGACACGACGTCGCGCATGCGGGTCACGGCGCCGTCCTTGCTCGTGCGAATGATGATGGAGCCGAACTCCTCGGGAGTCGTGAGGCGGCCCTGCGTGCTGAGCGTGTATTGGAAGGCCTGGCCCATCGGCACGGGCGGACGGCCGAGGCTGCCCGCCGCGACTTGCACGTTCTGCGCCTTGAGCGCGTTCACGATGTCCGGCGCCGTCAGATTTCGGGACGCGACTTTGTCCGGGTCCAGCCACACTCGCATGCTGTAGTCGAGTTGGCCGAACATGGTCACGTCGCCGACACCGTCCACCTGCTTGAGTTCATCCTGAATCTTGATCGTGGCGTAGTTGCTGAGGTAGAGGCGATCCCGCGTGCCGGTGGGCGACGTGAGATTCACCACGAGCAGAATGTTCGGGGACTTCTTCTTGACGCTGACGCCGGTCTGCTTCACGACGTCCGGCAGCACGGGGAACGCGAGGTTGACGCGGTTCTGGACCTGAACCTGGGCGTCGTCCAGATTCGCGCCGACCTCGAAGGTCACGGTCAGAACGTACGTGCCGTCGTTGGTGCATTGCGACGACATGTACAGCATCTTCTCGACGCCGACGACCTGCTGCTCGATCGGAGCGGCGACGGTCTCGGCGACGACGGTGGAACTCGCTCCGGTGTACATGCAACGGACTTCGACCGTGGGCGGCGCGATCTCCGGATACTGAGCGATCGGCAGCGTCTTCACGGAGATGCCGCCCGCGATCACGATCAGCGCCGAGATCACGGCGGCGAAGATGGGCCGATCGATGAAGAACTTGGATACGCCGGACACGGATGCTCCTACGCTTCGGGCTCCGGTCGCTCGCGCGACCGGTTCGACATCGATCGACGGCTACTTCTTCGGTTCGACGGTGGCGCCGGGTCTCACGCGGAGCAGACCATTCACGATCACGCGATCGTCGGGCGTCAGCGGCCGCGGGCTCCCTTTGCTCGGCGTGATGCTCTCGATCACTCGCTGGCCGTTCTCGAGCATCCCGACCTGCGCGTCGTACCGGATCGCCTTGTTCTCGCCGTCCACGAGGTACAGGAAGCGGATTCCCTGATCCGAGCCGAGTGCGGACTCGGGCACCATCATCGCTTTGCTCGGGGTTCCGATCGGCACTCGCACCCGTGCGAACATCCCGGCCGAGAGCGTGCGTTTGCCGGTCGCGGGGAGCGGGTTGTCGAAGCGGGCCTTCATCCGCATCGTGCCGGTCTTCGGGTCGAGTTTGTTGTCGTAGAAGTTGATCTTCCCGTGGAGCGGGTAGTCCGTGCCATGCACCGCGAGCCCGGCTTCAGCCGGCACCTCGCCCGGGGAAGGCATCACGATTTTCTTCTCCCGCACCGCCGCCTGAATGCGTTGAACCGTGTTCTCGTCCACGTCGAAGGCGATATCCATCTTCTCGACGGCGACGATGGTGGTGAGCAGCGTGGTGTTCCCGGCGCCGCCCACGATGAGGTTGCCCTCGGTGACGAGCCGATCGCCGACGATGCCGTCGATCGGCGCCGTGATCGTGCAGAACCCGAGGTTCAACTCCGCGGTTCGCACGGCGGCCTTGGCTTCGTCGATCTTCGCGGACGCCTGTCGAATCTTGGCCTGGTTCGCCTTCACGTTCGCGTTCGATTCGTCGTAGTCGCCTTTGGCCTTGTCGTACTCCTTCGCGGAACTGCCACCCTGCTTGAAGGCCTTCTCCTGCCGCTCCCATTCGTTCTTGGCCGTGACGTATTTCGCGTCCGCCCGGATGAGTTCGGCCTCTGCGGCGGCTTTGTCCGCCGTCGCCGTTTCCTGACTGGCCTTGGCCTTCGCCAGGTCCGCCTTGTACGGCTCGGGATCGATCTCGACGAGCGGTTGATCCTTCTTCACCTCGCGACCGGGCTCGAACTTCAAAGCCTTGAGATACCCCGAGACGCGAGCACGAATCTCGACCTGTTCGAGCGGCTCGGTGCGGCCCGTGGCGAACTCGTACCGCGTGATCGTGCGTTCGACCGGGTTGCCGACGGTGACGACGGGAGCGGGCATCTCGGCTTTGGCGCCGGGATTCGGACCGCCGCCGCATCCCGCGAGGGCAGCCGAAGCCGCGCACAGGGCGAGGAACGTGATGGAGCGCATGGCGATGTCTCGGGCTGAAGGGCTGAGGAGAGGATATGCCCTTCTTCGGTTGGAATCAAAGAGCACGACGCGGCTCATCCGCGGTTCACCAAGGCCCGGCACTTGCGGGCGCGAATCGCGGTCACCAACTCCGCGCTGGTGCGAATCTCGGCGTCGAACAGCGTGCAGCAGCAGCCCACGGACCACGGCGCGTGCGAGTCCGAGTTGCCCAACTGGGCGTAGTGCGGGTAGCTCTTGAGCAGGTCCTGCGCTTCGCGTCGCAGTTCGTCGTCCATGTTGTTGGACATCACTTCGATGCCGTCGATGGCGGCTCCGGAGTCGCGAACGACGCGTTCGAAGGGTTGCCCCCAGCGATTGGGATGAGCCGCGACCGCGGCGCCGCCCTGGCGATGAACTTCCTTCACGAGATCGCCCCAGCCGATCCCGCGAGGCAACGTGGATGCGTCCGTAATGCCATAGACAAGCATGTCGCCACCGCGGCCGGTCACTTCGATGCCGCCGAGGATCACGAGCCCCGGTTCCGCGGCCCGAAGTTCTTCAAGCTCCTCTTCGGGCCAAAGGTAATCGTGCTCGGTGAGCACGACGCCGTCGAGCCCCGCCTTGCGGGCGGCCCTGAGCAGGTCGAACGGGTCGGTTTCGGAATCCGGGGAGTGTCGGGACGTGTGCAGGTGCAGGTCGAATTTCATCGGTTGGCGGTCCGGGGTGCGGGCGATCCCGGCCTCATGCCGGAACGACATTGTACCCCGAACCGGGCCTCACTTCGAGGCGACATCGCAGGCCGCTCGCAGGTCGATCGTGCCCTCGTAGAGGGCACGGCCGATGATGCACCCGAAGGTGTCGGACGCCGCCAGTCGCTTCACATGATCCAACGTGCAGACGCCGCCGGAGGCGACCACCGGCAGCGATTGCGAAGCCTGCATCTCGGCGAGGGCCTCGAAGTTCGGCCCGGCCATCATGCCGTCCTTCGCGATGTCCGTGTAGACGACCGCGGCGAGGGGCGCGTCCGCGACCTGCTTCGCGAGGTCGATCGCCTTCACGTGTGAAACCTCGAGCCAACCCTCGGAGGCCACGAACCCGTTCTTCGCGTCCACGCCCAACACGATGCGATCCGGATGTCTCTCGGCCACGGAGCGGACCCAGTTCGGGTCCTGAAGCGCCCGCGTGCCGAGCACGGCCCAGCGAACGCCCCAGTCGAACACGGTCGCGAGGTCGGCATCGGTGCGAATGCCGCCGCCGAGTTGGCACGGGACGCCGGCCGCTTCGAGGATGCTCCGGATCACGGGGCCGTTCAAGGGCCGCCCCGCCTTGGCGCCGTCGAGGTCGACGATGTGCAGCCGCGTGGCGCCCTGCTTCACCCATTGCCGAGCGATGGCCGCGGGGTCGTCCGAGAAGACGGTCTCCTGCGCGTAGTCGCCCTGGCGGAGCCGCACGCAGCGCCCGCCAAGCAGATCGATGGCCGGATAAATGTGCATGCAGAGAGATTATGGCGCGGGCCGCGCCGCGAACCCGCGGGAGGGTTCACTTCCCCGTGCTCATGATCGGCGAACTCGTCCAGCGAGCGGGCGCTTCCCATGACTCGTTTATCTTCGGCAGGTGGAAATGCAGCCACGGGTTGAGCGAGTTCCCGAAGAAGAGATCGCGGGGGAACGTGGCCGACGGACGCGTGGTGCGGGCGTCCATGAGCCCGGCGTACACACACGCTTCGCACACCAGTTCGCTGCAAAAGAACGACTCGCGTTCGAGGCCCTGCGGCTTCCCGACGAACGCCGTGCGGATCGGTCCGCGGGTACGGAGCGGCGTGAGTTGCACGAGCAGCCGTTTCATCGTGAAGTCCCGGCAGTTCACCGAGAGGGCGAACTCCGTGAGCCGGGCGGATTGCAGCAGCGTGAGCGGGCACTTCCTCCGGCGCACCCACACGCGGCCTTCGCACTCGTAGCTGGCGAGGTGCGGCCCCACTTCGAGGATGCGGCACTTCGCCGTGTCGTGCGGGCCGCCTTCCAGGATCGCGGGGCGGCCGTCCGGCAACGCGAACACGATCATCGAGTGCGTGGGGTGGCTCGTGCCGGCCAACTGATGCATGCGGAGCCAGAACTTGGAGCCGTCCGCGCTCATGACGATGTCGCCGGGTTGCGGCGCGTACACGCGAGCGGGCAGGCGGATGATCTCGTCTTCGGCGAAGGCCGGCTGATAGAGGAAGGACGGCCCCCCGGGAGGAACCTTGCCCACGAGGTGAAGCGCCTCGGCCTTTTGCTTCATCTCCTCGGCGGCGCGTTTGGGGAACCACCACGGCGGGATCCGCGGCGCGCAATACCCCGAGACGCATGGCAAATCCGCCGGCAGGGGTTCCGCACCCGCCGACAACGCAACGCTGCAAAGAAACGCGGAGAACATCCTGCCTCCCGGTACCGACGCGAACTCGCTCCTCCAGTATCGAGCGAAGGGCGGCGGAACTCCGACCCGCGATTCGCGTTTCAGCCCGCTCCGCGGCCGCTCCACACGCGAGGTGCGAACAACCGGCACGACCCGCACCTCCGCTTCACGCGGAATCCCGAATCCCGCTTTCGCACGCCCTTCACCGCTCCTTCATCCCCTACAATGCTCCTAGATTCACTCCTCTCATCCTTCCTCCACGAGTGTGCATCATGCGCGTGCGGCTGCTGTTCGCGCCGATTCTGGCGACCCTGATGGTGTCGCTGCCGATCGGCTACTCCCAAGACCCACCGAAGAAGAAGGGCGGCCCGGATACGGCGCCTCCGCCCCGTGAGAAGACCGGCCCGGTGACGCCCAAAGCGCCCACGGATCTTCGCAAGTACGAAGACGTGATCACGAAGGAAGCCAAGTCCCAGAAGGGCGTCTTCGACGTGCATCAGGTCGGGGACAAATACTACCTCGAACTGCCGCCGAATTCGTTCGAGCGGCTGATGATGTGGCAGGCGGAAGTGTCGAAGGGCACGGGCGGGAGCAGTTGGGGCGGCGCCGCCCTCGGCTCCGAAGTCATCAAGTTCGAACGCCGCGGGAACAAGGTCTACCTCTGGAAGGTCGGCTTCCGCAAGCGCGCCCAGGGCGCCGCGATCAAGGAATCGGTCGAAGCCGCCAGCACGGATTCGATCATCGCGGTGTTCCCGGTCGAAGCCGAAGGCAAAGACAAGTCCGCGGTCATCACCGTGACGAACGTCTTCATGCGCGGCCTGCCCGATCTCCCCATCACGGGCGCGGCCGGCGGCGGCGGCAGCATCGATGAGAGCCGCTCGTACGTCGCCCGCGTCAAAGCCTTCCCCACGAACATCGAAGCGGAAACCCTGCTGACCTTCGGCGGCGGCGGCGGGTTCGGCGGGTTCGGCGGCGGAGCCGGCCCCAAAGGCGGCGGCGGCGGTTCGGGCTCCAAGACGGCCCTCGTTCACCAGAGCTTCGTCGTGCTCCCCGAGAAGCCGATGCGCGGTCGCTACTTCGACCCCCGCGTGGGCTACTTCACCGAATCGTTCGAATCCTACGACAGCGCCAAGCCGTGGGCCGTCACGCATCAGTTCATCACCCGTTACCGTCTCGAGAAGAAGGATCCGTCCGCGGCCGTGAGCGAACCGAAGCAGCCGATCGTCTTCTACATCAGCCGCGAAGTTCCGGAGAAGTGGCGTTCGTACCTGAAGAAGGGCGTCGAAGACTGGAACCCGGCGTTCGAGAAGGCCGGATTCAAGAACGCAATCGTGTGCAAGGACGCCCCGACCCGCAAGGAAGACCCGAACTGGGATCCGGAAGACGCCCGCTACTCCGTGATTCGCTGGGTGGCCGAACCCGTGGCCAACGCCATGGGGCCGCACGTGCACGATCCGCGCTCCGGCGAGATCATCTCGTCCCACATCATCTTCTGGCACGACGTGGTGAAGCTCGCGCAGATGTGGTACTTCATCCAGTGCTCGGCGAACGACCCCCGCGCCCAGAAACTCCCCCTGCCGGACGACCTCACCGGCGATCTGCTCCGCTACATCTGCACGCATGAAGTGGGCCACACGCTCGGCCTGCGGCACAACCACCGCGCCAGCCAGGCGTACTCCGTCGCCAACCTTCGCGATCCCGGCTTCACCTCGAAGTACGGCTCCGTCGCGAGCATCATGTCCTACGGCCGCTTCAACTACGTCGCCCAGCCCGGCGACGGAGTGAAAAGCTTCATTCCCGTGCTCGGCCCGTACGACGACTTCGCCATCGACTGGGGCTACCGCGTGATCGACGCCAAGTCCTCGGACGACGAAAAGAAGACGCTCGACGAACTCGCCGCGCTGCAGATCAAGAACCCGTTCCTCCGCTTCGGCGGCGAAGACGGCCCCACCTCCGTGGACCCGACCGTGCTCACCGAGAACATCGGCAGCGATCCGGTCGAAGCCACCGCGATGGGACTCAAGAACCTCGACCGCGTGATGGGCTTCCTCCTGAACGCGACCACCGAGAAGGGCGAGGACTTCGCGCTGCTTGAAGAGGTGTACAAGAACGTCATGCGGCACCGCAGCAACTGGTTCGGCGCGGTCACCAAGCAGGTCGGCGGCGTCGTCGAGTTCCGCACCCTCGGCCAGCGCGGCGACGAAACCTTCGTTCGCGTGCCCAAGGAGAAGCAGAAGGAAGCCGTGCGATTCCTCCTGTCCACGCTCTTCGCCACGCCCGCGAAGATGCTCGATCCGAAAGTCGTGAACCAGTTCAAGTACAACGGCGTGGCCAACGACATCATGTCGCAGCAGAAGGCGACGTTGAACAGCCTGCTCTCCACGAGCCGGCTCAATCGTCTCTTCGACGCCGAAGTGATGGGCGCGGACAAGGCCTACACCGTGGTCGAACTCGTCGGCGATCTTCAGGACGGCATCTTCTCGGAACTCAAGGACGCGGCCCCGAAGGTGGACCCGCTTCGCCGCAACCTGCAACGAGCGTTCGTCGAAACCCTGAAGAAGGAATTCGAGGACGCGGCGCCCGCGGCCGGCGGATCGAGCCCGATCCCGCGCCTCCCGATCTTCGACGACGGCGGCAGCCGCGTCTCGGAACTTCGTGCCGTGGCCCGTGTCGCGCTGAGCCGCCTGGCTCAGCAGATTGAAGCGGCTCAGGCCAAGACCAAGGACGTGGCCACGCTGGCCCATCTCGAAGACCTGAGCAGCGAGATCAAGGACGTGCTGCAGGCGAAGAAGAAGTGACGACTACCGCCGCCACGTGGACGCCTCGGCGTCCACGTGGCGTGCGAACCCCTCGATCAATGTTCGCGCCAGGGGGCCGGGCCACGGCAGCGTTCGGTCGCCCAGTTGGCTCACTCCGGCAATGCCGAAGCCGGTGCCCGCAAGGATCAACTCGTCGATGGGCCCGTTCAGCGGAATCGGAGCCTCGCGGAAACCGATACCCAGTTCGCCGCACACCTCGCGAACGACCTTCACCGTGATCCCGTCCAGAACCGCGTCCCGCGGCGGCGACACGACCTCCCCCGCGACCTCCGCCAGCACGTTCGCGATGCTCGTTTCCAGGATCGCGCCGTCGACCACGTTCACGGCCAACGCGTGCGGCGCCTGTCGCTTCGCGAGGGTGTCCGCGACATGCCAGTTCATGCGGCTGCGGTGCTTCACCATCGGCAAAACGACGCCACCGGACGGCACGATGTTCGGAATCGGAACGAGCGTGACCCCGCGTTCGAAGAACGGCCGATACCGTGCGATCGGAACCGGGTACGTGACCATGCCGAGCGTCGGCGGGCCGTTGCCTTCGCCGGTGTAGATGCCGAGCGGGCCGGGTGTCGCGAACGTCACGAGTTGAAGATCGCCCGCGGCGGCGTTCGCACGCACAATCGTCTCGGCGGCTTCGGTCAGTTCCGCATCCGAAGCTTCGAGCGGCACGAAGCACGCCTCGCAATCGTGGCGAAACCGTGCGAGATGATCCGCCCATCGGAACGGAATGCCGCGGTACGTTCTCACGTTGTCCACGACCGTGGCGCCGGATACGAACCCCGCATCGTGCAAGGGCAGGACCGCCTCATGAAACGGAACGAACCGGCCGTTCAGCCACGCGAGCGGAGCGTTCATGCCTTCGCCTCCATCGCGTGAACCCAGCCGGCCGGGGCGAGCGGAGCGTCGTCCAGCCACAAACCGGCCTCGACGCATTCGCCGATCTTCACGAGGTACGGGAACTTCGTCAGCAGTCGAGGGCCGTCGATCGGGTCGACCGCGAGGATCAGTTCGAAGTCTTCGCCGTCTTCGAGCGCGTGTCGCAGCGGCGACTTCCCCGAGGTGCGGCTTCGTTCCTCGGCCGCGGGCGCGATCGGGATCGCGCCCGCGGTCAGCCTCGCGCCGCACCGGCTTTCGTCGAGGATGTGTTGAAGGTCCGCCGCGAGTCCGTCGCTGATGTCGATCATGGCGCGGATCGGCGCGGCTTCATGGATCTCGAGCGCCTCGCGGATGCGCGGCGTGAACGCGAGGTGTTTCCCGAGCAAACTTCCGCCGAGCGCCCCGGTCACGAGCAACCAGTCGCCGGGCTTCGCCCCGGATCGCGGAACGGGCCCGCGTTCGGTCGCCTCGCCCAACATCGTGACGGAGATGGCGAGCGGGTGGTTCCAGGTGTTGGTGTCGCCGCCGACGATCGGCACTCCGAAGAGGTCCGCCGCGTCGCGCAAGCCATGGTGGAGTTGTTCGGCAAGGTCGCGGCCGCCGGCTTTCGGCAGCGAGACCGAGACCACCGCCGCGGTCGGCACGCCGGCCATCGCCGCGATGTCGCTCAGGTTCACGTTCATCGCCTTGCGGCCCGCCGCCCGCCCGCCGACTTCGCTCAGAATGAAGTCGGTTCCGTCCATGAGCATATCCACGGTCGCGAGCGTCGGTCGCGATGCGGGGGCGAGCACGGCGGTGTCGTCGCCGGGGCCGAGGAGCACGCGAGGGCCGCCCGGCGTCCGGTCCCGCAGCCACGAGATGAACGCGAACTCGCCGGAGTTCATCGCAGCTTCTGAACTTTCAACGTGAGGTCGAGGAACGCCGCGTTCGCGTCCGAGAGCGGCACGTCCGGCGGCGGCGGGTTCTTGTAGTCGATCGAGTCGGCGAAGTTGCCGAGTTCGAAGGCGCGACTGAAGGCCGATTGCAGATCCATGAGCGCGTCGCGGTCGTCCGCGGCGAGCGGCACCTTGAACTTGGGCAGCCGCTTTTGCAGCGTCGAGGTGTAGATCTCGTAGCGATCCGGAGCCGTGGAGCGGGTTACGGTCACGACGAAGTCGTATTCGGGAAGCCCGTCCCGCGAATAGTTCAGCGTCGGCTTGCCCTGCATGACGAGATCGATCTCGACAACGCCGGCGCGTTGCGAGAGCGCCTCGCGCCGTTTCTCGAGGTACGCGGTGCGGCCCGCGGTCGTGGTCTTGTTCGCGGGGCTCACCACTTCCACGAGCGTGATCAACTTGCCGTCCGTCCGGTTCCGCACCTCGATGTATTCTTCGGAGTGCTCCTCGCGAATGATTGACGTGAAGAGGATCGTCTCGGCCGTGTAGGCGCGGGTACCGACGCGGGCGCGATACCGCTCGACGAGGCCAGGCTGGAGGTTCTGATAGAGGCCGGCGAGAAGTTGATGCTGAAACGAAGGCCAAAGCTTGGGGTGTTCGAGGTAAGGGTCCATCCCGGGAAACGGGCTGGGCATGGGAGGCTCCGGTATAAGAACGAGCCATCGGCTCGAATGAAGTTGCCCAGATATTGTAACCCGCACGACCGGAACTTGTGAAGTGGCGTGAGAAGGCGGAGTGGTGTCTGGTCGAGAAGCGAAGTGATCGGCAGGAGCGCCGGCGCCACCCGCGCCGGCTGGAAACCTCCGTCACCCTTTTCACTTGCCGACGCCCTTGGCCCAGGCTTCGCGCATGCGGCGGACGTTGACCGTCATCACGGGGGGGAGTTTCGAACGGAGCAGGTTCGCGCCGTCGAACCAGCCCTGCGGCTCCGAATACACGATGTGCTGCTCCACGAACACGGCGCCGGCGGGGGCGATCAGCTTCGTGATCTTCACGTACATGCCCGAGCCGCCGTACGGCTGAGCCGGACTCAGTTTCGTCTCGCCGCCCTCCTTCACGATCGATTGCCATTCGTTGGGGAACTCCTTGTCCCCGCGGAAGCGGGCGTCCACTTCCGCGCCAGCCACGATCGATTCTCCGGACTTCGTGGCCATGCCGTGCCCCGTGACGCGGAGCCGCACCTTCTCCAGGAAATCGAATTCGATGAAGGCGAAGCCCTCCTTCTTCGCTTCCAAAGCCTTCGCGTCGATACCGCGTTTCACAAGGTCGTCCTTCGTGATGGACTTAGCCTTCCCGCCCTCGCCCTTTCCGATGTTCAGCGAGCGTTCGAGAAAGCGTTCGTCGTCGAAGGCCTTGAGATCGACGTAGGCCACGAAGTACGTGTCCAGCCCGCGCGATGGCGACTTCGGGTCCGAGGGTTCGGCGTCGCGGATCTTCAGAATGTGCGGCGACACCCCGGACTTGCGGGTGAAGTCGTCGTATTCGTAGTCGTCCCCGATGAGTTTCTTGATGATCGCCTCCTGTTCCGCGGCCGTGAGCCCGTCCGGCATCATGGGAGGCGGCAACTTCACCCGAATGTCCGGGCCGACGATGAGGCCGGGGTTCAGCAACGCCTTGAAGATGGCGTTTTCGTCTTCGTGGCGAGGGGCTTGAGCGGGCCCGAAGGCCGCGAGGGAGAGCGCGAGCGCGAGCATGTGGAACGTCCTGTCGGGAGCGGCGATTGTCCGCCGTCATGGTTATCGAGTTCGAAGGCGGACGCAAGATCGGGTGAACGCGCCGGAAATTCCGGATGGGAAAATGGAATCGGATTCAAGGATGGCTCGGGATGGGCCGATAGAAGCAATACGGCCGGGAACAACGCGGCCGGAGCGGCCTTCCGGGCGGGGGACCCGGAAAGCCGCGGGGAATGGGAAAGATTACCGCACGGAGGCGGGCCATGTTCCGCAAGCTGAGCCGCAAACTGATTCTGGGGGCGGTCGCCGTCGTCGGGCTGACCGCGAACAGCGGCTGCCTCATCAACCAGTATTCGAGCGAGCCGGATCGCCGGATGCAGCAACTGCTGTATCAATCCGAGGACCTGCGACAGATCGGACAGGAATGGCGTCGGTTCTGGTTCAACGACCAGCCCGGCCACCTGACGCCCGAACGCATCCACGGCGGCATCATCTGATCCGGTTGAAACCCGAACGCATCCACGGCGGCATCATCTGATCCGGTTGAAACCCGGTTTCGCTTTGGAAACCGGGTTTCTCTGAGCCGCTTGAAACTGAGCCGCTTGAAACCCGGTTTCGCTTTGGAAACCGGGTTTCTGCTGCCTTCCGAGGACCGCGGTTTCCAATGCGAAACCGGGGTTCGGCTATCGCCCGCCGTTCATCGGTGCGGTGCTGGTCTCGGGCAATCCCGCGGTGCGGAGGTCCGTACCCGCGAAGCGCAGGCCCAGCCTGTGCCCCTTTCCGCCGTTCGCCACCTTCACCAGAACCGAGTTCCAGCCCGCTTTGAGCGGCACGCTGAACGTCGCGTCCGCCTGAACTGCCGCCCCACGATCGAACGTGGCCGCACCGTTCACCCAGATGCGAACCGGATCATCGGCCAGAAGCGAGGCCGTCGCCGTCTGGGCCTTCGCCGAGAACACGAAGGTGCGGAGGTACACGCCGCCGGGCAGGGAGTTCGGGAAGGCGGCCTTCAGATCCAACGCGCCGCTCGCATCCGCGAACAGCGGCGACCACTTCACCATGGACTTCGCCGACGGCTCGGGGCTCACTTCCGCTTTCGGGTTCTTCAGGTCCGCCGAGTATCCGCCGGCCAGACCGAACTCCACGACCAACCCGCGGAGCGATTCCTGTTCCGTGCGACTCTTCAGGAACGCCAGCAGATCGATGAACTGGTCGTAGCTCAGTTGCGCGACCACGTTGTCCGGCATGAGCGACACCTTGGACGGCGTGAGAACTTCAATGTCTTCTTTCACCAATCGCAGGTCGCGGCCGTTGGCGTCGCGGAGGACCACTTCTTTCGGCGTCTCGCTGATCTTCAGCCCGACCACGACCTGCCCGTTGAACAGCGCCGCGCGATAAGCCTGGTACCCTTCCTTGATCTCCTTGCTCGGCTCGATCATGGACTCGAGCAGCTTCTCGACCGTAGCCGTGTCCCACACGCGGCTGAGGTCCGGCCCGGTGCTGCCGCCGACGCCTTCCATGCGGTGGCATGTGGCGCATGCGAGCACCTTCGTGTTCAGGTACAGTTCGCGACCCTTCTTCGCGTCGCCCTTCGTTTCCACGAGCGCCTTGATCTTGGCCGCCTGCCCGGGCTGGGTGGAAAGTTGAAGCCCGCCGCGAAGCACGTCCTGTTGAAGCTTTGCGATCGAGGGATCGCCCGCGTGAAGTTGCAGGGCGGCGATCACCTGCTGGAAGGTGTCGCGGGGGAGTTTCTTGTCGAGGTAGCGTTGGGCGAGGAGCATCGCTCCAGGCTTCGTGGCGCCGAGGAAGGCGACCGCTTCGTTGAGCATGGGCGTGTCCGCGGATTCGAGCAACTTCTCCGCGGCGGGTCGGGCCGCGGCCGGATCCAGCGCCGCGAGCGTGCGGAGGGCTTCGACCCGCAGCGAGGCCGCGTCGTTGGACGCGAGAATCGACTGCATCTCCTTCACGGCCGCCTTCGCGTTCATCACGCGGAGCGCCTTCACGATCGTGGCCCGCTCCGCGACCGGGCGGGACCCGTCCGCGAGAAGTTCGAGCAGCTTGGGCGCGGCGGCCGTGAGCCGGGCGGACTCCACGGCGTGAACCGCCGCGAGACGCACGTCCGAATCCGTTCGCGACAGCAGCCCGACCACGACTGCCGTCGCCTTCGGCGATTCGAGCCCCGTCGGACTGGCGGCGAACACTTCCACCGCGGCCCCGACCACGCCCGGCGCTTCATCCGGATGAAGGGCCAAGTAGTTCGCCAGCGGATCGAGCGAGATCGGGGGATCAAGTTGATAGTTGTTGAACGACGCGACAAGAGCCTCGCGTTGGGCCGCGGTCGCATGCGGGTTCTCCAGAAGCTTCGGCAGCGCGTCCGCGCCCTCGCGGATGCGGAGCGTCACGAATGCGTCCACGGCCTGTGACAGTCCCTTGTCACTCGTCGCGGCAAGGGCCACGAGTGCATCGACGCCCGGCTTGCCGAGCCGTTCCAACCCGCGGATGTAGCTGTCCTTCAGCCACACGTCCTTGGTCGTGTCGCCGGTCCAGGCCTTCACGAGAATGGCGGCCGAGCCGTCCGCCCCGACCTTGCCCAGCGCCAGAGCCGCGGCGCGACGCACGGCCGGGCTCGGATCGTTGATCGCCTTCACCAACACCTCGTGGACCTTGGCGTCCTTCGACTTCGCGTTCGAAGCGAGTCCCTCGATCACGGTGCGGCGCACGTCCGGCGAATCGTTCTTCACCAGAAGGCGGAACAGGTCCTCGACATCGGAGTTCCAGAAGCTCTGCAGCAGGCCCAAAGCCGGGAGGATGCCTTGGGGCGTCATCCGGCCGGACATCACCTTGCCGAGCACGAGGTCGCGGCTCTTCGCCCCGCGGCGGACGAGTTCCTTGCGGGCCTCGACGCGGTCCGTGAGGTCCGGCGCGTTCAGAGCGTCGACGAGTTGATCGTCCGGAAGGGCGGTGAGCTTCGCCCACGAATCCATGGCGCGGAGCGGGATCGCGGGTTGGTCGTTCGTGCCGGTCCACTTGATGCGGTAGATGCGGCCGTTCACGCCGTTGCCGCTCAGCTTGCCGGCGCCGCCGGAGTCCGTTCGCCAATCGACGACGTACATCGCCCCGTCCGGCCCCGTGACCATCTGGCAAGGACGGAAGAGCGGATCTTCGGACTTCATGAACTCGAACTCGCCGGTGATCTTGAAGCTGGCGCCGTCCGGCTCGGTCTTGTAGGCGCGAATCACTTTGCGGAACACGTCCGGGTAGTACTGCAGGCCGCGGTACTGTTCGGGGATGCGAGTGTCGTGATAGAGGAGCAAACCCGCCGGGGAGCCGCGGCCGGTCTTGATCATGGGAGGCATCTTGCCG
>Ga0169931_10002592_pt1 | contig 29345 bp, 12 predicted proteins | sample Kivu_15m_20L_FD_129675 | JGI IMG/M metagenome (GOLD analysis project Ga0169931, IMG submission 129675) | Freshwater microbial communities from Lake Kivu, Western Province, Rwanda to study Microbial Dark Matter (Phase II) - Kivu_15m_20L... | ecosystem: Environmental > Aquatic > Freshwater > Lake...
AAAAAAAAAGAACTAAAGATAAAGCTAATTGATTTCAAGCAGTACCTAAACTATTGAATTTTCAGTTACTATGATAATAAAATCAGCTTTTAAACAACAGCATGTGAGACCCAAAAAATAACATCCAAAAAATATACATAAACAATATTTTAACATTGAATCTATTAATTTAAGCAAACGAAAATCATTTTTATGATGTTTAAATCATCAAAATAAGAACAATTTGAAATAAGTATTTTTAAAGATGTATATATCCTATATATTGTTCGAGAGATATTATATTCAATAAGTAAAAATACTTAAAAATGCATTTTGACTCAACTCAAGAAAAAATATGCTAATAAGCCTTTAAAAGTATTCTGCGAACATCTTCCTTCAAGCAGACTCAATCCCTTGTTCAAGATCCTCAGATTATCAAAATTTTTTTGAGAGAACTCATGTCATCTCAAGAATGTTTGGGATCTTTCAAAAAATGTTTGATGGAATAGGCACTATTAAACAACTAACAAGTGGAAGAAATCATTAACAAACTATGTTAGTGTAGATAATCTTATGAAATCCTGAAGCTTAAATGGCTTAAAACATAAATCTCAAAAAAGATATTTGATTACTTTGCCTTACCATAAGCAGGTAAAAAAACAGAAAGATAAGCTATTCTCATGAAAATTTCTACTTATTTGACTGGAACTAAAACTATTCAAGATCTAGTTGGAGATATTTTTAAGGGATTAAATCAAGCTGATGAGAGGTAAGCTCAAGAGTTATGCTCTTATTTATTATAAAACTCAAAAATAAGTGATTTTGATATTTAAAGAACTGTTGAAAATTTTAAGTTTTCAGAAGTAAAAATTAAAGAACATCAAAATCAAATAGAAAAAGATATTTAGTTTTATTCTAAAGCTAAGAATTCAATTTAATATGTCCTTGAGACTGAAATTTACAAAGCATTTAAAAATTTGGTCAACTAAAAGCCCTTATAAGAAATAGATATCAGCTATATCTAAAAATTGATCTGTTAAAAAAATCTTTTAAGCTAGTAAATTGAAAAACAATTAAAAGAACTAAAAAATTTAAAAGAAAAACAGCTTTTTAGTGGTCTTTTAAGCTTGAAGTTAAAACTTTGCAGACTAAATATTTTATAAATATAACGATTAGTTCTCAAGACCAAAAATGCTAAAGCTGGAATAAAAGGAAAGGATGCGATAGTTTTAATCGGAGATACTGGTGCAGGAAAGACTACGACGATTTTAAAACTTCTAGGATACTAGCTTAGACCGATAATTTTAAATAAACTCCCCACTTTGGTTCCAACCCAAAGGCTTGATCCACTCCACTAAGCCTTAGAAACGAGTCCTGCTACCAAATCTACAACAAAAGCTGTATTTGCTGCTAAAATTCCAGAAGATATGTATCATAAAAATGTAAATTCAGATAATAGGACCTTTTGGATTTTAGATACGCCTGGGGCAGGCGATACTCAAGGAGCCGACACTGATATATCAAACGGATTAGGAATATTAGATGCACTCTTATCTTGCTCAAGTGTGAGAATTGTGCTGTTAATAGATGAAGCATCTATGTTATTCAAGAGAGGAGAAGGAATTTTAATTCTGGGACGGTTAATTACTCAAATGTTTATAAATTTCTAAAAAGTATACCATAATATTCAAATTCTTTTCAACAAAGTTAATTAAATTTAAACGATTCAAGGCTTGCTTTAAGATAAACTATAAAAATATAAGTAGTCGTTATCCAAAGATGGAAATCTAATCTTATTTTTAGAACTTGCCCTTTAAAAAAGCAAAAACAAAGAAAATTACTTATATCCTCTAGCTACAAATTATAAAAATGTGTTAGAATAAATAAGAAAGATGAAACCTATTCAAAACATTTAAACCAACATGAGATTTACTTTTACTTCAGCTACAAATAGCGAGATCACAAATTATATCCAAAAAACTCAAAATAACATAAAAAAACTTTTTTAAAACAATAATTATGAAGAGTCTTCTCTTCATCTAACTTTGTTGAAAAAATTGAAATCTATTATTTACACCTCACGCTAATTGCAAGATCGTTTTTTAGAAAGCTTTAATTATGTAAAAAATGCCTTATAATCGAGGATAAAGATGTTTAATGATGGACTTCAACAAACATTATCATAAGCAGTTAGTAGCTCGGAAATGCAAAGAATATGTAAAATAGGCAAAGAAATTCAATAAATTAAACAAAATTTTGATGATCTAAATTTAAATAATGAAGATATAGTTCAAAAAATTCTGTTAGAATATCAAAGAAAAATTACATAAACCATAAAAAATCCTTAAAAAATCGCTCAAACTGAAGTTATTATATAAAATTCTAAACAATTTTTTGAATTTTTTGATCCAGCTATTAAAAAAACCATTTTATCGGCTGTAATTTAGTCTTATTTAAACTATTTACAATAAACTAAAAGAATATGTTTTAAGCAAGAATTCGATGTGAAGATTATGTAATAATTGAAGTCAAAAGTTTCTCTGTATAAATTCTTTAAAAATGGTGTTTCAAAGATTTAAATAAATTTTGATCAAACATAATAAATTTAATTTTTGATTGAATTAACAAAAAGAAATACATAAATGATATCTAGCTTACAATAAGATGTTTTGTAAAATACTTCAGCAATTATGACAAAAGACTTCAATTACTATGCGAGAGAATTCAAAAAATTACAATATTACGAAAAAATCGGTTTACTAAGAGACTAATATAGTATGTCATAGTTGTTAAAAAATTTAATACAAAAAAGACATTCGAAAATAGAAGAACTATTAAAGATTATTTAAAGTTTTAAAATAGTTTAGGGATAAAATGAAACTGAGCAAACTTAATTATTAGCGAACACAAAAACTATTTTAGATAGAATTTTGGCAGTTTTCTAAATTTAATAATAGTACACTTTAAGATATAACTTGGCTAAAAGCTAAATGATGAAAAATTTAAATAAATAATTAAGGAAAATTGCTCAAATTTTAGATAAATTAAGAATGAGCTCTTATGATGATTTAGTAAAAGATGTAGAAACTGCTGCCAGCTCTCTTTCATATATATATCAAATAGCTAGCTTTTTCGGTGATAAAAATCTAATTAGTGACAAAAAAGCTTTATTTTCAAATTAATTTTAAAGATATCTGAAGCGAGAATAAAACTAAATATAGTCTGAAAGATAAATAAATCTTAGACATTTAAATGCAGATTTATTAAAAAAAATGACTCTTACTCTTCATCGAATCGAAAAATATGAAAAACAAATTCTGAATATTATTCCTAATCTCGAAAATAGATGTCAAGCTATAAAAATACTAGTTTGTAATAAAATAATTGGACCATTGAATAACAAGAAATAGTCTTTAAAAAATATATGTTTAGAGAATATGCATCATCACTTAGATAAACTAGAGGTCATATGCGGCTATATATTAAAACTAGAAGACTAATTCGGAATCATTTTTGATAAAAATGAGGTGTTAAAATCTTAAGAATTCTGGCTTTTTTTCAAAAAAAGAATGCATCAAATAGCAATAGATATATAACAAAAACTAGTTAATAACGAATTTTGTATTTCTGAATACAGTGATTTAAATTTAGGACCTTTTGATGGCATTAGTTAAAATAATTCCAATTAGTCCTTAAGCAAAGATGAAAAAATATAGTAAGCTTCATTTCAAACAATGAGTAAAAGTTTTATTTCTTTAGACAGTCTTTTAAGATTATTGGTCACTATAAGAGATAAAAAAAAGAATCTTAACTAATTCTTAGAAGATAAATATAATCTAGACATCTAAAAATAGTTAAATTTATATGTTTAAATGTTGCAAACTAGGAAAATATAAATATATCGTGAGCTAGAAAATCGTGAAAATTGCTAAGATTAGAAGTTTGTTGCAAAATATCTCAAAGAATGTTAGAATTTACAAAAAAGAGCAGCAATATTAAACTGCTAAAATAAACCTGAATCAGATTTCAAGTAATTTCTAGATAAATTTAAGTCAAAAATAAGACATAATAAAGAAGAAAATTAAAACAAATGCGATTAGTTATGCAAACATAGCTTATAAACACTAGATTTGTAACTCTTTTGTGAAATCTACAAAGATCTTTTACAAGCTCCTGATTTAAACAAAAAACTTATATAAAAAATGAAACGTTTCATAAAAAAGCAACAACAATAGCTATGTGAAAATTTAAAAAGAAAGAGCAATTATTTATAAGATAAAGATTTTTCTTCATTTACAGATTTAAATGCATATCTAACATCATTAGATACATTTTTAATTAAAACTGAACAAATAAGAATTTTTTAGCCTCATCATAAATAGCTTATCGAAATTAAATATTAACAAGGTTAAAGTTAACTAAAGTTTTTTAAATAATTTTTGTAAAATCGATACCTTTCTCTTTAAAAAATAATTGATATCATATTTACGATTCGACCATCTGATTATTAATAATAGATCTCATAGTTTAAACAAATCTAGACAGTCGTTTACTAATTTAGAGGTATATCTATAAACAAAAAAACGAAGCTTCATGAATTTTGTAGAAAAATAATGGAAAATTTATATATAAGTCTTGCTAAAAGATATTCAATCGAATAGAATCAGGAAAAATCAATGTTAAAAAGTTCAAAAATATAAAAAACTAAAATAAGTTCATTGTTAGAATCTATAATTAAAAATAAAATTGAAAAGTTAAGTGAGATTTATTTGAAAAGTCAAAACTTTGAAATCGATAATAGTTTAAAGCAATATTCATAATATCTTTAGCGATAAAAGTTAACTAAATAGCAATAAAAACTATTCAAAAATATTAAAGAAATAATGTCAGAAAAGATAAATAATCTTAGTTTAAACTTTAATGCTGAATACTAAATATGTAGATAAAAAGAATAAGAAATCTTCAGTTTTTTATAAAAGCTTAGAAAAATATAGTTTCCTCTATATGTTTAACTGCAAGACCAGTATAAAAATTTCATTTAAGATCAAGGCAAATCGATTAGAACTCTTATAGATGAAAAAATCTAATAAATTTCCTCAAATCCTAAAAAATTACATGAATATCTTGAAGAAATTTCAAGAGCAAAAAGTAATAAACAATAAGGACTATTAAAGAAATATTCTGATAGTCTGATGAGTCTTTATTAAGAAAAATCTAGCTATCAAAAAACATTATAATAAACTATAAATCATTTGAAAGATTGGTTTTAGTAAATAATTCTAGATGAAAATCTTTTAAATCAACATTAGATTATGCCTAAATTTACAAAATTTTTCAATCTAAATATTGAAAAATTAGTTAATTTTCTCTATAGCAAATTAAGAATAATCAATTTATATTTTTAATAAAATTTACTCAGAATCAAATTAAAAGAAGATTAAATCGATCAAATAATGACTTAAGCTGTGAACTGCTTGTAATATATTTTTTGGATAAAAGTCAAATACTAAAATTATTTTGCACAAAACGAGAATATATTGAAATAGATAAGATAAAGACTTTTGAATATTCAGACTAAAGTATGCAAAAACATTTAAAATCTCTAAAATATACTATCTATTTTTGAAATCAAAGATGATGTAAGATATAAATCTTTGTTGCAGTCACTAATTTACTATAAGGATTTGAATTTTATGTATGAAAGATGGGAAAAAAGATTAGAAAAAATAGCTTTAGAAAAAAATACATCTAACTAAAGAGTCTTTTTACATTAATACCCTTTAAATAAAAATTTTATATCAAACAGATGTCAGTAAAAAATAAAAAATCTAAAAATTTAAATAATTCAAACTTGCTAAAAAGTCAGAAGTTTTGAGTTTTTTGATTATTTTAAGAAAACTCAGGATTCCGTTTAATTATAAAAATAATTTGAACATTTAAAGGAACAAATTTAATTGCTCAAAGTTTCGAAAGATATTTTTGACAATTTTTTAAACGAAAACTAAAGAACATATTAAATTAGCGAATTGCTTCATAATTTAAAACAAAAATTTTAAAGTCTATTTAGCTAAGTCAAGAGATAAATTAAAAATGTCTTTGAAAATATCAACTACGAAAATGAAGATAAGATTAGTTTGTACTATAGAATCATTGAAATTTTCAAACGAAAAAGATATATGTTCATTGAAAATATAAACTCTGTTTTGTAAAAAAATGATTAATTTGTTAACGACATTGAAGAAAAATTTGAAATATTAAAACATGAATGTTAGCAAGCCCTACAAAAATTTAGGTCTTCTCTTAGTAATTAGGAAAATTAAATACTTAACAACTAGACGGTATTTAAAAACTGTATGATTAAGCTAAAGGGATAATTGTAAGCAATTTAAATATAAAAAAGTAAATCTATAACATAAAACTTTTAATAAAAATGTTCCCAATAATAAGATGAAAGCAAAAAATAAATTTTAAAAAAGGCATATGATTCAGATATACAATCATTAAAGACTTAGTCAACATTATGTTTTTAAAGATAAAAATCACAAATGATTTAGCAATTTTCAAAGACAAAAGAAGCTCTATAACAATAAAGTGCAGATTGTTGTTTACAGTTCTTACAAAAAATAATCCTTTATTTCAAAGCCACAAGTGAAATTATATATCATAGTAAATACCAACAGCAAAGAATTTAGAATATTTTTAATAATTTAGATAGTCCTGGTAAGAAGACATTTAAAATAACAACTATGATTATAGATACGATTCAGACAAAACTTACAGGAAATAGTCAGATATTTGGTCAGCGTCTTCTTCTTAATCATAAAATATTCTAATCTTATCAACAAAAACAATTCAAAAAGTAGACTTAAAGTCAAGATATCAACTATGTTATTAAAAATATAAAAAAGAGATAAGAAAGATCTGCTGATGCGAATAATAAAGAATTAAACTTTTTTGAATTCTCAGAAAAAGAAAAAGAAACAACTCAAAGTCAGTATTCATATTATTTTGAAGAATACTAAAGTTCGAAAAAACAGTTTTTAAAACAAAAAGTTCCTTAAGGCGAATAACTTGGATTTTTGGTGAGAAATATCAAAAGTAAAGCGGATTAATGTAAATCTTCATAGACAGTAAAAGAGCATTGCCAACTAATAGCTCGAATTACTGCTTTTTGGGAATGCTACAAGGCTTAAAAAAATGATAAAAATGAATACTAATTCGCTATCGAGCTTCATCCAACACAAATAACAACTCTTTTAGTGCTAATATTTGGTGTTACAAACACATTTAAAATCGATAATCGATTTGCACAAGTTGGAACTGGACAAGGAAAATCAGTTGTTCTAGCCTTTCTTTCAGCTTACTTAGCTTTGATAGGCTACGAAGTTTACTGCGCTTGTTATTCAGCCTATTTAAGCTAAAGAGATCGAAAATGTTTTTCAAAACTTTTTGAACTTCTTGACCTTCAAAATCGTATAATCTATGGCACTTTTAATGAACTATGTAAGGATATTTTGAACGTGAAAGATGGAACAGATTAGTAGTCTACTATTCAGAACAGAATATTAAAGTAAATTATCTAACCAAAAAATTAGAATTATTGTATCTAGGGTTTACTTTCTTCTAACAAAGCGACTAACAAAGACAAAAAAATTCTGATGATTGATGAATTAGATGTGTTTTTTCAAGACAATTTCTTTGGGATGACATATAATCCCTCAGTAAATCTTTGTTCTCGAGCCATTTAGAGCCTCATTAAATATATTTGGTAAGTTTCAAAATAGCAAAAATAAAGACTCAAACCTAATTTTATTTTATAGAGTTTTTAGTTCAAAAATATTTTATAATAATTCCCTAACCTGCAAGAACTTTTGAATAACCAAATCTATGGAATGATAGATGGAGCATTAAACTTTAAACACGATTATCACATCGATGATAAGAAAATCGTCTACAGAGACAACGATGCGTTTTCAGATAAAATATCGTATGGCTACAAGACAGTGTTTGCCTACCTTTATGAGTATTAGCAGGGCAAAGTTAGCTACGAAAATACCCAAAAAGCCTTAAAAATTACACTTAGAGTTGCTTAGTTCTCCTACGCTCAACTTCCTAACTACTACGACAATATTCTAGGAGTGACTGGAACTTTGGAAGTTATACCTTAATTTAAGAAAAATTTGCTCAGATAAAGATACAATATCGTTGACTAATTCTTGATTCCTTCGGCTTTCGGTCAAAACAAACGTAGAAAAGAAAACTACCACATAGTTGCTCAGTCTTAATACTACGAAAAAATAATTGATTGCATGAATAAAGTAGATCCTATTAGACCGATCATTATATTTTTCAATTCGATTCAAGAACTAAACGATTTCTTTCAATCAGAAACTTACAAAAAATACGGAAATAAAAATGCTGTTTCCCTTAACTAGCTTCATTCAGATCATACAAAACTGCAAAGGATAAGTAATGCTACATTTAAATCTATGAGAACATTAATGACAGATTCTTTTGGAAGAGGGATCGATTTTATAGTGCTTAACAAAGATATCAACTTGAAAGGAGGAGTTCATATAATCCAGGCATTTCTGTCACTCGAATAGTCATAGGAAGTACAGATTAAGGGGCGAACAACCAGACAAAACAACTAAGGCTCTTATGATGCAGTCATTTGCTAATAATTTTTGGAAAAACTCAATATTTCTTGTTAATAGCTGAAGAGATGCGACGATATTCACAAATATCTCAAATAAAAAAGAAGCTAGAAAGCGGAAGCAGAATTTAAAAGCATTTAAGGTTTGCTCAAACAATCAGATTAATTGCATCAAAAAACTATTAAAGCTCTTAACTTCTAAGAAAACAATAGTTTGCTATAATATATTTTCGAACTTAACCGATTCCCAGTGCAAACAAACATTCATGTAAGGGCTATCTTAGCGATTGATGCCACTGGTTCAATGTCTAATGTTTTGAAGCAAGCTTGTAATATTTGCAATCAAGCTTTTCAAAGGACCTATGAAATTTTGCATTAAAAACATACTCTCGGTACATTCGAAGTGAAGGTTATAGTCTATAGAAATTACAATGCAACTTATGATACTATTTTATAAAGTACGGCATTTGAATCGACACCTAACGCTCTGCGATAGTTTTTGAGCCAAGTCAAGGCAAACTACGGCTGGGGTGATGAAGCTCTTTAGGTCCTTCTTCAATCAATAAATAAATAGTAATTTTTAGATCAAGTTATTTTAATCGGTGATGCTAAAGCTCAAAATGAAAAAGATATTACTATCAAAAGATAAGGAACAAAATTGAGCCGAGGAGAAGAATACTGGAACTCGCATGATTTCCCAAAGACTACTTTTAAATAAGAACTAAGGATCTTCAAAGAAAAAGAATGCCCTATCCACTCTTTTTACATATAAGAGAGATAGTTCTTCTAAGAACTAAGCCGACAAACTGGAGGATATTCGGCCAAATTTAACGTCAGAGATTAATCAGCTCCAGAACATTTAACTCAGTTTATCGTATAGCAAATTCTTCAAGCAATAGGAAATAAGGGAAGCGGAAACGGCTTTGATTTGGTCGAAGCCTACAGAGACAAGTACATCAAAATGTATATGGATTCATGATCAGCATCAAACAATTTATCAAATTAAGTTTTTATAAATTACAATATTTTTATTTGTATGTCTGTAATATTAATGATGTGTGGTTTGATGATCAAGCTGCTACTGACGAAAAGCCTTCTAAGAGTACACTATTTGTATCTATATAGCAAGAAGCCTTACTGATGCCACCCTATATGTACAAAAAATAAATTTTCAACTAAAATGACATAATTCTTGTATTAAAATATATTTTACTGAACAAATGAACAAAAATAGATGCAATATGGGCCTTGCAGAATAAAAGTATGGGTAATTTATCGTAAAATTATTGTCAATAATCAGTTTATACTGCTTTTATGTCTAATAAAACATAAATTTTATTCTTAAACATGTATTTATGATTAACATTATCAATTTTATTTTTTTTGATATTTTTTGCCATACTTTTTGAACTGATTTATATAAGTATTTAGCTTTTTGAGCTGAATCATTAAAATTTGTTTAATGAGCAAAACAGGATTGATAACAGACCGACGTATGCTCGACCACAAAAGCGTCAGAAAGCATCCTGAATGTCCACAAAGGCTTTCTGCTATCCTGTAGATGCTCTAAAAAAATGAGTACTTTAATCATCCAAAAGTCGATTATGTAAGTGAAGTCACCAGAATAGCCACAGCTTAGTAGTTAAGTCTTGTCTATTCCAAAAAGTACATCGAGCATATTTAAACGCTATGGCCAGGACTTTCACATAGAAAAGATCTTACAGTTCTGGACTCATATTTTAATCAGCATACCTAAGCAGCCTCGAAGTTAAGTGCAGGTTGCAGTCTTTTGGCTGTCGATGGAGTCATGCAGGGCAGATGGAAAAATAGCTTCGCTTTAATCAGACCTCCTGGACATCATTCAGGATTCAGAAACACAATTAACGGGTTCTGTGTGTTCAACAATGCAGCTATCGCAGCTCGTTACGCTCAAGAACGCTACGGCATGGCTAAAATAGCCATTCTGGATTATGATGTGCATCATGGCGATGGTACACAACGAATTTTTTAAAAAGACCCAAATATTTTGTTCATATCTATGCATAGATTCGACAGAGGAACTTTCTATCCAGTCGGACAATACGGATCTTACACTAATTGTGGAAAAAAAGGAGCAGAAGGTAGCAAACTCAATATTCCTCTAAACTACGTCGACAATTAGTACAAAAAGTACCCTTTTCAAGCCCCAGGTGATAACTAATACATATACTTGTATAGTCGTATAGTCGAGCCAGTTCTTGCTTAGTTTCAGCCCTAGATGATCATAGTGTCAAGCGGCTTTGATGCCTCCAGATATGACCCTCTTGGAGGCTTTACTGTGACTCCCAACGGATATTACTTTTTGACCAAAAGACTTATGGAACTAGGTAAGCCTTTGGTCTGCCTTTTAGAAGGAGGATATAATATTCAGACGACTGCTCAAGCAGTTTGTGGCGTAGTTAAGGCTCTTGTCGGATAAGAGCATCTTCCTGAAAAATAATCTATTTAATACCAACATTTAAAAGAAAGTTGTTTTCTGCACAATTAGTATCATGAACAAGCGGACTAGATCATTTAACATCATTCAAAATATTGGAAGTCTTTATATTCCTAAGAACTTGTCAAATATACGAGACTCGTCAAAGAAAATAATAAAAAAGTGTTTGGAATCGTGCCTGACCAAAATTTTTAAAAAAATAAAAAATCTTAAAAATAGCTCAAAAAATTATAAGATAAAGAATAAGATCTCGCAATAGATAAAAAAGAAGAGTAGATATTGACTTAAGCTGGCTAATAAAGCACTCATTAATTTTATTTTGCATCTGGCCACATTCAAAAATTTAGAAATTTTAGTATTAATAATGACAGACTTTAAAAGATGGCATTGAGATAGGAAACATTATTTTACTAAAGCAGGTTTCCCTAGGGTTAGTTTGCTCCCAGATATTACGGAACAAGCTAAAACTATATAATACTGTAGAACATGCTGTTTGGTCAAAAAAGCCATACCGTTATGGATATCAAGCTTTCCCGTCAGTCCCGAAATCCTCATATTTCTAAAGAAAAAAAATAAAAATAAGTGAGAAAAGAACGAATGAGTACAACATAAAAGCTAGGATTCCGAGTTGTTGGCATCACTACTAATAATTTTAAAGAAAGAGGACTGTTAATAAGTAGTTAGGACATAGTACGAAAACTATTAGGTAAAGTAGTTACTAAGTAAAACAAAAAAATATTTATTGATTTTCTAGGGGAAATGATGGACGTATTAAAGCAGGTTAAAAGAAGCTACTATGGAACTAGCCTCATTTTAATCAAAGGAGATTCTAAGTCATCTATTGCTTGGATTGATTTCCACTACTGGTGTAATATTTTGATAAAGTAGATGACAACTGCTAAACTTACGATTAAAGCTTAGTCGAGGGACTTTAGAACCTGTCAAGGTTCATTCAATAAACACCTTAGGAATAACAGTAGTACAAGTCATGATACGATAACTATGATTCAATATTTATCTTTATAATAAATCGATTGAAAAGATGAAAAATCTTATCAAAAAAAGATGGTTTCACATAGTCTTCTTTGAAGCCTTAGCTAGCTTCATACTCACATACGGATTCTGCACTTCCAGTCTCTCTCAAGATCAAATACCTGACGTAACGATAGCCCTTTCGTATTTTTTAGCCATCAGCATTACCGGATAAGTCACTGGGGGATACGTCAACCCTATTGTGACTATCGGCAGCTACATCGACAATCGACATCGAAAACTTTTTCCTTATCTATTAGCTCAGTTTGTAGGCTCATTGGTAGGTGGCCTATGGTCCTGGCTTATCTTGGGCAAAATCGAAGCACCGTACCAGTAGGGCTGGGAAAGCATCGATCCTATAAAGTTTTGTTTGAATGAACTTATTGGAACTACAGTTTTTACCATCATAACTCTAACTATTACCAACAAATTCACATCGCACGCTAACAAATCTTGGCAAGTTTACATGTCGATTCCTGTCGCCCTCTTTCTAGTACGCAAGTAAAATTTTATTGATGCAGACTAACAGGAACTACTATACTCAACCCTGCAGTTGGCTTCAGTTTGCAACTATTAGCTGCAATCGCAAAAAGCAGCGCAGAGATATTCTACAGAGACATTTGGGCTTTGATAGTTCCAGCTTTTCTTGGAGCTATCGTAGGAGGATACTTCATTACTAAGTTCTACTAACCTCTTATTTTATCGATAAAATACGAAGAAATAATCGGATAGATCAAATAGTAGAGATAAAACTGATTTTATTTTTGCTTATTTTTATTACTAAGTATCTATAAGTTTTGATTCTATTAATTATGTTTTTTGAACTAGCCTATATTAGCCTATGTAAAATTGCGCGGGTATGATATATTATTTGAGTTGAAATGCATTCACGCAGCACCTTCTTGCCTCGCTCCCGCTCCAAACAGCCCAACAAGGATCGCCCTACCTACAACCCTCAGCATTCCAATCCTCACTCCAATCAAACAGGCGTCAATAATGCCAAGTTAGACATTGATAAGATGGCAACAAATATCCTCGATATGATTACCAAGCTTGACAAAGGAAATTCAGCCGCTATCACTAAGGAGCAGCTCAAAAACGGAGGAGCAAAAGTTTTTTACGACGTTCTGCTCATTTTGCTTAATTCTATCGATGGGGATGTAACAAGAGCCTAGCTTACCCAGGAAATGATAATTGATCTAGCGAAGTTCAACGGATTCAGAACAGCCGTCCCGAAAACGATTTTTCAGCCCCTCGGAGCGCCTCATACTTGGAAACTTTGTTTGTAGCTTTTGGAATTTTTCAGCAGAATTGCCGGCTTCATGTTTCACTTCGAGTAGGTAGCCAGTGAGAATAACTTCCCTGAAGACCTGAACTAAGTCGTTCTGAAATCTTTGAATCAAAAAAATCCAGCCATATTTGGTGACTATATATCCTAAACTTTGGTAACGACACAATAGTCACTCAACTAGTGTATTTTTACGATTGAAAGCAAATAGTTAGCAATAAAAAACTTAAACTCCACCCAAAAAGATCTTAAAAGTCTCAACAAAGATCTTTAAAAAGAAAAATAAACGGCTTTCAGATGCGAGCAAGAAGTGATTCAAATCTAACAGAATATCGCAAACAACCATAGGCGTATAGGATAGAAGTAGCAGGAGCTACAAGGGCTGAAAAACTAAGACTAAATTCTCAAGAGATAGATAGAGAATGTCAAGTACTAGATAGAGCACCAGGATATGACTGCTTAGGAGTGCTAGAAGGCAAAGCTCAAAATTAGGGAAACCAAGGAAAGAATAAGTTTGATAAAAGACCAAACATTCTAAAAAATTGATCGTTACAAAGAAAACATGGGCAAAGTCATGCAGAAATTAGCTGAAAAGACTGCACACATCAAGTAGGCTGCTTAGCAGCTCAAATCTAACCCAGTCTTAGAGAAGTTTAAGGGTTAAATTGTAGTTCCAACTATTCCTTTGATCAGACCTGACGAAATGGTTGAGGTCATTCACAGACTCAAGTTTAGCAAAACGCTTCCAGATCTATCATAACAGCTGAATCACTTCGATCGAGTGCTTCAATTAGATCAACTTCAGGAGTTCGGGCATCAGAAAAAGGAGATGTTTCGAACTATCAACAATAAGCTCGATATGATGGAAATAGAACTGATTCATCGCGAAAAATAGCTTAATGAACTCATTCAACTTTAACAGCAGATGCTTCAAGAAATCAATGTTCACAGAAAGTCCTTAGCTGTCTAGAAGGACAATTTCGAAACTAACAACCGCAACACAGCCTAACTCAACCACAACATTTAGCTTGCCAGGCATGAAAAAGCGAAATTTGAAGACATGATAAAGAGGGAAGAGCAGAGAATAGTTGAGATAGCCGAAGAAGAAAGAAAACTTGATGAGGAAGTGAAACAGTTTGTAGATTAGCTGCAATATATGGGCTCCTTTTTGTCTGAACTCGATTAGTTTTGGGAAAACTAACTGGAACAATCCACCTAAAAAAGTTTGAATCAACTTGAGGGCTTCCAATAATAGCTAAACTAGTTCGTGAACTAAGTCAATTAGTTCAATCAGAGGCCTTTATGATCAGCATCATTATTTTTAAAAATTATTTTAAATAAACTAAACTTAAATTTACATAATAATGGTTCTATCACTGTGCCATATTGGCTCTATTCTTGCGTTTTGTTGAGTTTCTGGTCTATCTTTGCGAAGGTGCTGCCAACATTATTGCCCGCTCGTCGACTATATCCTCTTTTTGCTCATCTCCATCTTCTTATTGCTTTTATTCGTCAGAAGAGTCCTCTTCATTTCTGGCTGTTCCCTTCTTCAGTCTTTTGAGCTCATTTTCCATCAACTTAATCATGCTATCAAACTCTTCAACGCCCTTCAGAGCAGCGCGATCGTTCAAAAATAAAAATAATCTTTGCATGGTGTTGTCATTTATTCTACGCAACAACTTCTTGAGCACCATCGCAAGACCCTTCAGCTACCCATATGACCGTTCCTATTGAATTCTATCTATCTACGACATGAAGAACACTAGTGCCTTGTTCATAGAATTACCCTGAGCAACCTTATTAGACTTATACTTAAAGTAAATATCCAGACTTTTCTTCATAAAATTCTACACAATTTTTGAATTGCCCTGAATCTATTTTACTATCAATTGAATTAGTCTCCAAAAGATGAATTTCTGAGAATTGCTAGAGTTTACCTCTTTGTCAGATAGCCTTGATAAAAGCTTTGAAGCTACTTTTTCTCTTGAGTAAAAATTGTTCAGGTATCTTGAAGATTCAAAACTAATTTCGTTTTTCTTAGGATTTCCAGCTTACTACTCAGCTAGGAGAGCTCCAGCTATCAACTTTAAGAAAAATGGATGGCACATAAGTTGGGTGCATCCCTAGAGCAAAAGAAACAAATTGTTGAGAAGCTAATCGTTGCTCTGACTGCTAATAGAGACCGAGTTTATCATTCTTGTCAGATCATTGTTTTCATCCTCATTGTCAGGTGATGGCATTCCGATCTAGTTATCCATGAACTTGTACATGGCCACAATTTGACCTTCTGAAGGAACGAAGTGCAGATCCGATTTTTACAATTTATCAGAACATGCCACCTTCATGATTTGCATGAGACTTTTTAGCACATTCATCTTAGAAATACTGCTTTCCCTTGAAGTCAGCACATCAAAGAAAAATTCAAAAATAATATGTCTAGTCTACAGATACTACCTATCAATCTAGACATTATGAGAGTCCTGTAAAGAAGAAAGCAAGTTGCTAAGCTGCCATCCGTGAATGCAGACGCAACCGATCAACAAAGACATTTTGAGCTCCTAGTCCTCAGCAAAGCTGTAGCAAGATATGATTTATTTGACTGTCTATTTAGTGGCGAAATGAGGCAAATTGAACTGAGTAAGTAGTGCTACTTTTTTAATCAGAGCAGGCTTACTATTTTAAGGAGCCTACTAAATGTGTTTGCACAGCAGTTTCACCTCAAGAATTCCAAGGGTTTTGAATATGGTAACTATCTCTTTGAGTATCTGTATGTTATCTTACCTCTCGAAAATTCCTACGAGTTTTTCACAAAAAAAGTTAGTCTAGCTACTAAAAGCCGCTTGTAGAGGTATGAACAAAGACTTGATTAGCAGAAGCATAGATTTGGCGAGTCCTGGCCTTATTTTTTCAAAAAAGATATGTTTTATATTGCCCATTACTAATACGTTGTATTTGTCTCCCAATTTTTGTAAATTTTGATTCTAAATTTTGTATTTTTCCTGCTCTATTCCTTAATTGTTTTTTATTCTGTCCTTTATGATCGCAACATACTCCGTGATGATAGTTACAAGTGTCTACAAATCACTTTCCTTTAGAGAAACTATGTTGCCATGCAAACTGTACTCTTCCTAGACTAGAATGGCGAACATCTCTTAGAGATTGATAAGTTCGTCGATTGGAGTTTTCGAGTGGCGCAAAAACACTTTTAGAACTGTTTTTTTCAGTTTAGAAGAAGACAAACTGTTGAGCAGATACATGATTTCTAAGCCAAAAACTGAACCCTTTTGTCGAATCGTTTCTTAAGATCCATAAAGAACGTAAAACGCTTGTACAGCAGTCTCTAGCCCTGAAGCGTAATTTTCTATTCCGTTAAACTAAAATATTCTTGTAAGCTGATTCTCGCTCAAAAAGCCTTCTTAGCTATTGACCCTGTGGAGCTAAGTTAGTAATTTTAAAGCTAGAGTACCTTTTCGGTTGGGTAATACAGCTATATTTTATATTTATTTCTTTTATTTGCTTAAAAAATTGACCATTTGACGTTTGATTTTTTTCATGTTTTTGACAATCTAAGTCAAGGTTTATAGAGCCCCTTCGACTATCTTTGGATTGCTGTCTTTGAGAATAGGCGAAAAAATCTCTTAAAGTCCATCTTATTCGATAACATCGTTTTCCATCTGTCCGATCACCTGAACCAAAATCTTATTTAGTGATTCCCTTATGTGAGAGTCTATTTATTTGAGTCTTTCTTTCACAGACTAAAGCAAGTATCGATGAGCCTCCTTGGCGATCTGAAAAGCTAGTTTAGATTGTTTCTGCTCCAAAAATATCTGATATTGTGAAACTGAACTTTAGAGCCACAGTCGCATAAACTCGACTGCTGAGTATCTTACGCAACGAAGTCTTGATCTAAATTTATACTTGATTACTTCACTAGAATGTTTAACCACTCAAAAAGACATTCTGACCATTTTGAATCTTTTTGTGAGAGGTCGACTTCACGACTCATAATTTTTGTCAAAAAAAATCGAAGTTTCTAGACATATTTCGAGTAGGACTTGTCCTTGTGATTGATAATGGGCGTAGAAGGAGGAATGCACTTTAGTTTTTGATCAGTGATGTGAGCTAAAATTTTGATCAAAGAGGCGCCAATATTATCAAAGTCCACATTGCCCTACATTTCAGCTAATCCGCAGACCCTCATCAACATATGAATCAGACTCCTCTTCAGGGATTCAGGATTGCTCTGGCAAGCCATTTAGAGCTTAGCTAGGATTTAGCCGATCACATTCTCTGAAGCGTCGTGCTGAATAGGTTCTTAATTAAGAGGAAAATACAATCGATTGGGACTACCTGAGATGGATGCTGGGAATGCTCATCAAGTCTCTGTCTGTTCTTCTTGGGAGGCATTCGATTTGAATTGATTATACGGCGATTTAGCAACCTTTGGAGGTATATCACCACACTCAAATCAGTCTACTCCCTATCGTCTTATAATTAAAAAAAATATGTTTGATATTTAATGTATAGGTAAAATAGTGCCTTAATTAAGGTAAATAGCTTCATGTCAATCAAAACTTGAGCTCAAAGTTATCATTTTGGAAGTTATCGCTCACAAAGTTCCAGTTGATGATGTCGTTGAATTTGCTAGCGTATGAGGCTCTTTGGTTGCGGTAGTCGATGTAGTAAGCGTGCTCCCAGACATCTACAGTCAGAAGAGGCTTGAAGTTGCTTGTCAGAGGATTTCCGGCATTGGAGGTATTAAAAATAGATAGCTCTTGGCCGTTCTTAACGAGCCAAGTCCATCCTGATCCGAAGTTTCCTACTGCCTGAGCTGAGAACTCCTTAAGGAAATTTTCCAAAGTTCCCCATTTATTTTCGATCGCAGCTCTTAGCTGAGGAGAAGGCTGAGTCTTTTCAGGAGTAATGCAGTACCAGTAGAAAGTATGATTCCAGTGCTGGGCAGCGTTGTTGAAAATTTTGGTATCTTTGCAGCTGAATAAAGATCTATTTACTTGATGACGATGTCGTTAAGAGTTTTTCCTTCCCACGGAGTACCCTTGATAAGGTTGTTGAGGTTATCCACATAAGTCTGATGGTGCTTGCTGTAGTGATAATTGAAGGTTTCCTCAGAGATAATGTTTCCGAAAGCAGTCTTAGGGTAAGGAAGAGGGGGTAGGATGAATGACATTGATATGAATATTAACAACCAGAATTAATCTCACTTTAATAGCATATAATATCAGAAATTTTAAACAATCATTTCTAATCGAACTTTAAACAATCAAACACTCCTATAATTTTTATGTATTTTTGCAAAAATTGTTGCTTAAATATATCTAACAATATTACCAAAGTTACTGTCCACTTTGCTATACTATTCTGCAGATTGTCATTTGTTACATGTTCAGTTTTAGATAGCTTACAATAGTACTAATGCTATTGATTGAGGCACGAATTTATGGAAGCTAGAGCTTCGAAATTTGTATAGGGAGCTTTAGTTTGATGTAGTGCCATAAGAGAATAAATCCAAAGATGATAGTTATATCCAGGTGGCAAAATGATTTAGTTTTATGTATATTATACCAACTTCTGATAGTAAACATTAGATATCTATATTATTAATTACTAAATATGACCTGGAGTAAGCCATTTGTTTCTAGAAAGACTCTATACTTAAGGCTTCGATTAAAGATCTATTTTTTTAAGTTTCTAACGACTCAGAGATCCCTAAATTGCAGTTTTATGCATATATTTTATATTGTCTACAACTATTTTCCAGTAATTTACGGTTTCGACCCTCCAGATTGATATTTTCGATAGTATCTGCTACTATTAAGAGGATTAATACTAAAAATTTGTTTCGATTTTTTATGATTTTTATGTAGCTTTGACAGGTCTGTTTATTTGCAGTGACTGTTTTTGCGTTCGTACAGCCTTAATATACTCGAAGGCTTATATTTCTTCTTAGTTAATAAGCTATTAGTTTTCTTAAATATGAAATGCAGGCTGTGGAAGCATATCATCGATTAATTCTGAAGATTCTTCATACATATTTTCTTATTGTTAAAAATATTCATTATTTTCTTCAATAATTTCTTATTCTTACGGAAAATCTGCTTAATTTTTGTTTTATTTGTCCATCTATTATAAATCTAGCTTTGTTTATACAAAAATGAATATAATAAAACCGAAAAGATGAATAAGTTAAATTTATACTTCGAAAGTTTTGATTATTAATGGCTATTTTTGATTGTTTGTTGTGATCATAGTCTGCTGAGTATATCCTTAGGTATTTGTAGCTTAGTGAGCTCATTTTTCTGAGTTTGGAACTGACTCACAAGATAGAGCATTCCCCAAGGATGAGCTGACTCCACGTTAATACGTTCAAACATTTTCGACAGCAGCAAATTTCTGGTTTTTTCGGAGTTGCTTTTAAACACGATGGTGGTGATGAAATCGATGAAGAAACATGTAATGAAATTGGGGAAACGCACAAGATTAAGCGCGTACTTAATCATTTTTTCCTTCAAATCACCTTAGAGTCCTATCACGATGTCCTAAATAAATTGATTCTTACCATTAGCAATTTGCGACTATTAGTCACTGATAACTGGCATTACTAGAGCCATGCAAAGTACAGAACAAAAATCTGCAAAGCTTAGTCGTTTTCGCTTTCAAGCTTACTTTTGAGGCTCTTGTCATTGTTTTGGAATAAAGATATGAACTGATTGTACTTTGCCTTGTCAAACTTTAGCTTATAGTACTTAGGAATATTCATGATGTTGGATTATTTCTAGAGCTACTAACGCGAAAAGATGGCTTTTGGTGACCTGAATTTCAGCTATTTGGGGTAGGCCGACAGCACAATATTTTTGATCTGAATGTATTTATCAGGAATGATAAGGACCAATTGCAAAGAAAAGGCCGAAAGGAAATCTGGAAAGTCATGTATAAGTATAATAATTATACGCATAATTCCTTTGTAAAAGACCTGTGAGGGTTGGTGATCGTTGAGACCTTCTTAGATCAGGTTATCTTTGGAAAATCTGAACAAGTCGCAAATTAATTCAAAGTAAACATCCCAATATTCATATTTCTGAAGCAAAGCAGGCATAAAATACTTGTTGGAGATAAGTTAAGTCCAGGCAAATGAAAAATTAGGATAAAGCGTGGGATTTATTTTGTGAAGTTCTTTTGCCAGTATATAATAAAAAGAAGTCACTTTTTAACGGTGAAAATCGTATTATTTTCTGGTCGCATCGCATATAAGATTCAAAAAAAGTTTGAAGAAAGCTCTTTGATGACTATCCTTAGAATCTTTTCCGAAAGATCTATTGAAAACTTGTAAGATGGCTTACAAGGTATGCTCGAGGAATATGTTAGAATTGTTGCTGGCTATGAGTTTGTAAGAAATTATTATAAGCTTCGAGTAGTCTTCGATGTAGGTAGTATCAATCGAGATGTGATAAGGTGATTGAGATGCTTCCACTTTCTGAAGAGCGTAGTTGAGACTGTACTCAAAGAAAGTGCGAATCTGATTTTAAGATTTGTTGAATATTTCTTCTAAGTTCTGAAGGAAAGGCTAAATTTATTCTCGGGCGGTATCCAACCATTTTTAAAACATGTTGATGGCTTTTTGTTCTTACTAATTACCATACTTGAGCTCAGACAAACAACTATCTTGAAAGAAGCGTTCTCTGACTAGTCGACGAACCAAATTGCTTACCTCTTTCTTGGATATATCAGCTTTTTCTTTAAACAAACTCCAGGCTTCCTGAGGTTCAACAAACTATTTGAGCACTTCGCATACTTCAATCTAGTACTACAGTTCTACTTCTTCCTTGCAGTCTCGCAGAGCCACAAATACTTTATTCATTAGTTCATCCTTAAGCCCAGGTTAGGTCTGTAATAGCTATTTAATGCTCTTGACAGGGCCTCTCTAGCTGAATATCTACCATAAATGGTCAGCGTTTGACACAAATTAAACGTTTTCCTAAGAAACTTTTCGTTCTTTTCTGAACTCGTCGTAAATCAAAAACTACTCCAGACTCAGTCCTCCTGCTTTTGGTCTCAACTACTCGGGAACTATCTCAGGAATTTCTCTCAAGAATGCTTCATCTCTGAACTGCTTATTGTCTATAGCGCAAGTACTTCGTTGATCCAGAGCTATCTTGATGCTTTCGTCTTTGCGTATGGCCTATTCAGCTGATTCGATGACTGCCTTCTTTATCAATGCGCAGCCCAGGTCCAAGTTGTCAGGCACTATTTTATTGATGATATCGTCGACTTCTCCAGTGTTGCTTAGCTGCTGTGCTAGAATAGTCTTAAGGATTTTAGTCATACTGTTCTTGAGAGGTTCTCGTGAGGTGACTTGAGCCAAAGGTCCTGCTAATTTTTTGACAACATTACTGAAACTATTCTTAAAACGATCAGGATTGGATTCCATGGCAAAATCTTTGAAAATAAGTTGTTTAGCAGTAACGATAGCTATTTTGACAGCCCGATCGATAACAGGCTACACTATCTCTTGAATAGAATCATCAACAGCCTTAGCTATTATCATTTTCAGATCAATGCCTTTGCCTTTGTAATAACTCTGAATCTAGTTACGAACAGCAACATATTATGGAAGCTTGGATATGATTGGTGGTTCATCGGGGGGCAGTAAGGAGTGATCGTTGAGCTCTCTACCTTTCTTAACATTTATGTTTATGAAAAATGCTTTAACTTAAGTTTTTGTATTAGTGTGCTCTTCCTTTAATTTTTATTAAATTTCATTAAGAGTACCTAAAATTCTGCCCATCCATGGGTTGCTTACCTTGAATATGTCCTTAAATGTAGTCACATGCTCTAAAATCTTAAGAATCACTGAAACATTTAAAGGTAATCTTTGAAGATAGTGCGTATAACTATTAACAAGAATCTCTCGAATATTGATTTTGTTGATTTAGATCGGCATTCCTTTGGACAAAGTGAGTTTACCAAGCCAAAAAGCTAAACTTTTGAAATTGCTCAGTTTTCGATCGTTAACGCTTTTGTCAACTAATCCGAACCAGGCTTCTAGAATTTTGTATGTAAGTCTGCGCACAGGAGACTCTATCTTTGGAAGTTTCTGCACAAGTCTATAGAAGATTTAGATTCCACTATTTGTATGAGCAACCAAGGGTATTCTTTTAAAGACTATATTATAGGCCAAAAGGGAGGTTCCAGTCTTGCAATCAATGATTTTTTATAAATCCTTTGCTTTTTCGTCGATGTTACTGAGAGACAGAGTATTGCAGATGGTGTTTATTTTAGTCAGACGGTTGTCTTTTTCTCCAAGAAAAGTTGAAATTTATTTGCTGCGGTCAAGCTGACTGAGGATGTCATAATCGGTATTCTATGCTTTTTTCTACTCAAAACCGTCTTAATCCCCTCCAGGAACCAGTATCATAGGCTCTGGAGGACTATTCTTGATTTTTATAGCTTATTTCAGTCTTTTTTCCCTTTATACCGACAGTCTAATAGGCGGCTCAACAGCCTTTATGAGCATTTAGACCAATTATGGATCTTTTTGTAGCAAAAAAGGTATTTCTAACAACTTTTCACAAAAATCACCTTCCATCACTAGTTTTCCCTTGATTTTTTCAATCACTGCCTTTGCAAACAAATATTTTTTGTTATCTTCTTTAAGATCGTCTTATAAAACTTGAAGAAGCACTTGAATAAGTTTTTTGTCTATGAGATTATTGTTAACGATACCTGCGAACAAATCAGCAGTAATGAAGAGTTCATTCTCCGGATAGCTGATGTGAAATCTCAGCTATGAGTACATGAAAGTTATCATACTAGCAAACAATTATTTTTCTTCAACTTTTGTGCTGTTTTTCAGCTTGCGCATCTGTTCTATGGCCTGATCTATTGTTATGTCTTTTTTGTAAATTTTAACGAACTGCCGCTCAGCCAGCTGTTCTATCTCGTCAGGCATCTGTGATTCGCTCATCTCAGGAAAGTATGTACATACCTACTTATAAATGCGCTTGAGACTCTAAAGATTACGTTTTGTCATTTTACTGCTTGAGGTAGTCAAGAATATTGATTCAAAAATAAAGGCCAGCAGCTATTTGCTGAGCTGAGCTTTTTCAAGCACTATTTCGCAGCTAAAATGTTGGTTAGTTTCAATATATTTTCTGATTGGAGTCAGCAAATGGTCTTAAATGTAAGCCAAAATAGCCTTCAAAAAAGGATTTCCTGCATTTTTTATTCGATCTGTGATCCACGGTTCAAAGTGTAAAAATTATCTTTTTCCAGCTAAGATAGCCAATGGAACTGCGAACTCGTAGTCGTTCCAGTTAGTCAATGGAATCAGACTTTCTTTAATTACTTGAGCTATATCTAGCACTCGAGATAGGTTCAGTGAGTTTTATTTTTTACTTTAGCTCTTGTAAAGCTAGCAGATGCAACTTATGACTAAATCTTGATTTGACTCCCACAAGGTCTAGAGAAGTCTTATATTATTGGAGTGGTTGTGCAGATAGTTAGGAAAAATCTGAGAAAATATTTCATCTAGCAACGGTTGACCTTTGATTGGTCTTATTTCTGCTAGACTTTGTATCAGAAGTTCAGGATACTTGGAGATGGGAAGATCAAAAAGCTACCTGATAGGAAGGTAGTGATGTTCAGAGACCTCGACTAAGAGTTGAAGTAGATCAAGATGACCCCACATCTGTTTGACTACGTTGTTACCATCTTTCACTGTTTTCTGAATACGACGATTAGGAAACTCTGTCAATCCGAGTACTTCGGGCTCTTTGCACTTCATCACATGGAGAAGGAAAATGGCTTGGCTGTAAGGATTGTTCCATTTCTTAAAGAAAAAAGATTAAGGCACTTTGAATTTGTTAACTTGTTTGCGAATCCTTTCGACTATTCTCATGAAAGACACGAAATGTTCTTATGACTTGAATTAAAGCTTAGGCCTATCGATCTGTAGCATCACGTTGGGCCATTTAAAGTTAGCAGTCTGTTGACAATAGGCTATAAATGAATCGATGTTCCAAGCCTGGGCCTGCCCCTTCTTGCCTTCTCCTGCGAATATTTTGCGCAGCTATTAGCTTTTCAGATTGCGTTTATTGGCCACCAGCAGATCTGTGACAAATTTTTATACTCCGACATCAACATTAATTCTCTCTTCCCCCATTATCATCAGACACTCGAATGCCTAATCTTCGTTTATAGTTCCTAAATCGCTAAAAACAAGCTTTATAGTCTCAGGACTAGCTGTGGCAGGCGGCCCAAGATCTCTCAACAAATCACATTTTCTTATTGTAATGACTGGAGATTTTTAGACGATCGGCTGTTAGGTAGCAAAATAATGCCATTAATCGTTGAGATAATTCAGCAGTCGAGCGCATGGAATTTTTTCACCTTCTGCTCCTTCTAACAAAAACTAGTATTCTTCTTGCAAACGTTATTGAAGACTGATGTTTTGGCTGAACTGAAACAGGAGCTCATCCAGAACTCGCTCAGGAAGCTAGGCTGGTCGTTTGTTCAAAGCTTTAAATTCCTTTAATTTTCGCTCTAGCTCGATTTATCCGACTTGGCTGAGTTCTTTAAGGTCGTGTAGGTAGATCGAGAGGGCCAGGGTTATTTGAGTGGTGATCGGCAGTTTGGTGGCCATGATGATGTTCGAGAACAGTTAGCCGTATTTTTGAGGCTCAGAGTTGATGGCGCTGCTGTTGACATCAGTAAAAGCACTGGTGACTACTTCTGGGAAGTAGGAAAGGAAAGCCTCGCCGTTCGCATATTCCTTAATCAGATCAGTTAAAAGTAGAATTTTTAAGTTGTTTTGGGGTTTGTCTCTATACTCTTTGGACTCGATAGTTTCGACAACTTTTGTGATTGCAAATCGTTAGGCGTCAGGACCGATGCGGTTGATGAGCTGTATGCTTGGACGGATACTTGTAGAAGGTCTTGTTTGGCATTTTTGATGTTCTTTTTGGTTTGAAGAGAGGTAATGATAGATCTAATCTGCATGTAGATGGGGTAAGCAGGAGCCATGTAGTTCTACATGTACATGCTAGCCTGATACACACTTTGAATCATCACTATAATCGATTATTCAAAAATAATTAAATCAGAACAAATCTAAAAAAAAGACACTCATGAATATATCAAAGCTCCATACTTTTTATCATATGATAATTCAAAGTTTAAATTGATTTTTTTCTTATATTAAAAATATCAAAACGAAATCAAAATATTTCCATCTTTTTTAATATTTCCACGAAAGATTCTTGTATGCTCTTCAAAAATTGTTTGAAATCTGCCGATTTAGATGAATTGAAAAGATTTGACTAATTTTCAAAAATCATACGAATTTCTCTTTAGCATTTCCATTTACAGTTAGTCCAGTTTTGCTTAATTTTGCGCAGTTCAGTATCTGCCTTATGGTAATATTCCAACTCTGCACTATATCGATTAGCCGTCTTAGCATATTCTGTTTAAAGATCTTAAATTCTAGGCTAAAGGCGTGCTACTTTATCACGCAGCATCTAGTTGTCGCTAAGTATCTTGTGATTCTATACAATAAGACTCTATTCTTTTGTTTTGAACTCAGTCATTCGGGCTTCAAGTGATCGCTACTTTTATAGTCTCTAATTTTCATGTTTATTCCTATTTTTGCTGATACAATTCATCTGCAGTTCCAAATCTGTTGTTTTTTTCCGACTTTCTTCATTTTCCTCTTCCAAGACTTGGATTCGATACCTTAGCTTGCGTATCTAACTCTAACTCTAGTTCATGATCTCTTCAAAATTTTCGCTTTCTTTTTTTAAAACTATATTTTACCGATTAAATTCTTCAAAATTTATCTCATACTTGAATACAATTTCCTCTAAACCTTTATTTTTGATGCCTAAGATCTTCATTTCTTACTACATTTATTTTTATTTCTGATAAAAGTCACTGCACAGTTAAAAATTCTTCAGTTACTTTTATTAAATCTATTACTTTAGTTTACCCAGCTACTCTTAAAATGCTTTTGATTACTCTGTAAGAGTCATCATCTACATTTCAATAGCTGACTATTTTTGAGCTTGTTTATCAATTTGAATTTGCAGGGAGTTCAAACTTATCGTCATCTCGTCCATATTTGTCTTGTACTCAGAGTTGATTTCTTGCAAAGATTTTATTTTTTACTATTGCTGTACATTTTTTGATTAAAGTAAATTTGCTTGTTCTGTGAGTTTGTAGTGCCTCTAAGTCATATATTATTTTTCTTTTGACCACTCTTGCTAAGATTGATTATAGCTGCTCTTTTATTTATCCAGTTTTTCTCGCTGTCTAGATACCTAAATCTCGGTCTAGCTTATCAGTTTTTAAGCGTTATTTAGCTTCAATGCTATCTTTGTGTTTGCTTACTACATCTGTTCTCGAAGCTTTTGCTATAATACGAATTGATTTTCTAATTTTTTTATAGCTTATTTAGCTTACTAAATTTTATTTGTATGGCTCACCTCATTTGCTTTCATGGCATCTTATAGCTATTTAATTAGATTTCTAAGCTAAACTTCATTATTTTCGTACTTATAATTTTTTTGTTAACTAACTAAATACTGATGCAAGAGCTCTTCTTTTTGCTTCATCAAGGAACGCGCTAATGATATTTGTTATGATTTTTATCGTTCCAGATCTTATAGATCTACTTTCTGCTGCTACAACTTAAGTACCTGCTGCTCTAAGACTATGCCATTATTGAACTGTAAAGTTTTGAGTTAAGATTTTTGTTTTTGCAGGTCTGCAATAGATAATCCCAGTTATTCTATTTACTCTTTCAAATCACTGATATTTCTGTTTAGACCTACCTTTTCCAAATTCCATGTATTCTATTTTTAGTTATACTATTCAAGCATATGTTTTAAATTTGATGAAAGTTCTTAATAGGCCCCTATCTGTTCTTGTTTCCTTTTTAGCAGATCCTCCTGCTCCTTGAGTTGTAACTACATTTTTTAAGCCCTTTCTTTCTCTTTGCTAAAACTTTACACCATTATTTACATGGTATTTGTGAGAAGTTCTATCTATCCCTGCAGACCAGCTATAGAAGTATATGCCTGCTCGAGATCTCCATGTTTGTGGTAAACTTATTCTTCTAGCTCGGACATTTTTATATTATAATTTTGCTCCTGTTCCTTACAGCGCAAGTGAATTTAATCAAAATCTTACAGTAAATGAGTCAGCCTGAGTTGCATCTAAGTCTGACTGTTTTGATGCTGATTGCGCTGAAAAATTATTTATTATTTTTCTTTTATAGATTAATTTTAAAGAACAGTCAACTATGACTTAAGTTGCTGTAATGTTTCTAGCATTTATCGCAATTAAGCCTCCAGTCGAATTAGTAGCTAGCCACTTATCACTACTGGATTATCTTGAGTAGCACTTACTTTTGATTCTTTCTCTAATTTTTACTTAGCAGTTATGAAATCCACCATAATTTCTCTCAATTTTTATTTATGTTTTTCACCTTATTTTCTTTGATTTATCAATAAAATCTCAAGTTTTCTGGCTTATTATCGCGTCCTAGTGATTTAATTGTTTAGGGCGATTGATTCTTACTTTTTTTGTTGCACTAAACTATTTAAATCGTCTGCTTTAGTAGCATTATCATATTTAAGCATTTCTATTGTCTTTAAATACTTTAGCCTTTATTTTTCTCTAAATTAAATTTAACTTTTTAAAACAACCTCCTGAGCTTGCAAGCTATTGAGTTTGTCTTGTAAGCTTTCTTTATCTGACCACAACTGTTATTTTTAAGCTGAAAGATTGACAGTTTATGTTTAAAGTTGAGCGCTTTTGTCTTGCAATGATTTAAGCTGCTTCATTAATTTTTCGATTTTTTATTAAATTTCCCTCTTTTTGCCTTATTCCTCAGTTATTTTTCTAATAATTTCCTTGAATTATTTGTTGATTCTTGTATTTTCTAAAATTATTGCATTTTTCTAAGCATTTAGCTGTCTTTACTGCTCTTTCCATTCGTAACTCTTAGCCAGCCAGCTCTATAGTTATTTACGCATTTTTATAGTATCTTGTTTGTTTTCTTAGTTGGTTTGCTTAAGAGAAATAATTTCATTTTACAACAATTTTTGTATTTATATCATACCGTGCATTTTAACTTCTTACATGTCTTCGACACTGCTTGTTGTAAACTTATTTCTGACGATATCTGACTGTAAAACACGTGAATTCGATAGTTTAGTTGCAATCGATTCCTTTTATGATTAAAGTCTTGCGATTTCTAATGTATTTTTGCTTAATTTTTGTCTTAGCTGCTTTTACTTTTCTCGAAGAACTAAGTTTTCTCTTTCAATCTGTTCTTCAGATTTCTTGATTTTTTATAACGTACTCTTATGATTTCTAGTCTCAATTTAACTCAATTAGACCTTTTAATCTAATTTTTTGTTTTTATTCAATAAAAGTTCATTTTATTTCTTCAATTTTTATATTTCAGAATTAAGCCTTTTAATTGATTACCTGTATTTTTGACATTCTTAAGCAGCGATTTAAAACTTTTTTTTGTATTTTGAAGATTCTTATTTAATTATTCTATATTTCTAAAGCAGTTAATTGTGCTTTTACTTAAAACTTTTTAGTTATGTAATCTTCGTATCATATTCTTAGATTTCACTTAGAAGAATTCTTCTATTTTTTTGTAAAGTTTACTGTTCTTGTTTTTATCTTTACAAATCTTGTTTTAATGAGCTGATAACATCTTACATTTCTTTTTTTTGATTACTCCATTATTTTTGTTGCTATTTGTATTCCTAAAGTGCTTCAAGATACTACAATTTAATATCATTAATTTCTTTAGCCTGGTGTTTTTTCTATTAAATAAGCTAATTATTCCAATCGTTTCTATTTGATTTTTGCTTATCTAGCTC